>BNJU01001197.1_pt1 | contig 344426 bp, 317 predicted proteins | sample 8539281 | NCBI WGS metagenome assembly BNJU01 (sample SAMD00202456, study PRJDB9452) | human saliva metagenome | isolation source: human saliva | place: Japan
GGGCCTGCCTCGCGGACACGCAGAGCGGATCGGGGTTGCCGGGCGATGTCGAAGTCGTCCCGGGAGCCGGGCCAGGCGAGGTCGTAGGAGCGCAGCAGCGTCCTGCTGTGGATGCCACTCCGGTCGAAGACGGTTCGCGGCCGCAGGGTCAAGTAGCCCATGAGGAGACACAGTGCTGCCGCCGCGAAGCAGGCGAGCATTCCCCGGTACTGCCCGGAGGCCATGATCGCCAGCCCGATGGCCAGACCCAGGAGGCCGACGGCGGTCAGCCCCCAGGCGATGACTCGCTCCTGCGGGCTCGACCTGCGGATGATCGGCTCGAACCCAGCGGCGTGGCCGCCGTCCTCGCCCCCTGGCTGTATAACGGTCATGTCACGACTCTTCCACACCGGGCCGTGGCCGTCCTGGTTTTGACAGGCGCGTCGACGGCGGCTCGGGTGCTACGGCGACCTCATGCCCCGCCCCAGGCCGGATGGGGCATGGCGCTCACCGTCCTTCGGCCTGGGGGCGCAGCTGCACCATGAGCGCCTCGACGGCCAGCAGGGGGGCGGCGTTGGAGCGCAGGCGGCTGCGGCACTCCTCGATGGCCGCGATACGGGCCAGGGACTGCTCGGGACTCGTCGTGCGGGCGGCCTGGTCGACGGCGTCGGACAGGTCAAGGTTGACGCGCTCGACGTCGCTGCCCATCTGAGTGGTGAGCACGTCGCGGTAGAAGGACAGCAGGTCGATCATGGCCCGGTCCAGCACGTCGGTGCGGGCGCGCTTGGCGCGGCGTTTCTGGTCCTCCTCGAGCTGGCGGATCTGGGCGCGCAGGGCCGCCGGGATCTTCCCGTCGCTCTCCAGGCCGAGGGCGCGGGTGAGCTCGGCCTTCTCGCGGGCGTCGCGCTCGGCGGTGGCCTCCTTGGCCTCGGACTCTGCGGCCTCCACCAGGGAGGCGGCGGCCAGGACGGCGTCGCCGACGCTGCGCAGGGAGACGGGGGCCAGCAGGAGGCGGCGGCGCCGGTCCCAGGCGTCGGCATCGGTGGCCAGGTGGCGGGCGAGCCCGATATGCGACTGGCTGGCCCGGGCGGCCCGGGCGGCCAGCTCGGGGTCGGCGCCGTCGCGGCGCACGAGGAGCTCGGCGACGGCGTCGGCCGGCGGGATCCGCAGCGTCACCAGGCGGCAGCGGGAGCGGATGGTGGGCAGGACGTCGTCGGCGCTGGGGGTGCACAGCAGCCAGACGGTCTGGGGCGGAGGCTCCTCAATGGACTTGAGCAGGACGTTGGTGGTGCGCTCGGCCATGCGGTCGGCGTCCTCGACGAGGATGACGCGCCAGCGCCCGGTCCAGGGGCGTCGCTGGGCCTCACCGATGAGGGTCTTGACCTCCTCCATGGTGATGATGAGCTTCTCGGTGGCCAGGCGCACGACGTCGGGGTGGGAGCCGGCCATGACGTCACGGCAGGGCTTGCACTGCCCGCAGCCGGGCACGGGGCCGGTGCACTGCAGGGCGGCGGCGAAGGCGCGGGCGGCGTTCGAGCGGCCTGATCCAGGCGGGCCGGTCACCAGCCAGGCGTGGGTCATGGCGAGCCCGGCCGCGACGCCGCCCTGAGTCCCGCTCCCCGGCTGTCCGCGCCTCGCCCTCGGGGGCAAGACCGGCGGCGGTCTGCGCCTCGCGCTGCTCAGCGGCCTGGCGGGCGGCCTGGGCTGCGGCGGTGAAGGCGGCCACGGCGCTCTCCTGGCCGACGACGTCCTCCCACACGCTCATGAGCGCGGCTCCTGATCCGACCCTGCGGCGCTGCGGCGGGCGGCGGCCTCCACGAAGGCCTCCAGCCCCAGGAGCACGCCCTGGTGGGCCCCGCCGTGGGCGAGGTGCACGCCGTGGCGGCGCACGGCGGCGACAACGGCCTCGATGACGTCGTCGGCCACCTGGTCGACGGGCCGGTCGGCGTCGACGACGACGAAGCGCTCAGGCTCGGCCTGGGCCAGGGTGAGGAACTGCTCGCGCAGGGCCACGCGGAAGGCGTCCCCCTCCTGCTCGAGGCGGTCCTTGGCGCCGCGGCCGGTGGTGCGTCGTTCGGCCAGGTCGGGGTCGCCGTCGAGCAGGACGGTCAGGTCCGGCAGGAGGCCCTCGGTGGCCCACAGGGACAGGTCTCGGACCTCCTGGGGACCGAGCGAGCGGGCCGCACCCTGGTAGGCGACCGAGGAGTCGAGGTAGCGGTCGGCCAGGACGACGGCGCCGCGCTCGAGGGCGGGCCGCACGCGGGTGGCGATGTGGTGGGCGCGGTCGGCGGCGTACAGGAGGGCCTCGGCGCGCGGGGCGACGTGCCCACCGTGCAGGAGGAGGCGGCGGATCTCGATGCCGAGCTCCGTGCCGCCCGGTTCGCGGGTGAGGACGTGGTCCACGTCCGCCGCGGTCAGAAGGTCGGCGAGGATGCGGATCTGCGTCGTCTTGCCGACGCCGTCGCCTCCCTTCGAAGGAGATGAACAGACCGGGGCCGGGCGTGGGCTGGACAGGGGGCGCCGGAAGCAGCGGGAGGGGCAGCGGTGGTCACGGTTCCCAGGGTAACGGTCCGCGGGGAAGGCCCCGGGAGCGCCGGCCGATCGGCGGCGGGCGCGCGGGGTGAGGCGGCGCCCTGGTGCGTGAAATGGCGTCGTCCACCGGCCACCGCCACTCGTGCTCTCAGGCGATCCTCTCAGTGGTCTTGCCGGAGGTAGATACGGCAGCAACTCCTCCAGGAGACACCCAGCCCTACTGCGGAGAGCACGGCGATGATCCCGAGCCCGCCGGACAGCACCACCTGCTGGGGCATGGACTCCAGTGCGGTCTGCACCCCGAAGATCACGGGCATCTCGAGGCAGAAGCCGATGGCGATGCCCCACAGGGCGAGCACGGGCAGGGAGGTGGTCCCGCCGTACGCGACGAGCAGGACAGGCTCCACCGCGGCGATCACCCCGAAGAGGAACAGATAGGTGAGGTGCCGGCCCACGGTGTCGTTCGATAGCCCACCCACGGCCAGGAGCACTGCGGTTCCACCGACGAACAGCGTCACCCAGCCGGCCGCGAGTAGGAGGTAGCGGGCAGTCAGGACATCGAGACGGCTGACGGGCAGCGCCGCGTAGAGCTGGCGCATCCGGGCCTCGCGGGAGGGCCGCCACAGATCCAGAACCACCATCAGCACCGCGGCTGGAAGGTAGTACACCAGATTCTCCGGGGAGAAGAGTCCCAGCCAGCCCCTCAGCCCGGGCACGGCCGCCCCCAGGGCACCGAGCGTACAGCCCCAGCAGCGCCGCGGTGTCCCGTCGCCTCCAGGCGATGAGCAGCTCCAGGCGCATGACGGCGCGCACCGTCTCCCACCGGGTCAGGGCGCCCGGCCCCCGCACCACCGCAGGAGCAGTGGGAGCCTGAGTGCCGCAGGACTCGGCGGCAGCGGGCAGGGTGGCTGCGGCCCGCGCAGCAGACACGATGGACTCGGGCATGGGCACGGACTCGGACATGGTCGATCTCCTCACTTCTTCTTGCTTCTTCCTCGGCCGGGCCTCAGTGGTCCTGACGCACGTACCAGCGGAGGGCCACCACCAGGGAGGCGCCCAGGAGGGCGGGGCAGGCCAGGGCAGCCAGGACGGCGGGCATCGGCTCACCCAGCACCTCGGCCGCGGGTCCTGCCAGCAGCGGAGTACCGCCGTAGAGGGCCCCGACTCCCGCCCCGAGGCATAGCCCCACACCCACAGGGCCCGCTCAGGGGGCCAGGCACAGGAACAGGGGCAGCCCGAGGGCCGCGGACAGGCAGATGACGAGCAGGCCGGCCATGAGGCCGCCCCAGTCACCGGTGAGAGCGGCCACCAGCACGCAGACCAGGCCGGAGAGGAGCGCCAGGACGAGCCCCTCGACCCAGCGGGCACCGACCAGCTCGCCGCGCCGCAGTGGCAGTGCCCCGTAGAGGCGCTCCATGTGGTGAGCGGACTCGACGGCCCCCTGGGCGTACTGGGCGCACAGTCCCAGGGCGACCCCCGCCATCACCGTCGTCTGCAAACGGCCGGCCAGGGCGTCCATGGTGATGAACAGCGCCAGCGCCAGAGGCAGGAGGAGCAGCGGACCACGACGGCGCAGCACGATGAGGTCGAGTCGCAGCACCGCCCGCACCCCCGCAAGCGCCATCTCGCCGCTGCCCTCAGGGCCTGCCGCCCCAGTCGCCGCGGTCGCTCCGATGCCCCGGCTGCTATCGGGTGCCAGCCCCGTCGTCGTCCCCATCATTGTGGCGCTCACTGGTCCTGCTTGAGGTAGAGGCGGTGGCTCAGCACCCACAGGCCGAGGAGGACACCGGCCCCCAGGGCCAGGAGCAGGCCGCCTCCCGCCGTCCCCGCAGCGAGGTCCCGGATCGGCCCGAAGCTGGATACAAGCAGGCCCAGAGCCCCGATGGCAAGAATCGAAACGACAAGGATCGAAACCGCCCAGACGAGCAGACCGCGTCCAGGCCCGAAGTGAAGGAACACGGGAATTCCCAGGGCCTGCCCCGTGATGAGGATGAGGGGAAGAACGAGCAGCTTCCCCGGACGTACGCCCAGAGGCAGGCCTATGGCCGCATAAAGGGCCGAGGCGGCCAGGAGATGCAGCACCGCGACCACCCAGTAGGAGTTGACGACGTCGGCCCGGGAGACGGGCAGGGAGGCCAGCAGACGGTTGATACCGGAGCGCTCGGCCATCACTCCCGAGAGGCCCCCGACCAGGGCGGTCCCCGCAAGGAACCCACTGACCAGGGCGATACTTCCGGAGACGATGCCGGCGGCGCCGACAATGAGGAGAAGGCCGAGGAGGGAGGGCAGAGGCCCCCGCAGGCTCAGGAAGTGCAACCGCACCAGTGAGAGCACCCGACCGACCCGTCCGGGTCCGCCCGCGGCGCCCCTCATCGCCGCATTGTCCGGCACCTCGGCCGCTGCGGCCGCCTCGGCGGGGTGCTCGCGTCGATCCGCGGTCATGAGGTCATTCACGGCCCGCCTCCTTGGCGATGTGTACGGCGAGGTCCTCAATGGTGGGGGTCTCGACGACGATGCGGTCGGCCAGCGCCTCAGCGGCGTCGGCCGGCATCATGGCCTCCCAGCCCAGCGACGTGCTGCGCAGCCCGAGGCTGGCCTCGCGCACGGCGTCGGTCAGGTGCTCGGGGGTGCCGCGCACAAGACGGAAGGAGCCGAGGATCTCCTCAGCGGTGCCGTTGGCCACGACCCTGCCCCGACTGAGGATGACCAGGTAGTCGGCCAGCCGATCGAGGTCGGAGGTGATGTGGGTGGAGAACAGGATGGTGCGGCCCTCCTCCACCATGAACTGGGCGAGCATGTCCACCATCTCGCTGCGGGCCAAGGGGTCCAGCCCGCCGGTGGGCTCATCGAGGATGAGCAGCTCGGGATCGTGGGCCAGGGCCACCGCCATCTGCAGGCGCATGCCCATGCCTCGGCTGAGCTCCTTGACCTTCTTGGTGGGGGCCAGGCCCGCAGCCTGGAGCTCGGCATCGTAGCGCTCCTGGGACCAGGTGGGGAAGAAACGTCCGATGCCGCGGCCCAGGTCCTTCAGGCGCCACTCGGGGTTGTAGGGCGGGGCGTCGAAGACGACGCCGATGCGCTCGTGGCCCACCGTGGTGGCCGAGCCGGAATCGGGGTGGATCATGCCCAGGGCGGCCTTGATGGTGGTGGTCTTCCCCGAGCCGTTGGCCCCGACGAAGCCCGTCACGTAGCCGGCGGGAACGGAGAAGGTGACGTCGTTGAGGCTGAAGTCCGGGTAGTGCTTGGTCAGGTGGGAGATCTCGACGGGGTTCACTGCTTCTCCTTGGAAGTGGCGGGGGTGGCGGAGGTGGCGATGATGGTCTGCAGCATGGTGTGGAGCTCCTCGTCGCTGAGCTGGGCCAGGCGCGCGCGCTCCACGGCGCGGTCGAGGTGCTCCTCGACCTCCCGCAGCACCTGCTCGCGCACCAGCTCGGAGTCCCGGGGCAGGGACGAAGTAGCCCCTTGCCGGGAACGTTGGCCAGGAAGCCTTCGGCGACGAGGTCGGAGTAGGCGCGGGTGGTGGTGATGACGCTGACGCGCAGGTCACGGGCCAGAGCCCGGATCGAGGGCAGCATCTCGTCGGCCTCCACCTGGCCGGTCAGGATCGCGTCCCTGACCTGCTGGGCGATCTGCTCGTAGATGGGAACTCCTGCCGTGTTGGACAGGACGACCGAGAGCGGCATGGCAACTCCTTCTGTACATACACACTATAGACAGTATGTGCACGGGGAAGTCAAGTGCTGTTCCACCGCATACGGTGTGGGACATCGGCTCTCACGGGCGCCTCGGAGCAGAGACGACGCCCGGCGACTGGGCCCAGAAGCAGGCCCAGTCGCCGGAGTTCAGGAACAGGTCGGGGTCACCGCGCCCTTCAGACGTCGCCACTGCGCGCCGTCGACTGCCGCGATGGCAACCGGACCGGAAGGCGCGGCGAGGCGGGATTCAGTCCCCGTGTCCCTGCTGGTGGGTCTCAGTGTTGCGGCCGAAGTCCTCCACCTTCGGGCTGTTGCCGGCCCAGACCACCTCCGCGTTGGTTCCCTTGATGACGACGCGGTCGACGTCCTTGACGTAGACGGTGACGTTGTTGCCGGAGATGGTCAACAGGCTGACGTAGTCGGCGAAGACCTTCGTGTTGTTGGCGGTGACACTGAGACTGTTCACCTCCCCCTCGATACGGATGTCGTCGCCGGACTTGTCCAGGAGCATGGTCGGGCTCGCCGAGACGGTCTTCTCCACGAACTCCAGGTCGCTCAGCCAGTCGCTGTCGGTGATGGTCGCCCGAGCGCCGGGGCGCTCACCACTCGCAGGCCGGGCGCCTGCCTCGGGAGCGCTGGAGCCGACGGCGGCAGGCGAGGCCTGTTCCGGGGTACTGGGCGCAGCGGTCTGCGATCGGGGCGCCTGAGAGGCGGTCGTCGCAGCCGTTGACGGCGACGACGCAGCCGACTGCTCCGGGGCCGAGTCCTCCTGGCCCGCCGCTGCGGCGGTTCCCTGGTCGGTCGAGCCTCCGCCGACGGAGATGGAGCAGGCGCTGATGCCGGTCAGGGACAGGGCCACGAGGACGACAGCGGCTGCGCGGCGGGGACGGAGGGGACGAGTGGTCGGGGACATGGTTCTTCTCCGGTATTCAGATGTGGTGAGGGCGGTCGGGTGGGCATCATGCACGTGCGGTCCGATGGCCGGGCGGCGGTTCAGAAGGCCGGGACGAAGACCTCGACGCGGCGGTTGAGGCGGCGACCGGCGGGGTTGTCGGAGCCGTCGGGGTTCTCGTTGGGGGCCACCGGCTTGGTCTCGCCGTAGCCGACGGCTTCCAGGTCGGCGGCCACGCCGTCGGACTTCAGGGCGTTTGAGACGGCCTGTGCCCGCTGCTCGGAGAGCTTCTGGTTGAAGGCGTCGTCGGAGACGGAGTCGGTGTGGCCCTGGACTTGAACCTTGGGGGCCTTGGAGTCCTTGATGACGGTGGCCAGGTTGGTGAGCGTGGTCGAGGCCTGGCCGCGCAGCTCCGATGAGCCGAAGTCGAACAGGACGCTGTCCTCGAGGGTGATGACGGTGCCGCAGGACTGCACGGGCTTGGCGGCGTCGATGGAGGGGAAGGTGCCGACCTTGCCGGCCTTGGGGACGGGCTTGGCCGAGACCGTGGCGTCGTTGACGATGGCGCTGCCGTCACCGAGGTTGGTGATGGAGATCGTGCCGTCGCTGTAGCTACCCGAGCCGTCACCGTTGTTGGTGATCGAGACCCCGCCACGGCTGTAGGTGCCCGAGCCCTTGCCATCGAGTGTGATGGCCTCCCCCGTGGCGGAGTCGCTGTAGGTGCCCGAGCCGTCACCATTGACGGTGACGGAGAGGTGGTCGTCGCTGTAGGTGCCCGAGCCGTCCCCGTTGATCGTGATGGCGACCTTGCCGTCGGAGTAGGTGCCTGAGCCGTCCCCGTTGTTGGTGATGGAGACCTTGCCGTCGCTGTAGGTGCCCGAGCCGTCCCCATTGTTGGTGACCGCTGTGGCTCCTGAGCTCGTGGTCAGCGAACCGTCCCCGCCCAGGACCGTGGAGCCGGAGACGAGCGATCCGCTCGCGTCGCAGCGGGCGGGCCTGACCGTGATGCCGGGCTGGGAGGTGATGGAGCGCGTGAGGTCCGGGGTGAAGGCGCCCGTGGACTGGGTGAGCAGGCTGAGATCGGGCAGGGAGATCATGGGGATCGGAGGGATCTGTCCGGGCTCGTAGCCGGCGACGGCCTGGCCCGTGAGGCGGCCGTTCCCGACGCCGAGGCGGAGGCGGAGCCCTGGGCGCTTCCCGCGGAGCCGGCGGAGTCCGAGCCGGCCTGACTGGCCTGGGTCTGCTGACCCTGAGCCTGCGAGGACGAGCCGCCTCCGACGGACAGGGAGCAGCCGCTCAGCGCGAGGGCGGCGATCAGGGACAGGGAGGGCAGGGAGATGAGTGCTTTCGTCATGACCTGAACGTTACTGAATCGTTGTCGCCGCCCGGTTCCCGCCCTGTCGCAGGACTGCGACAGGGGCGCGGCGGGGTGACGGAGGGTTCTTCAGCCACGACCGCCGGTGCGCCATGCGGTCACGGCGTATCCGCTGGGCCTGCGACGGGCAGGCTCAGCCACACGCGGGTCCCGACGCCCTCACGGGAGGCCATGCGCACGCTGCCGCCGTGGCGGCGCACGATCGTGGACACCAGCGCCAGCCCCAGCCCCGAGCCCGGCAGACCCCGGGCGTTACCGGCCCGGGCCAGCTCGCTCCACACAGCCGGCAGGTCGGCCTGCGGCACCCCGATCCCGGTGTCGGCCACCTCGATGGTGACGGTGCCCGACTCCTCCCGACCGCGCACCTCCACGGTCCCGCCGGGCGAGGTGTACTTCGAGGCGTTGGAGATGACGTTGTAGACGGCCGAGTACAGCAGGTCGCCGTCGCCGCGCACATGCGACAGCGGCCACGGCACCTGCGGCAGGTCCAGGCGGATTCTGGGCCCGCCACCACGCGCCGCTCCCTCCTCGCCGACCGCCTGGGCGGCGTCGTGGACGGTCTCGGCGATATCGACGTCCTCCAGTGAGAGCGCGGCCGTCTCCAGGTCGGCCAGCTTGCGCAGGTCCGTCACCAAGCGCCCCATGCGGCGGGCCTGAGCGTCGACGACGTCGACCCGGGCCTGCAGCTCGTGAAGCGGGGCCTGCGGCAGGTCGGCGACGGCGGCCCGCACCGCCGTCAGCGGGTTCTTCAGCTCGTGGTCCAGCCGGCGCAGGAACTGCTGGTGACGGGACCACGCCTCCTCCTGGGCCTGGCTTCGCCCCCGCTGCACCGCCAGGCGCAGCCTGCGGCGGATCACGGTCGCAGCCAGGGCGAGCAGCAGCACAACGATCCCGATCTCCGCCACCACCAGCGGCACTGCCGTCGAGATGACCACCGGAGCCAGCCCGAAGGTCGCATAGGAGACCGCCACTGCGACGGCCACGACCACCACCGCCAGCACCCATCCGATCCAGCCGGCCCGCCGGGGCTTCTCCGTAGGGGGGCCCAGAGGTGCCGGGGCGGCTTCGGCGGCAGCCCCGGCCAAGACCTCGACGCTCTGGGGCTCTGGCGTCGGCCGCTGCGGGTCGGCCTGCGGCGGATGGAGGTCGGCCGATTGCGGACGGTTCCCCGGGTCGCCCGCCATCGGGGGGCCGTCCGGCTGCGCAGCCGGCACCCCGGGCCTGGTGACCGGTACGGTGCGCGGCCCGCCCATGTCCACTGCCGGCTCCATGTAGCGGGTACGGCCGTCCTGCGCGGGCGCCGGACGCGGCGGAACCGAGGGCGGCAGCTGCGGCGGGATCGACGAGCGGCTCATGCCCGGACCTCGGCCCGGAAGCGGTAGCCGACGGAGGGGACCGTCTCGATGTAGGTGGGGTGAGCGGCGTCGTCGCCCAGGGCCTGGCGGATCTCGCGGATGCGGTGGTCGACGGCGCGCGTGGAGGTGGCGAAGTCGATGCCCCACAGGGAGGCCAGCAGGGCGTCCCGGGTGTGGAGCTCACCGGGATGGCTCATGAGGTAGTCCAGGAGCATCGTGGCCTTCGGGAGTGAGCGTCACCTCGCGCCCCGACAGGGTCACCCGCCGCGAGGTCCGTTCCAGGAGCAGCTCACCGGCCACGAGCTGGGAGGCGGAGGTCAGCGGCTGGGCCACGCCACGGGTGCGGCGCAGCACCGCGCGGATCCGGGAGGCGAGCTCGGCAGGGGTCGAAGGGCTTGGACAGGTAGTCGTCGGCACCGTCGTCGAGGGCTGAGACCCGCTCGTAGGAGGCGTCCACCTGGGTCAGCAGGATGATGGGGGTCCAGGCCCCACCGGCCCTGACCCGCCGCACCAGCTCGCGCCCATCCATCCTGGGCATGAGGACGTCGGAGACGATGATGTCCACCTGGTAGGAGGCCAGGATATCCATGGCCTCCGCCCCGTCCGAGGCGAGCAGGACCCGGTACCCGCCGCGCTCCAGGTAAGGGCCCAGGGAGCGGCGGATGGGGGCCTCGTCGTCGACGAGCAGGACAGTGGCGGATGGAGCCGGTGCGGCGGGCTGGGTCACGACAGGCTCACTGGGAGAGCTTCCCGGTGGTGTTGTTGGCACCACCGTCCTGGATCGTCGGGTCGTCGCCCAGCCAGTGGACGGTGACGTTCGAGCCCTGAATGTTGAGGTGGTCGATGTCGCGGGCGTAGACGGTGACGTTGGAGCCCTGAACGGTGAGGGTGTCGACGTCCTCCGCGGAAATCTTGACGTCGGAGCCCTGGACCGTCAGCGCGTCGAGGTCACCGACCAGGTTGACGGTCGTCCCAGCTCCCTGGACGGTGTACGCACCGGAGACCTCGGTGCGCTGACCGGTGCTCTGGATGTCCTTCCAGGTGGGGTCCGTGATGGGGGCGTCGTCGCCGTCCTTGTCGTCATCCTTGTCGTCATCCTTCGTGCCGGGGGCGGCCGTGGTCTGGGCCGAGCCGCCGGAGGAGGACTGGGAGTCGGCCGTGGCGGCCCCCTTGGCATCGGTCTTGGCCGAGCCCTTGGAGTCGGCGCCCTGAGTGTCCTTCTGCTCGGACTGGGCGGCCGGCGAGCCGGAGTCCCCGGAGCCGGAGCCGTTGACGGACATGGAGCAGGCCCCCAGGCTCAGGGACAGGGCCAGGGCGGCGGTACCGGCGAGAACGATCTTGGGCAGACGCATGATGAGGTCCTCTCAGGAATCATGTGGGGAGTTGTACACTGAATACAATACCGGCCGATTGTCCCCTCCTCGTCGCAGTGCTGTCGCAGAACTGCGACACGGGCCACGATGATGCTCACGGGGCACTGGGCTTGCGCGGACGGGGACAACCGACGCCGTCGGGGACTCTTTCTCGCGCACGGGGGACATTCGACGCCGTCGGGGACAGGAATCCGGTCCCCGGACGCGCGGACTGTCCCCGTGCGGCACGGTGCGCACCCGCTCCGCGTGGAATGTCCCCGGCCAAGGCTCACGACGGCGGCCAGCGGCTGTGGCCGGCGACGGCGGCAGCAGTGCCAGAGGCCGCACCGACGCCGCACGTCCACAGCAACGCCGCAGGCCCGCACCGCCGCGCCCCCTCAGTCCTCCTTCGAGGCGGCCGCCTTGCTCGACGTCGTCTTGGCGGTGGTCTTCTTGGCGGCAGCCTTCTTGGTGGTGGCCTTCTTCGTCGTGGCCTTCTTGGCGGTGGTCTTCTTGGTGGTGCGCTTCTTGGCCGGGCCCTTGGCGCGCTTGTCCGCCAGCAGCTCGAAGGCCCGCTCGGCGCTGATGGTGGCCGGGTCCTCGCTGCGGGGCACGGTGACGTTGGTCTGCCCGTCGGTGATGTAGGGGCCGAAGCGACCGTCCTTGATGACCACCGGCTTGTCAGTGGCCGGGTCCTGCCCCAGCTCGCGCAGCGGCCCGCGGGCGGCCGCCTGACCTCGACGCCGCTTGGGCTGGGCGAAGATCTCCAGGGCCTGCTCCAGGGTGACGGTGAAGATCTGCTCCTCGGTCTCCAGGGAGCGCGAGTCCGTGCCCTTCTTGAGGTAGGGGCCGTAGCGGCCGTTCTGGGCGGTGATGTCCTCCCCCGACTCCGGGTCCTGCCCGACGACGCGAGGCAGGCTCAGCAGGTCCAGGGCCTGCTCGAGCGTCACGGTGGACAGGTCCATGGAGCGCAGGAGGCTGGCGGTGCGAGGCTTGGGCTTGGCGGCCTTCGCGGTCTTCTTCGCCTTCGTCGATTTGGCCGTCTTCGCAGTCTTGGTCGCCTCCGCCTCGGCCGTCTCCTCGGGCTCGGGCAGGACCTCGGTGACGTAGGGGCCGTAGCGGCCGTCCTTGGCGATGATGACGTGTCCGCTGACCGGGTCGACGCCGAGCTCGCGGCCGTCGTCGGCGGCGCGGGTGAAGAGCTCGCGGGCCTTGTCCACGGTCAGCTCGTCGGGGGCGAGGTCGGCCGGCACGTTGGCGCGCTTGCCCTCGGCGTCCTCCAGGTAGGGGCCGTAGCGGCCAACCCTCAGGGTGATGCCCTCGCCGATCTCAATGGAGTTGACGGCGCGGGCGTCGATCTCGCCGAGGTTGTCCACCAGGCCCTTGAGCCCCTGGGCGCGCAGCGCGGCGGCCGCGGCCTCGAGCTCACCCGAGGCGTCCTGGGCGGCCTGCTCGGCGCCGGCGCCGCCCTGCCCGTTGTAGAAGCGCCGCAGCCAGGCGACCCGGTCCTCCTCGCCGGCCGCGATCCGGTCCAGGTCGCGCTCCATGGAGGCGGTGAAGTCGTAGTCGACGAGCTCGGCGAAGTTCTCCTCCAGCAGCCGGGTGACGGCGAAGGCGAGCCAGGTGGGCACCAGGGCCTGCCCGCGGTGGTCGACGTAGCCGCGGTCGGAGATGGTGGACATGGTGGCCGCGTAGGTTGAGGGGCGGCCGATCTCCCGCTCCTCAAGGGCCTTGACCAGGGAGGCCTCGGTGTAGCGCGGCGGCGGCGTGGTCTCGTGGCCGGAGGCCTCGGCGTCCAGGGCGGCCAGCTCCTGACCGGAGATCATCGCGGGCAGGCGCACGTCCTTGGAGTCCTTGGCGGCGGCGCCGGCGTCGTCCTGGTAGCGCTCGGCGTCGCGCCCCTCCTCGTAGGCGGCCAGGAAGCCCCGGAAGGTGATGACGGTGCCCGACGCCGTCAGGCCGGCCGTGGAGAAGGTGGGGCCGGAGTCGCGCGACTCGCCGGCCACCGGCGTCAGCGGCACCTCGACGGTCACCGTGGCGGTCGAGCCGACGGCGTCGGCCATCTGGGAGGCCACGGTCCGCTTCCAGATGAGCTCGTAGAGGCGGAACTGGGCGCCGCTGAGCTCACCGGAGACCTGGGCCGGGGTGCGGAAGTGGTCACCGGCGGGGCGGATCGCCTCGTGGGCCTCCTGGGCGCCCTTGGACTTGGAGGCGTAGACGCGGGGGCGCTCGGGGACGTACTCGGCCCCGTAGAGCTCGGCCACCTGCGAGCGGGCCGCGGCCACGGCCTGGCCGGACAGGGACCGTGGAGTCGGTACGCATGTAGGGTGATGAAGCCGTTCTCGTAGAGGCCCTGCGCCACGCGCATGGTCTCGCGCGGGTTCATGCGCAGCTGCGGGAGGCCTCCTGCTGGAGGGTGGAGGTGGTGAAGGGGGCGGCCGGACGGCGCTTGTAGGGCTTGTCCTCCACGCCGACCACGCGCGGCTCTCCCCGGCCGATGGCCTCGGCCACGGCGGTGGCCCCCACCTGGTGGAGGTGGACGGCGGAGGCCTTGAGCGCGGCGGGGCGCAGCTGTCCGTCGTCGTTGAAGTCGCGGCCGGTGGCCACGCGCCGCCCGTCGAGGGTGACGAGCCGGGCGGTGAAGGAGGCCTCCTGGCGGGCGGTGACGTCCACGGGGGACAGGACGGTGGAGAAGGTGGCCTCCACCCCCAGTAGGAGGCGGAGCGAAGGCCATGCGCTCGCGCTCGCGCTCGACGACGAGGCGGGTGGCCACTGACTGCACGCGCCCGGCGGACAGGCCGGCGCGGACCTTGCGCCACAGGACCGGGCTGACCTCGTAGCCCACGAGGCGGTCCAGGATGCGGCGGGTCTCCTGGGCGTCGACGAGGTGGATGTCCAGCTCGCGGGTGTTGTCCAGGGCCCGGGTGACGGCCTCGCGGGTGATCTCGGTGAAGACCATGCGGCGCACCGGCACCTTGGGCTTGAGGACCTGCTGGAGGTGCCAGGCGATGGCCTCGCCCTCGCGGTCGTCATCGGTGGCCAGGTAGAGCTCGTCGGCCTCCTTGAGGGCCTTCTTGAGCTGGGCGACCGTCTTCTTCTTGTCGGGGTTGACGACGTAGTAGGGCGTGAAGTCGTCCTCGACGTCGACCGCGAACTTCCCGTAGGGGCCCTTCTTCATGGTGGCGGGCAGCTCGGAGGGCTGCGGCAGGTCGCGGATGTGCCCCACGGAGGCCTCGACGTCGAACTCCGGACCCAGGTAGCCGGCGATGGAGCGCACCTTGTTGGGGGACTCCACGATGACGAGCTTGGTGGACACGTAAAGCCTTCCTCACGGGTGGTGCGCGGCTGGCCGCGGCTGGCGGGTCTGCGGGCGGTTGTCGCCGGGCCCCGGAGATCACCGCGGGATCGTGACGATCCGGGCGATCCGGGGCCCCGACGAGGGGGACGGTGGGGAGTCGGCGCGTGCCGGCTCCCAGCCGACTGTAACGCACCACCCACCTTTTCCAACCAGGCCGTGTCCGGAAGAACGACTTTCGTCTCAGATGAGCTCGGCCAGGGCGCTGCGCACAGCCGCCAGGCGCTGAGCGGCGACGTTCTCGTCGTAGGGCAGGTGCAGCCCGCGGCACTCGGCGGCCAGCTCGGCCAGGGAGCGGACCTCGGGGAAGCCTCGGGAGGTGAGCTGGGCGACCTCGTCGATGATCGGCGAGCCCTGAGGAGCCGGCCCCGCCGCCGCGCAGGTCCACCCACTGCCCCCAGGCGCCGGGCCGCGCGGTCCAGGCTGGAGGTCACGGTGCGCAGGGCGTCGTTGAGCTGGGCGACCTGGGTGCTCACGGCCTGCAGCACCGGGCCCCAGGCCGCGGAGCCGGACTCCAGCGCCTCGCACAGGTCCGTCAGGGAGTGCACGGCGTCCACCTCAGTGCCATCGAGGATGGACTGGGCGAAGCGTCCCCACCATGAGGGTGAGCAGGCGCATGAGGGCCACGGAGAAGCGCAGCTCGGTGACCGACTGGTGCAGGACCTTGAGCCGCGAGGGCAGTGCGTTCAGCTCGGCGCCCGCGACGCCGGTGAGCTCGGCGATGCGCTCGCTGAGCATGAGCACCTTGGTCTGGGCGCTGTCGCCGACGTCGTGGGAGACCAGCTGGCCGATGCGCCCCACCCGCGCCTCCACCGCCCGGGCCGAGTCGTGGGTGGACTCCATGGTGGTGATGAGCCGCAGGTACTCATCGAGCTCGTAGACCAGGGCGTCGGTGTCCTTCTCCATGGCGGCCACCGCGTTGAGGATCCGGGCCACGGCGCCCAGCCCCTCGGGGGCGGCCGCCGGGACACGCACCCCGGCGGTGACCAGGGCGGCCACCTCACGCGGCAGGGTCACCAAGGTCATGTCGTGCAGAGAGGGGAAGCCCAGGGCCGCCAGCTCCGCGGCCAGCTCACGGCCGCCGAACTCGCCGAGCTGGTGACGTGAGGCGCCCCGGGCCTGAAGGTCGCGCTCCTTGGCGCGCACCCGGCGGTAGGTCTCCTCGACCCGATCCCTGGTCGCCCCGTCCATCGGCTTGATCCGCACCGACAGGTACCCCTGGCGCAACGGCACGATGGTGGCGAAGACCCGGTAGTCCAGGCCGTCCACGGCACGGTTGGTGATGTAGCCGCAGGCCGGGCGCCGGGTCTGCAGATCGTCCCAGATGAGCCGGAACAGACCCGCCGGCATGTCCAGGTGACGAATGATGTTGTGCGGAGCCCCGATGAGACGCTCACGCGAGTAACGCGACAGCGTATCGAACGTCCGGTTCGTGTTCTGGATAACGCCTTTGAGATCCGTGGTGGAAAAGAAAATGTCCTGCGGATCGAACAAACGCTCGTAACCGACCTGCGACTCCATGGTGCTTTCCTTCAGGGTGAATAATTCGCGGGAGCACCTCGCCGGAGGACTATTCCTTCAGTTCCTCACACAGTGCCGGGAAGAAGGTAATGAAACGTACGTGCCCGCGGAAGACAATTTATGACATTGTCACCAATAAGGTGGGACCTATCTTGTAGATTATCGACAATTACTCCCCCAGGTGGCTCAAGGTCTCGCGAACCGTTGCCACCCGCTGACGGATGACGGGTTCGTCCAAAGTCACAACGACACCGCGGGCCTTGGCAGCCAGCTCGGCCAGCGAGGCCGTCTCCGGGAAGCCCTGCTCGCCCACGGCGACGGCCTCACTCAGGATCGCCTCGGCGTCGACACCCTCGACGAGCGCCTGGGTCCCCTCGTCCTGAAGAGCGCGGATCCAGCGCTGGAAGGGCCGCTTGACGCGGTCGAGGTTGCTGACCACGGAACGAAGGTCGCCCTCCAGGCGCTCGGCCAGGTTCGCCGCCTCCTGGCAGGAGGGCACGAGCTCCTCCAGATCGGAGAGCATCGCCTCGGCGAGGTCGCCGATGGCGTCGCCGGACTCCCCCTCCTGGCCGTCCAGGACGGCGGCGGCGAAGATGCCGGCCATGAGGGTGTGCAGACGCATCATCGAGCTGCGGAAGCGCACCTCGGAGGCCGCTTCATAGAGCGCCACGAGGGAGGAGTTGAGCTGACCCAGCACCTCAACGGCCTGAGCCCCGCGCTCCTTGACGCGCTCGGAGACGGTGGGCACCGAGGACTCGGCGTCAGGACTGGTCACCTCCTCCATGAGGGAGCCCACACGGTCGGCCCGGTCAATGACCGAGCGCACCCCTCCGGCCCAGGAGCCCAGGCCGTTGATGAGCTCCTGGTACTCGCCGAGCTGGTAGATGAGCTCGTCGGTGTCCCGCTCGATGGCGGCGACGGCCTGCAGGACGGCGGACATGGGGTTGTCCGACTCGGCGCGCGGCGGCACCCGCACGCCCTCGACGACCAGCAGGGCCAGCTCGCGCGGCAGGGCGGCCCGGGCGAAGTTGTGCAGGTCGTGGTACTGAAGCTTCGCCAGCTCCTCGGTCAGCAGCGCTGCCCCGTGCTCGGCGACCTCCCGGCGTCCGTGGCCCTCCTCGGCGTAGGCGCGCTCGGCAGCCCGCACGCGGGCGTAGATCTCCTTGACGGGAGTGAACATGGCGTGGTTGGTCGGGCGCACGCGCACGGACAGGTAGCCGTCGGCCAGCGGAGCGATCGTGGCGAAGACCCAGTAGTCCAGTCCGTCCTTGGCCCGGTTGAGCACGTAGACGCAGGAGGAGCGCCCCTGTCCGAGCTCGTCCCACATGAGCTTGAAGGCGCCGGCGGGCATGTCATCGTGCCGGATGATGTTGTGCGGAGAGCCGACGAGTTCCTCGGAGCTGTAACGGGACAGCGAATCAAAGACTCGGTTGGTCCGGCGAATGACACCCTTGGTATCCGTCGTTGAGAAGAACAGGTCCTCGGCACCGAAGCGGCGCTCGTTGCCATCGACGTATTCCATGTCTCTCCTGCTGTTGCTGTCTGAGGGATGTATGAGGGAAATGAGGTCGACGTCGGTTCACCGACGGCGACGCGCTGGATGAGCGACGACAGAGATACACTTGGCCGCTCTCTCGGGGGCTACGTTACGAAGTAACGTTCCGGTGCACGCGAATGTGGAGATCAACAACCAAGACGCATACCCGCTTAAGCATGTCACAGCGTTCGCGCCACTGTGTCTCCGTTCGGTCTCAGATCGGTAACACAGTCGAGACACAGGTCGCGCTGTGGTCGAGCACAGCGCCTTCCTGTTGAATAGATGACGTGACTAACGCCCCCACCGAGAACCTCACCCGTGCCGACGGCTCCCCCCTTGCGCGTCCTGGTCGTCGACGACGAGCAGATGCTCGCCGACCTGCTCGCCTCCGCCCTGCGTTACGAGGGATGGGAGGTCACCACTGCCGGAACCGGAATTGCAGCCGTGCGCTCCGCCCAGGAGATCGATCCCGACGTCATCGTCCTGGACATCATGCTGCCCGACTTCGACGGCCTGGAGGTCATGCGCCGGGTGCGCGGCCACCGCCCGAACGTGCCGGTCCTGTTCCTGACGGCCAAGGACGCCGTCGAGGACCGCGTGGCCGGGCTGACCGCAGGCGGCGACGACTACGTCACCAAGCCCTTCTCCCTGGAGGAGGTCGTGGCCCGGCTGCGCGCCCTGCTGCGCCGCTCCGGGGCCAGCGAGGAGAAGCCGGCCTCCATCCTGGAGGTCGGGGACCTGCGCATGGACGAGGACTCCCACGAGGTCTGGCGGGGCGAGGACGAGATCCAGCTGACCGCCACCGAGTTCGAGCTGCTGCGCTATCTCATGCGCAACCCCCGCCGGGTCCTGTCCAAGCCGCAGATCCTGGACCGCGTGTGGAACTACGACTTCGGCGGGCAGGCCAATATCGTCGAGCTCTACATCTCCTACCTGCGCCGCAAGATCGACAAGGGCCGCGAGCCCATGATCCACACGATGCGCGGCGTCGGATACGTCCTCAAGCCGGCCGCCGGCACCGATGAGCGCAGCTGAGCGCCCGCGGATGTCCCAGCAGCCGGAACGGACCGGGCGGCGGATGAGCCTGCGCTCATGGCGGCCCGGCTCACTGCTCACACCTCCTCGTAGTCTGCGCACCCGGCTGGTGGTCGGGGTGCTCGGGCTGGTCCTGGTCATGGCGGCGGTCATGAGCGCCTTCTCCACCGTCAGCCTGCGCCACACGCTGATGGCACGCACGGACAGCCAGCTGATGGCGGCCGCCCAGCGCGCCGCCGACAAGCGCCACGACCTGACGCAGGAGGCCAGGAAGGCCTCCGATGAGGCGGCCCAGGAGGACACGAAGAACCAGGGCGACCAGCCCGACGCGGCCGGTGGCGACGACGGGGCCGACGGAGGCCCCGGCAAGCACGGAGTCCCTCCCGGCCTGGACGCCGCCGGGCAGTCGACCGGCACGCTAACGCTCATCACCGCCCAGACCTCGTCCTCCGACAACGAGGCCAGTGAGACCGCCGCCTATATCGACAAGAACGGCCACTACGCGTCCATCTCCAAGGAGGACTGCCGGCTGCTGCTGTCCCAGGCCACGGAGGACCACCCCGTCACCGTGGACCTGCACCACCTGGGCAGCTACCGGGTGGTGGCCACGCGCGACGAGGCCTCGGGCAGCACGGTCATCACCGGGCTCTCCCTGGAGGGGGACAAGGGGGCTCATCCGCACCCAGCTGCTCATCGAGCTGGCGGTGGCCCTGGTGGGCGCCCTCGTGGTGGCCCTGGCCGGGCGGACCATGGTGCGTTCCTCGCTGGCGCCCCTGGAGCGGGTCGCCCGCACCGCGCACCGCGTGGCCTCCCAGCCGCTGGAGCGCGGTGAGGTGAGCATCGAGGACCGCGTGGACCAGGCGGACCTGGACTCCTCAGCGGAGGTCGGTCAGGTCGGCGGCGCTCTCAACACGCTGCTGGGGCATGTGGAGTCCGCCCTGGCCGCGCGCCAGCGCTCGGAGACGCAGGTGCGCCAGTTCGTGGCCGACGCCTCCCACGAGCTGCGCACGCCGCTGGCCTCGATCCGCGGCTACACCGAGCTCATCCGCCGTGAGGGGGCCGACGCCGACCTGCCGGAGGAGGCCACCTACGCCCTGGAGCGCGTGCACTCCGAGTCGGTGCGAATGACGGCGCTCGTCGAGGACCTGCTGCTGCTGGCCCGCCTGGACGCCGGGCGCAAGCTGCGCCGAGAGGAGGTGGACCTGGTCGGCCTCCTGGTGGACACGGTGGCCGACGCCCGCGCGGCCGGCCCCGACCACGACTGGCAGCTGGATCTGGCCGTCCTGGAGCCGCCGGCCGACGCCACGCCGGAGGAGGCCGAGGACTTCCTTCCCGAGCCTCCGCTGGTCATCGGCGATGAGGCCCGCCTGCGCCAGGTCGTCGTCAACCTCCTGGCCAACGCCCGGGTGCACACGCCGGCCGGCAGCCACGTGACCACGACGCTGGCCCGAGAGGGGGACACGCTCATCGTGCGCATCCACGACGACGGCCCGGGGATCGCCCCCGAGGTGCGCGACCGCCTCTTTGAGCGCTTCGCCCGGGGGGACTCCTCACGTGAGCGGCGCACCGGCTCCACGGGTCTGGGCATGTCGATCGCTCTGGCCATCGTCCAGTCCCACGGCGGGAGCATCGACGTCGACTCCTCCACCGCACCCGAGGACCACGGCACCACCTTCAGCGTCAGGCTCCCGGCCGCCGTCGTCGAGGAGTAGCACTGCACGAGGGTCGGGATCCACTGGCCAAGGGTTGTACGTACTGCACGAAGGCCCCACCTACCTCCAGTACCCCCAACCCTCGTTCAGTAGCACCCCACCCTCGTGGAGTGATCGGCGTTCCCCCTCGGTGGGGCTCGTACCCGACGGCGCCGGGTAGGCGTCAGTCGCGGTGGCGGGCCTTGTGCTTGCGGCGGGTGCGGCCCCAGTCGGTCAGCGAGACGAGCGCGGACAGGGCCAGGCAGGTGACGCCGACGACGGCCACCGACCCGGTGGCGTAAGCGCCGAAGAGCTGCCAGCGCGTCTCCGGGCCGTCCAGGTGCCACCACACCCAGGCCCCCAGGCCGAGCGCCCCCAGGGTGCACACGATGCCGGCGGCCGCCATGAGAATGTTGCCGACGAGCTGGTGCCACAGGCGCGGCCCGGCTGCCGTCACCGGGATCGTCCCCACGGTGGTCAGCCCGGGCACCTCACCGGAGCTCTCCTCTCCGGTCCCCTCGCGCAGGGACCAGGGGGCGCGCCAGGCCCCACCGGCCACGGCGAGGGCACCCCAGGCCACGGGCACGAAGATCCCGGCCAGGACGTCGGAGGGGCGGTGCCACTGGCACACGAGGGTGGAGTAGCCCATGGCGATGGTGAACAGTCCCCCGGCCCAGGCCGCCAGCGGCCGCCAGCGCCGCCCGGACAGCAGGATGAGGGCGACCGCGGCCGAGGCCGCCATGGTGGTGTGCCCCGAGGGCAGGGTGTTGGCGTTGTCCCACCGCTCGGTGATGTTGAAGTCGGGCCGCCACAGGAACTGGTACTTGAGGATCTGGGTGGTCAGGTTGGCCCCGACCACGGCGACGACGGCCCACACCGCGCGCCGGTGGCTGCGCCGCAGCAGACCGATGACGAGGATCGTCACCACCAGGACGACGGCCGCCGGCATGGACACCACCGACAGGAGCCTGCGGGCGTGGGCGCTCACGTAGTGCGAGCCGATCTCCGAGCCCTCCAGGGCCATGGCGTCGAGGGTCTGCCCGGTGTGGGTGAACACGAACAGCCTCCACAGGCCCAGCGTCGCCGCCAGGCAGGACAGGGCCAGCAGGCCCCCGCGCAGGCGCAGCTGTCCCAGGGAGCGGGAGGTCTGCGACTGGAAGGAGGCCACCGGCCGATCGTAGGTTCTTGAACGCACCAACCAATAGGAAGTCAGCAGCGATTCCTGTGCGGGACTGCTCACGACTCACGTGCCTTCAGGTCGCTGAAGGGGTCCTCCCCCTGGCCGTCTGCGGCCTGGGTGATCGGCCCGTAGGGGGAGGCCGTCCTGGGGGCCGGCTGCTCGACGGGAGCGGCGTCGCGGGCCTCAGCGGCTTCGGGGACGCCGGCCTCCGCGACACCCGATGGGCTGATGACCTCGAGCTCACTGGTCTCGTCGGTGAACTGCGTATCGGCCCCGGCGGCGCCGACGACGTCCTGCAGAGGGCGTCCGGGCCAGCGCTCCGGCGCGCCGACGTCGTCGGCCGCATCATCGCCGCGGCCCTCACCGAGGGCATCACTGCGGTCGTCACTGCGGCCGGCCTCGCGGGCGGCTGAGCCTTCGACGGCCTGCCGGCCGGCACCCCGGGAGCGGCGACGACGCATCCACCACAGGCGCACGAGGATTCCGACGACGACGGCCAGGATGATGACGACGGCCACGATGATGGCCTTCATCCAGGTCTGCATGGGGGCGGGCAGGGGCCTTGGCCTCTTCGGCCGCGGCGGCCGTGGGGTCCATGGGGACGCGCTCGCCGGTGACCAGGAGGCGGTGGGAGTTGACGCCGTAGGGCGTGCAGGTGATGAGGGTGACCAGGTCGCGTCCGGGGACCTTGCGCAGGGAGTCGGTCTCCTCGGGCTTGACGACGGTGATGTCGTTGACCTCGTACTTGAGGGTCTGCCCCAGGGAGGAGACGTAGAAGACGTCGCCCTTCTTGAGCTGGTTGAGGTTGTCGAACATGGTCGCGGTGGACAGCCCGGTGTGGCCGGTGAGGACTGCGTGGGTGGAGGGGCCGCCGATCGGCAGGCTCGTGCCGAACAGGTGCCCGACGCCTTCCGTCAGGGTGCGGCTGTCGGTGCCGTGGTAGATGGGCAGGCTCACGTGGATGGAGGGGATGACGATCCGGGCCATGACCGGGTCGATGTCCATCTCGTGGAGGTAGGCCTGGTACTGGGGGGGTGTCGGGGCGCTGCGACTCGAGCCAGGGGTCGAGGATCGGCGCGCTCTCCAGGTTGTTGTTGTAGGTCTCGGCGGAGGCTCGCTCCTTGGCGATGGTCTCCGGTCCGGCCGAGTTCACGGTGGCGGTGTACATCTTGGCCAGACGCTGCTGCTCGTCGTTGTTGTGCTGGGTCGCCATGACCGGGTACAGGAGGACGGCGACGCCGACGAGGACCAGGACCAGCGGCAGCCAGGTCAGGAAGCGCTCACGCAGGATCTTGCGGCGGGCCGCCTTCTTCGGGTCGGTCGCCGGGGAGGCGGGGTCGTCCGGGCCGGGCTGCGTGGCCGCGGAGTCGGGCTCCCTCTGGGCCTGGCTGGTGCGGGACTGGGAGATGCGGTCGCGAAGTGATGGGAGTAGCGCTGTCACGGAGAACCGTGCCTTCCTGCGTCGGGTTGTCTGCGGAGCTCGCTGCGAAAGACGGGTGGGGATCAGTTGTGGCTTTAACGATTGGCAGGGAGGATCCCTGCGACGCCCGTGTGGGGGAGACGGGTTCTCCCGCCTCCCCCACAAGGAAGCAGTCAGCGTGATGACGGCCGGCTGGGTCCGGTCACCTCAGTGGCTGCCAGCGGCTGTCAGTGCTTGGCAACGTGACGGCGCTTGTTGGCGTAGGCGACCACCGCGCCACCGGCCACCAGCAGGGCGCCGGCAACGGTCAGGAAGATGACGCCGTTGGCACCGGTCAGCGGCAGGCGGAAGCCGGCGTTCTTCGGGACGTCGGTGACGGTGACCTCGGTCGCGGCCTTCTTCTCGGCCTTCTCAGCCAGGACCCGGAAGGGGAGCGGGTCGGCCTGGAGGCTGTAGCCCTCAGGCGCCTTGGTCTCCACGAGGCAGTAGTAGTCGTCGTTGGTCAGCTGGTCCTCGGACTTCGCCGCACCGTTGACGTAGTCGTTGGCGCGCAGGTAGTTGATCTCCACGGTGCCCTGGCCGGCGGTGGTGAAGGTCTTCTCCCACCGATGGTCAGCGGGTCGACGACGTCCGGGGTGCTGGGTGTCGGAGTCACGCAGCGTGGCACCGCTGGCGGTCTTGGTGCACTCGTAGACCTGGAACTCGGGCGTTGTTGTACTTGGTCTTGTCAGCCAGCTGGTCCGTACCGGTCTTGGTGACAACCACCTTGCCGTACTTGGAGAGCACGGGGGTGGTGGGGATGCCGGGGATGTCCGTGGTGCCGGGGCTGTTCGGGTCCCAGGTGAAGTTGGGGCTGTCGTTGGGGATGAGGCCCGCGGTGTTGGACAGGTCGCCCTCGAGGTTGACGTCGGCGTCGAACTTGGCGGTCAGGGTCACCTGGAGCTTGGTGTCGCCGGTGCCGTTGTAGCGCTCCTCGGAGGCCTTGCTGAGGCCCTTCTCGGTGAGCTGGATGGTGGCCCAGTTGTGGGTAGTGCCCTCGGCGGTGATGAGGTTGTAGTCGGTGCCGTTCTCCAGGGTCACCTCGTTCTTGCCGACGATCTTGACGACCGGGGCCAGGGCGTCCTTCTTGATGCGCTTGTCGAGCTGGTCAACGACCTCGTAGCGCTTGATGCGCGCACCGCCGGGGAAGTCCACCTTCGGGATGGAGGTGGTGATGGTGTAGGTGATGTCGCGCCCGGAGCCGGGGGCCGGCTTGTCCGTCACCTGCTTGTCCACACCGGAGAGGGTGTTCTTGGGGTAGACGTGGACGTTGTAGTTCCACTTGGTGGTGTCCTGCGGGTTGGTCATCGGCAGGGTGACGACGAAGTCCTCGGCCGGGATGACCTTGTCCGGGGTGCGCGTCTCGCTGACGAGGTAGGCGCCGACGTCGGTCTGGTCGTTGGTGAAGGTGGCCAGGCCGTCAGGCCCGGTGGTGATCGTGTGGGCGGTGGTGGTCTTGTGGTCACCGGCTGCGAGCACATTCCCCTTGAGGTCGGCGAGGGTCTTCCAGCCGTTGTAGGTGGTCAGGTCCACGTCCAGCTTGGTGATGGTGAACTCGACGTTGGGGACGGGCTTGCAATCGACCTGGGTGTCCGGGTTACCGGTCCCCTCCGTGACGCCGTTGGTGTCGGTCTGCTCGCACTTGTGGACGGTCAGCGTGGTGGCCGCCTGGGGGTCGATGGTGGAGCCGTTCGGGTCAGCGGGTGCCGCCGCGCCGGTCGGGGCGACGAGCGCGCCGGCGGCGAGCGTCATCGCAGCGGCGAGGCCGAGGCCCCGGCGCGTGTTGAGGGAGTGCATTGCTGTTCTCTCCTGTGTTGTTGGGATGAATGAGGGATAGATGGGGTGACCCGCGCGCGACGGAGCGGAGTCGTGGGTTCTTCTCGCGATCAGGCTGAGCGCCCGAACGAGGAAGTCTTTCGTTGACGCAACGCCAGCAGGCCGGCGCCGGTGATGGCCGCGATTCCGACGGCGATGTTCATGCCGATTCCGCGTCCGCCGGACAGCGGCAGGGTGCCGATCTGGAGGTCTCGGACGGTGATGGTGTCGTCGGACTTGCTGGCCCCGCTGCGCGAGACCGTCAGGGCCGAGCCGCCGGGAGTGGCGGTGATGAGCTCGATGCCCGTGTCGGTCACCTTGAAGCGGGCCGGCTTGGCCATGAGCTGGTGCCCGGCGGGAGCCTTGGTCTCCACCAGCCAGTACTCGCGGTTGATGGCCAGTCCCGTGGTGGTGAAGGTTCCGGTTCCCTTGCCGCCGGTGAAGGTCACACCGTTGGTGAGGGGCTTGGCACCCGGGGTGGAGGGGTCCATCGGGTAGATGTCGAAGGCCGCGTCGTCCAGGGGGCCCTGGCTGCCGGTCTTGACGATCGACAGGATGCGCTTGCCGGCATTGGGCGAGACGTTGGCGCAGGCCACGTCGTGGTCGGGCCGGGTGTCGGAGTCCTTGCCCGTCTGAGGCACGACCTTGTTGTAGAGGCCGTGGCCGGGAACGAGGCGCCCCTTGTCCGTGGTGCAGGACAGCAGCTCATCGCGGTATCCGGTGACCGACGGGTCGATCTTCACCGTGAAGGTGATGGTGTAGCGGATCGTCAGGCCCGAGTAGAGGGTCTCGTTGTCGGACAGGCGGTAGGAGCCGTCGGCCTGGGCGTTGACCGTCCGGGTCGGTCCCATCTCGCGCTGCACCTTGACCAGGGTCGGGTTGAGCCCGGGGGCGAAGGAGGGCTTGTCGTTGATCGGTCCGGTGGACACCGACAGCGATCCCTCGTTGACCACGCTCACGGTGTAGACGACGTCGAAGGTCGAGCCGTTGCCCGGCTGAGTGGTGACCTCCTTTGGAGAACTTCAGCTTGCCGTCGGTGGACAGGCAACCGTGGTTGTTCCCCTCGCCGTCGGTGTCACCTTCCATGGCGATGGTGTTGACCAGGCCGGAGGGCTTGCCGTCGGCGCGCTGGTGACCGCACTGGAAGTCGGCCTCGTTGAAGCCCGGGGTGTTCTCACGGACCGTGAAGGTCATCTGCATCGTGAAGGTGCGGCTGCCACCGTCGGCCCCGGCCCGGGGAGCGGCGGCGAGGCTCTCGCCGGTACCGCCCTTGATGAGGGTGATCGAGCCGTTGAGGGTTCCGTTGGCAGGGTTGATGGCGGGCAGGGTGACGCCCTGGGCGTCGACCCCCTTCTCCAGGACCTTGATCCGGCTCAGGCGGGTGCCGGTGGGCATCTGCGGGGTGTCGGTGAGGTCGGCGGCCACCGGGCTGGCGACCAGCGAGGTGTTGGTGACCGTCACCGTGTAGCTGGAGGTGAAGGTGCCATCACTGTTGCGGACCACGTCGAGCGGGGTCTTGGATGCCTTGAACTGGGGGTTGGCGGGCAGGGTGCCGCAGGCCGCGGCCTCCTTGGGCTGCCCGTCGCCCTTGGTGGTCACTGAGGCCTTGTTGTAGATGGCCTTGCCCTGACCGACGGCGCCGGGGGTGCAGGTTCCCTGGATGCCGGGCAGTCCGGCGTCGGGACCGGAGACGTTGAGCACCACCGTGTAGGTGTGCTTCTGGCCTGCGGGCAGGGAGATGCCGGTCTTGACGTAGGGCACCCCGGCCTGAGGCGTCTCGGTGCCGTTGATGGCGCCACCGGAGATGCTGACCTTGTGGACGGTGACCCCGGTGGGGACCTGCCAGGCGTCGTTGAGGTCGTAGGTGAGGCCCGCCTTGGCGGAGGGGTTGGTCACCGTGATGGTGTAGGTCTGGTCGAAGGTGGTGCGACCGTTGACCTTCTCGGTGCTCTTGGTGACCTTGGTGAAGGTCTTGTCGATACCGGCGTGCGGGACGACGGAGTTGACGACCTTGATCCGCACGGCTCCCTGCGTGGAGTCGGGCACGGTGAAGGTGACACCACCGGCGTTGCCGTTGGTCGGGGCCACGGCGGTGGAGGCGAGCTCCCGCTCCTGGTTGCCCGGGTTGGTGACCACCTTGAAGGCGGCCGGGTCCTTCCAGCTGACGCTTCCGCCGGCGGAGGTTGCAGGCTGCTTGAGTCCCCCTGACGTCACGAGCATCCTCGGTGACGGTGCAGGTGGCGCCCACGCGCTGGGCGGGCAGGTCCGCGACGTTGCCCTGGGCGTCCACCGTGATCTTGCCGGTGGAGGTGCCCTTCCCGTCGGGGCCCGGGGTGCAGGTGTAGCTCAGGGAGTAGGAGCCGGCCGTGGCGGCGTCGGAGGCGCCCTCAACGCTCTTGACCGCGCTGACGGGGGTCTGCTGGGGCTTCTGGTGCACGACGCAGGTGACGTTCTTGCCCTCGCCCAGCACGAACTTGTTGTCCGCGCTGACGGGCACGTTGCTGCCGTCGTCGGCGGTGCAGACCCAGGGGCCGTTCTGCGAGTACCCGTCGGGGCCGTTGCCCGCGGACAGGCCGTAGGTGCCGCCGGCGGTGTAGACCTGGCTGACGGCGGGCGTGCCGCTGGCGCCGGTGATGGTCTTCTGCCCGAAGAGCCCATCGGTGGCGGGCTTGGCGGTCAAGGTCCACTGCTCGGGCCTGGCGCTGCCGCCGTCGACGATGTTGACGAGGGTGACGCGCCCACGGCCGACGACGTACTCGTTGTGCCAGATGCACTTGACGGCGACCTCGTCCTGGCGCTCGGCCAGCTGGGTCTCATCGAGGCGGATGGTGCGCCGGTCGAGGTTCACCGAGTCGGACCGGTCCAGGCGGGTGGTTCCGTCGCGGCGCAGCAGCGGGGCGCTGCCCTTCCCCACCGTGCAGCTGACGTCGCGCAGGAACCAGCCGGTGGTCCAGACGTCACCGGTGTTCCGGTCGACGGCGGCCTGCGGGGTGGTGCCCGCCTCCTGCACCGTGGCGGCGTCGTTGGGGGCCAGTAGGGTGTAGTCCTTGGGGTCGACGTCCTCAGCGTTCCAGGTGGGGGTCAGAGACTTGGGGGTCCCCCAGGTCCTTGCGCCGAAGGTTCCTTCCGGTGAGGCGTTGACGTAGTTGAAGGTCGGGATCGTCAACGATCCTTGAACCGATGAGTCCGCCTTGACGTCCTTGGCGAAGGTCACCGGGCGCTCCTGCTCGATGGAGCCGTAGAGGCAGCCGTAGGAGACGGCCCGCTCACGGGTGATGAAGCGCTCCTCCAGCTGGGAGGTCTCTGCCTTCTCCATGTCGGGTCGGCACTCCTGGTTGTTTCCGTTGTTGACGAATCCCCACAGCTTGAGCTTGTACTTGATGCCGGTGTTGGGGTCCGTCCAGGAGGTGTCGGAGCGGTCGGACATGATGTCGAGGATGTCGTCGGCGCAGCTGTGTCCGATCTTGTCGGTGAAGTCCTGCGTCATGGAGCCGTTGAACCAGACCAGGGAGCCGTTCTTGTAGATGTAGGTGTAGGTGGACCCGTCGTAACGGCCAACCCTCCCGTTCCGGTCATAGGCGTACTGCGTCTGCACCGGCTGCGAGGTTGTGCCGTAGTCACCGATGATGAGCTTGCCGTTCGAGTCGAGCTTCCCGGTGCACGTGTTGATCGTGTCGAACTCACTCCACGGGAAGTCGGCCTGAATCGTCTGGGCGGTGTTGATGTTGAAGCTGCCGTAGTAGGTGGTGCCCTTACCCTGGGAGGGGTTGGTCACGGAGCTGTTGTCGGAGTAGATCGGGCTGTTGACGTGGCGCATCCGCCCCACGAGGAAGACGTTTCCGGCCTTGACGCTCGTGGTGTTGGAGGGCTGGAAACCCAGCGAGGTCTGCACATCCCCCGGCTCACCTTGGTAGGAGGTGGGGCAGGCGCCTTCATCAGTCTGGCGCCCATAACCGACCGCCGCATACTGACCGGAGCTGCCGCGAACATAGTTAGTCCAGTAGTTATTTGACCCCGGCGAGTAGCGAGTGCAGGCACGCGAGTATGCCCACTCCCACGGGTAGGAGTTGTAGCCATACCCGTTCACTGTGTCGTACACACGATCAACAGTGTCAATGGTGCGCACGTAGGAGATCTGCACCGAGGTGTCCCCCAGGGGAATGGTGAGGTCACTGGTGGAGGCATCCGCGGGAGGCGCCGTCCACGGAAGCGACACCATGGTCACCAGGACGACCGCAAGAGAACCGACCACCGCACAGAATCTGCGCAGTAGTCCTTCACGCCCGCGCTGCGGGCGACGTGATGACTGGGACATGCCGATGGATTCCGATCATGAGGGATGGGTGCGCGGGGAGCGCACGACAAATGTGACTGCCGAGGAATGTAGGTCATCCGACCTCTTCCTCAACACCTCAGAATCGGTTCACGGGGCAACAATCGCGCATCATTGCACGTCGCAGGCACTTTCCCTTGAAATGACGCCACCCAGGAAGGGTTTCAGTTGTATCTCATTGATGACGAGGACGTCACGACAATAGAGGAAAGACAACAACAAACCCACAGATATCTCAGAACGGAATCATACCCACCGGGCGTTCACCGTCATCTATTTCCCTCACAGCCCCATTCAGCCCATTGTCAGTTTCCCTGGGTGCAGGAATCCTGTGGTCAGAAGATGACGGGCCGCCTCGACCATCTCCGCGCGCAGCGCGAGCGCATCGACTGCGTTCAGCTCACTGAGGGCGGCGACCGCGGAAGCGACCTGCCCGACGCTCAGCTCGCCGTCGGCCACCCCGGCCAGGGCGGCCACCGCCGTGGAGGCCTGCAGCGTGCGCCCCAGCCCTCCGCCCTGACGCAGCAGGATGACCGTGGGCTCGGCGGCGCCCGGAATGAGGTGACGCTCCTCGGTGACATCGGGGGCCAGGAGCGGGCGGAGGTCGGCGACGGCGTCGTCGTCGAGGCCGGCGAGGCGCTCGCGCACCTCCAGCACCTCGGCGACATGGGGGCCCAGGACCCCCTGACCGGAGGTGGTCACCTCCTCCAGGAGGCGCCAGGGCTCGCGGGGATGCCGGGGACGGTGGACGATGAGGTAGCCGAAGCCGACGCCCCGCACGTCGCGGACCTCGAAGTCGTCGATCCACGCCTCCAGGGCGGCGTCGAAGGCCTCCGGGTCGCGCTCGGGGGTCAGGCCGCCGTCGCGCAGCCACATGGTGGCGTACTCCACCGGGTCCTGGAGCTCGCGCTCAATGACCCAGGCGTCGAGCCCCTCGGGGAGCCATGCGGCCACGGCGTCGCGCCACGAGCCGGCGCCACGGTGCTCCCAGTTGCCGAGCATGACGGCGCTCGCCCCGAGCTCGAGGTGCTCGCCGAGCCCGGCGACGAGCCCCGGCAGGATGGGGCCGCCGGCGTCGCGGTACTCCATGAGGGGCAGGCCGGCCTCGCGCACCGCCGGCGGGGTGAGGACGAAGGGTGGGTTGGAGGCGATGAGGTCGAAGCGTCGTCCGACTACCGGCTCCAGGAGGGAGCCGCGCAGGAGCTCCAGGCGGCCCGCGCCCGAAGCGGAGCCGGGCTCAACGTCGGCCTCGGACGCGGCGTCAGCTCCGGGGGCGGCGCCTGGAGCACCGGTGACGCTCACGCCGGCCAGGGCCGCGTTGAAGGCGGTGAAGGCCAGGGCGCGCGCGGAGATGTCGGTGGCCACCACGTGCTCGGCGTGACGCAGCAGGTAGAGGGTCTGGATGCCGCAGCCGCAGCCCAGGTCCAGGGCGGTGCCCACCCGCGTGCGCGGGGTCAGGCCCGCCAGGGTGAGGCCGGCGCCGCCGACACCCAGGACATGATCGGGGGCCAGCGCCCGGCCGGTGACGAGCTCACCCAGGTCGGAGGCCACCCACCAGCGGACCTCACCGGCGTCGTCAACGGCCTCGTGGGGACGCAGGTCGACCAGGGCACGGACGTATCCGGCCCCATCGGGCTCGCTGACCAGGCCGATAGCAGCGGCGCCCGCCGCTGTCGTGCGAGGCAGGGCGGCGTCGAGAGCAGTGGCGGGGACCGGCTCACCGAGCATGAACAGGGCGGTCAGGACCGCCACGGGCGAGGGGGCGGGCCCGCCGGCCAGGGCGGCGCGCACGGCTCGCAGGGCGGGCAGACGGATCTCGCGGCGCAGGGCGGCGTCGGCGGCCTCGCCCAGGAGGGCGGCCACCGCCTCCACGCCCCAGCCGGAGTCGGCCAGGTCCGCCCGCAGGCTCGCCGCCTGCTCGGGCGTGGCCGCCGGAGGCGGGAAGGAGGAGGACTCAGAGGCGGACCGGGCGCTCGCGGGGCTCATGGAACCGACCGTAACGCGGGGCGCCGCTCATCTCCGGAGCCCCGCCGCACGGGAGAGCGCTGGGGGCCCGGGACTCACCGCCGGCTCACAGGAGGCGGGCGGCGAGCTCGGCGTACTGGTGGTTCTTGACCTCGACGTCGTCGATGTAGCTGATGAGCATGACCTCCTCGGTGCCGTGGTTCTCGGCGAAGGAGGACAGGGCCTGGGCGACCTCGTCGTAGGTGCCCACGATGATGGCGGTGTCGCGCTCTAGGTAGCGCTCGACCTCGGCGCGGTAGGCGGCGTCGAGGGTGGACGGGTCGCGGAAGCGCATCGGGCGGCCGGTGCGCAGGCTGAAGCGGGCGTCGGCGGCCACGAGGGCCTGCTCGCGGGCCTCCTCGCGGGTGGCGGCGGCGCTGACGCACAGGGCGGAGAGGGTCTGGCCCCCGTGGATGGAGCCGCGGCCTGAGCCCTCGGGGAGGTGGGCGCGGTAGTGGTTCATGATCTCGACCTGCTGGCGGCCGGTGAAGAACTGGGCGTAGGCGTAGTTGAGGTCGTGGACGCCGGCCCAGGCGGCCGACTGGCCCGAGGAGCCCAGGAGCCAGACCTCCGGTATCTGGGCCGGGAGGGGACGGACCTCGACAGAGGCGTAGGGGTGGGTGGCCGGAAGGTCGTCGCGCAGGAGGGCGACCGTCTCCTCGATGAGGGCGTTGATGGCGTCGGGGTCGATGACGCGGCCCTGGTTGAGGGCCGCGGCCGCGCGCATGTCCCCGCCGGGGGCGCGGCCCAGGCCCATGTCGACGCGGCCGGGGTGGAGGGTGGCCAGGGTGGCGAAGCGCTCGGCCATCTGGAGCGAGCCGTAGTGCATGGCCATGACGCCGCCCGAGCCCACCCGGATGCGGTCGGTGGCGTCCAGGATGTGCATCATGAGCAGGTCGGGCGCCGAGGACAGGAAGGAGCCGGTGCTGTGGTGCTCGGCCAGCCAGAGGCGGTGGTAGCCGGACTCCTCCAGGCCGCGCCCCAGGCGGACGAGGTCCCCCAGGGTTCGGCGAACGTCTCCTCCCTCGAAGAGAGGGACCTGCTCGAGGACGCTGATCCGGCTGAGACGAGGACTCATGGCTTCTCCTGACCTGGTTGCGCGAGGGTGCGGCGACAGTGGGGCAACACCACGGGGCAGCAACTCATTCCGACCGAGCGGGCCGGAACGGCCGGGCTCCGGCCGGGCCACCGCGGCGTGTCACCGCGGCAGGGTCACCACACCGCCACCAGATAAGGTGAACCTTCTTAAAAATAGGAGACGGTTTAGTTGCGCCTATGAGGCTGGCGCCTTACGGTTGGACCGACGGAGCCGCCCCGCGCCGGCCCCACCCGGGTCGGCGCAGGTCAGCCCAGGCCCGCACCAACTCGCACCGCGATTCGCATCATTCAGGAGGCACCCATGGCCGTTCTCTCCATCGGAGACCAGTTCCCCGCCTACGAGCTCACCGCCGTCGTTCCCGGCAACCTCAAGGAGGTTGAGGCCAGCAAGCCCGAGGACTACTTCACCACCGTCTCCTCCCAGGTCCCCGCCGGCACCTGGCGCGTCGTCTTCTTCTGGCCCAAGGACTTCACCTTCGTGTGCCCCACCGAGATCGCCGCCTTCGGCGACCTCTACCAGGACTTCAAGGACCGCGACTGCGAGGTCGTGGGCGTCTCGGTGGACAACGAGTACACCCACTACGCCTGGCGCCGCAGCCACGACAAGCTCCAGGACCTGCCCTTCCCCATGGCCAGCGACCTGAACCGCGAGCTCACCGAGGCCCTGGGCATCAAGCGCGCCACCGGTGAGGCCGACCGCGCCACCTTCATCATCGACCCCCACAACGTCATCCAGTCGGTCTCCGTGACCGCCGACTCCGTGGGCCGCAACACCGAGGAGGTCCTGCGCCAGCTCGACGCCCTCCAGTCCGACGAGCTGTGCGCCTGCAACTGGCAGGCCGGCGCCGCCACCATCGACGCCCTGGGCCAGATGGGCTGACGGGCCACCGCCCCGTCCCCCGACCTCACCATCTGAACGACGACGAAACGAGAACACATGAGCATCGACAACCTGCGCTCCGCCCTGCCCGAGTGGGCCAAGGACCTCTCCCTGAACCTGTCCACCCTGTCCCGCTCCTCCTCGCTGACCGAGCAGCAGCAGTGGGGCACCTTCGTGGCCGCGGCCGCCGCGACCCGCAACGAGTCCGTGCTGGTCCAGGTCATGGAGGACGCCCGCACCCACCTGTCCGAGGAGGCCATCAGCGCCGCCCTGGGCGCCGCCTCCATCATGGCGATGAACAACGTCGCCTACCGCACGCGCCACTTCCTGGGCTCGGCCTACGAGAACGAGCGCATGGGCCTGCGCATGAACATCATCGGCACCTCCGGTGGCGTGGAGAAGGTCGACTTCGAGCTGTGGAGCCTGGCCGTGTCCACCATCAACGGCTGCGAGAAGTGCGTGACCGCCCACGAGGCCACGGTGCGCGGCGAGGGCCTGAGCACCGAGCAGGTCTGGGAGGCCGTGCGCATCGCCGCCACCCTGACCGGTGTGGCCCAGGCGGTCGGCGTCGTCGAGACCCTCGACTGACCCGATCACCACGATTCAGACGGCGGCCGCCGGCTCCCCCTCAGGGGGACCGGCGGCCGCCGTCTAGCGTATCGCGCGTATCTACGCCCTGTATCGACGCCTCGGTGCCGCTCAGCTGCGGGGGTCGGCGTCGATGGCGCCCTGGGTGTCGTTGAAGATCAGGTTGGAGATCTCCACCTGGACCGTCTCCACGTGGGGGACGTCGTGCAGCAGGAGCGGATCGTCGGCGGAGGTCTGCAGGGCCAGCGTGCCGCAGCCGAAGAAACGGTCGGTGACGTCCTTGTCCAGCTGAATGTCGGAGATCCGGGTCAGGGGCAGGTCGTGGCCGACACGGCTGATGATGCCGGAGCGGGTGATGATGCGCTTGGTGGTGATCGTGTAGGTGTGCATGTACCACTGCAGCCACGGCAGGAGCAGCAGGGGGACGCTCACCACGAGGATCACCACCCAGATCGCCACAATGCCCCAGGGCTGCCAGGTGGTGGGGGCCATGACCGAGGCGACGACGCCGACCACGAGCAGGAGGATCTCGACGACGAACCGCCACAGGAGGACCTTGATGTGGGTGTGCATGTGCCGCACCACGACCTCGTCGCGGCTCAGCAGCTTCTTCGACAGTGCCATGCCCCCATCGTGCCAGGCCGCCGGGGTCCGCGCACCCACGAGGGCAGGAGTACCCGCTTGAGCGTACCTCGGACGGGGTGCCTTCACCCGCTGAGCATGTTCATGCCGACCGAGGCGACGACCGGCGCGATCCCCAGGATGACGAAGGCCGGCAGGTGGCAGGCGCCCAGCGGTAGGACCAGACGCACCGCGAGGCGCTCGGCGGCCTCCTCGTCGCGGGCGTGCCTCCCCGCGCGCAGGCTCACCGCCGTCGCCTCCAGGAGGGCGACCGGTGAGGCCCCGTCCTCCCAGCCGGGGCGCAGGCAGGACTCCAGGCGGGATCGCCGCGCCCTCCACTGCTCGTCCTCGGGCGCCTGCCAGGCCTCCTCCCACGGGGCGCCCAGCAGCAGGGCCCGTCCCACAATGCCGGCCCCCTCCTCCTCCAGGGCCTCACCTAAGGCGGTCAGTACCCCGGGCACTGAGGCCCCGGCGCTCAGGGCCGCGGCGGCCAGGTCCAGGACCAGAGCCTCGTCAACGACCTCGCCCTTGGCCGTCGCGGCGCGGATGAGGCGCCTGGTCACCAGGTGCCCCACGATCATGAGCCCGATGCCCAGCGCCCCCACGGCGCTGCCGAGGCCACCGTCGAGCAGGAGGGAGGCGGGGTCAGCGCCCACGAGCATCCCCAGCCCCAGGCCGACCACGGGCAGGCAGGCCAGGAGCCGGGCGGTGCTGCGGGGGCCGGCCAGTGCGGCCCGGCGGGAGGCCTCGGCGCGACCGGACTCGGCCACCCCGCCGGCCACGGTCTGGAGGATGTCGGCCAGGGGCGCCCCCAGGGCGGTCGACAGGCGGCAGGAGGCGACGGCGCCCGGCACCCCGGCGGCGGTGGCCCGCCTCTGCCGGGCCCGCCGACCCCGTGGGGGCGGGTGCCAGCGCAGCCGCCCCTCGCCCCATCAGGGGCAGCCACGAGTCGTGCTGGAGGTCCGCGAGCGCGCGCAGCACGGGTGGGACGCCGTCCTCGTCGGGCTCGGAGCCCTCGGTGAGGCCGGCACGCCGGCAGGCGCGCGCCCAGGCCCGCTGCGGGGTCGCGCCGGCGCGCAGGAGGCTGGCGACCTCGGTGAGCAGCAGGCCGAGGTCCGGTTCGGGCGCCCCGGTGCGTCGGGAGCGCAGCGCGGCGAGCGCCGCCTGCCGCATCGTCGGGCGCACCTGGGCCTCGGGGGTGCCCGTGGTCCAGCCGCGGGGCAGGCCGCGGCGGGCCGGCAGCAGGAGCACGGCGGCGGCCAGGGCGACCAGGACTCCCGCGATCCAGGCGCCCGGCACCGGGCCTCCCGCCGTCCCACCCACCAGCCCAGTCAGGTGGGCCACCGGGGCGTGGGATCGCGGCCGTGCCCGCCGCGCAGGCCATGCCCGCCCAGCTGGTTGCGCCAGTCATACCGGTCTCCTCTCCCCCGTGCCCGGCAGCTCGTCAAGGCCGGCGCGGGCGAAGACCTGCGGGCCGATTCGCTCCCGCAGTGCTGATACGGCCGGGCCGGGGCTGAGTCGGCCGTCGCCCGTCACGTGCAGAGCCTCCTCGCAGATGAGGACCGCTCCGGCCGGGCTCGCCCCGCGCCGCAGCACGCCGATGGAGGCGACGTACCGGCGCGCCCCGGCGGTGCCGGCCTGCCGGCGCAGGTGGACGACGGCGTCGAGGGCGCTGGCCGCCTGGGCGGCGACGGCCGCTTCGTCGAGTCCCGCGAGCGCCCCCAGGGCGGTCAGGCGGGCGGGGACGTCGGCGGGCGAGTTGGCGTGGAGGGTGGCCCAGCCCGCCCTCGTGACCGGTGTTGAGGGCGGTGAGGACGTCTCGCACCTCGGGGCCGCGGCACTCGCCCAGGACGATCCGGTCGGGCCGCATGCGCAGGGCGGTGCGCACCAGCGAGGTCATGGAGACCGCCCCGACGCCCTGGACGTTGGCGCCGCGCTCCTGGAGATGGACGACGTGGGGGTGGCGGGGGCGCAGCTCGCTGGCCTCCTCGATGCACACGATGCGCTCGGTGGTCGGGACGAGTGAGAGCAGGGCGGCCAGGAGGGTGGTCTTGCCGGTGCCGGTGGCGCCGGTGACCAGGCAGCTGGCGCGGCCGGTCACCAGGGCGGCCAGGACCTCGTCCAGGCCGGGGGCGATCGTGCCGACGGCGGTCAGCTCGTCCAGGGTGAAGCCGCGGCGGCGCTTGGTGCGCAAGCTGATGAGGGTGCCGTCGGCGCTCAGGGGCGGCAGGACCGCGTTGAGTCGGGTGCCGTCGGGCAGGGGTGGCGTCGACGACGGGGCAGGCGTCGTCGAGGCGCTTGTGGGCGGAGGCCGCCATGCGCACGGCCAGGGCCCGCACCTCGGACTCATCCATGGCGGCTGCGGGGACCGGTTCGAGGCCGCGCCCTCGGTCGATCCAGGTGCGCCCGTCGCTGACGAGGACGTCGGTGACGCCCTCGGTCTCGATGAGGGGCTGGAGGATCGGCCCGGCGCCGTCGACGTCGGCGCGCACCCTCTGGCCCAGGCGCGCCATCCCCACCTGTCCGGTGGCGGGGGCGGCGGCGTCGTTGAGGGCCTCCTCCAGGCCCACGCCGCGGGCCAGGGCGCTGCGGACGCGGGCGAGCTCGGGGCCGTCTGCCCCGCCCCCGCCGGGGGCGCCCGGCTGACCGGGACTCACCGGGACCATGACTGCCTCCTGGACTGATCGTCTGACTGGATTGCTGGCCGGTTCGCCGACTGGCTCGTTGGCCGGTTCGTTGAGCAGGTCCCCGGCGCTGCGGCGTCGGCGAGCCGGGGCAGCAGCTCGCGGGCCAGGGCACCGGCGGCGCGCCGGAGGGCCGAGCGGGACCGCACCGGGTCCTCCCCGAGGGCCAGCCGCTTGGCCAGGACCCGGTCGGTGGGGACCTGTCCCCAGGACCGGGCAGCCGGTGATGAGCTCGAGGTCCTCGGCGAGGACGTCCTCGCCCACCTGGCGCGCCACGAGCCAGACCGGCACCCCAGCAGCGGCGTCGGCGGCCTCGCAACCGCCGGGCGCCGTGCCTCGCAGTCGCGAGGCGATGCTCTCGGCGGCGACGGCAGAGCGCAGGTCGAGCCCAGTGACGATGAGGACCCCGGCGCCCGGGGGCGGGGGCGCCCTCGGGGCAGGTCCACCAGCACGACGTCGTGCTCGGCCCGCATGGCCTCCAGGACCGCCTCCGCACACGGCAGGGGGCCTCCGCGCACATCCCCGGTGAGGACCGGCATGGCGTGCCATACGGGCAGGGCCCCGACGAGGTGGCCAGGCCGGAAGGCCGACTCCTCGGCCGGCAGGTCCGCCCAGCGCAGCCCGGTCAGGACGCTCTGCCCGCACAGGAGGTCCAGGCCGCCGGTGGGGTCGAGGTCCATCATCGCCACCCGCCTGCCCGCGCGGCCCAGCGCCCACGCCAGGTGCAGCAGCAGGACGCTGGCCCCCAGGCCCCCGCGGGCACCGGTAACGGCCAGCACCTGGGCGGGGCGGCTCCTGCTGGCACTCCCGGCGGGGGCGGACGCCGGCAGCGGCTCCGACGGCGACTCCGACGGTGAGCGGTACGAACGCCTCATCCCCGGGATTGGTCTCCTCTCCCCCGTCTGCGACGCAGCACCGGGCTGCACAGGATCACCGGCGGAGGGCCTCAGGGGAGGGAAGGACACGTCTCGGCCGTCCCACACCGGCCTGCGCCCCGTCGCCGGTCCGCCCCGGGTTGCCCGCCTCGTCCCGGCTCCATCCGTCGCCCCCGACGTCGAGTCCTTCTCCCCCAACTGCGGAGCCGCCGCGTCCCCGGACGCCGCCACTGCCGGGATGGTCAGCGTCTCCTCCGACCACGCCGGTGGCCCAGGCAACTGCGGCTGCCCCGGCTGCCATGCGCCGTCCCCCGCGGGAACGGGCGCCTGCCTCACAGGCATCTCCACCGGCATCGCCCTCTCCTTTCGGCTCCCTCACTGTCTCCCCGGTCCTGCCCACAGCCGGCCGTTGCCACGACCGTTGCCACAGCCGCCCTCCCGGCTCCCCGGCCGGTAGCCCGCACGAGCAGTACCGGGACACCGAGGGCAGCGCTCCACCAGGGTGCGGGCCCGACCGCGGCTGCACCCAGCGGCGTCGTCGGCCCTGTGGAGACGGGACGCAAAAGCACGCCTGTGGCCCCGCGGCCACCGCGTCCCACCGAGACCCAGGACCACCCAGCGCGGCAGCCCCGGCGACGAGGCAGGCAACCGCGGGGCTCACACGCCTGACACCGGAGCTCCCCTCGTGATGAGATGGGTCCATGAGCGCGCAGGACCGCGCAAGCGCCCCTCCCGACTGCCGGCGACATCACCGGTGACGGCACCGACCGCCCCACCGGCTGCGCCGGAGCTCCCCTCTGCCGGGCCGGCCCCCGCCGGGCACCGTGCGGCGGCCTACTTCGACCTGGACAAGACGATCCTGGCGACGTCGTCGACCTGGGCGCTGGGCACCCCGATGCGGCGCAGCGGCCTCATCTCCTCCCGCGCCCTGGCCTACGGGCTCATCGCCCAGATCCCCTACCTCCTGGTGGGCGCCGGCACCCAGCGCTCCAGCAGCCTCATGGAGCACCTGGCCCTCATGTCGGCCGGTATCAGCCGCCGGGACCTGATGGAGGTCGTCGAGGGCGCCCTGACCACGGCGATCGAGCCGGCCGTCTACGCCGAGGCCCTCGACCTCATTGAGGGCCACCGCCGGGCCGGGCACGACGTCGTGGTGGTCTCGGCCTCCATCTCCGAGATGGTCACCCCCATCGCCCGCCTCGTCGGGGCCGACCGGGCCGTGGCCACCCACATGGAGGTCGGCGAGGACGGCCTGTTCACCGGGCGCATCTCCCGCTCCATGCTGCACTCGGAGAAGGTGGTGGCGCTGCGCGAGGACGCCGCCTCCCACGGCATCGACCCGGCCCGGTGCTGGGCCTACTCCGACTCCATCTCCGATGAACCGATGCTCAGCGCCGTCGGCCATCCGGTCGCCGTCAACCCCGACAGGGACCTGCGGCGCCTGGCGCAGGAGCGGGACTGGCCGGTGCGCGACTTCGCCCGCCCGGTGCGGCTGCGGCCGCGCTGGGAGCCGCCGAGCCTGTCGACCCGGGCCTCGGTCATCGCCCACGTGGCCGGTGTGCTGGCCGTCGGGGGCACCGCCGCCTGGCTCACGGCCCGACGCCGCCCGCGCGGCGCCCGCGGCCTCTGAGTCCTCCGGCCGGGCTCAAAGCGGGGGTCACCCCGGCTCACCCGACCTGGACTCACCCGGCCCTCCAGGTGCCGGCCTGCACCGCCCGGCACAGGCGCTGGGCCTCCTGAACGCCCGCGAGCACCGCCTCGGCCTGCCACACCACCCAGGCCACCACCCCGTCCATGGTGCCGGAGGCGTAGGCCCCGGCGGCCTCGGCGTAGGCCGCCGGAACCCGACCGGGGTAGAGGTCGGTGACGGCCGTGCCGGTCGGCTCGAGCCCGTCACGCACCAGGAGGTGACGCACAAGCAGCCGCCCCACCGCGGCGTTCCCGGCGGTGAAGGGCGGGCCGCCAGCATCTCGGCGTGCACGATGGCCGCCCGCACCAGCGCCGGCGCGTGCGGCGCCTCGATGAGATCGACCAGCCCCGCCAGCCTCGCCACCAGCTCCTCGCCCTGCGGCGCAACCCCAGGACCGCCCTCCCGGGCACGCACCTGCCGGGCGCGCGGCACTCCGACCTCCCCCAGGCCCACCCGGCCGCCGGCCGCCAGGGGGCCGACGACGTCGCGGTGCAGCGCCGCCAGCAGCGAGCGCGCCGGGGCACCACCGGCCGCCCCCGCCCCACCAGGTCCGGCATCCAACCCACCAGACGGGTCCCGGCGCGCCACAGCCCGGCCACGGCGTCCAGACCCGGGTCTCCGGTGGCGGCCTGAGTGAGGGAGCCGGCGACCACCTGCTCGCGCAGCACCTCGGCGGAGACCACCGCGCCCTCGACGCCCCCCGAGGCGATGGCGCCCCGGATCGCGGCCTCGGCGCGGGCCTCGCGCCACCGGCGCCGCAGGGCCTCGTTCCAGCGCAGCTCGGAGCAGGCCTCACGCACCGCGGCCTCGGCGGCGCGCACCCGCTCATCGGCGGCCACGGCCCTGAGCGCCTCCAGCGCGGGATCCTCGGGCGAGGGGGCACCGTCGGTGGACGCCTCGGCCCGCCCACCTGCGCCGACCCCACCGATACTCAACCCCTCGGCCGGCATACCGGGTCGGCCCGTCACGCCCCGCGCCACGGGCCTCCCGGGCCTCCTGGGCCCCCTGGGCTCCGACGAACCGATCCCCACAGACATTCGCACCACGCCCCCACTGTGGCACACCGCAACCACCGCCGGCCACAGACGCCCTCAGGCGCCCCCAGGCCCCGTATCCCGAGGAAACCAGCACGAGGCGGGCGCACCCCCTAGACTCGATCAGGTGAGTGACTCCCCCTCCCATGACGCCCCGGGCTCCGGCCCGCTGCCCGCGACCCCTGGCGCATCGGGTCAGCCACCGCGCAGTCGCCGACCCGACTACGTGCTCACCGCTGTCGTCGGAGTCCTCTTCTCCCTGGGTGCCTCGGCCCTGCTGGGCCTGGCCGCCGACCAGACCTCGATCCTGCGCACCGGCCTGCTGCTCGGGGCCCTCCTGCTGCTGTCCGCGGCCGCCGCCGTGCTGTTCGCCAGCCGCTCCTCGCTGGGCGCGCTCGTCACCGGACTGACCGCGCTGACCGCCCAGTCGATGGTCTTCCTGGCCCCCATTCACGCGGCCTCCTTGACTGAGCCCTGGCTGCAGCGGCTCGTCAGCACCGGTTTCATGCTCACTCTGGCGGGCCTGTGGCTGGGTGGCTCCTGGGGGATGCGCCAGGCCCGCCGCGCAGGCCAGGCCCAGGGGCACGCCGCCTTCCGCCTCACCGAGGCCGACCGGACCGTGGGCTCCACTCCGACGCCGCCGCCCTCGCGCCGCCGCGACCACCTCCTGTCCCTGCCCTGGGTCATCGCCGGGCTGGCGCTGGCGGCCTTCCTGCTGCCCCGCACCTACCTGCGGGCAGTCGCCCCCGGTGTCCAGACCGGGCCGCTGCTGGTCGCAGCCGTCCTCGTCTCCCTCCTGGCCCTGGCCGCGGCCGGCGCCTCGACGGCCCGCTCCACCCTCGGTGCGCGCGTCATCGGCCCGGTTCTCGTGCTTGTGGCAGTGCCCACGCTCAGTAACGGTATGATCCCTGGCGGCCACCTGGTCTCCAGGCTCCTGCCGCACGGCCCGAACGCCGTCGTGCTCGCCGCCATCGGCATCGAGCTCATGGCGATCGGCTGGGGAGCACATGTGGCTCGCCGGCAGGGCCGTGCCAACGCGCTGGCCAGACTGCGTTCCGGCGTCTGAGGGGCCCATGCCCGAATTCGTGTCCTGGAGATGACCGGCCCCATCCGGCATCCCCCTCCTACTACCGTGTGCATGCGTAAGGAGACCTCGTGAGCACCGACAACACAGACCGCACCGCACCGCAGGCGCCCCTCGCCTCCGACGACGCCGCCCCGTCCTCCCCGACGACGTCGACGCCCACCGCGCGGACACAGGCCACGGACCAGCGTTCACAAGAGGCGACGGCGAACCCGGCCGATCAGCCCGCTGCCTCGCCCTCCCTCGCGAGCTTCATCGGCAAGGCCAACCGGGTCTCCCAGCCCTCCTCCCCGGCGCCTCAGGCAACGGCCGCGCAGGACGGAGATGTCGCTGCGGCCGGCGCCGATGCCGCTACCGGCACCGACGATGCCGATACTGCCGATACGGTCGAGACGGTCGATGAGGCAGCCCACGACGGGGCCGGTGAGAAGGGGGCCGAGGCCACTGACGACGGGGGCGACACCCTCAACCTCCGCGAGCAGGCGTCCTTCCCCGCGGCCGGGAACCAAGCCGCCGCGGCCGCTGAGTCCGCTGAGACCACCAAGACCGCTGCCGCGGGCGCTCAGGAAGCTCCAACGCCGTCCGAGACCGTGACGCGCAGCGACGAGGCCGGCGCGCCGGCGACGGCCAGGACCGCTGAGACCACCGGGATGCCGCCGTCGATTCCGCCGTCGTCGGAGCCCGGCGAGGTGGGCGAAGAGGTGGACGACGAACAGGCACCGGTCGCCGCCGGGGCCACGACGCCCGCGGCTCCTGAGCCCGCCGCAGTCCTCACCGGTTCCACAGTCTCCGCCGGCTCGGCTGTCACCGCCCCGGAGACGTCGTCGCCCGCCCCGGTGGACGACGTCGATGACGAGGCCGAGGCGCCGGCTTCGACGGTCAGCGCCGAGACCCTCAGCCGGCCGGCCGACCGACCGACCACAGCAGCCGCCACCGCACCTGCGACCACAGAGGCCGCGGTCGCGCAGGGACCCGCCTCCGTGACCGACACCGCCGAGACCGCCACAGTGCCGGAGGGCCGCATCGAGGTTGAGGACTTCGAGGCGTTCGATGACATCGAAGACCTTGATGGCGGCGAGAACGTCAGGACTCCGCCGAGGACGATGACCTCGACGGCCAGGACGTGGACGACGACCGCACCCCCGAGACTCCGGCGATCCCCACCCCCGTGACCGGCTCCCCGGCCGTGAGGGCCGTACCCGTCTCAGTGGCCACAGGGGCGGCCCGAGCCTCGAACGGGACCGCGGAGGCCACCCCGCCGACCCCCTCCACCGCAACCGGCACCACGGATGCCGCCGTCAGCGTGGCCGACACTGACAACACCGACGTCGACGACACCGATGGCTTCGACGGCGAGCACGACGCGGAACCCGGCGAGGCCGGCGAGGCCGAGCAGGTGTCCGGTACCGACGGGGCGTCCGAGGACAGTGCCGAGAAACCTGCCGAGAACGTTGCCGAGGAGGCCGCACAGCCGGCCACTGCCTCCGCACCCGCATCGGCGCCCTTCTCGACAGCCCCCACCGCGCAGCCCTGGAGGCCGGTCCCGCCGACCTCCGGCTCCCAGACGCCCGCCGATACGACCGCTGCAGCCGACGCAGCCGCCGTCGAGGACGTTGAGGACGTCGATGACGCCGATGACGGCTTCGCGCCCATCGAGGCCCCCGCCGTCTCGGCGGCCTTCGCGGCCCCCTCCGCGCCGTCGACGACCGTGACGACACCGGCGGCCGCCCCGTCAGCGGGCTCGCCGGAGCCCGCCTCGCCGAGCCGGCCCGGGGCCGAGCCGCAGGAGCCGGCGTCGGCGCCGTCAGCGACCTCGGCGCCATCAGTGCCCGCATCGACGTCACCGGCCGAGCCGGAGGCGGCAGCGCCGGTGAACGCTGCGGCGGACAACCGCCCCTCGGCCCCGTCCTGGCCGGCGACCCCCGCGGCTCAGCTGGCCCGGACTGGCTCCGCCGCCAGCGCCCCCTCGGCGCGTTCCACCGGGTCGGCGCCCTCCGCCCACCCCACCTTCTCCTCCGGCACCCCAGCCCCCACCGCCTCGACGGAAGGGATGGGAGCGGGCTGGGCGCAGCGCCCCGGGCCGCCTCGTCCCCGTACATCGAGCACTCCGGCGACCGCCCCCAGGCGCCTGCCAGCACACCGACCCCCGCCCCGGCGCAGACGGCGCCGCAGCCCGAGCGAGCCCCCTCAGCAGGCGCCCCCTCCACCCAGCCTGCCGCCACCGCCACCAGCGCCCGGGACTACCGCCCGACGCCGGCAGCCTCGCCGTCGGCCCCCTCCCCGCAGCAGACGCCCGACTGGTTCGCAGCCGCCCCCGCCGCCCGAGGGCTGTCCGCGAGCGCCGACGCCGGGCAGAGTGACGACCCGGAGGAGCGCGGCCGCTCGCGTGCCCGGCAGGCCGCCATGGCCATGACCGGTGCCGGGGAGGACGACGACGCGATCCTCCTCAAGGGCGCCAGCGCACTGAGCGCCCCGAGCTCGCGAGTCGAGACCCACTGGGCCGGGGTACTCGTCGCCATCGTCCTGTTCCCTCTGGCCTGGTTCCTCGTGCACGACGGTGCCGCCACCCTGACCGGAGGCAACCCCTCGGCCTGGCCCTCGGCGGCCTCCCCGATGGGTGCGCTGGAGATTCTGGGCGGGACTGCGGCCTGCGCCGCCGCCCTGTTCATGATCTCGCGCTCCTCGCTGGGGGCCTTCGTCGTCGGCGCCCTCAGCACGGTCATCGGCCTGCCCTTCATCCTCATGCCGGGGGTCACCAAGTCGATCCTGGGGCCCACGGTCGATCGGCTCCAGGCCCACTCCGACCTGGGTAAGGCCCTGTCCACCTACGTCATGGACGACGGACTTTCGGGCCGCTTCATCCTCATGGGCGTACTCACGATCATGGTCGCCGTCGTCGGTCACCTGGCGCGTCGTGCGGGGCAGCGCACGCAGGACGACGGCCGCGGCCCGCGTGACTGAGCCCGGCACCACCCCGACGCCTACCGGCGCCAACGAGGCAGGAGCGCCGGCGGCTCGGCGGATGCAGACCCTCGCTGATGCGGCCCGGGACGCGGTGCCCATCGTCGTCGGATATGTGACGCTGGGGCTGGCGGCCGGGATGCTGCTGGTCGCCGAGGGCCTGGCCTGGTGGTGGGCGCCGGTGTGGAGCCTGGTCATCTACTCCGGGACCATGCAGATGCTGCTGGTGCCGCTGGCCGGTGGCGGCGAGCCGCTGGCGGCCATCGCCCTGTCCACCGGTTTCGTCTCGGGCCGGCACGTCTTCTACGGTCTGGGCTTCCCCCTGGAGCGGGTGCGGGGCAGGGCGCTCACGCGCCTCTACGCCGTCCACGCGATCACCGACGAGGTCTACGCGCTGCTGGCGGCGCGCGACCGGCGGGCCATGAGCGGGCGCTACCTGGTGGGTGTGGAGGCGATCAGCCACGCCTCCTGGGTGTCGGGCACGACCGTCGGGGCACTGGCCGGTACCGCCCTGGCCTCCGCGGTGGGTGAGCGCATCGAGCTGCTCGGCTTCGTGCTCACCTCCCTGTTCGTGGTCCTGGCCATCGAGAACTGGCGCAATCACCCCGACATCGGGGTGCTGTGCGCGGGGCTGGTGGCCGGCGGGGTCGGCCTGGCGATCGGTGGTTCGGCGGCACTGCTGACCGCGCTGGTGATCCTCGCCGTCGGCCTGGTGGGACTGTACGCCTGGCGCGGCCACCGGCCCGGGGCGAGCGCGCCGGAGTCGGGGCGGAGGGATAGCTGATGCTGACCAACTCGCAGATCGCGGTCGCCGTCGTGGTCGTCACCGTCATCACCTTCGTGTGCCGGATCGTGCCCTTCGCGCTGCTGCGCGGGCGTCAGGACAGTGCGCTGCTGGCCTTCCTGTCCCGGGCGATGCCACTGGGGGTCATGATCGTCCTGGTGGCCTACACGCTGGGCGGGGTGAGCCTGTCGCCGTCGAGCTGGCTGCCGGCCGCCGGCGGGATCGGGGCGACGGCGGGCCTGCACCTGTGGCGGCGCTCCATCGGGCTGTCACTCATCGGCGGCACCGGCGTGTACGTCGCCCTCAGCCTCCTGCTGGGCTGACCCGCCGCGGCCGGTGGCCGACCATGTAGAAGACGATGAGGGCCACGTAGGTGACCACGCTCAGCCAGGCGCTGACCAGTCCCAGCAGCGCGGCCAGTGAGTAGAGCCACGGTCCCATCGCGAAGCGCCGGGTCATGGAGCGCACCTCCGCCTCGGAGACCCCTGCTCGCAGGCGGCTCCGGTCCTGGATGGAGGCCCGCCACAGGGCGTTGAAGAACAACCCACCGACCACCATGACCATCCCGTAAAAGACGGCGCCCGTGCGCTCGTCGTGGCCGGACTCCAGGGACCGGGTGAGGACCGAGGTGGCGAAGGGCAGGAAGGCGACGTCGAGCAGGAGGAAGAGGTTGCAGATGAGCATCCACTGGTCGACGCTGCGCACCCGCACGAAGATGGCGTGATGGTTGAGCCAGACCTGCCCCACCAGGAGGAAGCTGAGGACGAAGCCCACGTAGCTGGGCCACAGGGAGGCCAGGGAGTGCAGGAGGCTCCCGCCGCCGTCGGGCAGCTTGATCTCCAGGCTCAGCAGGGTGATCGCGATGGCGATGACCCCGTCGCTGAAGGCCTCCAGGCGTCCAGGTGAGACGGGCGCCGACTCCTCCTCCCCTTGAGCGCCGCCGGCCCCAGCGGCCGCCCCCTCCTCGGGGGCCGGGTCAGTAGCCGGGCCTGAGGCCCCGACATCCGCATGCGCACAGCCGCACGAGTCAGTGCGGATACCCTCGGCGAGGTCGTTGGCAGAACCATCAGCCGAGTCATGGTGGCGCTGGGCAGTCATGCCTTCTCCTTCCTGCCGTGGACAGGGATATAGGGACATTCTGCGCCGACGGGGACATTCCGGCACCCGCGGGGACATTCCAGTACCGCCGGGGACAATCGACGCCGCCGGGGACCGAGTTCCAGTCCCCGAACGCGCACCCTGTCCCCGCCCGGAACAACACGCACCCAGCCGCGCAGAATGTCCCCAGCGGACGGCCCACGAGTGGGACCTGCTGCCCCTCAGGCGGTGCAGGACGACGTGGACGGTGCCGGACGGCCCCGTCGCCGGTACAGGGCGCCGACCAGTAGGCTGCGGACGTGCCTGTTGACGTCAATCGCCCCGGCCCCTGGACCCACCGCAACCTCACCGCCCGCGGCACTCGTTTCCATGTCGCGCTGGCGGGCCCCGAGGCCCCGGCCGGAGCCGGCCCCCTCACCCTCCTGGTGCACGGCTTCCCCGAGTGCTGGTGGACCTGGCGCCACGTCATCCCCGCCCTGGCGCAGGCCGGGCACCGCGTGGCGGCCCTCGATCTGCGTGGCTTCGGCGGATCGGATCGGCCGCCATCAGGCTACGACCTGGTGACGCTCGCCCAGGACCTGGCCGCCGTGGTCCGCTCCCTGGGGCACGAGCGGGCCGTGGTCGTCGGTGCGGGGCTCGGTGGCCAGGTCGCCTGGGCGCTGCCGAGCCTGGCCCCGGACCTGACGACGGCGATCGTCCCGGTCGGCGCCCCCCACCCGCTCGCGCTGCGCTCGCTGCGGGCCCGGGCTCTGTCAGGGCCGGCGCTTCAGTACGTGAGCCTGCGGATCCCGGGCCTGGCCGAGCGCCGCCTGCGCAGCCGCAGTGCCCTGGAGGGCCTGCTGCGCTCCTGGGCCGGGCCGCACACGCGCGAGGCACTGGCCGAGGAGGCCCCCTACTACGCCGAGCTCCTGTCCCGACCCGGCGCCGCCCACAGCGCCCTGGAGCCGCTGCGCAACCTCGTGCTGTCCCGGGCGGAGACGGCGGCCCTGGACAAGCCGGTGACGGTGCCCGTCCTGTCGGTGCAGGGCGAGCTCGACCCCGTTCAGCCCGCCCAGGCCTACGCGCGCGACACCCACCGCGTGGCCGGCAACCTGCGTCAGGTGACGATCCACCGCTCCGGCCACTTCCCCCAGGAGGAGACCCCTGCCGGGTTCGTCCGGGCCCTGCTGCCCTTCCTGGCCGACGTCGCTCCACCCGCCTCCACCTGAGGCCGCGAGCCGAGCACTTATCGCGCAGCCCCGCCGTTCTTCCGTAGGTCTGCACAAGAAGCGCCCAGCTCGGCGGGTGCGGTGCGGTCAGCCCAACGCCGCCACCCGGCTCGGCGGGGTCGGTACGACGCCGGCTCACACCGCCTCACACCGGCTGACGCAGGTTGTCCATGAGGAGCGCCGGTCGAGCTGGGCGGGCAGCCAGGTGGTCGCCACCGCGAGCGCCAGCGAGATCCCGCTGACGAGGGCCAGCAACCCCACCGGAATGGAGGAGACCAGGACCGCCGTCCCGCCCCCGGAGTACAGCGCGGCGTAGACGGCGCTGACGGCGGTGGCCGCCAGCCCGAAGAGAATGCCGGTGACGGCATAGATGACCCCTCCAGCGCGGTGGAGGCCAGAACCGTGCGGGTGCGCGCCCCGATGACCCCCAGCAGCGCCCCTCCTGGCGTCGGGCTCGCCCCACCATGGCGATGTTGGCGATCCCGCCGACGCCGGAAATGAAGAAGGTTGGAACCCCGACGGAGAGGAAGCCGTTGACCGAGCCCTGCGCGCCGGTGGCCTGGCCGGCCCCGACGGTGGCGTAGACGGTGCCGGTCAGGGCCACGGCGATGGCGAAGGGGACGATCGTCGTCATTGACAGGGGGCGCGGTGGCGGGCGTTGGCACGGGCGGCGAACCAGGCGGGGCTGCGGCCTGGGATGAGGGCGGTCCACCAGGTCAGCAGTGGCCGCAGCGTCCAGTTGGGCACGCTCAGGGCAGCGATCGCGGCGAGGAGCCCCATGGAGGCGCCGGCCATCGCGCGATCCCCCGGGTCGTTGAGGTTCATACCGGACGTGGCCATCTCCGCCCTCTCCGCGTCACTCATGGGTAGAGAGCTCTCGAAGGGGGTCATGACCAGCCCCAGGAGCATGATGCCGACGACCACCCACTGCCACCACCGGGTCCGGGTCTGCGGGGCCGTGGCCTCCCGCAGCGCCTGCATCTCGGGGACCGACGCCGCCCGCCGGGCCGGCCCCATCGCGCCCAGGACGCAGAACAGCGTCGTCACGGCAATGGTCAACGGCACCCCGAAGCCCGGCATGATGATGGGCAGATTCTGAGGAAACACATCGAATTCCCGCCAGGTGAGCAGGTAGACGCGGACCAACGGCAGGCTGGACACCGCCCCCATGACGCCTCCGAGCAGCCCGATCACCCCGACCTGCGCCAGGATGATGCGGCGGATGCGGCTGCCGGGGATGCCCAGAACCTTCCACAGAGCGTGGGAGCGCTGCTGGGCCGAGACGGTCAGGCCCAGCGTCGTGGACAGGATGACGGCGGTGGCCAGCCCCACGTAGGAGACAAGGCTGGAGCCGATGATGTGGGAGGCGTTCACGAGCTCGGCCGAGCCCTGGGCCTGGGCCCAGCTCAGGGCGCTGTACCAGGTGGTGATGATGACGCCGATGATGGCGCCGCCGACGGTGGCGACGAGCAGAGACCACAGCCACTGGCGGGCGTGGTGGCGCAGGTCGTTCCAGATGAGTGTGACCATGATCTTCTCCGATCCTCTCCTGCTCCTGTTGCGGTCAGGCGGCGCGCGTGGCTCGCGCCGAGTGGACGAGCTCGGCGATCTGGCGGGCGTCTCGGCAGCTGGTCCACTGCACCAGGTGTCCCTGGCTCATGACGGCGACCGCGTCTGCTCTGGCGGCGGCCTCGACGTCGTGGGTCACCATGACCACGGTGGTGCCCTGCTCGGTGAGCCGGCGCAACCAGTCCAGGACGAGGGCGGCGGAGTCCAGGTCGAGGGCGCCGGTGGGCTCGTCGGCGAAGACGATCCGGGGCCGGCTGGCCATGACGCGGGCGATGGCCACGCGCTGGCGCTCCCCGCCGGAGAGCTGGTGGGGCTTTGAGGCCGGCGCGGTGAGCGAGCCCGACGGCGTCGAGGGCCTCCCGGGTCTGAGCGCCGTTCAGGGGACGCCCGGCCAGGCGCGAGGGCATGGAGACGTTGTCGGCGGCGCTCAGGGAGGCGATGAGGTTGTACTCCTGGAAGACGAAGCCGACGTGGCGGGCGCGGAACCGGGCCCTCTCGGCGGCCCGCATCCCGGAGGTGAGGGCGCCGAGCATGGTCACCTGTCCGCTGGTGGGCTCATCGAGACCGGCCATGCAGTGCAGCAGCGTGGACTTGCCCGACCCGGAGGCCCCGACGACGGCGGTGAAGCTGCCCTCGGGCAGGTCGGCGTCGACGTGATCCAGGGCGGTGACACGGGCGTCCTGGCGTCCGGGGACCTCGTAGACGCGGGTCAGGCCGCGCAGCCGGATGGCGACGGGCGACGTCGAGCCCGGCCCGGCGGACGGAGTAGTGGACGGCAGGGATGAGGCGAGGGCGGCGGTCGGGTTCGGAGGGGGCCAGGGGCGAGTGAGCAGTCATGCCTCCAGCCTGACGGCGCCGTCTCTCCCAGCCCATCCGGCCATCTGGTGGACCGGGGGTGGGGCTAGCCCGACACCGGCCCGGCCCTCCGCGGGCACCGCTCTCAGGCGACCCTCAGACCCGCACCTGCGGGCACAGCCCGGCCTCGAGCAGCGTGCACTGGCCGCAGCGGGGCGAGCGGGCCGAGCACACCCTGGCGCCCGTGCTCGATGAGCCGGTGGCAGCCGTCGGTCCAGCGCCACGGCTCCCACAGGGCCGCGATGTCCTTCTCCACGCGCAGCGGGTCCTTCGACGTCGTCCACCCCAGGCGGCGCGAGAGCCTGCCCACGTGGGTGTCCACGGTGATGGCGGGCTGGCCGAAGGCGTTGCCGAGCACGACGTTGGCGGTCTTGCGCCCCACGCCCGGCAGGGCCACGAGCTCCTCGCGGCTGCGCGGCACCCGCCCCTCGAAGCGCTCGGTGAGGGCCTGTCCGATGCCGAGCAGATGGCCGGCCTTGGCGCGCTGGAAGCCCAGGGGCCGCAGGATCGCCTCGAGGTCCTCGCGCCGGGCGGCTCCCCAGGGCGGCGGCGTCGGGGTAGCGCTCGAAGAGCTCGGGGGTGACCGTGTTGACGCGCGCGTCAGTGGTCTGCGCCGACAGGACGGTGGCCACGAGCAGCTGGAAGGGGCCGTCGTGGTCCAGGGCGCAGGCGGCGTCGGGGTAGAGGGTCATGAGCTCGTCGTCGACGGCGCCCGCGCGCCGGGCCGGCTCAGTCGTCAACGCCGCCTCAGCAACCTCGGGTCCGGCCCCGACCTCCCCCGCCGCCTCGGCCCCAGCGGTCTCGCTACTCGCTGCCCCTACGCACTGTGTCCTCTCTCCGCGATCTCATCGGCGGCGGCGTCAGCACGACCAGCACCATCAGTGCCGCCCGCGCCGGAGGGGTCCTCCTGCGAGCCCCGGTCCGCCTCTGAGCGGGTCTTCCTCCGCAAACCGCCATTGCAGTCGATCCCGCCGCCGGCCCGCAAGCTCACGGCTGGGACCGTGTCGCACGACGCACCCGATGTTGCTCACTCCCCTTTGACCTGCAACACACGGGGGCTACAATGCTCGACGGCGTGCCACAGGTCACAAGCCGTGGCAGGATAGACCCGAGGGCTCCCGCATGCGGGATGCCAGCCCCCTAACCACCAGGAGGATCTCCGTGGAAGACAGCATTATCTCCAGGATCCCGCTCTTCGAGGGCCTGAGCCCGGAGGAGCAGGAGGAACTGCGCGCCATGATGACGCAGACGACTCTGCGCCGTGGCGAGACCCTCTTCAACGAGGGCGACTCAGGCGACCGCCTCTACATTCTCCTCTCCGGGAAGGTGAAGCTCGGCCACGCCAGCGCCGACGGCCGCGAGAACCTGCTCGCGGTGCTCGGCCCCGGCGAGATCGTCGGCGAGCTGACCCTGTTCGACCCAGGCCCGCGCTCCACCACCGCCACCGCCGTGGCCCCCACCGAGCTGCTGACGCTGGACCACAACCAGCTCATGACCTTCGTGGAGTCCCACCCGCAGCTGGCCAAGGACATGCTGCGCGCCCTGGCCCAGCGCCTGCGCCGCACGAACACCGCGCTGGCGGACCTGGTCTTCTCCGACGTGCCCGGCCGCGTGGCCAAGGCCCTGCTGGACCTGGCCGACCGCTTCGGCTCGCCCACCGACGACGGCGTCCACGTCCCCCACGACCTCACCCAGGAGGAGCTCGCCCAGCTGGTGGGCGCCTCGCGCGAGACGGTCAACAAGTCGCTGGCCGAGTTCGTCTCCCGCGGCTGGATCCGCCTGGAGGCCGGGCCGTCACGCTGCTCGACGTCGACCGCCTGCGCCGTCGCGCCCGCTGAGGTCCCGTCTCGGGTCGCGAGCCCTCAGCGCAGCGCGCCGGAGAAGCCGCCGGGCGCTGACACCCGCATCAACCGCATAGACGACGCCGCGCCTGCAGCCGGAAGGTACCGGACCGCAGGCGCGGCGTCGTGCTGCCGGTCTCGCCGGGTGGTCCCGTCAGGACCGGGGGCGCTTGAGGTGAGGCGATGAGGTTGTCCGTGCCGGAGGGCCGGGCACGACCTGGACGAGCTCCCAGCCGTCAGCACCCCACTGGTCGAGGATCTGCTTGGTGGCGTGAGTGATGAGGGGGACGGTGACGTACTCCCCAGGTGGTGGGCGCAGCGGATACGGGCTCAGATGATGCAGTCATAGGGGCTCAGCCTAGAGCCCGCCGCCAGGCGCCGGAAGCCGGCAACGCGGGGCCCTCAGGGAGGCGCAGCGCACCCGGGCCAGGATGCGAGGGGCGCGACGCGCGTGAATCTCGGCGACGAGCTCATCATCCTCGCGCTCGAGCCACCGGCCCCAGTCGTCGACCTCGGGGAAGCGCCGCAGCAGCGCCCGCCTCTCCCGCTCGGTCAGACCGCCCCCAGACACCGAAGCTGGACTCGGGTTGAGCGCCTCGGCCAGGCACTCCATACGAACCGGACATGAGAAGCACAGTGATCGTGCGTCGCGCTGCTCAGCGCCCTTGCCGAAGAGCTGGTCCGGCTCGACGGTGGCGCAGGCCGCTTGGGCCGCCCAGGTCTGGTCGTCTTGAAACATGCTCACTCCCGATCCATTCAACGGCCGACGCCGTTGTCGGTCACGTCACAGTCGTTACCGTATGGCAATCGAGTGTCTCTCACCAGATCCTCCCCCGTGACCTGGGCAATGCGATGCCCGCAGATCCCCGACAGCACACCGAGGATCAGCGCCAACAAGGAGAGTTCTCTGATAGCGAGCCGATTGCCGGACATAGAACCCGCTGCGCCCCTGAGCCTTTCCCACGGCCGGGGATTCCAGTTCTCACGGGCGGCAGGCCACCTCCGAACCTCACCCTCCCCAAGAGATCGTGATGTCGCCGTGACTCTCACCTGGAGAATTTCTAAGAATTATCTGTGCGTCGGAGCCGTCTCGCTATGTGACCGGACCACCCCGTCTCCGAGCGCGCGCTGCGTCGTCGAATCCCCCGCAACCCCGCCGGACAGAGAGCACCGAACCGGTCTCCAAGGGTCTTCCCAGCCCGAAGAGGGTCTACGCCACTGCAACCTCCAAGCGATTCCACGTAGGCTGACGCCATGGCGAAAACCTCTGCGCGCGGGCGCTCCCTGACACCACCCCAGGTCGTCTCGATGCTCGTGGTCTTCCTGACTCTCTCGTGCGTCGGCGGGGTCCTGTCCGCGGGCTTCGCCGCTCCCTTCGTGGGCGCCACGGCAGCGCTGACCAAGGCGTCCGCCGAGCTCTTCGAGGAGCTCCCCAGCGACTTCAACGTTCAGCCGCCCAGCCAGATCTCCACCCTCCTGGCGTCCGACGGCTCCGAGATCACCAAGTTCTACGCGGAGAACCGCATCGTGGTGCCCCTGAGCTCGATCTCGGTCAACATGCAGAACGCGATCGTCGCCGTCGAGGACCAGCGCTTCTACCAGCACCAGGGCGTCGACCCCACCGGCATGGTGCGAGCCCTGGTCTCAACAACGCCGGCGGCTCGCGTCAGGGCGCCTCACGCTGACCCAGCAGTACGTGCGCAACACCCTCATCGAGACCGGCCTGAAGAACGACGACCACAAGCTCATCCGGGACGCCACCGAGAGCACCGTGGCCCGCAAGCTGCGGGAGATGAAGTTCGCCCTCAGCCTGGAGCAGAAGTACTCCAAGCAGCAGATCCTCGAGGGCTACCTCAACATCGCCGCCTTCAGTCCCTCCACCTACGGGGTGGAGGCCTCCCTCGCTGCACTACTTCAACAAGCACGCCAGGATCTGACGGTGGCCGAGGCCGCCCTGCTGGCCGGAACCACCAACGCACCCAGCGCCTACGACCCCCAAGTCCCAGCCGGAACTGGCCAAGAACCGTCGGGACTGGGTGCTGGCCAAGATGCTGGAAGAGAAGTTCATTACCAAGCAGCAGTACGACGAGGCCGTCAACTCCGAGATCAAGCTCAATATTCAGGACTCGCCCGCGGGTTGTGGTGCTGCGGGAAGCTACGCCTACTTCTGCACCCTATGTGGTCAATGAGATCCTCGGCTCAGAGAACTTCGGACCCTAATGTCGCCGCCCGCCGTCAGCTCCTGACGCGCGGCGGTCTGAAAGATCACCACCACCTTGAACCTCGAGCGTCAGAGTGCCGCCGATTCCGTCATTCAGGCCAGAACTCCGATCGGGGGCTCCGACGGAGCCAACTCCACCATCGTCTCGATCGAACCCGGCACAGGACGAATCAGGCTCTGGCTCAGAACACCAACTACGAGGACTCTCAGCTCGTCTTCGCAGCGGACGCCAAGCACGGTGGAATCGAGCTGCCTGGCGGCAAACGTCGGCTTCCAGCCGGGGTCGACCTTCAAGGCGATCATCCTGGCCGAATGGCTCAAAAACCGGCCACACGCCCTACCAGATGCTGAACGCGTCCGCGCCGAAGAACTACGGGCCCAACACGTTCACCGTTTCCTGCGATCCCGAGCGTGCGGCCGGCCCCTGGCCCGTCAACAACGTCGCCGGAACCAACGCCGGCATGATGACCGTTAGGAAGCCACGAAGCAGTCCATCAACACGGGCTTCACCGAGATGCTCCGGGACCTCGATGTCTGTGAGGTCACGAAGCTCGCCGCCTCCATGGGCATCACCAAGGCGGACGGGGAGCCAGCTGGATCCCTGACCCCTCCATCGCCTTGGGAAGCGCACCCGTCCCACCTCTCAGTATGGCCAACGCCTACGCGACCTTCGCCTCCGGCGGCAGTACTGCAAGCCCATCGCCATCGACCGGATCCTGGATGCCAGCGGCACCTCGATGGCCGTACCAAGCGCTGACTGCACCCAGGTCATGGACCAGGGTACCGCGGACGAGACCGCAAAAACGCTCCGGGCCACATCCGAACCAGGAGGTACCGCTAAGGACGCCGTCTTCGGCCGACCGATCGCGGGCAAGACCGGAACCACGGAGGAGGCTGAGAACACCTGGTTCGTGGGATTCACTCCGCAGCTGTCCACCGCGGTCTGGATCGGTGACGCCACGGAGAGCGGCAGGAGCCTTGTCGGCAGGACGATCGGAGGGGTGTACTTCCCGAAGATTTACGGTAGTGACCTGGCCGTGCCGATGTGGCGCGACTACATGTCCCAGGCCGTGGCGAACGATCCTGCCCTGCCCATTCCCTCCCACGGGTGAGCGACTCTCCCCGCGAGAACGACAACTGCACAGAACAGGATCCGACTCCCCATGACGCCCTGCCCTGCCGGCCGCGCCGCCCTGTCCGTCATCGGCACCACCGCTGCCCTGGGGGCGGCCACGCTGGCCTACAGCCTCATTGAGGCCAGGTGCCCCGTGCTGCGGCGCATCGACGTCCCGGTGCTCGCCGCCGACGAGGAGCCCCTCACGGTGCTGCACCTGGCCGACCTTCACCTGACGGGCCACACCGAGGCGCGGGTCGCCTGGGTGCGCCGGTTGGCGCAGCTGCAGCCCGACGTCGTCGTCAACACCGGCGACAACCTCTCCCTGGCCTCCGGGCTGGAGCCGCTGCGGCGGGCACTCGAACCACTGACGGGTCTGCCCGGGGCCTTCGTCATGGGCGACCACGACTACCGCTCCACCGTCTTCCGCCTGCCGACGCGCTACCTGCACCGGGACCCGCGCAAGGCCTCCAGCCGCGTGCGCGACGAGGACATCGAGGCCCTGCCCTGGGAGGAGGTCCGTGACCTGCAGGCCGCCGGCGGCTGGGTGGACCTGACCAACCGGCGTGGCTCGCTGACCGTGCGCGGGCGGCGCATCGAGCTGGTCGGCGTCGACGACCCGCACGCCAACCGCGACGTCCTGCCCGTCCCCGAGGCCGCCGACTCGGCGGAGTCGGCCACCTCTCTGCCGGCGATCCGTGACCACGAGGGCCGGGCTCTGCGGCTGGGGCTCACGCACGCCCCCTACCGGCGGGTCCTGGAGGCGATGTCGGCCGACGACGTCGACCTGGTGCTGGCCGGGCACACCCACGGCGGGCAGCTGTGCGTGCCCGGGGTGGGGGCACTGGTGACCAACTGCGACCTCGACCCGGGGCGCGCCTCGGGGCTGTCGCAGTGGCCGGGTCGCTCGAGGGACCCCGCGGGCCGCCGACCACATGTACCTGCACGTCTCCGCCGGGCTCGGCACCAGCCCCTACACGCCCGTGCGCCTGGCCTGCCGGCCCGAGGCCACGCTGCTGCGCCTGCTGCCCGGCCTGAGGCGGCGCACCTCGCAACACTTCGACCAAGCCGCACCTCCCCCGACACCCTTCCCACGCGACACTTCGACCAGTGCCCCGCTAACACTTCGACAGAATCTTCAAAATCGACGCTGAGCCGCGTCTTCTATGAAGTTTCGGTCGAAGTGTGTGGGGGTCACGGGGCGCAGCGGGACGGGGCATGCAGAGCGCACAGGTACGCCGGCGCCTGGGCGCGGCAGTCAGCGGCGCCAGCGGGCGAAGCCGCCCTCGGAGTTGATGACCTGCCCGGTGATCCAGCGGGCCTCGTCGGTGAGGAGCCAGGTGATGAGGCGGGCGGCGTCGTCGGGCTCGCCCCAGCGCCCCTGGGGGAACATGGCGGCGGTCGCCTCGCGGTCCGCCTCGGTGACGTAGCCGGTGTCGACGGGGCCGGGGTTGACCGTGTTGACGGTGATGCCGGCGTCGATGAGCTCCTCGGAGATCGTCGGGGTGAGGCCGGCGATGGCGGCCTTGGCGGCGGCGTAGGCGATCTCCCCGGGCAGGGGGCCCAGGCCCTGGCCCGAGGTGAGGAAGACGATGGCCCCGCGGCGGCGACGCTGGAGCCGGCGGGGGCGGAGGCGGCGAAGCCCTCCTGGGCGGCGAAGGCCTGCGCCAGGAGGATGGAGGCACGGGCGTCAACGGCCCAGTGGGCGTCCAGGACGGCCTCGGTCATCTCGCTGAGCGACCCGTCGGGACTGCTCATGGCCTGGTTGCACACGAGGGCGTCGAGGTGGCCGGCGGCGGCTGCGGCCTGCTCGACGACGCGGGCCGGCTCCCCGGGGGCAGCCAGGTCTGCGGGGATGTCGACAAGCCGGGCGGGGCCGACCAGGTGGGTGCGGATGGAGTCCATGACGGCGTCGATGTCGTCGGCGCCCCAGGGCTGGGAGGCGTCGTGCGGGCGGTAGTGGTGGGCGACGATGCTCGCCCCGTAGTCGGCGGCGCGGCAGGCGATGGCGTGGCCGATGCCGATGCGGCGGCTGACGGTGACCAGGACGGTCGCCCGCCAGTGGCAGGGGGTCGCGTCCGGCCGGGCCGACGGACCTGCGGCACTGCTGGGGCCACCCGGAGCGGTAGAAAGGGTGTCCACGGTGAGCGTCGGTGGTCATGCAGGCGAGTGTGAAGAGCGGGCACCATGGGAAGGACTCCCCAGGCGCATCATCAAGATTCCCACGAAAGAGGGCTCATTGGTGTCACCGCCCTGCCCTATCCTCGGCCTCATGAGCTCACCGACCATCGCGCCCTGGAGCGCCGAGCAGGTCACCGCGCTGGCACCGGACAAGCAGGGTCGCCACGGCCGGCCTCAAGCTGGCCTCGCCCGCCACGTGGTCGGACGCCGGCGTTCACGGGGGCGCTGGTGTGGGGAAGCGCCTCGGGGTCGGGCAAGCCGTACCGGGTGTGCGTGGATCTGTCCGGTCCGGCCTTCAAGTGCTCCTGCCCCAGCCGCAAGTTCCCCTGCAAGCACGCCGTCGGCCTGCTGCACCTGTGGAGCCGGGGCCAGGTGGCCGGCGGGGAGCCGGCAGCCTTCGCCGCCGAGTGGTTGGAGGGCCGGGCCAAGCGAGCCCAGCAGAAGGCCGCGCGGCAGGGAGGCCGCGGACCAGCCCGATGACCCGGCCGGGCAGCCGCCTCCCGCAAAAAGCGCCGCGGCTCGTGCCCGCGCCCGCGAAAGGCGCATCACCGAGGGCTGGCGGACCTGGACCGGTGGCTGGCCGATCAGCTCCGCCGAGGGGCTGGCCAGCGGCTCGGCCCAGCGCCCCAAAGCGGCTGACGGGCTTCGCCTCCCGCATGGTCGATGCCCAGGCCCCCGGGTCGCCCGGCGCCTGACAGCCCTGTCACGGCTGACGGACTCCTCCCCGACTGGCCCGAGCGGCTGCTCGACGAGCTCGGACTGCTCCACCTGCTCATTCGGGCCTGGACCCGGCGTGAGCAGCTGCCCGACGACCTGGGGGCCACCGTCCGCTCCCACGTGGGGATCACCGTGCGCACCGAGGACGTCCTGGCCTCGCCCGGCATCGGTGACACCTGGGTGGTCGTGGCCGGCCGGGACACTGTGGAGGGCAGGCTCGCCGAGCGCCGCCTGTGGCTCTACGGCACGACCACCCGGCGCTGGGCGCTCATCCTCGCCTTCGCCCCCGTCTCCGGCGGTTTCTCCACCACTGTCGTTCCCGGGACCCGGTTCGACGCCGTCGCGCACTTCTACCCGGGGCGCGGCCAGCTGCGCGTGGCCCTGTCCGATGAGCAGCCCTCGCAGCCCGTGACCGACTGGGTGCCCGAGCCCTCGGGGACGGCGTCCGCTCGGGATGCCTGGAGGCGTGCTGTCGCCGCGGACCCGTGGGTGGAAGCCGTACCGGTGCTGGTCTCAGGGCGGTTCCGTCTGCTCGGCAACGGTGAGCCGGCACTCGAGGGACGCGGACGGGACGCTGCCGCTCATCGTGCCCGACGACGCCGATGGGTCCTGCCGCTCCTGGCCGACAGTGACGAGGTCACGGTTGCGGGCGAGCTGTCGCCCGCCAGCCTGCGGGCTCTGAGTGTTGTCACCGATGGAAGGTGCGTGCCCTGTGGTGACCTGTCCCCGCTGGCCCAAGCCGCCGTCATCGGAACACGTGCGAGGCCCTTCTCTCGAGGCCCTCCCCAGAGCCGTCGCCGAGGCCCTCCCCGCCCAGCAGGAGACGGCAGAGGGGCTGGGGGATACGGGCGACACGGCGGACGGCACCGATGCGCTCCTGGACGGCCGCCGCCCACGGTGCGGTGCACCGCGCCACGATCCCCTCGGTCCCCTCCTCCGCCGCCCGGGACACCGGTTGGCCGACGTCGTCGCGCCCCCTGGCACCGGAGGCCCTGCGCCCCCTCCTCGAGCAGATCCTGGTCAGCAAGCCTCAGCAGCAGCTGCTGGCCACGGCACTGGGGGTGGTGGCCGAGCGCGGCTGGCGGCTGCGGCCCCGCTCCTCGTGCGCGTCCTCAATGGGACCGCCTACAGGCACGAGGAGCGCGACGCGGTCCTCGGCGTCATCGACGAACGCGCCGCAGCGGTGCTCCGCGAGCATCCGGTGTGGGGCAAGCGGGTCGAGCCCCTGGTGTCCCTGCCCGGCGGCGACTCCGGGAACGACTCCTTGGACGACTCAGTGTGGAGACTGGGCACCACCGCCCAGCAGCTCGCCTACTTCAGGCGGCTGCGCGCCCGGGACCCGGCCGCCGCACGGACTCTCATGGTGGCGTCGTGGAAGAAGGAGGGCCGAGGCCCGCGAGGGATCATCGAGGCGCTGGCCACCGGCCTGGGGAGGCGGACCTGCCTCTGCTGGAGATGGCCGTCACGGACCGCTCCGGAGAGGGTGCGCCAGGCGGCGGCCCAGGTGCTCCTCCATCTGCCCGGATCCGGCCTGGTCCAGCGCGCCGAGGGCCCTGGCCGCCTCGCACATGAGGCGTCACAAGCGGTTTCTGCGCACCACCCGGGTGGACTGCCGCCCCATCGAGGGTGACCGACGAGGTCTGCGTGACAGTACGGGAGCGCGGCACCGGGGACCTGTCCCGGGTCGACGTCGGCCCACCGGCCGCCAGGAGAGCGGCTGCCGGATGCCCGCCCGCTCTGCTGGAGGAGGTGGTCGGACGCGTCCCGATCGACCGCTGGCCGGCTCTCATCGGGCTGTCCGCCGGCCCAGCTCCTCGAGGCCGAGGGTGACCTTCGAGGCAAGCCGCTGGATCTGAGCAGCGCCCTGTTCACCGCGGACCGTCGTGGCGGTGGCGCCCTCATCGAGGCCTGCACAGCCGACGCCTTCAAGCGGGGCGATCTCGATCGCTTCACCGACATGCGCCGCTACTGTCGTGCCCTACTCCGCGGGCATTCGCGCCGCATGGTCTCCTTCCTCCGGTCCGCCCTCGACTCGCACCGCCCGGAGGACATCGGCTACTGGACCGCAGGGAGACCACCCAGGCTGCGGTCTCCTGCCACGCCACGGTCCTGCCCGAGGCACTGGCCCTGATGGAGGTCTCCCGTCCCGACTCAGCGCCGGCCTTCGTGACCGACGCCGTCGAGGGCTGCGTCTGAGACTCAGCTGGAGGCTCTGCGCCTCCTCCATCCTAGCCGCCCCCAGACGCACCACGCCCTGTTTCTTCCCGACCGCCCGTCGACACCCGCCCGTCAGCCGCGAGGGCTCCCGTGACCCAGCACCCAGACCGAGCCAGACCAGCACCGACAACGCGCCCTGCTGCGCCCGCACGCTGAGCAGCGCTACGCCGAGAGCTCACCGCCCTGGCTCGTCTTGACGAGCGCAGCCGACGCAGACTGGCGGCTCTCACCCTGGGCGGTGGTCACCTACCTCATGGGCGGCACGCTGGAGGACAGCACCGTCATCACGCAAGTGCGTCGGCAACCGGCGTCTCATCGAGGTGGCCGTGGCGACCCTGGCCACGGACCGGGCCCTGCTCCTTCTGGGGGTGCCGGGAACGGCGAAAGTCCTGGGTGAGCGGCACCTGGCCGCGGCGATCTGCGGCACCTCCACGCTCCTGGTGCAGGGCACTGCGGGCACCTCGGAGGAGGCGGTGCGCTGCAGCTGGAACTACGCCCGGCTCCTGGCCGAGGGCCCTCGCAGGCGGCACTCGTCCCCTCCCCATCATGACGAGCCATGGGGACGGGCCGGATCGCGGGTCAGGAGCTCACCGTATGCCCTCCGACGTTCAGGACGCCCTCATCACGGTGCTCAGCGAGAAGACCGCTTCCGGTGCCGGGCTGGGCACCGAGGTGCCCTGAGCGCACGGGGGCTTCAACCTCATCGCCACCGCCAGCGACCGCGACCGCGGCGTCAACGACCTCTCGGCGGCGCTGCGGCGCCGTTTCAGCTACGGTGGTGCTGCCGCTGCCGGCCTCGGCGGAGGAGGAGGTGAGCATCGTGGCCCGCCGCGTGGAGGACCTCGGCTCGGCGCTCCAGCTGCCTGCCGCGGAGGGGCGCCCTGGAGGAGATCCGTCGCGTGGTCACCGTCTTCCGCGAGCTGCGCCAGGAGGCGTGACGGAGGACGGACGCACGAGCCTGAAGTCGCCGTCGGGCACGCTGTCCACGGCGGAGGCGATCTCGGTGGTCACCAACGGTCTGGCCGCGAGCGCCCACTTCGGCGACGGCGTCCTGCGGCCCCTCGGACGTGGCCGCCGGGATCCTCGGGGCGGTGGTGAGCGACCCGGTGGCCGATCAGGTGGTGTGGTCGGAGTACCTGGAGGCCGTGGTGCGCGAGCGCCGCGACTGGTCCGACTTCTACCGCGCCTGCCATGAGGTGGGGCGGTGACCGTCGGCGCAGGCTCGACTCGGGGCCGACGTCGGAGCCAGGCCGAGTCCGCAGGCGGCACTGCAACCGAGACCAGGACACGCGCCCGCCTGTGCGGGTCCTGGGGTCCGTCACCACGGTCCGGGCTCGGCACGGGCCCTGGCCCGCAGCGCTGGAGGACTACCGGCCCGACTGCGTCCTCATCGAGAGGGCCGGCGGACGCCGTGGCCTCATCAGTGGGCGGGCCGGGGGCTGGAGCCGCCGGTGGCCCTGCTCGCCTGGGACAACACCGATCCCTCGCAGGCCTCCTTCTGGCCGATGGCCGTCTTCTCCCCAGTGGCAGGCACTGTCACTGGGCGGTGACGCACAGGGCGCAGGCCCATTTCATGGATCTGCCGGCGGCCCGCCGTCCTGGCCGCGCGGAAGGTCGAGCAGGGAGCGGGCGGTCGGAGGCCGACGCCGAGGGCGAGGTGGAGACCGAGGGGCCCGTCGACGATACGGCCGGCTCCGGAAGACCCAAGCGGCTCGAGCGGCTCGGAGAGACGGACGGCCCGGCGGATAGTGGGTCGGAGGGCGCGGACGCCGCGGACGCCTGCCGCTCGGGGACACGGTCCAGCCGGTGCGGATCGACCCGATCGCCGAGCTGGCGCGCCTGGCCGGCTACGAGGACCCGGAGGCCTGGTGGGAGGACGTCGTCGAGCTGCGTATGGAGGCGACCCTTCGACGCACTGACTGGGGCGATCGGGCTCCTGCGGAGGCTACTCCCCGGAGACCGACGAGGCCACGCTGCGCCGCGAGGCTATATGCCTGCAAGTTCTCCGGGCGGCCAGAAGGGCGGGACACGAGCGGATCGCCGTCGTGTGCGGGGCGTGGCACGCCCGGCGCTGGCCAGCAGGCCGCCGAAGGTCGCGCAGGACAACGCCCGGCTCAAGGGCATATGCGAGGCGAGGACGTCGCTGACCTGGGTGCCGTGGACGCACCAGCGCCTGGCCGGGGGCAGCGGTTACAGCGCCGGGGTGGAGTCGCCGGGCTGGTCCACCTGCTCTTCACCGCACCGGACCGGCCGGTCGTGCGCTGGCTGACGCAGGTGGCCGCGTCGCTGCGCCGTCGGGACCTGCCGGTCTCCTCGGCCCACATCGTGAGGCGGCGCGACTGACTGAGGCCTCGCGCGCTGCGCAGGCGCCCCATGGCACGGCCTCGACGAGCTGAGACGAGGCGGTCCTGTCGGTCATGTGCGCACGCGCGTACGGTGCGGGCCGCCGCCGCGGCTCCGCGAGGTCCTCATCGGTGAGGCGCTCGGCAGCGTGCCCGACAGCGTCCCCATAGTCCCCGGACGCCGATCTGCGCTCGACCGCCAGAGCCTGCGCATGAGCCTTCACGGCGACTCCCAGGACACTCTCCTGGACCTGCGCGCAGGACCTGGCCAAGTCCCAGCTGCTGCGACGCCTGGAGATTCTGGGGATCACCTGGGGCAGGCGGCGGCGGGTGGCCTCGAGCGGCACCTTCAGGAGGTCTGGGAGCTCAGGTGGGACGGAGATGTCCGTGCAGGTGGTGGAGCCGCGGCCTTCCGCGGCACCACGGTAGCCTCCGCCGCCGGAACGCCTGCTGAGCGCCACCGACTCCCTACCGCAGGTGACCGGTTCGGTGGAGAAGGCGGCTGACAGCCAGCCTGTCCGAGGTCGTGCCCGAGCTGCTGGGGATCCCTCGACGAGCAGGCGGCCCGCGAGATGGACATCGTCCGGCTGCTGGGCTCGGTGCCTGCCTGGCCCGCTCCCAGCGCTACGGGGACGTGCGCGGCCGGACACCTCCAGCCTGGAGAGCGGTGACCCGCGCCGTCTGGTGCGCGGGTGCGCAGGGATACCGCGGCGGCCGCAGGCTGCAATGGACGCCAGGTGGCCACACGCTGCGTACGACGATCGACGAGGTCAGGGTCATCGGTCTTCTGGACGAGCGGGCCGCGACGCTGTCGGAACGAGTGCGCTGCGCTCCGCGCTGGCCACCGGAGCCTGCCAGGCCTGCTGGCCGGACGCATCACCGGATGCTCCTGGACGCCAGGAGCTGGCCCGCGACGACGCCGCCCTGAGGGCTGTCAGGGCACTGTCGCAGGGGCACGCAGCCGAGGATCAGGCCGAGTGGATCGAGGGGCTTCCTCGCGGAGGCATCCTCACTGCTCAGCTATGAGCAACACCCTGCTCGAGGTGCTCAACGAGTGGCTGGCGCGCATCAGGGGACCGGGCGCCTTCGTCGACGTCCTGCCCGCACTGCGACGAGCCTTCGGCCAGTGGCCGAGCCCCCAGAAGACGGACCTGGCCCGGCGGATCCGGGACCTCGAGTTCCCCGCCCCGGACGGGAGCGGCCCGGTTGAGGAGGGCTTCGACGACGTCGAGGCGGTTCTGGACACCGTGAGCATGATCCTGGGAGGTGCCCGATGACCACGCACGAGGCGTACCGACGACGCAGAACCAGCCGGGGCAGCACGCCGGCCAGGCGGTCCCTGCGGGCCCGGCCGACCGAGGCCCGACCGGGCCGCCGGGCCGACGACGTCGAGCCCACCACGATCGAGCAGCGCTGGCGCCTGGCCCTGGGCGTGGACGCGTGGCTACCCCACCTCGCTGTCGGAGGACACCCGGGCGATGGACGCGGCGCTGGCGGACCTGTGCGAGCGTCGACCCGCAGGACAAAGGCGCGGGGGCCTGGGTGGCTCCGCGCCGCATGTAACCCGCTGGCTGGGGACATCCGCAGGTACTTCCCTCGCGGGTGGTGCGGGTCATGCAGACCGATGCCGATTGACCGCCTGGGGCTCACGACGCTCCTGCTGGAGCCCGAGGTGCTCAGGGCGTGGAGCCCGACGTGCACCTGGCGGCGACGTTGAGCCACCCTGTCCGGAGATGATTCCTCAGGAGGCCAAGGCGACGGCGCGCACGGTCGTCGACAAGGTCGTCAGGAGGTGGAGGAGCGGATCGCCGACCGGCTCCAGCGGTCGGTGCGCGGCGCGCTGGACCGCTCCGCGAGGGACCTCGCGGCCCCAGCCGGCCGACATCGACTGGAACCGGACCATTGCCGCGAACCTCAGAACTACGTGCCGGGCTGGGCGCGGTCATCCAGAGGAGGCTCGTCGGGCGCGGCAGGCGCCGTCGGGAGCATTCAGAAGGAGTTCACCGTCTGCATGGACCAGTCCGGGTCCATGTCCTCCTCGGTCATCTACGCCTCCATCGCTGGCGGTCGGTCGCCTCGATCAGTTCACTGCGCACCACGCTGGTCGCCTATGACACCGCCGTCACGGACCTGACGCCGCTGCTGTCGGACCCCGTCGACGTCATCTTCGGGAGCCCAGCTCAGCGGCGGCACGAGATACCTCCCCGCCATCAGTACTGCCGGCGAGACGATCGCGCGGCCGGCGGACTCGAGTGTTCACCTCATCAGCGGCACCTGGCGACTCCGACCCGAAGCAGATGCTGGGACGGGTGCGAAGCTGCTGGGAAACCAGGTGCAGGTCGTCGTACTGCTCGCCCTGGTGACGGCGTCCCCAGCTACAACCACGACGTCGCCAGGCGGCTGGCCAGCGATAGGGTGCCGGCCTTCGGTTTGACGCCGGACGCCTTCCCGGACCTGCTGGCGCGGCCGCGATCCTGAGCGAGGACCTGGGCCGGTGGGCGGATGGGCGAGCGGCTGCGGAGGCCGAGGGGCGCCTGGAGCCAGGCAGGGCGTCCCAGTGCGGGCAGGGCATCCCGCGTGCTGGGGCATTCCTCTTCCGGCCGGGGACGGTCTGTGCGTACGGGGACGAGTTCAGTCCCCCGACGCGCGAGATGCCCCAGCCGCGTCGCTATGTCCCCGACGGTGTCGATTGTCCCCGCCGGTTCGAGGACGAGGAGGCCGGCAGCCCGGCCGCCTCAGGCCTCGGTGGCTGAGCTCGAGCGAAAAGCCTCGTGGTTGGTCTGTGAGGACGGGACGAAGCGGATGGGCCCCAGGCGACCGACGGCGTCGGGATCAGTGTGGGAGCGCTGCTCGACGGCGCGGGCCCGGAGCCCGGCGACCTCGGCGACCTCGGCGATCGGCCAGCCGTAGACGCCGGCGGAGACGGCCGGCAGGGCGATGCCGGTGCAGCCAGAGCTGGATGGGCGAGCTCGAGGAGCTGTCGAAGCAGGCGCGCAGCAGGCGGGATCGTCCTCGCCGGCGTGGCGGTTGGGGCCCACGGTGTGGATGACCCAGGCGGCGGGCGGGTCGAAACCAGGGTGTGGCCACGGCGCGCGACCGACCGGCAGGGCCGTCGGGCGGCTCGGTGTCCACACCTTCTGGCAGGCGTCAGAGCAGGCTGGGGCCGGCGGCGCGGTGGATGGCGCCGTCGACTCCCCCTCCCGCCCGGAGGGTGCTGTTGGCGGCGTTGACGATGGCGTCGACCTTCTCGGTGGTGATGTCGCCGACGACGGCCTCAATGCGCATGGGCTCCTTGTTTTGTCTGCAGCGGGTGGCCGACGCGGTGTCTTCTCGGCCCTCGCGTCTCTTCAGGTGGGCTCCGGCCCCGAGGATGAGGGGCCCCCGAGACTGGTGAGGGCGCTCAGGGGAGGGACCAACGTGCGGACCGGCGCAGAGCAGCCTGTCACGGTGGGCGCCTCGGGCCAACCCGGGTTCCGTCAGGGAGCGAGCAGCGACGTGACGGAGGACTCAACGGATCGATTTCCTCCCTGCGGTGGGTGGAGACTATGCTGCATCCCCCTGCTGCACAGGGGTGTGGCGCGAGTTTGAGTGGCGCCTTCGTTCGGGACTAGAGGGTCGTGGGTTCAGATCCGCCACCCGACGATGAGGAAGAACCATGAGGCTTGCTCATGAGGGTCTTCGAAGAGGAAGGGTGAGAGCCGTCAGGCGAATCCCCCGACGATGAGTGAGAAGACCCGCGAGCTCGCTCGTGGGTCTTCTGCCGATATAAACCGGGCCCGCAACCTTTGGCACCCGACCGCTGAGTCACCCGCACAGCCACTTGCCCTGCGCCGCCGACGGGACCGACCAGCGCCAGGCCGCCCCGCCGGTCTGGCACCCAGCCAGCCACAGCCGCTCTCAGCCGCACAGGCTAGGCTGGTTCCCGGACAATCAGCCGGAGAAAGGATGAGCGAGCGTGAACAAGCCCCACGCGACTCACCGCCTCCCCTCTCCCGCACCCGGCGCCTGAAGTATGTCGAGGCCATCCTGTGCATCGGCTTCGCCCTGGCCTTCATCATCTGGACCTACCTGAGCGCTCCGGGACCGCTCGCCCCGGCATCAAGCAGCACTCCCCGCCATCGACGCCCTCCTGCCGTCCTCCCGACACCCAGCCACGGTCGGCCGCCGGACAGCTCGCCGAGCCTTCGCCACCTTCACCACCCTCTCCCTCATCCTCGCGATCATCGCGGCCTGGGTCGTCTACGCCTACTCGGCCCGCATGCGCCCGTCTGAGCGTCTCGCTGACCATCGCCGCCGCCGGCATCCCCGTCCAGTTCGTCATCGCCCTGTACCTGGCTCACCCCGACCCGGGCTCCGCCTTCTCCGACTCCATCGCCGCCTTCACCTACTCCTACCCCAACGCGCACATCACAGCGATGACCCTGGCCTCCTGGGTCCTGAGTGACCCTCGCGCGCGCCCACCACCACCCAGCACCATGGTCGCCACCGGCACCGTCCTGGGCTACGGCCGTCGCCGTGACCGCCGTCAGCCAGTGGTACATGGGCCTGGCGGCGCTCAGCGATCTCATCGGCGGCTTCCTCCTGGGCGCCGCCTGCGCGAACCTGGCCCTGTGGGCCGGCGGCATCGACGCGATCCTCACCAGCTGGGTCAGCCGTCGCCTGTCGCGCACCAGCGGCGAAGCGCGCCGCCGTCATCTACAACCCCACCAAGTTCGACGACCTCTCGCTCCTGCGACGTCGGGTCACCGCCGAGTGCGCCGCCGGCTGGCTGCCCACCGTCTGGCTGGAGACCACCCCGATGACGGTCGCTCCGCGGCCCCACCGCGCCCTGGAGCCGGCGTCGACCTGGTCATGAGTGGCCGGCGGCGACGGAACCGCGCGCCGTCTCCTCCCAGCTGGCCCGGCACCGAGATGCCCATGGCCCTCATCCCCGCCGGCACCGGAAAGCCTGCTGGCCCGCAACCTCTCCATCCGCCCTGGACACCGACGCCGCCATCCGCCTGGCCCTGCACGGCCGCCTCACGGCCATCGACATGGTCACCTGCGCCTTCGACGACGGTCAGGGAGCGTTTTCGTCGTCGATGGCGGGCATGGGTCTGGACGCTCAGATCATGGGTCCACCGACTCGGGCCTGAAGAAGATCATCCCGCTCGGGCGCCTGCGCGGTGGCCGCCGTCAGAACGCGGTCTCCCGACCCCTTCACCGCCACCATCGCTCGACGACGGGCCCCGGAGCGATCGTCATATGGTCATGGCGCTCATAGGCAGCGTCGGCACCATCACCGGCGGCATGACGCTCTTCCGCAGCGCCCCACCGATGGCATGGTCGACCTGCTCTGGCCAGCCCGGCAAGGTCGTGGACTGGGCCCCGCCTGGGGCGCAGATCCTCACCGGCCCAGGAGATGGAGGCTTCACCTCACCCGCGCCCGGAAGGTTCTCATCGGGTCGACCGTCCCGTCCCTTCGAGCTCGACGGCGACACGGCCGGCTCCACCGCACCCTGAGCGCCGAGGTCGAGGGGGCGCCCTGCACGTCGTCGTCCCACAGTGAGCCGCCGCCGAGCGCCCCATGTGCCCGCGACCCGCGCCAGTCACGTGAGCATCGTGACGCATCCGTGACCAGCCCCGCTGCCCTGAATGACCCGCAGCTGGCGCACCTCGCGCTCCAGCCCTGTGACCGCATCCGGTCAGTCATTCTGAGCCAGCAGGAGTTCCATGCGTTCTCGTCTCACGGTCGCTCTCGGCCGCACAGCGCGTCTTGCCGCCCGTGCACGCAGCGGCGGCGGCAGCGGCACCGCCTTCCCAGACCCTCGTCATGGAGCGCACCGACCCCGGTTTCCTGGAGCGCACCTGAGCCGCCTGCCCCGCAGCGTCATCGTGGTCTCAGGGCACCAACGGCAGAGACCACGACCACCAAGATGGTGGTCCAGCTCCTGCGCGGCGAGCGCTCAAGGTCTTCACCAACCGGACCGGCTCGAACTTCGTGCGCGTGTGCTCGCCTCCCTGCTCACCGAGGTCGACGCCGCCGGCAACCTGGACGCCGACATCGCCGTCCTCGAGCTCGACAGAGGCTCACGCCGTACACTTCGTGGCCGGGTCCGCCCGCGCGCCTGCCTCCTGCTCAACGTCATGCGCGACCAGCTCGACCGCTTCGGCGAGATCGACTTCACCGCCTCCCTCCTGCGCTCCATCGCCAAGGCCACCAGCGACGTCGTCGTCCTCAGCAGACGACCGCCTCTAGCCGCCCCTCCTTCCTCGAGGGCGTCAGCGCCCGCGTCGTCTCCTTCGGCGCAGGCGGGGACCTGCGCTCCTGTTCCTGTCCGACGACGACCTGCGCACCGGCCTGGTCAGCCCCGTCAGGGCGGCCAGGCCCCGGCCCGCGCGTCACCCTGGGGGCCATCAACGGCCAGCGCGCCACCGTGAGCGTCGACGGGACCTCCCACGAGGTCGACTTCGCCATCCCGGGCGTCCACAACCTGCTCAACGCCTGCGCCGCCCTCGGGGTGGTCCTGGAGGTACTGGGCGAGGACGCCGACCTGCCCAGGCTGCTGACCACCCTGGGCACCGTGCAGGCCGCCTTCGGCCGCGGCGAGTCCCTCACCCTGGACGGCCGCCCGGTCCAGCTCTCCTGGTCAGGAACCAGCCGGCTTCCGCATGGGGCTGCTCTCGGCGGCCCGCCCAGGCGAAAGGACGGCGAGGTCGTGGTCGTGGCCATCAACGACGAGTACGCCGATGGCCGGGACATGTCCTGGCTGTGGGACGTCGACTTCTCGGCCCTGCGCGCCGGCGGGGTCGCCGTCGTCACCGGGGTGCGGGCCTGGGACATGGCGCTGCGGCTGCGCTACGACGAGGTCGAGATCGCCGACGTCGAGCCCGACCTGCGCCGGGCCGTGGCCCTCATGCGCCGGGCTGCCGCCGACACGGACCGCCCCATGCGGATCTTCACCACCTACACCGCGATGCTGGCTCTGCGCTCGATCCTGGGCGAGATGACGGACGTTGAGGAGGTCATGTCATGACCGTGCGCTACGAGCACACCACCGACGGCCCCGCTCGCGAGCACCTGCGCCTGCTCCAGCTCTGCCCGCGGGACGCGAGACATCTACGGCGACTGGGGCAACACGCTCGTGCTGGCGCGGCGGGCCCAGTGGCAGGGATACGACGTCGAGCTCCTCTCCTACGACCCAGGCGACGAGCTGCCCGGCGACGTCGACGTCCTCGTGGGCGGCGGCGGTCAGGACTCCAGTCAGGACCCGCATCAAGGAGGACCTGGTCAAGGTCGGCCCTCACGCTCAAGGCGTGGGCCGCCGACAACGTCGATGCTGGCGATCTCGGCCTCTACCAGCTCTTCGGGCACGGCTTCACCACCGCCGAGGGCCAGCGAGATTCCCGGCATCAGCCTCATGGACGCCCACACGGTGGCCGGCGACACCCGCCTCATCAGCAACATCACCCTCGACACCGAGGGACTTCGGCGCGGTGGTCGGCTACGAGAGCACTCCGGCCTGACCACCCTGGGGCCGGGCGCGCCCCTTCGGCACCGTGCGCATGGGTGATGGCAGCAGCAGCGGACTCCACCGAGGGCGGGCGCGTCCACCCGTCATCGGCACCTACCTGACGGCTCCCTGCTGCCCAAGAACCCGACCGTGGCCGACTGGCTGCTAGCGCGCGCCGCCGAGCACGCCGGCACCGCCTGGGAGCCCGAGCCGCTCGACGACGCCTGGGCCGAGCGCGCCCGCGCCGTGGCCATGTCCGGCCCCGCTGAACCCTCGACGGTGAGGCGGGGCCCGGCAGAAAAGTACGCCCTCCCATCACACGGCCGTCATTACACCTCTATTTTCACAAGCAATATCGAGACCTAATACACAACAGAGGCAGAGATTCATGTCACTCTTATTGGACGTCGAGTATTTTCAAGGTTCGTCTCATGGAACCGGAAGAAACCGCGATCACCTCGCCATTGAAGGGCGTCGAAGTCTCACATTAGATATATCCACCACCCAGTCACCCACTGTTGGACACTGAGTTATTCAGATCGAGACTCCGACGTGACACCAGCGCGTCGGACATTGCAGAATACCTGCCATGACAGCACAGAATTCTTCTGGTTTCGAGTTAGCCCGCCCGTTCCGCCGACAAGATCTGGCTCGGGTCTGCGGAGGCCTCGCCAACAAATGGAACGTCAACGCCTGGTTGGTTCGCATCGCCTCTTCTTCTTCGTCGTGCCGCTCGGCTACGTGTACTACCTGGGCGCCCAGAACGTTGCCCGACCCCTCTGCCCGCTAACCCACCACCACCTCGCAGAAGGTCTGAGAGCCCCTCAAGACTCTTGGGGAACAAAAGCGAGGAAGCAGCCCCCGCTTCAGGCACAAAACATCCCGTACAACCATCCCACATATCGCCAACAAATCACTTCCTACTTCCACAGAAAAGCATCTTGTGGAAGTAGGAAGTGATCACGTATATTTTATACGGCTCAACACCATTACCGCCTCCTGCCGATAACAACCGCAGCCCCCGCTCTCAGGCTCCGATAAGGAATCGAGTCCCCTCCCCGGCGCACCTCCGAACAGACGTGTAGCACTGAAGCAGAACGCCCTCTGACCTGCTGCGAGATAGAGAAGCGTTGCCTTAGACTTATATCGACGAAGCCCCTTCATGTCGATCTGAGGACACCATGGATTTTGCTGTTCCACGACACCGCGCCCCCGAGAGCACCTACCTGCCGAACCGGGCACTGCCACCTTCGCACTGTCGGACCTGAGCCCCGGCACCAGCGGACGCATCACCGGCCTGCTCGACGACGGCGTTGGCGGGGTCCTCGTCAAGCGCCTGCGCAACCTGGGCTTCGTCCCCGGTCGGATCGCCACGCCACTGCGCCGCGCCCCCATGGGAGACCCGGTGGTCTACCGCGTCTCCGACTACGAACTGTGCCTGCGTCGCCAGGAGGCCCGACTCATCCAGGTCACCACCGTGGAGGCCGAGAACCGCATCATCCTCCAGCCCAGGCCGGCCGGACGGCACGCGGCCGACGACCCCGCCGCACCGAACACGGGAGAGACTCTGTGAGCACCCACGACATCACAGCACGCCACCGGGCAGTCGCAGCGCTGCGAGCACCCCTATGACGGCGCCGACTGCCACTGCGGCTCGGGCAGCTCCAAGACCCTGGTGTCCGGCGCCCCGCGCGTCGCCCTGGCGGGAGCCCCCAACGCGGGCAAGACCTCCATCTACAACGCCCTGACCGGCCTGCGCCAAGACCGGCACTACCCGCGCGTCACCGTCCAGCGGTCACTGGGCACCTGCAAGGTCGGCGGCAAGACCCTGACGATCGAGGACCCTGCCGGGCGCCTACTCCCTGGACCCGATCAGCCCCGATGAGCAGATCGTCCACGATGTCCTCACCGGGACCTCGACTACGGTCAGCGCCCCGGACGCCCTGGTCATCGTCGTCGACGCCACGACGCTGCAGCGCGGCATGAACTTCATCGCCGAGGGCCCTCGCCCTGGAGCTGCCCACCTGCCTGGTGGTCACCGCGACCGACGAGCTCAGCCGCCGCGCCGGCTGACTCAACGTCGCCGCCCTCGGACAGGCCCTGGGGATCCCCGCCGTGCGCGTCATCGGGCACCGCGGCATCGGCATGCCCGATCTGCGCGCCCAGCTCGCCCAGGTCGAGAACTGGCAGCGCACCCGCTGCCGCCGCCCACCGACCCGACGAGATCACCTCCTGGGCCGACTCGGTGCTGGCCGCCGCGGACTACCAGGCGCCCCAGAACGACCAGATCACCTCCGCGGTCGACAAGGTCCTGCTGCGGCCCATCCCCGGAACCATCGTGTTCTTCACGATCATGTTCCTCTTCTTCCAGGCGATCTTCACCTGGGCGGCCCCCTTCCAGGACGCCGTCGAGAACGGCTTCGGGTACCTGGGCGGGTTGGTGCACGGCTGGCTCGACGAGTCCCACCCGCTGCTGGCCGGGCTCCTGGGCGACGGCATCATCGGGGTGTGGGCTCGGTGCTCACCTTCATCCCCCAGATCATCATCATGTTCCTCATCATCGCCGTCCTGGAGGGCGTGGGGTACATGTCCCGAGCCGCCTTCCTCATGGACAAGGTCATGAGTATCGCCGGGCTTGAGGGGCGGGCCTTCGTGGCCCTGCTGTCCTCACTGGCCTGCGCGATCCCCGGGATCATGGCGACCCGCACGCTGCCCTCCACGAAGGACCGGGTGGCCACGATGCTGGCCGCACCCCTCATGACCTGCTCGGCCCGCCTGCCCGTCTACGTCATCATGATCTCCTTGACTGTCGACGGCGACGCCAAGGTCGGCCCCTTCGGGACGCGCGGCGTGGTCATGTTCGCCCTCTACCTGTTGGGGGCGGTCTCCGCGATGGCGGCCGCCTGGGTGGTCAAGCAGCTCACCGACCGAGGCAACATCCTGCTGCCCTTCTACATGGAGATGCCGCCCTACCGCATGCCCCGCGTGCGCACGGTCCTCATCATGGTGTGGGACGCCTGCAAGGGCTTCCTGAAGAAGGCCGGTACGATCATCACCCTGACCACCGTCATCCTGTGGGTGCTGCTCAACGTCCCCATGCGCTCGGACGCCCAGTTCGAGGCCTTCTGCTCCTCCGACAAGCAGTGCGCCGCCATCTCGGCGGCCGTGGAGAACCCGGCGTCGTCCACCGTCAAGGGGGATGACGGCGAGGTCATCACCGATGCCGAGGAGCTCGGCAAGCTGCTGGAGGCGCAGAAGACCTCCTACACGATGGACAACTCCTGGGCGGCCAAGGGGGGCAAGGTGGTCCAGCCGGTCTTCGAGCCCCTGGGCTTCGACTGGCGCATCAACGTCGCCACCCTGTCCTCGCTGGCGGCGCGCGAGACCTTCGTGGCCACCCTCGGGCAGATCGCCGCCGCCGAGGACCCCGAGGACCCCGGCGCCCACCTGGCCACGATGACCTACCAGCAGGACACCCTGACCAACAAGGCCGGCGACCAGCTGTTCAACCCGGCCACCGTCATCGCGATCCTCGTGTTCTTCGTCTACGCCCTGCAGTGCATGGCCACGGCCGGTGCGATGCGCCGCGAGACCGGCACCTGGAAGTGGCCGATCATCGCCTACACCTACATGTTCGTCACGGCCTGGGTCATGGCGGCAATCAGCCGCGCACTCGTGGCCGCATTCATGTAGGTGGAGCAGCACGAACCAGTGACCCGGACGGCGTCCCGCCGACGACGGGACGCCCAGAGCAACAGGAGGAGTGAGGCAGCAGTGCCCGTCGTTCCCACGCACCCGACAACCACGCCGGACCCCGACGTGCTGCGGTGGGTCGTTCCCGACGGCCTGCTGCCGTTCACCGGGGAGGTCGCCCACGCCCCGGCGCTTCTCCAGAAGCTCATGGACGACGGCACCCTGCGCTCCGTGAGGGTTGACGGCGGCGGGGTGCTCACCCTCCTGGGTGCCGGCCACGACTGGCGCACGGAGGGGCCCAGGTGCGATCCGCGCTGGTGGACGCCTGGGCGCCCCGACGTCGTGGAAGGGCGCCTCCACCGCCCACGCCTCCGGTCCCGACGACGCCCTGGAGGCCGCCGCCCGACAGATCGCCGACGGCTCACTGGGGACCTTCGTCAACAGCCACGGCGGCGCGCTCGTGGTGCACTCGGTGCGCGACGGCGTCGTCGAGATCACTATGGAGGGCTCCTGCGACCACTGCCCGGCCGCGGAGATCACGATGCACGCGCGCTTCGAGCACCTGCTGCGGCGCCGTTGCCCCTGGCTGGTCGAGGTCCGCAGGGTCGACGAGTAGCCCTTCACGACAGCCCCTCCCAGGCCGGGCGTCTTTCGCGTAGCCCCACCATTTTCCCCACCCGGCTACCGAGCGGCGCCCGGCTCAGCGCGTTGTGCGCCGTGGACCTACAACCCCTGATCTGTGTCGGTGACGCTCCAAAAACCTGACGGTAGTTAAGCCTCACCTTAGACTGTCATGGTCGATGCATCCCCGCATCGCGACCAAGCACAGACTCAAGGATCAGAGGAGCTCCGAGGGCAACATGGCGACTGCAGTCTCACATCACGGCAAGACACCGCCGGGAGGCACCGGTGGCACCCCGCCTTCCGCGTATACGTCCCTGCCTGATCTGCGCCTGGGGACCAGCGGCCGGGTCATCGGCCTGCAGGAGGACACGGCCGACGACCCCATCGTCAAGCGGCTGAGCAACCTGGGCTTCGTGCCCGGCCGGACCGTGACGCCGTTGCGCCGCGCCCCGCTGGGCGATCCGGTGGTCTACCGCGTCGCCGACTACGAGCTGTGCCTGCGCCGCCAGGAGGCCCGCATGGTCCAGGTCGAGGTCCTCACCGAGGCCGACGTCGTCGTCGAGCCTCTCGCCGAGGAGCAGGCCGACACCCCCGAGCGTCAGGAGCAGCTCCCATGAGCGACCACTGCGCAGCCTCCGAGGTCGCCGGCGCCCCCGACTGCCACTGCGGGTCCTCCAGCTCCAAGACCCTGGTGGCCGGCGCCTTGCGCGTCGCCCTGGCGGGAGCCCCCAACGCGGGCAAGACCTCCATCTACAACGCCCTGACCGGTCTGCACGCCAAGACCGGCAACTACCCGGGCGTCACCGTGGCGCGCTCGCTGGGGACCTGCCGGATCGGCGAGACCAGCCTGACGATCGAGGACCTGCCGGGCGCCTACTCCTTGGACCCGATCAGCCCCGACGAGCAGGTGGTGCGCGACGTCCTCACCGACGCCTCGCAGACGTCTCCGTCCCCGACGCCCTCGTGGTCGTCGTCGACGCCACGACGCTACGGCGAGGGCTGAACTTCGTCGCCGAGGCCCTCGCCCTGGAGCTGCCCACCTGCCTGGTGGTCACCATGACCGACGAGCTCACGCGGCGCGCCGGGCGGCTGGACGTGACGGCCCTCGGACAGGCCCTGGGGATCCCGGCCGTGCGGGTGGTCGGCAACCGGGGCATCGGCATACCCGAGCTGCGCGAGCACCTGACCGAGATCTCCGACTGGCAGCGCCCGCCGCTGCCGGCGCCGACGTCGCCCAGCGAGGTGGCCTCCTGGGCCGACTCCATCCTGGATGCCGCCGACTACCAGGCGCCGCAGCAGGACCGCATCACGACCGCCGTCGACAGGGTCCTGCTCAACCCCGTCCTGGGGTCCCTGGTGTTCTTCGCCATCATGTACGTCTTCTTCCAGGCGATCTTCACCTGGGCGGCCCCTCTCCAGGACGCCGTCGAGGGCGGGTTCAGTGCCCTGGGGGAGCTGGTGCACAACTGGCTCGACGAGTCCCATCCGCTGCTGGCCGGGCTCCTGGGTGACGGGCTCATCGGGGGTGTCGGTTCGGTGCTCACCTTCGTCCCCAGATCATCATCATGTTCCTCATCATCGCCTTCCTCGAAGGCGTGGGGTACATGTCGCGGGCAGCCTTCCTCATGGACCGGATCATGAGCCGGGTCGGGCTGGAGGGGCGCGCCTTCGTGGCGCTACTGTCGTCCTTCGCCTGCGCGATCCCCGGGATCATGGCGACCCGTACGCTGCCCAGTGCCAAGGACCGGGTGGCCACGATGCTGGCAGCCCCGCTCATGACCTGCTCGGCGCGGCTGCCCGTCTACGTCCTGCTCACCTCCATCATGGTGCCCGCCGACGCGAAGATCGGGCCGCTGAACGCACGCGGTACTGTCATGTTCGCCCTCTACCTGTTGGGCGCGGTCTCCGCGATGGCGGCCGCCTGGGTGGTCAAGCGTCTCACTGACCGAGGCGGGGTGCTGCTGCCCTTCTACATGGAGATGCCCCCTTACCGGCTGCCTCGGCCACGCACGGTCCTCATCATGGTGTGGGACGCCTGCAAGGGCTTTGTGAAGAAGGCCGGGACCGTCATCGCCCTGACCACGCTCGTCCTGTGGGTGCTGCTCAACGTGCCGATGCGCTCCGAGGAGCAGTTCAACGCCCACTGCTCCGCCAGCACCGAGTGCGCGGCCGTGTCCGCGGCGGCGGAGGACCCGGCGTCGTCCACCGTCAAGGGGGATGACGGCGAGGTCATCACCGACGCCGAGGAGCTCGGCAAGCTGCTGGAGGCTCAGAAGACCTCCTACACGATGGACAACTCCTGGGCGGCCGCCATCGGCAAGACGGTGCAGCCGGTCTTCGAGCCGCTGGGCTTCGAGTGGCGCATCAACGTGGCGATCCTGTCTCGCTGGCGGCACGTGAGACCTTCGTGGCCACCCTGGGGCAGATCGCCGCCGCCGAGGACCCCGAGGAGCCCAGCGCCCACCTGGCCACGATGACGTACCAGCAGGACACGCTCACCAACAAGGCCGGCGACCAGCTGTTCAACCCGGCCACGATTGCGGCGATCCTGGTGTTCTTCGTCTACGCCCTGCAGTGCATGGCCACGGCTGCGGCGATGCGACGCGAGACCGGCACCTGGAAGTGGCCGATCATCGCCTACACCTACATGTTCGTCACAGCCTGGGTCGCTGGCGGCTCTCCGAGGTTCGTCGTCGCCATGCTCATCTGAGCGCGAGGGCCAGGGGGCGGGGCGGGCGCGCGGGCGGGCTGGGCCGCACACACCCGATACTCACCGCACCACCTCCGCTCACTCACTAACGACTTCGACCGAGATCTTCGCCAGTGACCCGGAGCCGCGTCGTTTTGATGAAGATTCGATCAATCGACAGTGCCAGCGCTTGGCGGCCGTCTGCCCCGGCTGCCGCTTCCCACCTGCGCCTCCGCGGTAAGCAATCGTCTAGGCTCGCGGCATGGCGACTCCGGAGTTCATCGTCTCCCTGCGGCAGAAGATCGGGCACGACATGCTGTGGCTGCCAGGGGGTGAGCATCGTCGTCGTCGACGCGGCCAGCGGGCTCCTGCTGGGGCGGCGCGCCGACAACGGGCGGTGGGCGGTGGTCTCCGGCATCCCTGAGCCCGGCGAGGCGGCCGGCGGTGGCGATCGACGCGAGTGCCTGGAGAGACCGGCGTCGACGTCAGTGCTGGCGCTCACGAGCGTGACCGCGGGCGAGCCTTCGCCTTCCCCAACAGGGGACAACTGCGTGTTCATGGACATCAACTTCGTGGGGCGGGCGCGGGCAGGCAGCGCGGATCGCGCCCATGTGGCCGACGACGAGTCCACGCAGGTGGGCTGGTTCGCGCCGGACGCGCTGCCCGAGCCGCTGCTGAGCTCGACACCCGGGCGCATTGAGGCGGCCCTGGCCTGGCTGGCCGACCCGACGTCGGGCGCGCGCTTCCCCGGCGTCCTGACGCCGGCCGACACCCTCCGGACGGGGACATCCGCGCGGCAGGGCGCCGTCTCTTCCAGCCTGGGACGGTGGGGTCAGGCCTCGGGAGCCTCGATGCCGATGCGCCGGAGACCCTCGGCCTGCGCACTGTTCGGGTCCAGGGGCCTGGCGGCGGTGAGGATGACGTGTACGCCCTCGGGGGTGATGACCTCGACCTCGCGGGAGTTCCACGGGGTGGTGCGCGGGCCGGTGACGCTGCCCGGCCGGCGCTGCTCGCAGGCCTCGGCTATCTCGTCGATCTGGGACAGGACGCAGGAGAAGCTGATACTCACCGAGGGGCCGTCAGCTGGAGCGGGTGCCTGCGGCGTCGGCACCAGGAGGACATCCTGGAAGGCCCAGCGGCGCAGGTGCACCAGCTGGCCGGGAATGCTGAACAGAGTGAAGAAGCCCAGCGCCTCAGTCCAGAAGTCGACTGAGGCGTCCAGGTCCGACGTCGGAACGGTGACGAACATCGGCATGCCGTAGATGCCGCGGAAGGGCTCAGGCGGCTGGGCGTCCTCGCTGGGCGCGGGCACGGGGCTCATCTCGAATGCGTTGAAGGTGCTCATGCGGAGCAGCCTCGTGCCTCACGCTACGTGAGGGTCAAGGCCGATCCGCGTTACTGCTGGCCGCACTGTCGGGGACATGCCACGCGGCGGGGTGCGGCCTCCTCCGGCCGGGGACAACCTGCGTGTACGGGAACAGGAATTGTGTCCCCGTACGCGTCGATGGCACCCGGCGGCGGCAGAAGGTCCCCGACGGCATCGAATGTCCCCGGCCGCGAAGATATGTCCCCGTCGTGGTCAACAACGCCGTCAGAACGGAGCCATCGCGGAGGCGACGAGGTTGCTGCGCGGCAGCGGCTCACGGCGAGCCAGCGCCCGGCACCAGTCGTCAGTGGTAGCCACCGCCGCCCAGTTGGGAGTGCAGCAGCGCCATGAGCGTGGTGTGCACCGTACGCGCATCGACCTTGCCGGCACGGTTGCGCAGGTTGATGGCGCCGACGGCGTCGGAGAGCACCTCCGTCGTCAGGCCGATCGTCTCTCCCCAGGCCGCCGACGCCAGGATGCAGTTATTCGCCATGAAGCCGACGAGCGTCACGGTATCGACACCCTGCTCGTGCAGCCATGCGGCAAGATCGGTTCCCGCATAGATCGACCCGTGGTGCTTGACGACGCATTTCCACTGCGGGGTCCGTCGGCGCTCGATACGTGGGCAGAGCTCGAAGCCCTTCCCACCCGGGGCGAAGATCGCACCATCGGGCGGACCGGCGTGCTGCACGCAGACCACGGGGAGTCCGGCACTCTCGGCGGCGTCGAGCACCCGCTCGATCTTCTCCATGCAGTCGCGCAGGCGCGGGTAGCGGATGCGCAGCGGCAGGCGGGTGTACTCATTCTGTACGTCGATAAGGACCAGGGCTCTGCGCGGGGCGGTTCGGTCCGGTTCATCACGATCAGTCACGGTGCCTCCAAACGTGTGCTCCTTGGCGCGGCGGTTGCGTGGTGACACTCAGGATGTGCGATCGTACTGGCGCCCACCAGTGGCGCATATGCTACGTAGCGATGGTTTCACGCCAGCTGTTGAGGTACGCCGATGCGGCGTAGGGCAGGAAGCGCTCAGGGAGGTCGCATGCATATCGCCGTCTACGCCTTCGACGGCATCACCATGTTCCACCTGTCGATCCCCGAGATGGTCTTCGGAACCGTGAGCCGACTGGGGCTTGCGGACTGGAAGGTCTCACTGTTCACCACTGCCTCCGAGTCGGCGGCGCTCCCGGAGGAGGCCTCGGGTCCCGTGAAAGATGCGCATCCGACGCCGCCCACCTGCCAGCACCAACCACCTCCATCCGCACCTCGGAGGGCTACATCCTCGGCGGACTGGGCGGGCCGAAGCTCGCGGGCGAGGCCGATATCGTCGTGGTCCCCGCGTGGTTCTCCGACGGTCGCCCCGCCGGAGAGGGCCTGTGCTCGCTACTGGAAACTGCGCATGCACGGGGCGCCTGCATCGTCGGCCTGTGCCTGGGGGCGATCCCACTGGCTGAGGCCGGCCTCATCGGCGGGCGCCGTGCGGTGACGCACTGGCGGGCCTTCGAGCCGCTGACGCGCGAGCACCCGGAGATCTCGCTGGACGAGTCAGTCCTGTACGTGGACCACGGCGACGTTCTGACCTCGGCGGGTGCGGCGTCGGGCCTGGATGCCTGCCTCCCACCTGGTGCGTACGCATCTGGGCGCGCAGGCCGCCAACGAGGTCGCGCGTCAGCTCGTCATCGCGCCGCATCGCGAGGCAGGGCAGGCCCAGTACATCGAGCGGCCGGTGCAGCGTCGCGCCGACGACGACCCGGTCGGCAGCACGACGGCCTGGGCGTTGGAGCACCTGGGCGAGCCGCTGCCCGTAGAACGGCTGGCGAGGAAGGCGCAGATGAGCACCCGCTCCTTCATCCGCGCCTTCCGGGGTCGACCGGCACCGCGCCTGCGGCATGGGTGCCTTGCATGCAGGTGCGCGAGTGCGCGACGTCTCCTGGAAGCACGGACCTGGCGGTCGAGCAGGTGGCCTCGGTCTGCGGCTTCGGGCAGCCTGTCACCATGAGGCAGGCCTTCGCCCGGATACTGAGCACGACGCCGTCGGCCTACCGACGCCGGTTCCGCACCGTTTCTCCCGACCCCGCCGACGCCTGAGGCCGTGCTGATGTTCCGACGCCCCGCGGCCGCGAGAGACGACCTACTCCTCGACCAGCCGCGTGCTGGCGCAGACGGCTCGACGACGAGCGGCGCCTCACCTGGTGCGCGCACCTCGGCGCGGGCGTCTGCGCCGTCCTTGAGTATGATTCTGGTATGACTCAGAAGATCGCGGTGAGCCTCCCCGGATGAGCAGGTCGTCTCGATTCGTCGCGCGGTCGAGCAGGGCAGGAGCGCCGTCGGTGTCGGGCTTCATCAGCGCGGCGGTCGCTCGCGTGCAACGGGAGGACGACCTCGCCCAGCTGCTTGACGACCTTGATCGCGAGCTCGGCCCCGTCGACGACGCGGACCTGGCTTAGGCGGACAAGGCGCTGGGACTGGCGTGACCGCCACGGGCAGGAAGAGGGTCACGGGCCTGACTCGACACCGGCGCCTGCTTGCGCCCGAGCGCGGGGACTCGCGGGTCCGCGCGCTTCTTCGGCGGGCACTGGAGACGGGTCTGCCCCTGAGCGTTCCCGCCGGCGTCGTGGCGCAGGCCTGGCGGGGCGGTCCGCGGCAGGCCCGCGTCGCGCGCCTGCTGGCGGACCCCAGCGTGTACGTGGCAACGCTGGACGACACGACCGCGCGAGCCGTCGGCCTGCTGTGCGGACGCAGCGGCCATCGGGACATCGTTGATGTTCACGTGGCCCTGCTGGCGGAGGAGCTCGGCCACGCCGCGGTGACCTCCGCCCTGAAGACCTCAGCGCCGTCCACCCAGGCCTCCCACTCATCACGGTGTAGACAGCCGTCGATGTCCCCGCCGGTGAAGGTCCCTCACTCCACGGGCGGCTCGACGACGAGCGGCGCCTCACCGGGTGCGCGCACCTCGGCGCGAGGCACCGGCTCCAGGCTGAGACTCACGTGCAGCCGCTGCCCTTCCTCACCGACGGCGTCGTAGGACAGCCGCGGATTGTCCAGCTCGGTGACCTCGGTGCGGGCGCGCACGAGCCAGGGGGTGGCGGCGTCGCAATCCGATGAGGGTCCTGGTGGAGCCGCAGCATCCAGGCACCCTGCGGCGCGAGCCCTGACGGCGCGGCCGGCAGGGCGGGGCGGACCTCGTCGTCGCCGCCGAGGGTCTCGGTCTTCACCCCGCGGAAGGCCTGCTCGTCCCCGTAGTGAACGCTGGGCACACCGCCCACGGTCATGCGAGCGGGACGACGGCGAGCGCCGCCCGCCGGCCCCGACCCTGCTGGCGATGCGGGTGACGTCGTGGTTGCCGACGAAGGTGGCCGGGAGGAACGGTCAACAGCTCGTTGTGGCGCTTGAGGCGCAGTCGAGCTCGTGAAGTTGACGTCGGCCAGCGAGCTCAGGTGGCCTTCACAGCTCGTACTGGGTGACGGTGTCCACGGTGGAAGCTCACGAAGCCGGCGTAGTCGCCGTGGATGACCTCCCCATGAACCAGGCCTCGGGGTGGTGCTCGCGCACGGCGGGCAGGACGCTCGCCAGAAGGCGGGGTCGACGGCATAGGCGGCGTCCAGGCGCCAGGCGCTCGCTCCGCGGTCGAGCCAGTGCGTGAGCACCGCGCAGCCAGGTCGCGCACCTCGGCGGAGTCGTGGTTGAGGGCGGCCAGGGACTCGTGGCCCTCGAAGGTGGCGTCAGCCGGCCGGCAGCCTTTCCCCGCCGGCGGCGGCGTCGAAAAGCGGAGAGGCCGCGCTCCTCTCCGCGCGCGGGCGGCCCGGAAGAGGGGTGCTCGGTGCCGACGTGCCCGAGGACGCCGTCGAGCATGAGGGCCAGGCCCCGGGCGCGGAGCCTCCAGCGAGGCGGTCGAAGGCGGCGTCGTCACCCAGGCGAGATCGATGCGCAGGTGGTCGGTGGTGTCGTAGCCGTGGGTGGAGGAGGCGAAGATGGGTCGAGCGACGGGCCGTTGGCGCCGAGCTCGACGGCGTAGTCGAGCCAGGAGCTCCAGGCGGTCCAGACGCGCGGGGCGCCGGGCTCGGTCGAGTGGCGTGCCCGGTTCGGGGCGGATGGGGGCGCCGGTGGCGCGCGAGTGAACCTGCCACCAGATCGGCGTGGTCGATCAGGCAGGGCTTGCAGGACGGCTTTATTCCAGACGACTCACTAGTCATGTCTCCAGGTGCCACGCCGCCCGTTAGCATCATCAGGTGCCGTCCCGTACCGACAAGCGCCCACGCCTGCGCATGGACCCCACCGAGCGCCGCGAGCTGATCCTGTCCGCGGCGAGGCGGGCGTTCGCGACCACCCGTACGAGGATCGTCTGGCCAGAGGTCGCCCAGGAGGCTCGGGCCTCCGAGGCGCTGGTGCACAAGTACTTCGCGGGCAGGCCAGCCCTCACGCCCAGGTCCTCCGGCACGCCGCCGACGAAGCTCGCCGAGCGCACCCGGCAGGCCGACGACGCCCTGCCGGAAGGGTCGTCGGCCCGAGACCGGTGCACCTCGATCCTGACCTATTTGGACTTCATCGCCGAGCGCTCCCCCGGCTGGGTGACCTACCAGGCGCTGGCCGGGCACGACCCGGGCGACGAAGCGGCCCGGGTGAGGCGGGAGGCGCGCGAGGCGGCGGTGACGGCCCCTGGCCCCAGGTGGTCGACGGCCGTCAGGGGCACCGCGACGACCGCCTCTGGGGCTACCTCGGCTTCCTCGACGACGCCTGCGCTGGTGCACGCCCGGCTGCCCCGACGATCAGCGCCACAGCCTGGTCGACGCGGCACTGGGCTGCCTGGAGGGCACTGGGCGACTGGCGGAAGTGAGATCTGGGACCGCCCGGCAGAGTACGACACCCAGGTCGGCAGTCGGCCCGTAGACACGAATGGGGCCCACCTCGCAAGGAGGTGGGCCCCACGATGAGTCAGCGGGTCGGCACGACCTCGGGCTCAGCGGACAGGCTGCAGGACCTCGGAGGAAAGGAACCAGGCCTGCTGCTCGAGGCTTGCCGATGAGGTCCTCGATGATGCCGGAGGAGGTGGGGTCCTCGGGTCGACGTCCTCGTCCACGCCGCGCAGGGTGGCGACGACGGCCTCGATGGCGGAGACGATGTAGGCGACGCCCTCGCTGGTGAGGATCTCACCCTCGGGGGCGGCCGGCACGGTGGTGGCGGCGGAGACGGTGGCCGGGCGGCCGTCGGGACGGCGTTGATGGCGCGCATGCGCTCGGCGACCTCGTCCGAGCCCTCGCAGGCGATGTCGACGACGTCGTCCAGGTTGAGGTGGACGTCGCGGAAGTTCGGGCCGACGATGTTCCAGTGGATCTGCTTGCCGATGAGCTGCGAGCTGGGGTCGGTCGGGACGCGCTGGAGGTTGTCGCTCAGGGCGGCGGAGGCGGTGAAGGCGAGGTTGATGGACGGTGTTGTCATGGTGTCTGCGTTCATGGTCATCACTTTACTACATCACAAGTCTCTGTGGGTGTTACTTATGATTCACAGGCAAGCCATGCCTCACCTGGAACCAAGGCTCACCTGCCTGGACGGGTTCTTCTGGCAGCCCACTCAGCCGATCGCTTGCAGGTGTTCGGCTCGCCATGGTCCTCCTCCTCGGAGGCGAGCCAGTGCCCGCCGCTGCCGGGCACCATGGTGTTCTTCGCCGGTATCCGCGCCTTGTTGGTGGGTTCAGTGACGTCCTTGCCCTGTGCGTCGATGTAGGTCACCTGTGTCAGGTCCACGCAGTAGGTGACGGTGGCGCTCTGGCCGTCGGTGCTCATGGCGACCTCGGAGATCGCCACCTTGACGGGGGTCTTGGCCTTCTGCCCCTTGTTCTTCAGGTTGGCGGCGTCATCGAGGAGCTGTTGCTGGAGGTTGCCGGTGGTGACGGTGGGGACCTTGCTGGTGTCCTGCCCGCCGCCGACCCACAACTTCCAGGACATCAGATCGTAGACTACAAAAATCCTGAAGGATCGCGACCCGCTTTGGCATCGAGGCCGGCGGGGATCGTGGTGACGGTGTACCCGAGCTGGGTGTCGGACAGGCTGGCGGCGGTGACGGTGCCTGCAGTGCTCGACGCCGTGGCGGCAGCTGAGGGGGCCGACGTCGACTTCCCCGTGGAGCCGGCTCTGCTGGCAGGCGCCTTGGCGTCGGGTTTGGAGTCCTTGGGGGAGCACCCGGCCAGGGCCAGTGAGCCGGCGAGCAGCAGGCAGCCCAGTGCGGCGGCTCGACGACGGGCTCCGGCTCGACTCGCGGGGCGGTTCTCGGCATGTGCCACGGGGGCTCCTGACTGTCGGCCGGATTCGACCCGGCGGAAACCAACCCGTTGACACTACCGCGAAGGTCACGGATGCGTCTCGGCCTTCGTCGCCCCCGTTCCGGTCGGCTTCAGTTTTGTCGGGGGTTGCTTCCGTTGGTGGTGAGGGTCTGGACCTCGGCGACGGGGAGGTTGATGGTGCTGGTGGTGGTGATGGCGGGCAGGGTGCCGCTGTTGCCGTCGGTGGCGGTGTAGGAGGCCGAGTAGGCGACCTTGATCGTCAGCGGAGTGGTGCCATCCAGGTGGGCTGAGCTGCGGTTGAAGGAGATGGTGCAGGGGCTGGAGCCCTCGGGCATCCCCTGGTGCCAGGCAATACCGAACCCGGTGCAGGAGGCCTTCCCGTCAGGGGCCGACAGCTGCAGGCCAGAAGAGCCGGCGGTGATGGTGGCGGTGGTGCTGCCAGCGGTGGCCCTGGCGGTCACGCTAGTCGGCGTCTGGCCGGTGGCCCACACCCAGGTGTCCATGCCCACCAGGGTCGCACCCTGAGAGCCGACCTTGGGGTTGGTCTCCACCGTCGGAGCGGGGATCTTCACCGCGTCCCAGGCCACCTTGGCCAACCTGGTCCCAGAGATATACGGCCTGGGAGCCTGCTGACCGGCCGGGACCCAGATGTTCTGATCACGGTTAGCATCGAAGAACGCCTTGCGCTCGTTCTTGAAATCCTCAGGATTCTTCGGATCATAGAAGCTCGTGTCACAGTAGCGGTAGTACCAGCGCCCCTGCGTATCGTCCCGATGAGACTCATAGTCGGGGTAAGAGTTACCGCTCTTAAAAATATGAGATGGCTGCCTTAAACCATTCTTTGCAGGCTTATTTCCCTGCTTCTTCTGTCGCTCTGCCGCGGCAGCCTTGTTCTTATCAATCTGACTGGCCTGCTCAGCACCGGTCTTGCCTGCCTTGTAATAGCACACCGGATTCACTGTCACTTCGGTGCTGGACGACGACGAGGACGTCACCCCACCACCACTACCGTCACCCCCGCCAGAGCCGGCCGTGGTCACACTCGACTCCACAGAGATAGTCACCTGACCACCACCATCACCAGTCCCCTCAGCAGAACCAGACACCTCAGATGGTGCACTCTTGTCCATTTCTGCCAGCACTTCTGGAGCCGGCACGCCGAGACACAGTAGAAGAAAGCCTGCCAGCCCAGTTCTTACAATCTTGACATTCACCACAGAAGTCCCTAATGTATTTCTTTACTTCCCAGATTCGGTATTGCATTCATTGAAGGACAGCTTATTTTCGTTTTCCGTGACCCATACACCGCGATCGTCCGGCACCATGTGAACCTGTATCTTAACTCGACGCTGCCTTTCTTTATTGGTGACATCGTTCCCTTGAAAATCGGTGTTGGTCACTTGCGTCCTGTCGAGGCACACCGTCACGTCAGCACTCTGTTCGCCTTTCGATACCTCGATAGCTCCGACGCCAACCTTCATCGGAGGGTTGTCCTGATCGGTCATAGAATCATAAGTATTCTGAAGCGTCACTTGCGCTGCCCCCGTGGTTCGAGCCAGCGCCTCGTCCAGTCCTTCCCGCGTGGACCAGACGCGCCAGGTGGCTTTGTCGTAGGCGACATAGTCCTGGAGGACCTTGGTCTGGGTGGCGTCCAGGCCGTCGGGGATGGAGACCACCGTGTACCCCAGGTCGGGATCTGACAGGGACTCAGCAGTCACCGCACCACCACTGGCAGCACCACTCGCAGCAGCCGAGGCCCCACCAGAGGCGGCCGGCGCCGTCGTCGATGCGGTGCTGGCGCCCGCAGTGTTGACCGGTGGGATCGTGCCTCCGCCCTTCGGGCTGCTCGATGAGCACCCCGCCAGGGCCAATGAACCGGCCAGCACCCCCGCACCCAGTGCGATTGCGGTACGACGGCGACCAGGCAGGTGGGCGAAACAACGAACCATAAGAGAGGTACCTCCACGATCAGGCCGAGCACAATCTCACGGCGCAGCAGCAACCCTCCGACCATACCCGCCAGATCACAAAAATGTCACGGCCCGGACGAAGGCCACACCCCACCTCCAGCCGAGGCACACGTCGACCACCGCAAGCAGCAGCGCGAGGGCGGTACAGGATCCAACTCAGCAGAACCCGCCCGACAGCATGAATCACCCCGGGTTTAATGGAGGCGGCGATGACACTGAAGGATCACTGCCTTCATCAAGCCTGGGGCGATTTACTGGGGTCAGCTCGCGGCGACCATATCGATGGTCAGGCGCAGATCCAGTGCGCGGGCGATACGCCAGAGAGTCGAGACGGAGGGAACCTGCCCACCGTTCTCGACGGCTGAGATGACCGACTGTTGGGTTCCCATGCGCCCAGCCAACTCGGTCTGGGTCAGCCCCGCACGCGTACGTGCGGCATAGACGAGCTCAGCGAGCTGCAAGCGGGCCTCCTCCTCAGCCTCAGTAGCATCGTCGAATCGGGCACGCTCGTCCGGAGTCATAGCAGCCAGGGCCTCGGCCTCAGCCTGCCGGAACGATGTGGTCCTCATGATTACTTCCTCTTCTTTCGGGCGCCCTTGGTCGCTGCCTGAGCGGACTGATAGGCCGCCTGAGCCCGCCGAGCTCGTAGAATCTCCCCACGCTCGTTCTGGCGCTGCTTACGTAAGGTAGTCAGCGTGATGGCCCTCCGCTCGGGCTCGAGCACGTACGTGATCCGTCTCGCCACGCCTCGCAGGTGAACCGCAGTTCGCGCAGGCCTCCGCCCACCTGTTTCGACAACGGTATGCCGAACATGTGCCCGGCATCCTCCAACCGAGCCAGCACGCGACGGGCCGCCGCCATCCCCTCGAGGGTCAGGCCCTAATACCAGGCCAGAACCTCGTCGGAGAACTCAGACGATATTCTCGCTCTTATTGTGCTGGGTGCACGGTCACGCCGTTTGCACCGGGTCAGTTCTGGCGGGGGTTGTTTCCTTTGGTGGTGAGGGTCTGGACCTCGGCGACGGGGAGGTTGATGGTGCTGGTGGTGGTGATGGCCGGCAGGGTGCCGCTGTTGCCGTCGGTGGCGGTGTAGGAGGCCGAGTAGGCGACCTTGATCGTCAACGGCGTGCTACCACCCAGGTGAGCGCTGGACCGGTTGAAGGAGATGGTGCACGGACTGGAGCCCTCAGGCATCCCCTGGTGCCAGGCAATACCGAACCCGGTGCAGGAGGCCTTCCCGTCAGGGGCCGACAGCTGCAGGCCAGACGACCCAGCCGTGATGGTGGCGGTGGTACTACCAGCAGTGGCTGTGGCCGTCACACTAGTCGGCGTCTGGCCGGTGGCCCACACCCAGGTATCCATCCCCACCAGCGTCGCGCCCTGGGTGCCGACCTTGGGGTTGGTCTCCACCGTCGGAGAAGGAATCTTCACCGCGTCCCAGGCGACCTTGGCCAGGCGGGTCCCAGAGATATACGGCTTGGGGGCCTGCTGACCGGCCGGGACCCAGATGTTCTGATCCGGGTTGGCCTCATAGAAAGCCTTACGCTCCTTCTCGAAGTCCTCCTTGAAGGTCGGGTTGTTCTTCGGGTCCAACCGGGACGCGTCGCAGTAACGCCCGTACCAGCGGCCCTGCGCGTCATCCTTGTGGGACTCATAGTCAGGATAGTTCTTGTCCATCTGCTGCGAGACAATGTCATTGACCCCTCGGACCAGAGGACCGGTAACACCAGAGGCCCTCTTTGAGCTTTCGGCGAGCTCCTTCTTTGTGTAGTTGATTCCCTGGGCAGTCTGAGCCCCCGTGTCGCCGGGCTTGTAATAGCACACTGGGGCCACGGTCACCTCCGTGCCGGACGACGACGAGGACGTCACCCCACCACCACCGTCGCCCCCGCCAGAGCCGGCCGTGGTCACACTCGACTCCACAGAGATAGTCACCTGACCACCACCATCACCAGTCCCCTCAGCAGAACCAGAAACTGCTGCCCCATCATCTTCTACACCGTCTGCGGCGAGCGCCTCGGAGGGGAGGAGGGTCAGGCATAAAAGTGCACACGACAGGGCTACGACTCGACTTCTCACCTTGTTCATCACTTTTGCTCCGTGCTGCACTCGTTGGAAGATAATGTTGTTTGGCTCTCGGCAAGCCAAACATCAGATTCACCGTCAACTAAACCGATGAGATACTCTATTTTATTCTGAGAGGAATCCTTGGTGACGTCATTTCCGTTCTCGTCGACCACCGTCATCTTCGTGCGATCGTAGCACACGGTCACGTTAGCGCTTTTCCCGTCGGCACCCACTTCGACGTCACTAACTCCGATTGAAATGGGGGGTCGAGCATAGCGCGTCGTTTTGTTGTAGTTGTTTCGAATATTTTCTCTGGTTGTGCCAGTTGAAAGCGCCAGGGCCTCGTCCAGTCCCTGTCGTGTTGACCAGAGGCGCCAGGTGGCTTTGTCGTAGGCGACGTAGTCCTGGAGGACCTTGGTCTTGGTGGCGTCCAGGCCGTCGGGGATGGAGACCACCGTGTACCCCAAGGAGGAGTCAGACAAAGACTCAGCAGTCACCGCACCAGCACTGGCAGCACCACTGGCACCGGTCGACGTCCCACCCGCGGCAGGCGCAGATGCTGTCGAGCCACCACCGGCACCCGCGGTGCTCAGCGGCGGGATCGTGCCTCCGCCCTTCGGGCTGCTCGATGAGCACCCCGCCAGGGCCAACGAGCCGGCCAGCACGCCCGCCCCCAGGGCGATTGCGGTACGACGGCGACCAGGAAGGCTGACGCGGGAAAGAGCCATGAGGAAGCACCTCCACGATCAGGCCGAGCACAGTCGCTCGGCGCGGTAGGAACTACCCCGACACTACCGGCCAGGTCACAACAAAGTCACGACACCCCGACGAAGGCCACACCCCACCTCTCCGGCGGCGCAGACGTCAACCGCTACCGCCTCTGGCTGATGAAGCTTCCACTGCTGGAGTTGCTCCGACCTAGAGTCTCAAGAAAGTGCATTCTTGGGCGGGCTCAAGGCGTTGGAGGCGACGTCGGTGTCGCCGTGCCACTGCGTGATGCCGGCGACGACTGCGCCGGCGCGGTCAGCTGGGCGGGGTCGATGCGGGCGTCGGCGCGGTGGAGTGCTTTGTTCAGTAGCCCGACGGCGTCTTGCGAGCCGGTCTTGCCCTCCGTGGCGGCAGTACGAATCATGAGGATGCCCAGCTGGTCTCCGCGTCTGACAGGGGCGTAGACCATGTCCACGACAACGACGCTGGCTCTCGTGGTGGCCCGTTGCCTGAAACCGAAGGCACCCCTGGGCAGGGAGTCTGGTTCCAGCGCCGTCATCGCCACACTCACTTGCTCCCCGGGGGCAGGGACGGGCTTGTCGGGCCAGGGACGATTCTCAGTCGACTCGACACCGTCGCAGGCCACGACATCCGCTTGCAGACCACGAACACGTCCGCCCTTTTTACTCTCTATGAGATTAAAGATCATCACCTGGGTAACGGACATCCCATCACCCTCGAAGCGTCCGACGCTCAACTGAGTCTCAGGATTTGACGACAACGTCAGATTGAGGTCATTATCCGCGGCAGCACAATTACTCTGATACCCAGAGATATCCGACCAATTCACGTCAGTGGCTCCAGGGACGTCCTCACGAGTCAACATGACTGACCGCAATGGCGCGACCTTCTTAGGACTCACCTCCCCTCCACCAACCACCGAGCACGACACATTCAGAAACACCATAGCAACACTCGCAACGACCAAGCACCGAGACCGAAGCTTCATGAGAACCTCTTTTTAAAACCTGTTTCGAAAGTAGATTCGACTAATTCTCCAGCAAGGATGTCACCCCAGCCTACAGAGGTTCCCGCTAAACTATTAAGCGTAGTTTTTACGGTCGATTGCTTATCGGCAGGTAATTTTTCATACTCTTGTTTGGTTATAAGCCTATAGTGGCCGCTACCTACCGGTTCTTCAACAACCGCATCCCCATGACTAGCACTCAGAGGATGTTGCGACATTCCAGTCTTTGGGTCGACATCATTCTGATAACCATTCAGTCCGGCTTGATCGTAGGAGAACAGCAGTCGACGCTTATAATCTTGCAGGGCCTGATCAGTCAGAGCTTCCTGTTCTTCCTTTTCAGTGGAAGCATTTTTCGCCCACTTCTCTTCGGCCTGTTTAGCTAGCCAATCAATGAATGCATCCGAACCTATCGACGCAATTTTTCCTCCTGGAACCTTGGAGGCAACTTCCGAAGCACCCATAGATCCTAACTGAATCCAAGCCTTAGCATTCTTGTCCTTCAGTTCGGCATCGTTAATAGCAGCCGTCCCGATAGCATTCGCAACCGCCCCCTCAACATTAGCCCAGTAAGTCATCATAGCCTCACTTTCCTTCTCGTCCATGCCAGGATTAACGCGTTGCGTCTCGGCATTCGACAAAGTCTCACGCATTTTCAGCATCGACTGAGGGTCTCGCCCGATGATCCCAAATGCTTTGTTTAAGGACTCTCTACTAAACCAAGGGCTGTTCGCAAAGGCTTGCCCGCCAGGCAGAGTCACTGTGTAAGTTTGGTCCGGGACGCCATCGTGGTCTAAATCAGCGGTTGGCTTCTCAGAAGAATTTGCATACCCATCCGCAACAGAAGAAAAGTACGTCTGAAATATGTGCCGGACTGACCCAGCAGTTTCGGTTCCTTGCATACCAAGGTACATGTCGCCAACCGTGGGGACATACTGAGTTTTAGGCCCAACATCGCTGCGCCCCATGATTCCATTTACCCCGTACGACGCAATTGTCGCCGCACCCCCGGGATCCTTACGCATAATCGCTGGGTCGGTTGACGCTGCATCGAATGCAGCCGCGATGCCGGAAAGGTTGCCAGAAGCATAATCGTGTTGAGCAGACCAGTATGTCATTCGGCGCACGTTGCCATTAAAAAACTGATACGACGCCTGAGGATGTTCACCTAGGGCGCGAAAAACACTTGTAGGCGTATCAAACGCCCAGACCTTATCGGCTCCATCAACCATAAGGGGCAAGAAGTATGATGGGCCCATCTGCCTCCACCCATCTACACCATTCTTATTGTCCTCTTGTTGAATTTCGTCCATTTTTTCTGCTGCGCCCAGATTAAACTCGTTACTCGCCTTGTTTTTATACAGCAACCAATTAAGAGCCTCAACACGCGGAATAGGAACGTCTAGTAAGTAATAATCTGAATTCTGATCTGGATGACGGGCGAATTTAACAAGATCCTGCCCAAACTTCTGAGATTGAGCGGTTGGCCATGAATTTGTGGCTGTAGCCAGACCTTCCTTGATGCTAACAAGCAATTCTCTGGAGGCCTTGCGCTCTTCTTCTGTGGTGTCACGAGTGAGATCAGAATGTGCACCTACAGCATGAGTAAGAACTAGAGTCCCTTCGGGCCCTAGATCGGAGAACATCGGAGACATGACAACAGCGTCTCCCTTCCATCGAGCCATTTTGTCTCGAAGGGACTTTAGCCTAGGATCGTCTTCTTTGTAATCGGCGGTAGCAAGTTTCTTGGCGGAGTCGGCCATAGCCTCGCCTAGCCAATGTTCCATGTTAGAAAGTGTTTTTGGCTCATTCCCGGGTATGTCACAACTCACGTCGCCTGTCGGAATCTTACCATCGTCACCTGTATTGATGATTTCAAGCCAGTCGGCTTTAGCGCTAAGGTACTTGCATTCCTCACGCAGGCTTTCAACATATCCAGGGATACCAATAAGAGACGATGTAGAGAGTTTTAATGAGGAGCCTTTGGGGTGAAGTTTATTATACTGATTTTCGATATTGTCTGTGGTGCCCCCTAGGCTCGTCGCCACATTTCGAAGCTCAGTTATATTTGCCTTTACTTTCACCATGATTTACCCTCATTTCTTTAGAAGCATTGGTTTGAATAGTTTTTCGGAGCAGATGTGTCTGACATTTTCACGTAGTCCATGTCGTCTTCCAAGCATTATCGGGATCGGTATCTAGATCGATTTCTTTAGGTTCAGAATTTACTGCAGAGGTGACATCCCTGGAGTAGTTGGCGAATGACGTCTTAATGTATCCGCCCAACGTTTCAATGTCAGTACACCAATCGGTAGCAGTTTTTGAAACCCACGCTCCGTTGCTAATCATTTTGGCAGCACTAGAGCATGGATTGGAGCGCCCATCTGTACCGCACATTGTGGTGTACGCGCTACTCGCATCCTTTTTATGCGAATCAAGATCTTGCCGATAAAGATTGGGTTTGGAGTTGGACATAAAGCCTCCCTAAACTGAATTCTGGTATATCATTACACATCTTCGACAGCAGTGACGACCACGTTGTTCGACAAGCAAAATTACTAGCATGCAACTGAGACAAACGCGAACTACGGTAGAGATGTTGCGATACCAAGGTTGATGCGCAATGAAGTTATCCAATCAACCACAACACCTCGACTTACAGCAACTCATCGAAGATAATTCACCCGAAGGCATCATCGATGTCGATGCCGTTTTCCGAGAGTGTCAGAATGGCGATGACCGCTACATGATTCATGCGTATACTCTTAAAATTAAAGGCAGCCGCCATCCACCTCACTTTAATGGCTCACTGCGAGATTTGCTTTTCAGCATTTCATTGTAATTCATCAAGATTTTCCTTAGTTCCTTGGTACCTGTACCCAGGTCCAGCCGGTGGTGCTGATCTGGACGGCTCTGCCCTTGGGAACCGGGCCTCCAATGGATCTGGGGAGCCTCGCGGAGAAGTGAGAGCCGTCGTCGGATCCTCGGGGAGCGAGGATGAGCCCGGTCCTGGTCTTCCTGGCGGTGGCGACAACGCCGCGGTACATGCCTCCGATCTCGTCGATGCCGCAGGCCACCAGGACGCCCCCGTGGTGGTCGCGGCAGGCCTTGATGTGCTCCTCAATCCTCGGATTCATGTTGTGGTCGTTCGTCAGTGTATCGAAATCATCCACCACAATGACAGTATTCTCCACATCCTCCTTGAGCAGCTCACTCAGATCATTGGGCCCCGCATCCATGCCCAGGACCCCCAGCACACTCGGGTTGCTGGCAAGCTCCATCAGCGGGGACCTGCGCGGCAGCACCAGCACGATCTTCTGCCCGTTCTCCAGGAGCCGGTTGGTGGCGAAGTGCAGCGCCGTGGACCGCCCAGAACGCCGCGGGCCGGTCACGAGGAAGGCGTTACCGATGTCCTCCAAGGACACTGGCAGCAGACGCAGATCATCACCACCCACGGCGAAGGCGATCTCGTTCGGCTCCAGTGCGGGCTCAAGCTTGAGCGCCTCCTCGGCGGAGATCGCCACAGGCAGCTCATCGACATGCCCCGGACGCTGAGCGCGGTCAATGACGCCCCTACGTGGCCGCGGCCTGCTCAGCCGCCCGGTGGACCGCCGCCACCTGCGCCGTGCCGGCAGAATCATCGGTCAGCATCACCAGCTGGACCTCACGAGGCCTCTCCCCCGAACGGAAGGCCCGCCCCTGCGGCATGGACAGAGGAACATCCCGAGCACGCATTGCGATCAGGTCAAAGTCGTCCGGGCTCGGCATACGCAGCACCAGACGATCCTCCAACATCATCCCGAACCGCCCCCGAAACACAGTCTGAATCGCCCCGGGTTTGATGGAGGCGGTGATGACACGGAAGGATCACTGTCATGGGACTTAAGGAAGTACCCCGATGAGGCGCGCGAGCGAGCCACGAGGACGGGCGTTGGAGGCGCTGGCCGATCCGGCGCGGGCCAAGGGCGCGATCCGCAGGATTGCCGAGGAGCTGGGCGTCCACCCCGAGGCTCTGCGCACCTGGGTCAAGAAGGCCCAGATCGACCAGGGCACCCGGCCCGGCACCACCACTGACCAGGCGCAGCGGATCAAGGAGCTGGACAAAGAGGTCCGAGAGCTGCGAAGAGCCAACGCGATCCCAAAGAGCACAGTCGGCTTGTCTACCGCGGCGGAGTGTGAGCGCCCGTCCCGTTGATCTGCCAGTACATCGACTCCCACAAGAAGGAGTTCGGGGCCTGGCCGATCTGCAAGGTTGCTGACCGGCGCCGGAGTCAAGATCGCCCCGAGCACCTGACTCACGCAGCCAAGACCCGATCCCCATCAGCCAGGTCGTTGCGCGACGAGACCCTCAAGGCGGAGATATCCAAGGTCCACAAGAACCAGCTACTCGGTGCTGGGGACCCGCAAGATACACGTGATGCGGGGCCGACCCGAGGCCGCTGAGCGTCACGGTGCCGGTCACGTGGCCCGCTGTACCGTCGAACGCCTCATGGGCGACCTGGGCCTACGCGGTGTCAGACGCGCCAGGTCCCCGCGCACCACGCGCAGCGCACCACGGAGAGCAGTGCCCGGCCGACCTGGTCAAGCGCCACTTCGAGGCGTTTGCCCCGGGTGGGCTGTGGGTCGCCGACATTCCCCCGCAAGCGGGAGGTGCCCCCTCCTATGTACGCACCTTCTCCAGGTGGGTCTACGTCGCCTTCATCACCGACGTGTACTCCCGGAGGATCATCGGCCGGCAGACCACCTACCGGCCAGTGTGCACCGACCTGGCCCCGGACGCCCTGAGACCTGAGTTGGCTCATTTAGTGTCGTGGTGGATGTTGTGGAGGGCTGGGTGAGGTCGGGTGGGAAGGGGTCAGCGGCTGTGAGGGTATGTCCGGCGATATTGATGGTGATGGTGCGGTAGCGACGTGCGGTGGTGATCAGGCGTCTGATGGACCAGCCGGTGGTGGTCTCCAGCCAGCGGGCCATGGCAAGGGCTGCGGTGACGATGGTCAGGTGGGCCTCGATGGACTGGCGCAGGTGGTGGTAGATGGGGCGTGCTCGCAGGTCGGACTTGGACATGCGCAAAGGACTTCTCGATGTTGTACAGGCGGTGGTAGGCGCTGATGACTGTCTCGGGGTCGGGGTTGGGCAGGTTGGTGACTCGGGGTGGCTGTCGCGCCAGGAGCTGATCACGTGGGGGACGAGTGAGGTGCGTGAGCCCAGCACGTAGGACAGGCCAGCTCTCTCCAGGGCCTGCTTGTTGGCGGCGCTGATCATTCCGGCGTCAGCCACGACCACCACGTCGTCGAGGTCGTAGGCGTCCATGAAGTCGTTGATCATCGGGATCATGGTGGCGGTCTCGGCCTTGTTGCCCTCGAAGGCCCCGGCCCGTAGAGGGAACCCCGTCTCGTCGGTGAGCAGCCCTACCGTGATCTGCGGCTCCAGGCGTCTTTCCTTGGACAAGCCCGGCTCGCGAAAGCCGTCGGCCTTGTCGGTCCCGGTAGTACAGGGTCATACGCGTCGAACAGGACCAGCGAGGCCCGGCCGATGCGGGCGTACCCGGCCAGCAGGCGTGACAGGTTCCGGGTGAAGTCCTCAGCGGCGTAGCTGGGCAGATGACGCTTGACTCGTCGCGTAGGACACCGGTGACAGGCCCTGCCTCGGTAAGGACCCGCAACGAGTCCCTGCTTGCTGGTCGGCTCAATCAGTCTGGCGGTAACGAGCTGGCGGAAGACCTCGTCAGCACCATCGAGTCTGTCCAGCCCCACCGCCTTCCAAGCCGTCTCCAGGGCCTCCAGGAGCACTCCCATCCGGTTGGAGGCGATAGGTGCCACGCACCCCGCCCCAGCCGGTTCGTGCGCGCAGAACCCGCGTCGTTCTCACTGTTCAGGCCCGGCAGGTCGAAGCTGAGCTGGCGGCGTTGAGCCGTGCCTGGCGACCTCCTTGAGCACCCGCCAGCTCAGCGTCATCATGGGCCGAGCCAATGTGCTCGATGCTGCGCGCCCCTTCCGGGAGAAGCGCACGATCTGGACCGCACGGGCCCCCTGACGCCGTCCTGACCGTGCGAACGTACGGACTCATACCCCACGTTAGTGCGCACCCCAACCCACGCAACCCCCACAATCCCAACAACAACCAGCCCCTCAGCAACCCAACCACCCCACAATGAGCCAAGTCAGGACATAGGCCCCCAGGCACCCCATGCCTACAACAGTAGGCCGCCTCAACTGTCCATCAGAACTCAAACCTACGAAGGCTGACTTCCAGGTGATACAACCCCGGCTGGCGCAGCCCGGTTGACCGAATCCCACGACAATCCTTCCAGAGGAACCGACAACCCTGGTATATTCTGACCGTCACACACCCACGGCGTCATAGATTGAGCCAAGTTAATTAGATTATTTTTCAAATCCCCTTTCATTGAACTTCGAGGATATACCGACACCATCACGTAATACTGACCACCGGAACATGTCAACATCGCAGCCCCTCCTCCCTGTTCTTCAGAGTATCTAATCTCGCCTGCCCCACTGTCGTTATGAAAGTGTTCTACAGTCTCCCCTTCGTAATACCTTGAATCACCCCAAGGGTCGAGGCCAACGACCCATTTACCGAACGTTGTTTCAAGTCCTGCCGGACCAGTACCAGGGCCATTTACCGAACAATAGACTCTCGAAACGGAATGATTATCTCCAATATAATTCCTAGTAAACCTAGGCGAATCAAACATGGAACGTACAGACGAATCCGGAACCCCTGGACAGGTAAATGTGGTCCCGCCCGGAGAAATACTTTTAGGTACACTATGACCCGTCTCCGCGCTGCCTAGACCATCCACGTTACGTGAAGCAGAACATGCGCATAATAAAATGCATATCGGAACCACTAATAGACTTCCTTTTGAACGGAATCTCATTACACTTCTTCCTCAATTGATGTCCCTACTTGTGTTTGCGTGGGGCTGGCGACCCGCTAGCCGCAGTATCGTGAGCCTTAGTGTACTCGGTATCCACGCTAGTAACTGGCCCCAAACCCGGCTTAGCTCCATTGGGAAGTTGATTCGACAGCCTTGCGACGCCGTCATATTGTTCGGCGCTAGGAGAAGAAGACAGAGTTAGATTACCGTTTTCGTCCACCACCGTACCCACCGTTTCTGGAAACTCCGCATCCGCGCGCATACGTTTCAACTCATCTTTAGTATATAGCCCACTCTTAAGAAGTGCCATCGTAGTGGTAACCTCGTTCTCATAGTATCCTTCCGCATAATCGTGATCATTCTGGCTATTTGCACTGGCTTCGGCATCCGCCAAAGCTTTCTTCACAGACACCTTTCCAGCGTTTATCGATTGCGCTTTAAGGAAAGAATGTGATGCTTCAGCCACTTTACCCACATTAGACACAACTGGAATTGCCTGTATTGCTGCCGCTGCTGTATCAATATACGCATTGGTGCGAGCATCTGCGTCCGCATTGATCTGTTTACTGGTTCGAGCGATAGCCCCCGCAAAGAATCCATTGGTTTGAGCCTGCTTGTTCAATACGGCCGCTAGCGGGGTGTACTCTCCTGTTGCCTTGCAAGCCTCGACCTGTTGGGCAATTTGTTGATTATTGTAGGCCGTTTGCGAAGCGATGAGTGGTGTCATCGATCTATCATCCTGTCCAATTTGTCCAAGCAAATTGGACAACGCGAGGTCAGACAAGAATGGTTGCGCACCATTCTCCGTTTTACCGGTGTAAAGGCCAGAGTTTCCAATCTTGGCCGAATCCGCCACTCCCGCAGGATACCGTTGGAGGGTTTTAGAGAACATCATTCTCGCAGTTTGAGACAAGGCGAGTTTGTCATCACTTTCTCCTACCGCATTTAGAATACCAGACACGGCTGCAGCTGATCTTTCCCCATCTTTATCTGAAGAACTGCGGGTCCCCGACGTGCCATTGTCAGAAATGACCTCCGACAGAATCGCCCAGTCGTTGGTCCATGGATTATCTCCGACCGCCGATTTCCCTATAAGCCGACGCGTTCTGTCGGCAACCGACTCTGCGTTGACCTTACCGTCTGATGTTTGCGGCGCTACCCATTTCAATGCGGCATCAGGGTTTCCTGTCATTGCATGAACAACACCTTGAAGTGCATTAGCCTTATCAAGTGCGCTCTGTCTCCCATCAAACCCTCCCTTTGGTTTAAAATTCTCGAGTTTATTAGCGAGTTCCAGCACAAAAGCATCATTGTAGTCTAGGCCTATTGTTTCTTTGCTGCCGTCACCATCTACATCTTGCTGACGAGATGCTGAGAGTATTTTGTTTAGCGATTCGATCCGTGCGCCTTTGTTTTTTTCCTCGGCATAAAACGCCAATCTATCTGCGTAATTCTTGGCTTCGTTGTCATCCCAACCTTGGGAGCGTGTTGCTAAAAGGTGACCGAGGACGGTCGCCAACTCAGATTCCGCATCCCTGAGTGTTCCTGCAGCCTCCCCTACTAGAGCTACTCGCAAAATTACTTTGGATATCAAGAGGGAGATCGAGGAGGCGGCCCGGACCAATTTCATCAAACACAGCGACCGCATACGATGGGTCACTTTGGTATTGCTTCATCCTTGCCAGAAGTGCATCATACTGTGCGGGGTGCAACCTCTTCAGAGTACTTTTACTAGAAGTTTCGAGTCTAGCACCCCTCGACTCCACGTTTCAAAGCCTGCATATCCTGCATTCTCGACTGAATCCGGCACACCTTCTATAACAATGTCACCATTTACATGAGAGGTTCCTACTCCATTTTGGTTTAGCTCAAGAATTCGACGCTTCATTGCCTTCAATGTATCTATTCGACCTTGAACAACCCCCATTTTTTCGTTTGCTTGCCTGTAAAATTCAGCAACGGACGGGGATGGATCTCCCTCCTCATGACTTTTATTGTTGATACTGTCCCTCACCTTTCTGCAATCGAGAAGTAAATTCTCGAGCATTCCGATAGATTTGTCGACGTTAACATGATTGAACTTTATCTCTACCACCCTAGTGCTCCTTCCCTTATAGGATAATTCGTCATAGGTCGAATTACTGAGGTTTCTTCGCAGCAGCTTCCGCTTTTAGCGTTGCATGTACGCCCGTAAAGACAGCCACGAGCGCATCGACCTCCTTCTTCGTGTACTCAGCCTGATCGTCCGCTGCTTTCGATGTCCAAGTATCAGGTGCGTTAATTTTTTCGGATATAGTTTTTCCTCGGCCAGACTCAGGAGCATTTCCTGCATCATCGTAAAATCCGACCGACTTACACTGACTATAAGCGTGATTTGACAACCGGTTTAACTTTTCATACTCTTTTTCTTCTTGCGTTTTACTGTCAGCCATTCTATCTACTCCTTTAATTTCCTACACTCAGAGACGTTCATTAACTTGCAATGCCGCGTCGAGTTATACGCCCCTACTGCATGGAGGACATTCCTTCGGCCTAATGACTCCTGAGTACATCTAACCCCGTCTGAATTAGCGCACTATAACTCTTGTCCTTAATGGCGCGGCACTTGTACCCAGGTCCAGCCGGTGGTGCTGATCTGGACGGCTCTGCCCTTGGGAACCGGGCCTCCAATGGATCTGGGGAGCCTCGCGGAGAAGTGAGAGCCGTCGTCGGATCCTCGGGGAGCGAGGATGAGCCCGGTCCTGGTCTTCCTGGCGGTGGCGACAACGCCGCGGTACATGCCTCCGATCTCGTCGATGCCGCAGGCCACCAGGACGCCCCCGTGGTGGTCGCGGCAGGCCTTGATGTGCTCCTCAATCCTCGGATTCATGTTGTGGTCGTTCGTCAGTGTATCGAAATCATCCACCACAATGACAGTATTCTCCACATCCTCCTTGAGCAGCTCACTCAGATCATTGGGCCCCGCATCCATGCCCAGGACCCCAGCACACTCGGGTTGCTGGCAAGCTCCATCAGCGGGGACCGTGCGGCAGCACCAGCACGATCTTCTGCCCGTTCTCCAGGAGCCGGTTGGGGCGAGCGCAGCGCCGTGGACCGCCCAGAACGCCGCGGGCCGGGTCACGAGGAAGGCGTTACCGATGTCCTCCATGACACTGGCAGCAGACGCAGATCATCACCACCCACGGCGAAGGCGATCTCGTTCTGGCTCCAGTGCGGGCTCAGCTTGAGCGCCTCGGCGGAGATCGCCACAGGCAGCTCATCGACATGCCCCGGACGCTGAGCGCGGTCAATGACGCCCCACGTGGCCGCGGCCTGCTCAGCCGCCCGGTGGACCGCCGCCACCTGCGCCGTGCCGGCAGAATCATCGGTCAGCATCACCAGCTGGACCTCACGAGGCCTCTCCCCGAACGGAAGGCCCGCCCCTGCGGCATGGACAGAGGAACATCCCGAGCACGCATTGCGATCAGGTCAAAGTCGTCCGGCTCGGCATACGCAGCACCAGACGATCCTCCAACATCATCCCGAACCGCCCCCGAAACACGGTCCGGTCCCCGGCGATCACCACACGCAGGCCCACCGCCGGGCCCTCACGCATCAGCGTCTCCACCATCCCAGGGATCGCACCGGCGTCGGTGTTTCAAAGGTCGCGCTGAAGTTGTCCCACCGGTCAATGAGCAGCACCAGGTACGGCAGGCGCTCAGACGGCTCAGTAGCAGCCCGCTGCTCAGCCACACCGACGCATAACCGTGCGTGGCCAGGTACTGCTGACGGTAGGCCACCCTGGCCACCCAGCAGCGCCAGCATGCGACGAATCCGGTCCGCCTGGTCACGCGTGACCATCGCCCCGAAGTTCGGCAGACCCACGCACGGGGCCAGGGCCCCATTCCCGCGCGTCATCACCGTAGACGTGCACCTCAGCGGCGGAGGCCGTCTGCGCCAGGGCCACAGCGATCCCCCGCAGCACGCTGGAACGCCCCTGAGCGCGGGGCACCGGCGATCCCCAGGTGGCCGGCACGCGTGTAGTCCCACGTCATGGGCCGCTGCGCCTGCTCGCCGGGCAGGTCCTCAAGCCCAGCGGCAGCGCCGGCAGGAAGCCGGCCGCCCGCGGATCAGACCCACCCAGGGCGCTCCCCGTCCCCGGTGGCCTGGGCCGTCTCCATGCGCTCCTGAACCTGCGCCAGGGTGATGAGCTCCGGCAGCGGCGGCAGCCACGGGCTGTGCGGGTCCGGCCGCCCCGTGGCGTGTGCGCCGCCCCATCGCGGAGACCAGGGTGGCCAGGTCGGTGGGGATCGTCGCGTCCTCCTCCATGTCCGGCGGTTTCATCTCCGGGCGGGAGAGCTCATCCAGAGTCAGTGTCGCCCGCACCGCTGCCTGCGGCAGCGCCCACGGGGCCGTCCCCCACCCGGGAGGACTGGAACTGGCGCAGGCTCGCGTGCCCCAGCCGCGCGTGAGCGCGCCCCGGGATCGACGGCGGGATGTAAGCCGAGTTAGAGGCCCTCGATGACGTCCTGGGAGTCGTTCTCATCAGTGACACGCAGCGCGATACGCAGATTCGTGTTCGACTTGATCTCAGCCGAGACCACACCCGCCGGCCTCTGAGTCGCCAGCACCAGATGCACCCCCAGCGAGCGCCCACGCCGAGCGATGTCCACCAGACCCGTCACGAAGTCCGGCAGCTCGGACACCAGGGCCGCGAACTCGTCAATGATGACTCGCGAGCCGCGGCATGGGCTCATCGCCGGGCTGCATGGCGGCTCACGTAGTCCTCAATGTCCTTCGCGTCCGCCCCCGCCAACTGGTGCTCGCGGCGGCGCAGCTCGGCCCCCAGGGACTCCAGGGCCCGGGAGGTGAGGTGCCCGTCCAGGTCCGTCACCATGCCCACCGTGTGCGGCAGGCGCGCACAGTCCTTGAAGGCCGCACCACCCTTGTAGTCCACCAGCACGAACGTCATCGAATCCGGCGTATTGCCCACGCACAGGGAGGCGATGAGCGTCTGCAGCAGCTCGGACTTACCCGAACCGGTCGTCCCGGCCACCAGGGCGTGCGGCCCGTCAGCGCGCACATCCAGCCAGAAGTGCCCCTCGGCGTCCTCACCGATGACCGCCTTCGTCGTCCGGCTGCACCGGTCCCAGGTCTGCCAGCACCGCCTCGCATCCGGATCCGGCATCGGCAGGACGTCCAGGAGCCGTGAGGAGGTCGGGATCGTCGAGTCCGCCCCGAGGCGGAGACGTCGTGGATCGGCGCCAGCGCTCGGGCCACCCGCTCGCACCAGCCGTTCGGGAGCAGGTCCAGGGTCACCCGCTCGACCTCGTCCACATCCGTCTGCGACACGCTCGCCGCCCCCACCTCAGCGGTGACCACGGCGCGGCACTCGGGCAGCGCCGTGCGATCCCGGTCGATGCACACCAGGCGCACCCCGCGCCGGGCCCTCGGCGCAGCACAGAGATGAGGCCCGGGCGCAGACGCAGGCCCCGGGCGCCGTCGAGCACCACTGAGGATCTGCCTGACCGGCTCCCCGTGGAGGGGCCCCGCTTATCCGGGGTCCAGCCTGCGCTCCACCAGCTCGGAGATCTCGCTGATGCGCCGGGCGATCGTCTCATCGTCCAGTCCCACGCGCCCGGGCGCCCATGCCCTCCAGGTTGCGGCAGGTGGGCAGCCACCTCGTCCAGGGCCCAGCGCCCGCGCGATTCTCGCCGCGCGCCGGCTCCACCCAGGAGCACCATCTGCAGCTCGGCCGGCGAGCGGCAGCACCGCCGCCTGGGCCGCCAACCAGTCGGCGACGTCGTGGCGCCGCGTGCCGCACACGCCCACCACGCCCAGCTCACCCAGCGGCACCCGCACCGGCACGTCCGGTGCCGTCCACCGCAGCGGGTCCTCGTGCTTGGCGCGCTGGGAGTCCTCGATCTCCACGTCGCTGGGCAGGTCCGCCACCCCCACCCGCAGATCCAGCCAGTCCGGGTCGGTGGGCCGCCGCCCCACAGCTGGGGCCCGCGGTCCCGTGGCGCAGCAGCAGCTCGGCCGCATTCGGGTGGTCCCCGCGGCGCACCCCTGCCCGCGGTCAGGCCTGGAAGGCCGCCTCCTCGGTGGCCTCACGCTGCTCCTCACTCGCGCAGCCTGTCCCGGGAAGTCCTTCTTCGTCTCGAGCGCCCCTGATCTGGCTGGCGATCATCGCGATCGGGGAGAACACCATGAACATGAGCGAGTAGAGCGCCCGTCACGAAGCACATGCCCGCACCCATGACCAGCGGGGAGATGAGCATCGCGAAGGGAAGGGCGGTTTACGCTGCTCGGCCGGCTTAGACGGCAGCGCGAACTTCGTCTCCCGCACCGGCCGGGCCAGACGCGGCGGCCGGTTGAAGTTCAGGGTCGGGCGCCCGCCGTCGGCGAGACCACCGCATTGGCCTCCGGCACCGGCCCGATCGACAGGGAGCGTCTCCCCCACCGTGAGCAGTGCGTCCGGGGACCAGGCGGAGGCGCCGACGCCCAGGGGCCGCCGATCCAGCTCGAGGTAGTGACGCACCCCGTCCGGCTCCAGCGTCTCGCGGCTGGAGAGGATCGCCTCGGAGTCCAGGCCCTTCTTCTTGGCGCGGCGGCGCTTGCGCGCCTCCTTGCGTCGACGGCGCCTGGCGGCTCGCCCCTTGGCCTCCTGCCCTCGCCGCGCCCGGGGCTCGCCAGGACGAGGGACCCGGCAGGGGCGGCGCCTCGGCAGCGGCATCGGCAGCTCGCGCTGGGCGACCTCCGGCACCGGGGTGATCGTCACGTGCCCCCCGACGGCGACGGCGAGGTCGGCGATCCTGCCCTCCACGCCCTCCAGGACCAGGTCGCAGCCGGGCCCGCCCAGGTGTATCCGCCCAGGCTCAGGCGGTGGACGGCACCGGTCCCCTGGCCGGCCACCACGCGCAGCTCGACGACGCCCACCGGTTCGACGTCGTCGCGCACCGGTCCGCCCAGGCCCAGGAGCATGCCGTTGCGGACCACGTCGACCAGGTTGTCCGCGGGGGCCAGGCGACGCGGACCGTCCCACACGCCCATGGGGGGCGCGCCCACCTGCTCGCCGGCGTTGACGACGAGCCGCAGGGCGGACCCTGGGGCGCTGCCTCGACGGCGGGCTCCAGGCCCGCCACCACTGTCCCCGACCGTGGCGTCTCGGGCGCGATGACCAGGGAGGTCACGAGCGGCTGCATCGGCCTCACCGGGCCGCGAGGACACTGATGAACAGCTGCACGCTCCCTGCGCCTTACGCGCGGGCGTCGGGCCACGGACAGCCCCGGTGCGAGGTCCTCCACGAGGCGGCCGTGGCCGGGTCGACCTGGGCCAGGTCGTCGGCACCGGCGGCGACAGAGCCCGTGCACCTCCTGCTCCAGCTCGCCGCGGCCGCGCCGGGCCGCCAGGCGCAGGCGGTCGCGCCACAGCCCCTGGTCCAGGTCCACGACCGTCAGGCCCGTGGCGATCGCCATTCCCGCGCGGTCGGGGTCGGTGTCCCCGATGAGCCTCGACGACGCGGTGCGCGGCATCCACGACGAGGGCGTTGTACTGAGGGCGGCGCACGCGCGCCATCCAGGTGTAGCGGCCTCCCTCGGCGCCGGCCACCATGGGGCCGCGCACCAGGCGCAGGGGCCTCGATGAGCAGCTGACCTCGCGCTGGGGCGGGCAGCCGCGGAGGAGGCCAGCAGCGAGCGCAGCACGTCCCAGTCGACGACGACCCCCGGCCCCGATGACGAGGCGCCCCTCGGCGTCCTCCCTGCAGGTGGGGCAGCCCCTGGGCGTCATGGCTCAGCCAGGCGCGCAGCTGCTCCACGGTTCCGGCCACCACGTCCGCGGTGGCCCCCAGCGGCCAGAGCATGGTGCCGAGCACCTCCGGGCGGATGCCCCGGGATGGAGGGCCACGCAGATGGCGGCTCGGTGAGGATCGAGCGACGCTCGGGCTCGACCGCGCCGGCGGCCTCCACGAGCGTCTGCCCCAGCACCTGGACGCGCACGTCGGCAGTGCGCAGGGCCGCGGTCATCATCGGCGGCGGGCGGGTCGGGGATCGGTGGGGCGTGCCGTCGTCGGTCACCTGGGCCGGGCCGAAGAGGTGCGCCAGCGCCAGGACCTCGTTCTCGGTGGCACGCGTGGCCCGCACCGCGATGCCCAGCTGGTCGATGCGTCGGTGCCGGAGGCGTCGATGTCGATGGTCCAGCGCCCGGCCGTCCCTACCGGTGCGCACGACGGCGTAGTCGCTGCCGGGCGGCAGGCTCGGCGTGGCCTCGCCGTTGCCCACGAGGACGAGCGGTGGCCGCCCCGGGGCGACGGCCGGTGATGACGTCGGCCCGGCCCGGCAGCGGGTTGCCCGCCAGGAGGGCCTCGGGGACTGGATGCGCCTGCCGGCCACCTCGCGCAGCGCGGTCAGCAGACCGGCGCCCACGACGACGGCCTCCTGGGACCAGGGGTTGGTGCAGCTCCAGGCGAGGGCGGTGACGACCTCGGCGGCATGGCGGGTCATCGGTGACGGCGACTCACCGTCGGCGAAGGCCAGGTCGATGAGGATGTCGGCGCTGCTGGCGATGCGCCCCACGGTCACCAGGCCCGGCAGGAGGGAGCCGTTCGGGGCGGGGGCCGGCTCCTGGCCGGCGCGCATCACCCAGGTCAGGCCCTCCTCCTGGACGCGCCAGGGGCGCCTCGGGCACGGCCTGTGCGCAGGTAGCAGGCGTCGTCGTCGATGGCGACGGCGTAGGGCGGGGGCCGCCGGGGATGGAGTCCAGGAGCGCAGGATGGCGTTGAGACGCTGGGCGCGGCGCTCGTCGGCGCCCACGCGCAGGGAGCCGCTCGAGCTCGCCGGGCCCTCGTCGAAGACCCCGCCGGAGAGCTGCGCTGGCGACGCACGAGCACCGAGATCGAGGGAGGCGGCCAGAGCGCGCCGACCGCCGGCATCTGGACGGGCGGGACGTCCCTGCAGTGGTGGAGGCCAGGCCCTGGTCGATGCCAGCGCCGGAGCGGGCCTCCTCGCTGGGCGTGGCAGGGCGGGAGGCCGGCGCCGGTGCCACCGGGACGGCCTCGACCCGGGGCACGGAGGCGCTCCTCGGGCATGACCATGAGCCAGCCGGGCTGGATGAGGCGGGCCAGCTCAGGAGCCGCCGTCGGGCTGGACACGGCCGGCGTTTCGAGGTCGTAGATCTGGGTGTAGGCGCGCCCTGTCACCGAGGTTGCGCTCGGCGATGTCCCAGAGGTTGTCGTGGTAGCGGCCCTCGGGCGGCTGGACCACGTAGACGCGCTGGGCCCACGAGCTGGGGAGCCGAGGGCGGGTCGATCTCGACGCCGCCGACCATGTAGCGCATCTGCTGGCTGCCGTCGGGGTTCTGGGCCACGGTCCCGGAGGCTGATCGAGCGCCCGAGGCGTCGGTGGTCTGGGTGGTGGCGCGGGCGGAGTCCTGGGCGGCGGCAACCGTGGAGTGGGCTCCTCGACCACCGGGGCGGCTGGCGGCCAGCGGGCCGCTGACGGCGCCCAGCAGCAGCACGGAGGCCACGAGCCGGCGGGGCCACGGCCCTGCACCCCGCCGGAGAAGGGGACGTGCCCGGGACGCTGGTGGCCGCGAATCGCGGAGACGGTCTCACCCAGGGTGCAGAAGGTGAACTGCATCCAGGCCAGCCAGATCACCCAGATGAGGACGCCCAGAAGGGCGTCGACGGAGATCGCCTGGGTGAGGGTGTCCATCCCCAGCTCGGTGGGGATGGGGGAAGGCCGACGGTGGCAGCAGGAGCACCGGCAGACCGATGATGACCAGCATGAGGAGAAGGGCGGCCAGGAGTGACTTCACACCGGAGGGCGCGATGCGCACCGGTGCGCGGAAACGTTCGGTCCGGCGGTCTGGGCTCGTTGAGCGGCGCGGCTCACTGATCCTCCTCAAAGATACCGACGGCGTTACGGGCCTCGCCGGTGACGGTGACATGAATGATGTGACGCCGACGAGTCGCAGCATCGTGGTGGGACGTCGCGCTCGACGGTGACGGCGACCCCCGCGAGGTGACGTCGACGGTGGAGCTTTGGGCCAGGCCGCCCTGGGCCAGGTAGGTGGGCGGCGGAGGTGGCGGCGGCACTGTCCACCGAGACGCCTGCGCCTCCGCGCACGTCGTCGGTGGACAGGTGCTGGGCGCCTGCGCGGGCGGCCTGCTCGGCCTGGTCGGCCAGGGTGGCGCGGGCGTTAGGACGCGGCCGCCCTCGATGCACAGTCCGGCCATGAGCATGAGGACCGCGGCGATGATGACGGCGTAGACGGAGACGGCTCCGCGCTCGCCGTCGCGGCGGATCCGGCGGCGACGGAGGTCATGATCCGGTTCATCGGGTTCCCTCCAGGTGTCGACCGGTGCGGTGGAGCCTCGCCGTGACGGTGGTGGCACCGGGCAGGAAGACCAGGCCCAGGTCGGACAGCTCGACACGGCAGCTGACGGTGGCGGTGACGGTGCCTCCCCGGCCGAAGCCGCCGACGTCGACTCCCCCCGAGCACCGGGCGTTGGCGGTGTCGGCGGCGGCCAGGCTGCGGCGGGCGGCGGCGTCGGCCTCCCCGGCGGAGCGCTCGATGGAGGCGGCCCGGGCGGCGTCGCGGGCGGCGGCTTTCGACCATGCCTCGGCGGAGACCAGGCGGCCCCGGCGACGGCGATCATGACGATGAGCAGGAGCACCGGGACCAGGACGATCATCTCGACGGACATGCTGCCCTGCTCGGCGGCGGTACCGCGGCACCGGCGACTCGACGCAGGCGGGCGCGGAGCGTTCTTGCAGCCGATGCGGCTCGGCCGCCGGTGATGGCCGGGGCGATGGTGGTCGGGGTGCGTGTCACGTGTCCCCCCGGAAGGTCTCGCGCTCGGAGGTCACCGAGGCCTGCACCTTGGGGGCGAAGCCGGCAATGATGTCCATGGACTTGCCGGTCACCTGGACATTGACCTGGTTGCCGACCACGACGACGTCCACCGACACCTCGGTGAGCGCCTTGCCGCCGACCCGGTGGGCGTAGTTTTCACCGTCGGCCTTGGCGGCGGCGACCGCGAGGAGTCGGCCGAGCCGCTGCGGACCTCTCGGGCGACCTCCCGGCGGTGAGGTCGCCACCTGTTGCCGCACCAGCTCAGTGCGACCCTGCACGGTGAGCAGCACAATGAGCAGGAGCAACGGGAAGAAGACGAGTAGCTCGACGCTGGAGGCCCCGGCCTCCGAGCGCAAGCGCCTCGTCATCCCTCTCCACAGCGACTGCATGATGGTCATTCCTCTTATCAGGGGCCCCCGTCGCCGCCGCCGTTGCCGATCTCCGGCACCTTGAGGTTGGCGGAGGCGTCGTTGACCATGCTGTGGATGGCCTTACCGACGACGGCGGCCAGGACGATGAGGAAGCCGGTGATGATGACCCACTCGACGGTCGAGGCTCCCTTCTCCTCCGACAGGCGGTTACTCGACCCGTCGCGCAGGTCGCCGGCGAGCATCTGAGTACGCACAGCATCTTGAGCATGATTTGTCCTTTCCTGAGAGAAACTGGGTGGTGAAGGCGTGGACGGTGAATCGTCGCAGGCTCTCAGTCAAGCGACCGGTCGAAAGGCAGTCAACTGGTTCGTGGAGGTTCTCCGTTCACAGGGCGGGCAGGCGGGTCTGAGGGCTACACGGATCTCGATGATCCCGGTCAGGCCGGCAGACGAGGAAGACGATGAAGCCCATGGCGACGACGAGCTGGGCCACGAGCATGGACTCGAGTTCTCCCCGGCCTGCCCTCGGCGTCGGACAGGTCGTGGCGGCGCATGCTGGAGGCCCGGGCCCCCAGGGACTCGCGGATCTTTGGCGCCGTCCTCGGCCACAAGCGCCAGGGCGGCGGACAGGTCGCGCAGCTCGTCGATGCGCAGTTGGGTGCCCAACCGGCCCAGGGCCGCCCAGGGCGTGTCCCCGCGCAGCCGGGCGACGTCGAGGGCGTCGCGGATGCGGGCGCATGGCGGGATCGTCGGAGAGGCTCGAGGCGGCGTCGAGGGCTTCGGGACACCGCGCCCGCGGACAACGACATGGCCACCAGGTCCAGGTAGGAGCCGACGACGTGGCGGAAGTCCCGCGCGCCTCGTCGGCATCGCTGCGCAGGCGCAGCGTGGGCAGCAGCACCGACGACCCCAGGGCAACGCTCAGCAGCAGGGGCACCGACCACCCCAGGGCACCCCATGACCTGCATGAGTGCGACGATGAGCAGTGGCGTGGCGAAGCCCCACCCGAGGAAGACCGAGGTCACCATGTGGCGCTCCAGGGAGCGCCCCACGACGGCCAGGTCCCCGGTCAGGAGGACAGGTCGATGCCGGTGCGCCGCACGAGGGAGGTGATGCGCAGGCTGAGGGTGTCCACCCACTCGGTGTCCGCCTCGGAGGGGTTGAGGCGCCGCACGTCCTCGCGCATACGGCCCTCGTCGCGGCGGGTGTCCAGCTCGGCCAGGGCGGCGGCGGGGCTGAGTGGCGGGGGGCGCCAGGATGAGGGTGAGGGCGAACAGGCCGGCACCGCTGAGCGCACCACCGATGAGGATCCAGGTGATCATGCGTTCTCACTCCGGCCTGAGCGGAGACGGTCAGGAAGCGGCGAGGCAGCCGGACACCGGCCAGGCGCCGCATCCAGAGCATGCCGACGGCGAAGAGCGCCACGACGACGACCAGCACCAGCCGTCCCTGCACGCTGGAGTAGGGGGCGACGAAGCTCCGATTGAAGACGGCCAGCCCCAGCGATGACGACGATGAGAAGATGACGACGATCTGGGCTGAGCGCCGGGTGCCGGCGCGGAGGCGAGACGCGCTGACGCATGTCGAGCTCGGAGCGGGCCGTGTCCGCCAGGGCGCCGAGCAGCTGGCGCAGACCGAGCCGCGCAGGCGGGCGTTCGCGATGAGGGCGGAGACGATGAGGTCCGCCGTGGGGTCGTCGAGGTCGTCGGCGAACTGGCGCAGCGCCGTCGGCAGGGGACGCGCACGCGCATGCGGTCCGCCAGGAGGGCCAGGTCCTCACGGAGGACCGGGGCGGCGCAGACGGTGGCAGGGATGGCCTGCTCCAGGCCCACGGCGCCGGCGATGGTGTCCCTCAGCGACCCTGACCAGGTGGCCAGGGCCTCGATCTGGCGGCGGCGAGCTTTCCCTGCTTGGCCCCGCCGAAGAGCAGCGTACACACGAGGACGAGCACACCGGCGGCGACGGCCAGAACGATCCAGCGGGTGAGCAGCAGGACGCCCAGACCGACGACGAGGCAGGCGATGAGCCGGCCGGACAGGCCCTTGAGGCTGTCGCGCAGGGGAGCCCGATGAGCCGGGGCGGTCGGGCAGCATGTCGACGCCCATGAAGAAGCCGACCAGGAGGAAGAGCCCTCCCCGACGAGTGCGCCGGCGAGGATGGCAACAGTGGCGGTGGTCTGGTTCATGCGTAACCACCCCGGTAGGCGGCGGCCGGGTCGTAGCCGGCGTTGATGAGGTCGTTGACGCAGGAGATCGGTGCGGCCGGTTGGGCGGTCCCGGTCCCGTCGTCGGCGAAGACTCACTGGACAGGACCCGCCCGTCGACGCTGTTGACCTCACGCACGGAGGCGACGTAGCGACGCAGCCCCCGCCCTGGGAGAAGCGGTTCTCCTGGCTCAGGAAGATGACGAAGTCGACGGCGCCGGCGATGAGGAGGTTGGTGGCGTCCTGGGGCAGGTGCTCGGCCGACTGGATGGCGTAGGTGGCGATGCGGTTGAACACCCTCGGAGGAGGAGTTCGCGTGGATGGTGGACAGCGAGCCGTCGTTTCCCTGGCTCATGGCGTTGAGCATGGTGACGATCTGTCACCCAGGACCTCACCGACGATGACCCGTGAGGGTTCATGCGCAGTGAGCGCCGCACGAGGTCCGCCATGGAGATCGCGCCGGAGCCCTCGAGTTGGGCAGGCGCCTCGAAGGCGACGACGTTGGGGTGCAGGGTCGGCGAACTCGCCCAGGCCCAGCTCCAGGGCGCGCTCGACGGTGATGAGGCGCTCCTCGGGCGGGATCTCGTTGGCCAGGGCGCGCAGGAACGGTGGTCTTCCCGGCGTTCGTGGCGCCGGCGATCATGATGTTTTCGTGAGCGCACGGCCGCCGAGCAGAAGGCGGCCGCCGCGGGGTCAGGGAGCCGAGTCGGACCAGCTCCTCCAGGCCCACCTGGTCAAGTCGGGCGCGACGCACCGAGATCGAGGGCCGCGAGCAGACCTCCATGACGGCGGACAGGCGCGAGCCGTCCGGCAGGCGCAGGTCCAGCTGGGGTTGGCGGAGTCGAAGGGCGCGAGGCCAGGCCCGAGTAGGAGCTGAGGACCTGAACGAGCTCTGATGAGCTCCTCGTCGGACTCGGGCTACCGAGGGCGCCGCGCTCCTCACGGCCGTCGGCGTACTGGATGAAGACGTTGATCGTAGCTGTTGATGTCGATGTTCTCGACATCCTTGTTGTCCAGCAGGGGCTGGAGGCGGCCGACACCGAAGAGCGCCGCGTGGATGCCCTGGGAGACCTCTTCCTCCTGGGCGTTGAGCGGGCTGCGACCGGCGGCGATCTCGGTGCGGGCGTTGCTCGAGCACGCGGCCGATGAGGGCGCGGGCGAACTGGCGCTCGTCCTCCGGGGACATCGGGGGATGCCGGAGGTGGCGTCGTCACGGCGCTGCTGGGCCAGGAGGTCGGCGACCTCTGCGCATGTCGCGGACGAGTCCCTGGTCGACGCTCATGCGGCACCTCCCTGATGACGGCGCCTGCGAGGGCGGTGGCAACGGTTCGGGCCGAACGCACCAGGAGGGTGTGAGCCCAGGGGCGGGCTCGGCGGCCCGCCAGGGGAGTCCGCGGCGCTCTGGTCGAAGGCCAGGACGCCGACGACGGGGACCTCCAGGCGCTGCCGCCGCAGCAGGCGGGTGAGGTCATCGGCCTCGTGGCGGGCCTTTCCAGGGCGCGATGAGGAGGACACCGAGGCGGACCCGCTCGGAGCGGCGGGAGGTCTCGGCGACGATCCAGGACAGGCGCTCGCGCAGGTGGCTGTAGTTCTCCACCCCGGGGCGCACCGCGACCAGGGTGATGTCGGAGGCCGCGGCCACGCCCAGGCTCGGGGCGCCGGGAGACAGGCGGCCGACGTCGGCGATGATGTCCCCTGGCGGTGCAGGCTGGTGGCCGGTCCGGACCAGCGGGCCCCGATGGCCGTGGCCTGATCGGGGACGCGACAGGCTCCACGAGGACGGGCAGGTCGCCCTCGATGAGGGTGAGGTGATCGCGCAGGGGCGCGGCGGGTCACGGCGGATGGCGGCGGCTAGGGGAGACGACGCGGTCACTGTCCAGGGGCATCCCTCGCGGGAGTGGGCACGGTAGACCAGGTCGGACCCGGCAGGATCGAGCCTCGGCAAGGACGGCCGGACGGGGCCAGACCGCGGCGAGCACGTGGGCGCTCGTCGAGGCGCCGGGCGACCTTCGCGGAGGCGATCGAGATGAGCATCAGCTCTCCTTGATCGGCTGCCCGGACGCGGTCAGGATGACGGCGATGGTTCCGTTGGCCGATGCGCGCTGGCAAGCTTGGCGGCGCCCTTCTTGTCGACGAGGACGAGATGACGGCGCCGGAGGTCCAGTCGTCACTGGTTCCCGAGGAGGGCTTGGCGGCGAGCACCTGAGCATCGGAGACGATGACGTTCTGGGAACCGATGTCAACGATGTCGACCTTGTCGCCTGGCTGCAGGCCGCCGGCCGGAAGCGCCCGGCATTGGCGGAGACACCGACGACCTGGAGGTCCCCGCCGGGGACCGGGTCAGTGGCGAGCTGGGAGGTGTCCAGCAGCTGGCCCTTGGAGATCTCCACGCGGGCGGTGCGGCCGACGACCTGGTCGATCTGGTCCGCACGCACCAGGGTGGTGAGGTCCGAGGAGACCGAGGCGCTCACCAGGTCCTCCTTGTCGATGACCTGGCCCGCCTTGATGGTGTCCTCGGCGGCCAGCATCTGGACGCGCTGGTCCAGGCGCATGGCCAGCAGACCCGCGAGCAGGGCGCCACCAACGATGAGCAGGACGGCGAGGGCGGCCAGGCAGCCTGCAGCTCGCGCGGCGCAGAGGCAGGTGACCACCGGCCTCACGGGCCTGGCGGGTGGGCTGAGGCTGACCGGCGTCGTTCGTGCGACGCCTGAGGAGCGTCCGTTCCCGGACAGTGCCATGGGAGACCCTCAAGTCGAATCGGATGGGACAGCGACAGCACCGTAGCCTATCCGTGACCATCATGGCGGGGTAGAAGGGCCAGGATCCGGAAGAAAGTCACATGGGTTGTTATCCCTTGCGATCCGATGCGGATCGTGGAAAGGTACTCGAAGCGACGGCCGTCACAGTCGCGATCACAAGAAGAGCCTCGGGTATTCTTTCGAGTGACTCAATGAACCGACCAATGAGGAGGAACCTCAGTATGATTCAGGCAGACCTTGAGACCCTCAAGACCCTGTACCAGACCCTCAAGGACGACGTCCAGCGGTCCGACGATCATTCAGAAGCCGACTCGACACCGCTCTCCAGAACGCCGTCTGGGAGAGCACCAACGCCCAGCAGTTCCGGGACGCCTGGACCGAGTCTGCCGCAGCTCATCAAGTTCGAGCAGGCCGCCACCGCCGCGACCGACGTTGCCAACAACTACAACAACAACGTGACGCCAACGGTGAGAACCTCGAGCACCTCGCCCCTGTCGAGGCGGATCGGCTGAGCGACTCACCTTCGAGAAAGGGTCTGGGGCAGCACGTGCCGACCCAGACCCTCGGCATGCAGGCGCGTCAGGCCGCCTGACAGAAGCGGCCGATGCAGGCTCGGCTAGTTATCTTCCTCCGACACACCTCACGAGAGCATGCCCACCACGCCCACAGGAAAGCACTCGAGACTCGATTGAAGGAACACAACGACGTGTGCGCACCTCCACGACATAGCCTTTTCTTCGGTCGTGAGAAATCTCAACCTATCCGGCCTCGGTTCACCACACCCACCCATTTAATCCGATTGCTTCCGTCGAATAACGTCAAGCGCTCCGCGGACGGTCAGCCCCCTCTGACACCACCACGGCCTCCCATACGCGCCACCCAAGGCATGGCTCTGATGCAGGTAGCCCTCTCTCCATGAATTCTGCGCCGATGAGAGCAACCCACCGACGGCCTCCACACAAGAGGGTAGCCCTTGCCATGATCGAACGCCCCTCGCGCAGGTAGGATCGCAGCAGCGGAGCTCACGCAACGCGCAACCCTGACCCTTTCGAAAACGAAGACACAATCATGGGCGAGTGCGAAGAAAAGCACCAGGCCTTGCAGAGACTCAAGGAAGAAGTGAACAAGAAGAATACTGAACTCGCCTTTGTCGACGTCATGGGCAACGGGTTCATAGGGGACACGCTGTCCTCCGGAATCAACGCAGACGACACGTGGACCAGCAAGCTGGCTGACGACCAGGCCACCGAGGTGAAAACAGAAGTCAATCACTTAGCCAGCGTATTCAGATCTCTCATCACGCTGATCGATGACGCAATCCGAAATACCCCGGAAACCGATGACGCGAATGACTCACCTGGGAGCCCGGCACCGCAGTAGACCACATACACTCATACACCTAACGACCACAATCAACATTGAAGTAACACCCAGGATCCGCAGTGAAGATCAAACTGAACGCCAATAACCTTAGAAAAAAAATTAAGGACATTCGAGACCTTGCGGACAGGGCGGAGACCGCCAAAAAGAAGATCGACGAAGCCTTCGAAAGAGAATCAGATCCCGGTCAGCCCAGACGACTTTCTGACGCAGTCAAACGACGGCATACAGCGCGTGAGAACGGTCGCGGACAAGGTTGAGAAGTCGATGAATACCATCATCTCCCTCAACGAGAACGGCGTGGGAAAGATGGAGGGCGATGATTATACGCTGGACATTCCAGATGATGCTCATGTTGCTGACATGAAGGGCCTCGAGGACTGGGCGGGCAAGGAGCAAGCCGCTGCCGACGCAGAGGACTTACAAAGCTACATTTACGAAAGTGCGACCACTAGACGCACAAAGCCTGATCATACGATGAGGTCATTAACCTCGATCAATAAAAACAAAAACCAACTTCAATACGCAGGGTATCTCATTGACTCGGTGGGTGCAGAAAAACCCACCAAATCCCCTGGGCGTCAAAAACCAGCACGAGCCGAGAACAATGCCAGGACCCCATAAATGCGCCCGGAAATCTTGCTATTCTCCTCGATGACGTACTGAGTTCCGCAAGTCGCGAGTGGGACGAGAGTAAATCATCAGACGTTGCGAAAAAGATTGCGGGGTCGATCAACGATACATCACAGGCGAACGGAGGGGAGAATTCTCAACGAATTAAGGTACTCAACGCCATGATGGGAGGTCATGACGCTGACGGCAACGGAGTCAATGACCTGAAGTTCGGCAAGAGTTTCCTCGTGAACCTGGCAACCGAGGCCGAAAAAATCGATTACAAGATGTCCATGTCACTCGGCATGGGGCGCGGACGAAACCTCTCACCTGAAGAAAAAATAATAAACGGGCAGTCAGCTGATCCCTTGGCCGGAGTACTTGACGCCATGGGGAATAACGCTGAGGCAGCCCTGGAGTTCTTGGCTCCGGCTAAGAGCGGAGAGCCAGGCATCGCTGACACGACACGCCTGGACAGGCTGACACATCGATGGGACCATCTCACAGCAGATCGTATCCATTTTCGAAAGAGACGGATTCTCCGGATTGACGGTCGTCTATTGCGGCGGCCTCCCAAAAGCGGGAGAGCACTGATACGCTGAGCGCTCGCGCGCTGATATACTCGTCAGACGACGCCATTCATTTTCGTCGCAGGAAATGTCAACATGACCTCTACAACGATTCCTCCAAGAAACGCCTCGCCGTGCTTCTCGCTAACTGCGCCGGCGAAGTGACAGCTCGTGGAGCAAACAAGGAGGCCATGGCAGCTCGCTGTTGCCAACAAAACCCATTTCAACGCGACAGCAGACGATTTAAAACAAACTTGCATATCGAATCGTGGACAACCGGGACGCGGCATCCACGATCAGCGCCGGACTGGCGAACTACGCCAAGACTGAGTCACAAAGAGGATTGCGGACTAATGAGAACCAGTCGGAAGAGCTGCGTCTACAAAAAATCCGAGACCCGTACGCCAACGGAACAAAGGCCATGTCACATCTCCAGGGACTGGGCGAGATTCGCGCCGATCAACTGACAGGAGACAAGGACGCCGCCGCGACTGCTGCAAAGGAAAGCACCACCACAGCAGTCAATGTATTCTCGGCAGTTCTTCCACGGGTCTAGGCGCAGTAGGGGGGCCTGCAGGCACCGCAGTCACGACAGCAGCTCCGGCCGTCACTGCATTCGTTAACCCTATCATTATCGACAATATCGCCGGAGACGCAGGAAAAGCGAAGAAGGTCACCTCGAACGTCCCGTCCGATACCAACGAGGCGATGTGGGCCGCTTCCGTACAGGATGCAGCCAATGCGGGTCTTCTTCAGGAATCCGACTTCTCCACGCCGGTAGCGCACAAAGATAAAGACGGAAATGATGTCGAGACCCCGGCTCACGATTACTACAAGTGGATCGTACCCAAGCCTGGTGGCGGATACACCATCGACTTGTCCAAGGGTGGAGACAACGCGGCCGCAGAACTTGGAACCTGGACGGACGCCGCACGTAATGCCATTGCGGATCGAAACGTGGGAGATGGCGAGCAGCCACCTATCGACAAGAATTTGTCCTTCCTCGAACCCGACGGTAAGACAGGGGATGGCAAGGCCGAAGGCGAGACCGCGGGACGATCGCTTAAAAACAACGGCGGGTGAACCCCACCGACCGACGCCCCATGGCGTCTCGACGTACGACCACTTGAGACTCATTTTGACCTGACGTGGCTCATTGTGGGGTGGTTGGGTTGCTGGGGGCTGGTTGTTGTTGGGATTGTGCGGGTTGCGTGGGTTGGGGTGCACACTAACCTGATTTGGCTCATTTAGTGTCGTGGTGGATGTTGTGGAGGGCTTGAGTGAGGTCGGGCTGATCGCCCGTTTCGGCTGGGGCAAGCTGCGCGGCTTGCCCCAGCCGAAGAACGCATTCGCACCGACATCAGTCCTTGCCTTGACCGACCGAGCGCGCTGGTCGACGTGCGCTGGCAGGAGGTGGGGAGTATAGCCCTGTCAGGGCCGTGACACTGTTGTGATCTGGCCGGTAGGGTCGGGGTGGTTCCTACCGTGCCGGGCGACTGTGCTCGGCCTGATTGTGAGGTGCCTCACGGCTCGTTCCCGCGTCGGTCTTCCTGGTTGCCGTCGTGTCGCAGGTGCACTGGGGGTGGGGTGCTGGTCGGCTCGTTGGTCCTGGCGGGGTGCTCTCATCGAGCAGCCCGAAGGGCGGAGGCATCGACGCCCGTCAGCACCGCGGGTGCCGGCGGTGGCTCGACCGCCCTCACCGGCAGCCTCGGGCGACGTCGACCAGTGCCAGTGATGCTGCCAGTGCGGTGCGGTGACCGCTGAGTCCCCGTCCGACCCCGACCTGGGCTACACGGTGGTCTCCATCCCTGACGGCCTGACGCCACCCAGACCAAAAATTCTCCAGGACTACATCAACTACGACAAGGCGACATGGAGACTGTGGTTCACAAATGAGGGTGGTGATGAGATGTCCGCAGTTGCTTCCGGGCAGCTCCTTGAACTGACTCATGGAGAACGATGCCAACAGAAACGGCGAACCTTTAGACCTCCCATCAGGATTGCGGTATCAGAGGTGACTGTGGACCCTCAGGTTCCGCCAACGGAGTGCCTGTATTGACAAGACGAAGATGACGCGAGTTGATGCTCAGGCAGGATATTACCAAGAAGAAGGATCAGATACGTCGTCCGGTGTCTACCAAGATGGTGAACAGCTCAAACGGGCGTTGGCTGGCTGACGAGGAGAAGGGTGGTGAGGCCGACTCATGCTCGGTGATGATGAGATCCGTTGCCAAACGCATGGCGGTAAAGCCACCCCTGGCATCGATCAGCGATCGCCGTCTTCTCGTTGGTGACTCGTGCCGCTTGCCGCCGCCGATGGTGGCCCCGGAGCGGTTTCTGCTGATAGTGATTCGTGGGAGCGCGCCGGCGGCGGGGATCGATCTCGGTGAATGACGGTAACCCACTCCACCCCGGGCTCTGGTGGCGGAGAGGTTGCTGCACCCTCCTCATCACAGGAGGTTTCGCAACCGTTAAGCCGTCGTGCGGATACCGGCCCCTATCGTTCCGGGAAGAACGCCGCTGAGTTCCTCGACAATGGGAAGAAGACCAGCCCTGAATCACCTCAAGAAGGCCTGAACATGATCGAGGATGGTACCCGACTACCAGTCGCACATGATGACACTGAGGGCTACTGGTGGAGCGTTACTGTGACGAGGATGCCTTCGACGAGGAGTCCTACGAAGGCCATGGGACGAGTTCTACAAGGGCAATCCGGAACGCGTGTGGGTACCTGCCGGTCAGTCCGGCCCTGGCCCCTGTATGTGCCCGGCGCGGTTCTGGCCAAGGCGGCGTGGGAGGCGGTGAAGATTCCACAGCCCAAGGTGGAGACGAATCCGAAGGTCGGTTCCCAGGGTGCGACCCTGGTGGGGATGGACACGTGGGTGTGGGCTACCGGTGACACCCCACGAGCGTCTCGGCTACGGGCCAGCGTCGGCAGCAACTGGCGACGGTCACCGCCAGCTCAGCAGGGCTGCAGCCGTCGGCCCTGATGGGAAGGCATCCTGCACCGGCTTCCGGCATCGCCCGGCAGGCTGGCATGCCCCGAGGGTCGAGCCCATGCACCATCTTTCAACCGGTCCAGCGCTCACCTGGGGGTACCACGCCGTTGACGATCAAGGTGGCCTACTCAGCGTCCTATACGGGTAGCGACGGAAGCAGCGGAACCCTACCGGCTATTACGACGACCAACACCGTCAACCTGCCTGTTGCTGAGGTTCAGACCCTCACCACTAATAACAACAACCCTCGCCAAAACTGGAGTTGGTAAAACTGCGCCGACCGGACCGTCTGCCTCGGCTGGGGCAAGCCGCCCGGCTTGCCCCAGCCGAAGAACTCATTCGCACCCACATCAGTCCTTGCCTTGACCGACTGAGCGCGCTGGTCGACGTGTGAGCTGGAGAGAGGTGGGGAGTGTAACCGTCGGGGCCGTGACTTTGTTGCAGATCTGGCCGGTAGGGTCGCGGTTCCTATCGTGCCGGGCGACTAGTTAGCCTGATCGTGGAGTGCTTCCTCATGGCTCGTTCCCGCGTCAGTCTTTCCTGGTCGCCGTCGTGTTGCCAGCGCCCTGGGTGGTGCGTGCATGGCTCGGCTCGCGTATCTGGCGGGGTGTCGATCTGGCAGCCCGAAGGCGAAGGCACGATCCGCCGTTGAGCTACCGCGGGTGCCAGCACGGCATCGACGACGACGCCGGCCGCCTCTGGTGGGGCGTCGGCTGCGGCAGTGGTGCTGCCAGTGCTGGTGCGGTGACTGCTGAGTCCCTCGTCCGACCCCGACCTGGGGTACACGGTGGTCTCCATCCCCGACGGCCTGGACGCCACCAAGACCAAGGTCCTCCAGGACTACGTCGCCTACGACAAAGCCACCACGGGCCTCTGGTCAACCGGTGAGGGTCATGACGATGCCTGAATCGAACAACAGGCGCGCAGATGCTGGCGATGGACATGATGCTCATGACACGATCGCTAACCTCCATCAGGTTGGTGTTAGCGTTGAGGTATCGAAAAGACACGAAGAGTGCGGACGTAACGGCGTGTATCGACAAGACGCAAGTAACGCGCACTGACTTCCAAGGAAATGATGTCACCAAGATGAAAAAGCAGTGAAGCGAGTTAAATCGACTGGTCCAGATGGCGCTCAAACAGCCAAGGTGAGTGATCGCTGAGGAATGCAAACGATTCTATCTGCACAATGAGTGTACTGGTGAAGCTGGGCGAAGTAGTGCCAGTTGAGGCGCTGTGTCGAGTGTCAGGATCGTAAGAACTGGGCTGGCGATTTGCGGTTTCGCTGGCTCTGTTGCGCCTGCCTCCGTGCAGGGTGGGTACAGCGGGCGAAAGCGCGCCGTCTGGAGGCAGTGCCTGGTTCTGCTGAGGGACTGGGTGACAGCGGTGTGTCAGGTGACTATCTCTGTGGAGCTCGAGTGACCACGGCCGCTCGGGTGCGATGGCGGTGGTGGGTGACGTCCTCGTCGTCGTCCAGCACTGAAGTGACGGCGGCGCCAGGTGCTCGCACGCCCGGCGACACGCTGAGGCCGCTCAGGTATTGGGAAGCGTGATGCATCTTCGATGAGCACGAGAAGAAGGCGCTCTGCGCAGCGACAGGCAAAACGGACCCCGAGAGCGCTAGCGACAAGTTCAAGCAGCAGATCGATAAGTCCTCACCCGCTGCGAGTCCCGCCAGGATGACACCCAGGGCCGCCGGTACTACCGCCACTGCGACGCGTCTTCGGTTGGACCCCGAAGAACAATCCGGACCTTCAAGGGAGGACCTCGCCAGCGAGCTGTAAGGGCCTTTCGAGGAGGGCTGCCAAATCCCTGAGCGAAGAACATCTGGTCCCGGCTGGCACAGTAGCCCCAGGCCCCACATCTCGGGGACCAGGTGTTGAGACTGCTGTCGCCTGGGACGCGGTGGAAGATCGCGACGGTGGAGACCAACCCTGCTACGTCACCCAGCGCGACCCTGGTGGGCATGGGGCGGCAGTGTGCCACCGGCAACACCCCCACCAGCGTGACCGCTACAGCCACCGCCGGCGGCACCACCGCCACCATCACCGCCGCTCCTCCGGCCTCGCAGCTGCTCGCCCTCGACGGTGCGGCGGCCTCCTGCACTGGCTTCGGCGTCGCCTGGCACCCTCGGCATGCCCGAGGGCCCAGCCCCTGCACTCATCTCCTTCAACCGCAGCTCAGCCCACCTGGGCGAGCGCGCACGCTGACGATCATAGGTCGCCTACCGGCCTTGCGCACCGCCACCGCCACGGCAACAGCGGCACTCGCCCGCCATCATCACCACCAGCACCATATCAACCTCCCGTCGCCGTGAGGTCCAGACCCTCACCACCAAACCACGTCAACCCCCGCCAGAACTGGAGCTGATCGCGCGCGTCGATAGTAGTCAGTCCCCGTCAGTGCACTCACGCACTGGCGGGGACATCTCCTCAACCGTGACGAAGGGGAGTCTCGCCATGCCGCTCTCCGACGCGTTTTGTACTGACCGCCGGCGCACCACCGCCATCAGGGACAGCATGGGATGCTGCCGCACCCTCCCGGAGCCGTGCATTGCCAGATCTGCGCGGTGTCAAGCGGTCGGAGGGTTGCGCTGCCGGAGAGATCAGTTTCGGCCTGATCGTGAGGTGCTCATGGCAGCTCCAGTCTCCTTGTTGGTCCGTCTGGTCGCCGTCGTCGCAGGCGGTGCGCGGGTGCGCGTGCTGCGGCTCGTTGGCCCTGGCGGGGTGCTCACCGAGCAGCCCGAAGGCGGCGTGCACGATCCCACCGGTCTACACCGCGGGCGCCAGCACCGCGTCGACGACGTCCGCGTCTGCGTCTGCCTCGGGTGGGGCGTCACCGAAGGCCTCGGCAGCGCCGACAGCTCTGGATGCCGGTGGCAGCTGGACGGATGAGCCCATCGGCTACGTGCGGACTCGGCTGTCCCCAGGGGCCGACACCACCCAGACCCAGGCGCTCAGGGACCTCGCGTGGCGACAGCGACGTGGAGGCATACCGGAAGATGGACGGCAACCTGTCCGCCGTCGAGGCATCCAGACCACCGACAAGGAGCTGGAAACTGCACCGCCAGGAGTTACCGTGAATACCAGTCGGCGGGCATCCACGCCGAGGGCGACCCTGAAATGAGCGGTGTCGAAGTGCAACCGCAGTCCTCTCTCCAACGACGTAACCGCCGCAGTACGCTCGGATCGGAAGAAGCCCGGTACCTGCTGGCGTCCGGAGGAACAGTCAGTAAACCCTGCGTGTGCTCGCTGGCACTATGCTAATACTCAGCGATCGTCACGGCATGCAGCTGCACGTGGAGTTTCTGCACTTGATCAGATTGGCGTAGACGCATGCGACCAGGAAAGATGCTGAGGCCAGCAGCCGCAGTTTCATCAGCTGCAGCTGCATCGTTCACTGACCGACCAGGCCGCAGTCTGGAGGCGCAGCGACGAGGGTGGTGGTGACGCCGCCTGGTGTCAGGGCCCGAGGGATCGCATGAGGTGCAGAGATCCGGTGACCTCGAATCGGCGTGGCGCCCGGGGCGGGCGCGACGCGGTGGCAGTGAGTCGGTCCACGCAGTGTTAACCACCACGGTCCTGCCGGTAAAGCTTTCGCCGGACCACCCCGTCCCAGGCACGCCGTGACCAAGCACATGGAGTGATCGCGGCAAGAATGCCCAAGGGAATGCTGAGAAGAAGCAGCGCTGACCGCCGCCGCCAACGACCTTCGGACCGGAAGAAGCACAGTCAGGACGACAATCAGCGTTAACCGCAAGCATGACCGGCTCCCGACAGCGAGACCCGGTCGCATCATGCGTACAACTTCGCGTGAACAACAATCCCAAGTCGATATTCGCACGGGCCGGGCCAGCAGCCGCTCGAGGTACCCGTGACGCCACTTGCCGCCGCCCGGAACGCGACCGCCGCCAACCCTGACGCGTGGAGACCAACGCGTCGGCACCCGGGCGCGACAGGGTGGCTTGGACACCGCGTGCGGGCCACCGGCTCCACTCCGAAGACTGTGACCGCCACCGCCACCGCCGGCCCGACCACGGCCATACAGTGACCGCATCATCAGCAGTGACCGTGCAGCTGTCGGCCCTCGACGCGAAGCGCCGCCCTCCTGCCAAGGCTTTCGAGCCGTCTGGGCACTCCCGGCATGCCCGCGAGGATCCAGCCTGCAATCCCTCCCCAACCGCAGCTCAGCCCACCTGGCGGCACCACACCGCTGACGGCAGTGTCAGTGGTGGCGCGTGAGCGTGCACCGGCAGCGCGACGGCGCTACGGCACCCTGCCGCGCCATCACCACCAGCCACCAGCACCACCAACCCCCGTCGCCGAGTGTCCAGACCCTCACCACCAACGGAAGCAACCCCCGATAAAACCAAGCTGCACCACGGCATCACCACACACTTTGGACCAGAACTCCTGAATCGCACTAGACTTTCCGGATATGACAGGCGATCCTAGGAATAGATGGTTAACAGCAAGCGACGACACTTCGATCCCTGCCTGGGACTGGCGACCGCCACTTCATGTGCGACGCCAGTCGCCCGCCCGCGCCAGGCCTGCCTCTACTGACGGCAGACCTTCTGGTGCTGGTATAGGAGTTCTGGTGCGCCCGCGAAGCCACGATGACTCACACTGCAAGAAGATGCCTGGTCTCACGGTCCCGTAGCATCGCCCTGAGGCGACTCCGCTCACGTGGTCTGGCATCCCTGATCGAAGCGTACAGGCGTTGCTGGTCTATACGGGAGATGACTGAAGTCGTCATCCAGTGCATCTCCAAAATTATACAACCTGCACCATTGCGAACCTCAAACGAAAACATTCTCAGAATAGTCTACGGCCATGCGTGATAGTGACGAGATACCCGACAGATGATCGCGACCGAAAAAGAATGCGAAACCATTTGTTCTACAGTCAGCTCTCAAGGTAGCGGACCTCGTAGTGTCCACGGATCTCGCTGACGCAGGCTTGCTTTACCAGTGCGGGCAAGGGGCAGTTCATTTCAATCACTATCCGAGGCTGGCTGTTCTTGGGATCCGGTCGAAAGCACCTGATGAATATAGCGACCGACTTCTCACTGGCTTCAGCACCCACATAGATAGCCGCCTTCGCTTCGACTCTCCACCAACAGCGCTGGCAGATGTGTCGTCGCCGACCCTCACTGGTCGGGGAAATCTCTGCTACGCACGACATCCATGCGTTGGGGAGATCGAGATGTCGTCCCTCAACGCGTGAATGGTCCCTGCCCGCCCAGGCCCAGGGCTGACGCCGGGCCCACTCTGCGCTGGACGCGGCGCCTGGTGTAGAGGGAGCGTGCTCGACGCGTACGTGCATGCGCGCCTCCGTGCAGCGGCTGGTGGTGGTGACCCTCGAGCTGAAAGCGGAGGCTGCTCGGCTCGAAGCCGAGGGATCCACTCAGTCGCTCAGCGCCGAAGGTGACAGGGTCGACCCCTGATCGGGCAAATGGAGTAGCCGTGGCGCCCGTGCTGGGCGATCATGCGCGAGGCCTCGGCCCGGAGCAGGTACCACTGTAGGAGCGCGCACGAAGGCAGACTCATGACCCAGTCTCTGAAACGCCACCCCGGCCAGGCAGGCCGGGCACGTGGCGGGCTGAACTCGGCGGGCGCCCGCAGTGTCACGGTGACCATCACGGCTCCAGGTAACGCGCGCGCGCTGCCGCCGCGCAGGCGCGGTAGGCGTCCTGGAGGATCGGGGTCGCCGTCGAGCCACCACACGAGCAGGTACGGCGTCGGCGCAGGGCCCCCGACGTCGCACCAGCCGCGCGTCGTCACGCCGCCGGCCTCAACGAAGCTGGCGCTCGGTGAGCTGCTCGCGCCGGGCTGGAGGCGGGCAGCGGCGGGTCAGGCGAAGCGACGCCGGTAGAGCCGCGTAGTGGTACTGGCTGTTGATGGCCTCCAGGTCGACGTCGGCGGCGCCGCGCGTCGCGGTGGGGCGGCGCCCCTCGTCCCTCGAAGCGGTGCAGGCCGCTCACCGGGGTGACCGCCGTGGTGTCCGTAGGGCCGTGGGTGTCGGTGCTCAATTTCTTCTCCTGATTCTTATCGGAGCTGCTGGACCGAAAGTGCGTCGTCGCCGTCGGTCCCGTGGTGACCGTGCTGACCGTCGGCGCGGTAATGCGAGGCAGGCCCGGGTCGCACGAGCCCGGGGCACTGCGTGGAAGGGCCGACGCCGGTGGTCGAGTCGGCCGGGACGTCTCGCCTCGGGCGCGGCGGCGCCTGCTCGAAGAGGATGTCGACGAGGAGTCGATGAAGGCCGGATGGGTGCCGATAAGTGGCGGCGCGCGCGTACGGCATCCCCAGGTCGCGTGCGGTCCACAGTTTGCGGTGTCGAGGTCGAAGACGACCTCCATGTGGTCGGAGATGAAGCCGGCGGCGCCACGACGACGCCCTCGGGTCACTCACGGACCGTCGGTCAGGTGCCCTTCCGGCGGCCAGCCTCGCTGCGGCCGTTGACATCCGCCCGAGCAGTGGCGCAGGCCCTGCAAGGGCGATGCAGTAGACGAGGTCGGCCTCCAGCCCGGTCTCGTGCCGAGACGGCGGGCGCACCCGGCACGAGGACGGCGGCCAGCGCCTCGCGCTGGGCAGACGTAGAGACCTGTGGACAGGCCGGTGGCTACGCCCGGCCTCGCCGCCCGGTTCCGTCGGGTCTCGCGACGTCGGAGGGCCGGGAGCGGCCTCAGCGCGGGCGTGGAGCCCGCCCATGCCCAGGGGATGGTGTGACGAGCACGAGGCGCAGCGTATCAGGCCGCCACCGCGCTCGGGCGAGGGCGTCGTAGGCGGGACGATGGCGTCGACGCCGGCCTGTGCAGCAGGCCGTGTTGCAGTAGACGCGTCTTTGTCCGCGGCAGAGCTCCATGGGCCGCGCTCGCCCGCCGACTCACGGCGGCGGCAACGGCTCGAATCCCTCACCGGTGGAGCCGTCCGCGCCGTCGGCGAGCGAGGGCGACGGCACCGGCCAGGTCCTCGCAGGCACTGGCGGCACTCTCGAGAGCCGAAGGTGCCGCGGTGGGCAGTGCCAGGACGCGGCGGGCTCCGGCGTCGGCCAGTCTCGCGCAGTGCCCGGCTGGACGAAGGCGCCAGTTGCGGCTGCCGACGACGACCGGCGCAGCGTCGAGCCGCGCCTGGCCAGGCGGGCCTGGAGGGCGCCGCGCAGCCCGGCGTTGCACGCGTTGATCGCTGAGTGCGCCGCCGACGCCTGGTAGGGGCCGAGACCGCAGGAGGCGAGCGTCGGGCACGCCGCGGCCGGAGGCGTGTTGCGCATGCAGCAGTGACGTTCTCGGGCGGCGCGCGCGCCGCCGGACCGTGCAGGATGACGCGTCGTAGGGGGCCAGCGGGTCGACGTGCCGAGCACCGCCGGGACTCCTGCGAGCTCGGCGCGGGTGAGCCGCCGCGGCGGCTCGACTCCCGGCGGCCTGAGCCTGGACACGACGGTGCCGTCATGCTCTCAGCTGTGCGTCCAGGCGATTAGCCGAGGGCCTGGACGGCCTCGCGGCCCCTCCCGCCGGCGCTAAGCCACGATCGGTGGGCTGGTGGAGGAGGCGGCGGCCAGGTGGTGCAGGGCGCGCTCGGCCTGCGCCAGGACACACCATCGGCTCGCTGTCGATCTGCGCTGCAGGCCCCGCGCCGCCCGCGCGTGACGTCACGCAGGCCCCGCGGCGGCGCGTCGGCGCTGCTGATTCGTTCACGCCGGGTCCCGGCGCGCCCATCCGCATGGCGGGAACGGCCAGGCGAGCCGGCGGGCGGGCTGCGGCGCAGTCGCGCGGCCTCCTGGCAGACGACGCGCCCACCTGGGCGCGCAGGGCGGTGATGAGGGGGTCCGCGGCCCGGCCGGGCTGTGGTCTGCCTGGAAGTCAGCGCGGCCTCGGCCTCGACGGCGATGGCGCGGGCGGCGGTCACCGCTGGGCCTCGCGCCTGGGGACGGCGTCGCACGCGGGCCAGGTCGAGGTGACGACGCCGGCGGCTGCTGACGGCCTTGCCGACGTCGCGGTCAGCCAGGTCGAGGATGACGAGCGGGCGACTCGTCCCCCGCCGGGCCGAGGCGCCTGCGGCGACGGGGGCGACGACCGGGCGGTGAGATCGGCCTGCCGTGCCGCGGCAGGTGACGACGAGGTCGGCGCAGCCCATGTCCTCACCAAGCGCCAGACGTGGCGCGCAGGCCGTGGCTGGCGGCGAAGGCGCTCGGCGCGGTATGCAGGCGGAGGCAGACGGCGATGCCACTTCAGGCCTCGGCGCGCAGGTCGGCGACGGTGGCGCTGGCGCAGGGAGCGGTGCCGTCGATGAGAGGGCGCGGCAGCCCTCCAGCGCGGAAGGTGGCTGGCGGCGGTCTGATCCAAGCCGACGGCGACGACTGCTGCCGTGACCGGACAGTCGGGTCCCGTGCGCGCGCGACGGGCGCGGTACGAGGGCATCGCTTCGACGACCCGCACGTATTTGGGGCTGAGCGCCCTCGGCAGCGGCGGTCTCCAGCGGCGCGCGGACCTGGCCGACGATCTGGGGCTCGCCGACCACCTTCATGAGCCGGCAGGCCCGCGGCGATGGTGCTAGCATCTCGGCGGCGGGGCGCTCGCTGACCAGGTGGGACAGCAGGAGGCTGCTCGGGGGAGCCCGGCGGCGCTCGGCGGCGAAGGCTGCCAGACGTCCGGCAGGTCAGTATTTCGACGCCGCGACCGACCGCGGCCTGGAGCGAGGCTGGGTGCAGGCCGCAGGCAGCCGCGTCGGCTACCGGTGAGCGCAGTCGATGAGGAGGGCCAGGCGGTTGCAGGCGACAGACCACGACCCGGCGCAGCGCGGGGACCGCCTTCCAGGAGATCCGGCCCCAGCCCTCGGGCGAGCCTGCGCTGAGCCGGGGCCACGACGTCGAGGCCCGGCAGCCGATGGCATCGGCTGGAGAGAAGATGAGTAGCCGCCAACGGGGCGCTATTGAAAACATCACCGCGAGGTGCGGGCATCACAGCGGCATGGTGACGCACACCCAACATCGCTGGCAATGTGTCGTCACCACCATTCCTGACACCATGTCAGCACCCGATCGACGCCTGGAACACCGCATCACCACGCGAGCTTAAACCCCTTTGACCACCGCCTACAGGAGGCAAACTGGATACATACGCCCTGCATTCAGTTCTCTATCGGTGGGAAAGCACACGGCGCCAGCATTCTTCCTGATAACGGCGATTTCGTCACCGGAAGTTCACACAATTATTCACGAGTCCGAGGCGTGGCGGCAGGGACCCGCGCCCGGCCGGCAGCGGGCCGCGACGGGACCGGCGCTCCTGGAGGTCGCGCGCGCGAGGCTCCGCACGCACACCCGTGTGGTCATGGCGCGTCAGGCGGGACGGTCTGCCGGAGCACCGGCGCGCGCGCGGCGCCGTGCCGATGCTGGATGCTTTGCCTGATCCTGCGGCTCGCGGCGGAGGTGACGCTGCAGCCGTAGCGCGGTGCCACGGCGTCGACGCCGCCGTCTTCTTCTCCGCATCACGGTGCCGCTGCAGCCTGGCGGCGTCGTGCGGATCGAGGAGGGTGTCGGACCGCTCTCGAGACGGTGCGCAGCGGCCGTGAAGTGAGCGAGCTGGTCGCCCGCCGCTTCGCGGGACGGCCCGGGCGCCGGAGGGGTCGGGGGCGATCGGGGAGGCGGTGGCGGCGCGCGCGCTATCGAGCTGGGCAGTTCCGCAGGCGCCGGAGGTGCGAGGCTGAGCGAGCGGGCGCGCCGGGCCGGAGCACAGCGCCGGGGCGGCGGGCTGGACGCCGGTGCCGCCTTCGGCGGGCGCCCTTCACGCTGGCGGGCCACCTGGTGAGGGCCGCCCAGTCGCGACCACTGGCGGCGCGCACTCATGCGCGCCGACCCCGACTCCTGGGACCGCCCTCATGACGTGGTGCGCGCCCTGACCGGCGAGTCTCATCGCCACCAGGCGCGCGCCGGGGACGCGGCCCAGCTCTTCGACTCCTGGGCTGCTGTCGCCGCGCGCCACCGCACTGCGACGCGCGTGGCACTCGGCGCGCGCTGCGCTGGATGCGGCCCGGGCTCCCTGTCCCCCACCACCGGGCCAGCTGCGCCGCTCACCCACTTCGGGACCGGAACCGCCCGCTGCTGGGGCTCGCGGCAGGCGGGGGCCGACGCCGTCGGCGTGGACGAGCGCATCGAGCTGGGTGAGGCGATTGAGGCGCTGGCTGGCCGACCCGCAGGCGGGGGCCTGCCCGGTCCAGTAACCTCGACCCGCAGCTGCTGGCGGCGTGTGCCGATCCTGGCTGAGGAGGTCGACGCGGTGTTGGCCGCCGGGCGCGCCGGGGCACGTGGTCAACCTGGGGACGGGGTGCCGCCGGCCCGACCGCGGACGTCCTCACCCGGATCGTGGCACGGGTGCACGGCTCGACCGACTGGGGAGTCCGTGGCGCTGGCGGGTGGAGGCGCGAGCAGGGGAGACCGTCGGGAGCGGCGGTGGGACGCGCTTCGTCATCGGCGGTGGATCGCGGGCTGACAGCGGCCTGGGACCTGGTGCGTGCGGTGGGGCTGCTGCTCATCGAGCGCGGCTACACCGGCGGGCTGTGCGGCCGGAAAGGCATCGGCGGGCGCGGATGGACCTGGGCGCCGAGGGCTTCGTCGTGAGGCCAGGCGGCCACCCTCGGATGCTCGCCGAGCTGGGGCTGGCACCGCCGCCCCGCACGGCCGGGCCCAGTTTTCTCCTGCCGCCGCTCACGCCGGGCGCCGTGGAGGATCGCCCCAGTGCTGCACCGGTTTCCTGACAACGCCTACCTGGGGATCGGCGACCCGCTGGCGGCCATCGCGTCGTCGCCATGATCGGGCAGGGGGCTGCGCACCGCCACGCAGGACGCCGACCTGCGGTGCGGTGGGCACCGCCCCGAGGATCCGGCCGACCTGGCCTCCCTTCGCGACCGCGCGGATGGGGCCGGCGTCCTGAGCGCCTCGTGCGACGATCGCTCGCGGGTATCCACTGGCCGACCCGGCGGACCTGGCGGCCGACGTCGTCATGCGCCGGCTGCGGCGGCGACGGCGAGCTGTCCTTGAGTGCCGCTGTGGCGGCGGTGCTGGGCGGCGTCGGGCCCGCCAGGACGGGTGGGCGGTCGAGCGTGGACGCAGCCGTCGAGGGCGGGCTGTTCCGGCTCACTGACCGCTGCGCAGGCCATCGAGGCCGGCGGCGGAGGTGCGCACCCGCACCGAGCCCAGTGGCTGCGGCCGGGCGACATCGAGGACAGCGCGGGCGGGGAGACGCCGCGCCTGGCGGGTGTGGGATCGCCCCGACGCGTCGAGGCCGACGCCGTCGGATGAGCGGTGCCCGATGGTCGCAGGAGGTCGGGTGACCGACCGCGTCGTCGTGCCTGCTCGGCGGGGGCCGCGCTGCGGCTGCTGGGGGTTCCCGCCTGCCCGCGAGCGCGACGGAGCTGACCGTGCCGGTGGGCGCCGATTGCCCGCTTCACGCCGGGTGGCGAGGGCGCCGGAGCTCAGTGGTGAGCCGGTGGGCTCGGGTTTGCCGTGTGGCCCTCCCGGCCCTGCTGAGCCCGCCATTGCGGCGTCGCCGCCGGCACCGTGGCGCCTGATGGGGCGGGAGCCCGGTGGGGATCGGCGAGCGTGGTGGCCTGCCCGGTGGCCATGGCGCTGTCGCACCTGAGCGCAAGTGGCGTGGGTCGGCGCCGAGCTGCGGGCTGCACGGCCCGACGTCCACGCGCTGTGCTCTGTCCTACGGTCGGCCTGGTCAGCCGCGCCCGCAGGTGGATCTGCAGGTGGCGCTGGACGACGTGCGTCCTGACCGGGTGAGGATCGAGCCGGGCGGTGATCGACCACATGCTGGTGCGTTGGGACGGGACGCTGCGCCGCCGGTGACGCCTGCCTACCGGGAGCGCACGACGCGCCTGGAAAGGACGCTGGCGCCGGTGTCGGGGCTGGAGGTCACCGGGCGTGGGTGGCGGGGACCGATCGCGGCCGTCGTCGGCACGCTGCGCCGCAAGTCAGCGCCTGATGGGTTCCGATGGCCGGTAGCGCCGCGCCGGGACGAGGTGAGCGGCGCGTTCGTATATTAGGTACGCGAGTCCGTGCAGGTACGCGAAGGCGAGCCCTGACGGTCATGAACGCGATGATCGAGATCCCGCAGTCGAGGAGGATGGCGCGACCGCCGACGGAGACGGACTCCGGCGGCTTTCAGGCTGGGCACGCGCGGCTCGCGCCCGGCGCTGACCCGAGTCCGGGCAGGTCGCCGAGGCGCTGCGTCAGGCCGCTGCGGCCGGCGCTTCCGGCGAGGGCCTCGGCGGCCTGGGCATCGGCCTGAGTCACCGTGCGCACGGATGAGCGGACGGCGACGTAACGCGCGCGTCAGCTCGCTGGCGGGGTGTCTTCGCGGCCCGGCTGCGCCACGCGCCCTGGACGGTGAGGTGGACCGTGGTCCACTCGCTCAGCTGACCCGCTGACGCATCCGGTCGAGGCTGGAGGTCATCTGCAGCGTGCCCGCCGCGCGGGACGCGCGGCGCCCTGTGCGCCCGCGGACAGGCTGACCCCGGCCACCCTGCCCGACGGCGCCGCGTGGGCACGGGATCGCCGCGCCGAGGCCGCCCAGCTGCCGGGCCGCGCCGACCTGGCGGTGGACCTGCGCCGGCAACGTGCCCACGCGCCTGGCACGCGGGTGCGCTGGGGCGGATCGGCGTCGGCACCGATGAGCCGGTGGCGCCTGCGCGGGCCGACGCCGCCCGGTGACCCGGACGCGGGCGGGTCCTGGCCCTGTCGGGATTGCAGGCGCCTGGGCTGGAGCACTGCTGCGAGCGAGGTCCCGGAACCTTGGCGATGCTGCCCGCGCCGGCTCAGCCCCTGGCGTGGAGGCGCGGAGCCGGTGAGGACTCTGTGGATGGCTGGCCAGTGGCGGGTAGCGTGCTCGATCGACGATCCGACGCGCCTGGCGGTGACGGCGGGCGGGCGCTCATGACCCGGCTCGGTGCGGGCCGCGCGGCGCCGGTGCGCTGGGCGCACTACGGGGCGGCGAGCGAGAGCAGCGGGTGCTCAGTGCTGCGGGCGGTGGTCACTGCCACTCGATGGCGGTCAGGAGGTCGGCTGCGAGCTGAGGTACTGAGCTGCCCGAGGCCTCTGGGGGCCGGGGGCCCCGAGGGATGACGGCGGTTCGTGCGGCCGAGGCGCTGGGGGCCAGGGCGGCCGAGGTCCTGTTGGAGGACGGTGCCGCCCAGATCGTCGACCTGCACTGCGCCAGCGGCCCCGGCGGGACTGAGGCCATGGCGCAGTCCACCCACGCAACGACTCGGCTGGGAGCCTGACGGGCCTGCCCCGGAGGGCGGCGGGCGCGCTGTCGGGCGGGTGGTTCTGCTCGCGCGCCTCGAGGCGAGCGACCGCATCGCCTCGGCGCTGGAGCGGCCGGGCAGAGGTATTGCGGGCCGCCGTGACGCGGACGGTTCCGGTGAGGCGGCGGCGCTGGAGGCGACCGCGCTCAGGATCAAGGTGGGCGAGGCGGCCTGGCTGGTGCTCACCTCGGCCCGGACGGTGGAGCGCGCCGTACCCACACGTTCCGGTGCCTTTCAACGCTGCGGGTGGCAGTCGTCGGCCCGGCGACCGCGCGCGCCTGGACCGAGCTCACCGGACCGCCCCCGACCTGGTGGCTCGGGATCGGCCGCCGCCCTCCTGGAGGAACCAGAACTCGCCGGCGGCCCGGCAACCGGAGACCACACGGCCCACCAGGAACCCGACATTTGGCACCCACCACGGCACTCGTCACCCACACCCCAGTACGGAGCCCGATTCGAAAGACGGCCCTCGAGGCTTTCCTGGGGTGTCACGGCCTGCACTCGACTCCGGCGGAGGGCTCATGCCTCGACGATTCTCCTGCTCAGCTTCGAACCGTCCTCGAATGCGCGCAGCGGGTGCCGCTGCCGGCCTCGGCTCTGGCCGACCCGGCACTGGCGGACGGCCTGCGTCGGGCGGGCTGGGAGGTGAGCAGGTGGCCGCCCACATGACCGTCACGGCTGACGCCCATGACGCTGCCCCCGACCTGGAGCACAGGTGGGCCGCCGGCGGCGTGGACGTGGTCGTGCTCACCGCCCCGTCCAGCACGCGGGCCGTCCTGGATCTGCTCGGCCTGCCGCCGCGGGAACTGGGTTGGTGGCCATCGGTGCCACCACGGCGGTGGCCACCGCGGGCTCGGTCTGACGGTCGCCGCGTCGCCCCTCCCCCACGCCCGAGGGGGTCCTCCAAGCCACCGTTGACGCCACCCGGCCACCACGGGCCCCGCTCCTGCCCCTCAGGAGCCGCCGTGATGGCCGCGCACCGGCGAAAGTGTCACGATTGGCGACTTTTTCATCGCCGCGCGGCTGCCCCGGCGCACCTACCTTTCAGGTATTCGCCCAGCCCAGAGCCGGATACTCCGATGAGCCCAGGAGCCACAACCCGCTCGGCACGACTAAAAGTCGCCATCCGTGACACAAAAACCATCCCGCAGCTCCTCCCAACCCGACGCGAGTGTCCCCGCACAGACCTCCTCACAGCTCCACCCGATCCGCACAATCCCAGTCATTCCACCACTTTGACGACCACCAGACACCTCTTGACCGATGCCCTCGACCGGCCGCCGACTTCCTGTCGCGCCGCTGTCCTCGCCCCAGGCCCCTCACGGTCCGCCCCCGGCGCCTGCGCACCACCCCGGTGATGCGTCGCCTGCGCGCGCGAGCACGTCGTGGACCCGGCCGCCCTCATCCCGCCTGTGTTCGTGCGCGAGGACATCGACGCCCCCACCCCGTGGAGGCGGATGCCGGGAGTCGTCCAGCACGCTGGACTCGCTGCGCCGTGAGGCCGCCGCCTGCGCCGAGGCCGGGATCGGCGCCATCGACCTGTTCGGCGTGCGCGACCCGGGATGAGGGCTCGGCACGGCGGCCTGGGCGGAGGACGGCATCCTCAACCGTGATCAGCCGTGCGCGCAGAGGTCAGACGAGGTCGTCTGTGCGCGGACACCTGCCTGGACGAGTTCACCAGTCACGGCCACTGCGGGCTCATCCGCCCCTGACGGTCCGCGTGCCGGCGAGGTCGACAACGACGCCACGCTGGCCACCCACCAGGCCATGGCCGTCTCCCCAGGCGGAGGCCCGGGGCGCACATGGTCTCGCCGTCGGGGATGCTGGACGGGCAGGTCGCCGCAATCCCGCGCCGCTGGACACCACCAGCCATGACGACGTCGCGATCCTGGCTTTCACCGGCGAAGTACGCCCGGCCCTACTTCGGCCGTTCCGGGAGGCCGGGCTCCACGCTCACCGGGGACCGGCGCGCCACCAGCAGGATCCGGCCAACCGCCGCGAGGAGGCATGCGCGAGGTGATGCTCGATGTCGCCGAGGGGGCGGACATCGTCATGGCCGGGCCGGCCGGTCCCTACCTGACGTGCTGCCGACGTCGCCGCCGCCTCACCGGTGCCGGTGGCCGCCCACCAGGTCAGCAGGCGAGTACGCGATGGTGGAGGCGGCCGCGCAGCGCGGTGGGTCGACCGCGAGCGTCATCGCCGAGTCGGCTGCTGGGATCGTGCGCGGGGGCGGACATGGTCCTGACCTACGGCCCGGAGATCGCCGAGAACCCGCCCTGCGGTAGGTCGAACGATCACCCGCGGACGATGTCGGGGCACCCCGAGCCTCGGCTGGCAAAGCGCTCACCGCGAGGCGCTCCGGTCCCGCGCGCTGTACCGGCAACGTCTCCCCAGCGCGCCCGACATACGTCCTCCCCACCTGCTTCGAGGCTTCAGCCTCGGACCGGTCTCGCGCCCGTCATAGCCCGAACGGTCCCCAGCGGCATCACGTCGCTGCGTGTCCACGGTGGCGACTTCTCAGCCCTATCTCATTTCAGTATGTCTGGAAGTAACCACCCTGAGACCTGGGATATTGCAAGAAATAGTCGGTGACGACCACCTGAAAAAGTCGCCAGTACGGACACCCTTACCCTCTCGCGTTCCCAACTGGTCAACGCCGAGCTCAACGCACAGCAAAACGGCCCTCAGTCAGTAGTTTGAGGCACTGCCCGCCGGCTCACCGGCCTCGAACCGGCTTCCCTGACCAGTCTCTTCACAGTTTTTACCGACAGGATCACCGTGACTCAGCAATCGCAGCCGGCGGCCGGCCCTCCAGTACCACTGCTTCCACCAACGCCTCCCCTGTCTCGAGGCATGCCGCGCGTGTCATCGGGGGCGTCGACTCCGTGCGCGCCTTCGGCTCGGTGGGCGACACCTCGGTTCATCGTCTCCGCGAGCGGCGCCCACGTCACCGACGCCGAGGGCCGCAGCTACGTGGACCCAGGGCTGGGGCTCATCGGCGCCCTGGGCCAGCCGCCCACCCGGAGGTCGTCGACGCAGTCCAGGCGGCCGCCGCCCGCGCTGTCGCTTCGGCGCCTCAACTGAGTCGGAGACGCTCCTGGCCGAGAGGTGCGCCGCCGGGTTCCGGCCGCGCAGAGGGTTCGCTTCGTCCACCGGCACTGAGGCGACGATGACGGCCGTGCGTCTGGCTGCGGCGCCACGGGCCGCGACCTGGTGGTGAGTTCGCGGGCTGCTACCACGGGCACAGCGACTGGCCTGCTCGCGGCGGCCGGCTCGGGCTGGCCACTGGCGGCCGGGGCGCGCCGGCGTGCCCGCGGCGGTGGCCGCTCAGACGATCGTGCGTGCCCTATAACGACGTCGCCGCCCTGGAGGCCTGCTTCGCCGAGCGGGGCGCCGAGATCGCCGCGGTCATCACCGAGGGCGCCCCGGCCAACATGGGGACTCGTGCCGCCGGCGCCTGGCTCAACGCCGCGATCCGCCGGGTGACCGCCGGGCACGACGCCCTCGCGATCCGAGCGAGGTCCTCACCGGCTTCCGCGTGGGCCCGGCGGCTGCGCGCTGGGCCATCGACGGCTGGACCTCCCACCTGCCGGTCTTCGCCACCGAACCGCCGGCGCCGGCGTCGCCGCTTCTGAGCCCGCCGGCGCCGCGTCTCCTCTGGCCGGGCGCCGACCGGCGCGAGCGCGCCGCCTGGACACCGGACCTGGTGACCTTCGGGAAGGTCGTGGGCGGCGGGATGCCGCTGGCCGCCGTCGGCGGACGCACGGAGATCAGTGGACCTGCTGGCACCGGACGGCTGTCTACCAGGCGGGCACGCTCTCGGGGAACCCGCTGGCCACGTCGGCCGGCCTGGCCACGCTCCAGCTGACCGACGACGCCGTCTACGCCTCGGTGGCCTACCGCGCCCAGGCCATCGGCAGAGGTGGTCTCGGCGGCCCTGACCGAGCAGGGCGTGCCCCACCGCGTGCAGCGGGCGGGTTCCCCTGTCTCCCTTCATGTTCGGGCAGCGGGCCGTCGATCAGGGCGTGGGCGACTACGAGGCCGCCCGTGCCCAGGAGACCCGGCGCTACGGGCCCTTCTTCCACGCCTTCCTCGCGAGGCGGGGTGGGCCCTGCCGCCGTCGGTCTCGAGGCCTGGTTCGTCTCGGCCGCGCACGGCGAGGCGGAGCTGGAGGCGATCGCGGCCGCGGGCCCCGGCGGTCGCCCGCGCCGCCGCCCGGGCCCAGGCGAGCGGGACGCCTCGACGGCCCCGTCTCTAAGGTCGCCAGGGGCGGCGGGGCGAGGGCGGCTTTCGTAGGCGGCGACGTCGACGTCGGCGTTGAGGCTGATGACGATGCGCATCCGGAGTCGGGTGGCTGCCAGCCAGCGACCGATCGTCTCCAGGGTCACCAGGGCGGGCCCGCCGCTTGGGGTAGCCGAAGACGCCCGTGGACGAGCGAGCACAGGCCGACGCTGCCCAGCCCCGCGGCGTGCGCGACGTTGAGGACGCTCGTGAGCACGAGGACGGCAGGCGCCGATCGCTTCGGTCGGCCTGCGCCCGTCCTCGATGACGGGCCCACCGAGTGGATGACGTGCTGGGCCGGCAGGTGGTATGCCAGTGAAGACGGCCCGGCCGGCGGAGCTCCCGCCCCGACGGCGGGTGGGTCGAAGGTCTCCGCCCACGTCATGTAGCGGGCGCACTCGGCACGCAGGGCCGGACCGGCGACGGCGTGGATGATGTTGTCGATGCAGCGGTGCGCGGGGCGAAAGCAGCCGAGCATCCAGGGAGTTGGCGGCGTTGAGGACGGCGCCGGCGCGCAGGCGGGTGAGGTCGCCGCGCCAGAAGGCGACGTTGCGGCCCAGCAGGCCGGGCACGGTCGGTGATGGCCAGGGCGGGATCTCGGTGGCGTCGATCATGCCCGCGCTCGGCGGCCTCGGCCTCCAGGAGGTGTCGAGGTCGGCGGCGATGTCTCGGCAGGGGCGCCGGGGGCCGGGCGGTGAGGAGGAAGTCGAGCATGGTGCGCAGTCGTCGGTCGGTGGGGACCGTCGAGTCGATCCAGTCCGTGGCACCCTCGGGGTCGGAGCGGATGAAGGCGTAGACGAGTGGCGCACCAGCGCGTCGCGGCCCGAGGCGCCGACGGGGACCGCCCATCGGGCTCTGACAGCGTGACGCGACGTGGGACCCAACTCACGCGGGCCATCATAGGATATCAAACGTAACTGTTCTGCCCTTGACTGGGCGAGCCGGTAACAGACGACGACGTCGCCCGGAAACGTTGGGTTCCCCGGGCGACGTCCGGAGGGCCGGAGGACCGGAGGATGGCCCCACGGCCCCTCGGTGCACGGCGGATCAGGCCTGAGTGCCGGCGGCCTCCTCCTCGGCGATCTTGGCCTTGAGCTCGTCCATGTCGAGCTCGCGCACCTGCGTGATGAGAGAATCGAGCGCGGGGGCGGGCAGGGCGCCGGGCTCTCAGTGACCAGCACATTGTCACGGAAGACCATGAGCGTAGGGATCGAGGAGATTCCCAGGGCCCCGGCGAGGTCCCGCTCGGCCTCGGTGTCCACCTTGGCGAAGGTGATGTCGGGGGTTGGCCTCGAGGCCTTCTCGTAGATGGGGCCGAAGCGCATGCACGGACTGCACCAGGAGGCCCAGAAGTCGACGAAGGTGATGCCCTCGCCGTGGATGGTGTCCTTGAACTCGGGGCCGGTGATGTTCTTGGTGGCCATGAGCATTCCTTTCAAGACTGCGGAGACATATCGGTTCCACTGCGGCCAACACGACCAGGGCCCAGCCTATTCCTGGAGCCGTCCGTCCTCTGACGGGGCCGCCGACCTCCCACCGGCACCACGCATCCTCCTGCCGTTGCCGCCGCCCGGCCTGCCTCCAACACCGCCCGACCTCCTACCTCCTGCGGCCGGGGACATTCCACGCGGTCGGGTGCGCGCTGCTCCGGGGGGTGACACCCTGCGCGTCCGGGGACAGGATTCTGGCCCCCGACGGCGTCGAACGCCCCCGACCGCACAGAAATGTCCCCGACGGCGTCGAATATCCCCGTCCACAACGGAACACGGCGGCAGTCACCAGCGCGCAGCCCCACATGCCCGTTTCCAGACACACACCCACCCAAGATGTTTGACCCGAAGTATCCAATGTGCAATCTTCCTCTTGGATGTCACACAACATCATTAAACTGACATCATGGACGTGAGCATATTCGTCGACGACACCATGGGAGAGCTGGTCGACATCACCGGCTCCGACCGGTGACCGGCGGCTGGCAGCACAAGGGCCTTCATCCCCACGCCACTCAGCTCCTACGAGCCGCCCTCAGCGGAGGCACCTACCGCATAGTGGCAGCAGCCGGCCGCGCACTGGCCGCCCCTCGACGCCACGGCCCAGCAGCTGCCGAACCCCTACCCGTGCGAACCCCCGCCCTCACGGCGCGAGGCTCGGTCGACGTCGGCCTTGGAGGACATACGCCCCCTGCGCGAGGTGCTCACCGCCGACGATGACGCCCCCACGACCGCCGAGATGACGGAGATCCTCAACTACGTCCGCATGGCCAACAGCGGTTTCCTGCGGGCGCAGGAGCGCCTATCACCCTGTCACTCATCGAGGGACCTTCAAGGCGAGCTTTCATGCGGGGGACTCCGCCTCAGGAGTCGACCCTCAGGTCGCCTGCGCGACAGCCAGGTCATGATCGGCCGCCGCCCCGGTACGCGCAGCATGGCCCCGGTCCACGCGCCCCGGTTCGTCCTCGTACCGCCCTGGGGACCGCCTTCGCGCCAGTGTGCGAGCCTCGTCGACTGGCTGCATCAGGGACCACACGGAGACATCGACCCGATCATCGCCGCGGGCATGGCCCACTACCAGTTCGAGACCCTTCACCCCTTCCGGGACGGCAACGGGCGCCTGGGCGGTTCCTCATCGTGCTCACCCTCCTGAGCTCGGGCGTTCTCAGCGAACCCACGCTGACGGTCTCGCCGTGGTTCGAGGAGCGTCGAGCCGAGTACCATCGACGCGCTACTGCGAGTCAGCACCACGGCGACTGGGACACCCTTCCTGGCCTTCTTCTCCCAGGGACTGGCCGCGGCGGCCACCAGCACGCGCCACCAGATGCTCGCGCTGGCCGCTGCCCACCAGAGCCTCAAGGAGGCGGTGCGCACCTCCAGCCTGCGGTCCGCCTGCACGCCTTGACCTCGTCGACTTCGCAGTCGCGAATCCGAGCTTCACGGTGCGCAAGGTCGAGGGCAGCCCTTGGCGTCTCGTACGGGAGAGCCAACAGCCTGGTCGCCCAGCTGACCGACATCGGGGTGCTCGACGTCATCGAGACCGGCTCGCAACCTCGCCGCTTCGCCGCCCCCGTCGTCCTGAAGGTCATGCTCGCCTGAGCCTGCCTGCCCCGCCTTCCAAGACGGCCGGGGACATCCTGCGCGTCCGGGGACAGGGAATACCGTTTACCGACACACGGACCGCCCCCGGCCGAACAGAAACATCCCCGACGACGTCGAACATCCCCCACCGGGGTGAACAGTCCCCATGGGCAGGGAGGCACCCACCGCCCCCAGACTGACTCTCCGGCAGCAAACCGACCCGCCGACGGTTTTCAGGAGGACCCCGTGGCGATCTACCTCCGCACCCGCCCCACCACCGGAACCAAGGTGCTCGGTGCCTATGCGCCCTGGCGCGCCGCCGGCATCGCGTCCTCTACCCGACCGCCCTGCTCCTGGACCCCTCCATCCCGAACCCTCTGCGCGAACCCATCGTTAACGATGCCGGGAATCTGGAAGAGCAGTCCCTATCCATTCTGATCGGCGTCATGACCATCTACAGTTTCATGCTGATCGCCATGATCTTCGGTGCGCTCTCCGGCTTCAAGGGCACGGACCGTTGGCTGCCCAAGGACGCGACGATGACCCATCGCGATATCGCATCGGCACGGTTCCTTCACATCTCCCCAGAGTCCCGCCAGGCGCGCCGTGGGCATGCTGATGGACGGTGCCACGTCATACTGATCGAGGCCAACCCAATCATCACAAGAGGCATCCCACACCTCCTGATATACAACGAATCCACCCCAGAGCTGGAGCAGGCCGCCGTGATGGGCATGGCCTTCCTTGTCATCGCTCTGATCGCGGCACTGGTATGGGCCGCCTCGCGTCGGGAGACGATCGCAGTGTGTATGACGCCGCAGGGCATGGCAGCCGTCAAACCATTTCCTCTCGCCCTCCCCCTACCCTCCGGCCGCAACAACCTCAGCATCCAGGAGGCCCCGGCGCGCCGAGGTCGCGTGAAAATGCAGGCCGTCTACACCCCGCCCACCGGAGCTACCGAGCCAGGCAGGCCAGTTCTCCTCCTCGCGGCTCTGGTCTGACGGCGAGGCCCTCACGGCTCGACGACGCCCGCGCACAGGTCGAGGCCTCGGCTCGACGAGGTCTGGCGAGCTGCCCAGCTGGTGCGCACCCCACCCGAGCCGGAGGGGGCGGCCCACGCGCCGACCTCGGAGCCCGAACAGAATCCGGCCTGAGAGGCCCTGCCTCACCCTTGCCGACGGGGACACCCCACGCGGCCAGGTGCGCGCCGCCCCGGACGGAGACACCTGCGCAGTGCGGGCAGGATTCTGCCTCCGACGGCGTCGAAGGTCCCTGGGTGAACGGTCCCCATGCGGCAGGAGGCACCCACTGCCCCCAGACGTAACGCGCTGACAGCACCTGACCCGCCAACAGCTTTCAGGAGGGACCCCGTGGCGATCTGCCTCCGCACCTGCCCCACCACCGGAACCAGGCGCTTTGGATGCCTGCTGGCTCTGGTCGTCGTCGGCATCGCACTCCTCACCCGACCGTCTCTACTCATGGCCGCCTTCGCCCTGGGCTCCTGGACGAAGCCATCGCCATCAATGACGGGGATCTGCGATGCAACCTTATCCGTCCTGATCGGCATCACAAACCGTCTTCGGAGTCGTGCTGACCGGCCTCACCCTCGGGGTGATCTCCTGCTTCGGGCGGCGACCGGTGGCTGCCCAAGGACGAAAGTGACCCATCGTGACATTGCATCGGCACGGTTCCTTCATGTCGTCCAGAATCCCGCCAGGCGAGTCATGGGATAGTGTGGGCGATGCTCGCGGGCATGCTGCTGGTGGCCTCCCCATCATCGTGCTGACCACCCCACGCCTCCCTGATCCACGGCGAATTCACCCAGGACTGGAGGATGAGGCCGCCGGCGGCATGATCCTCCCCTATCGTCGGACCGCTCCTGGCACCGACACGCGCCAACGTGCGCAGACGGGCGAGTGCTGTGCGCATGACGCTGCAGGGCATGGCAGTCGCGAATCTGGAGTCCTTCGCCCTTCCTCTGCCTTCTGGGCGTAACAACCTCAGCATCCAAGAGGTTCCAGCGCGCCGAGGTCGCGTGAAAGTGCAGGCCGTCTACGCCCCGCCCACCGGAGGCGCTGCCGGGGCAGCCGGTCCTCATCCCGCGGCTCAGCCTGACAGTGGAACCCTCACGGGCTCGACGACGCGCCCGATCCCGGGTCGAGGCCCGGCTCGACGAGGTCTGGCGTGCCGCCCAGCTGGTGCGCACCCCATCCGAGCACAAGGAGGAGCAGTCCGAGTAGCCCATGCTGTCAGGTTCCAGGGCGCACTCCACCCGAGCAGGAGGAGGCCCCTGCACCGACCTCGGAGCCCGAGCCAATCTTGGAGCCCGCACGGAAGCCGGCTCACCATCCACCGCATCACGATGCAGACCCTGACCACAACCGGTCCCTGACGGCGTCGAATGCCCCCAGCCGCACAGAAATGTCCCCACCGGTGAGGGCAGTATGGCCTGTCCCAAGCGCCGTTCACCATCGAGCATGCCGACTGACATCAGCCGGGCACTCGGCTGCGGGCGTGGGAGCGAGCCACGGAGTGGCCGTTGACCGGCGCCGCCGCCGTCATCCTGGGCGTCTACGCCTGGGAGGTGCTCACCAACGCGCAGGGCGGGGCCAAGGACACGGCCGAACTCGTGATCAACACCGTGTGGGCACCGTTCGGGGTCGACTATCTTGTCCGCCTGCACTGGCGCCGACCGTCACCGGTTCCTCACCACCCATCCGACCTGGCGATCATCGCTCTGCCGTTCCTGCGGCCGCTGCGGCCCCTGCGCCTGGTGACGCTCGTGAGCGCACAGCGCAGCGCCGGCGTCTTGAGTTGCGCGGGCGCATCACCCTGTACACGGTCGGCAGCGCGCCCTGCTCATCTTCACCTCGGCACTGGCTGTGCTGGATGCGGAGCGTCATGAGCCGGGCTCCTCGATCCGAACCTTCGGCCAGGCCCTGTGGTGGGCGCTGACGACGTTCACCACCGTCGGCTACGGAGACTCCGTCCCGGTCTCCACGCAGGGCGGCTTTCATCGCAGTGCTCGCTCGCGATCAGCGGTGGCGCTCGCCGGCGTCGTCACGGCGACCCTGGCCTCGTGGATCGTCTCGCTGGTCGAGGAGGAGAACGCAGAGCAGGAGGCCGCCACGCAGGCGCATGGTGGCAGCCCCTGCAGCAGCAGGTCAGCGAGCTGAGCGAGCGTAGTCGACCGCCTCTGAGGCACCTGACTCGGGTCGGTAGAGCACGCTCCTTCTCTCGGACCGTCACCGTCCACCACGCAGTAACCGAGCTGGGTGAGTTTCGGACGAGGCAGCCGCTCGGCAGCCCAGTCTCCCTCCCGCGGCTCAGCCCTCTACGACGGCGCTGCCCCCACAATCCAGAGGCACATGTCTCTCCCTCGCGCATCGACGCGGACAGCCGTCCTGGCGTCATCGCTTTCCACTATTCGCGGACGCCAACCGCCGACACGGACAATTTTCTTCACTACACTTCCTGACGACGCACCACCCAGATCGACGCCACCGCCGCCGCAGCCCGGCAACACGCTCCGACACCTCCCACCCCTTGAGAAGAGCAGCATCGCCACGAACGAGGACAAGCTGCTCAGCCGCTGCGCACACCCGCAGCCGTCATCATCAGCGCCTTCACCGTCATTGCGCTTCACAGACATGTACGGGGCCGACACCGAATCCGCTTTATCTGACTGAACCGCAACCATTGTCACCCTATTCTCTGATGACCTCCATCAGGGCGGCCGCATGGAATTCGCAAGCACAAGGGCCGCAAGCGCGGTATTCGCTATCACCGCCCTCATTGGTGAGGATGCCAACGAGCAGTGAGCACAACCAAGACGACCCTCCAGAATCTCACCAACCCTGTGGGTACTGTCCGGAATTGATGTGATCCGCTGCAGCAACGTGCGACACCATCAACCGCATGGGCAAGAGCCTTTTCGACTCCCCGCATCAAGGACCAGCTTCTCGAGAGAATTGGGGTAGCAATACTGTCAGCATCCTGGCGTCCGACACCTTGTCAGCTCATCACACCCGCGCCTATGGGTTTCATCCCGACAGCTCGAACAGCCATCACCACCGCTTTTTCTTTGCGGTTTCGCCATGACCTCTTTTTCGCCGGATTGCTGCTCTTCCCCCTGATCTACCTGCCTGTCTACCGTCGGCCGCTACCACGTAGCCCGACGACGCGATGCGGCGAGGAGCTACCTGGTCGAGACTCTCCCATCCCTCTTCTCGCCATCTCCGCCACAGTGGGGCTGTTCAGCATGTACCACGACAGCGGCCACAGTCGACCACGTCGGGGAAAAGCCCAAAATCCAGCACCTCACCACAGAACAAGACGCCAGTGAACTGGCGAGACCTCGTTCCAGCAGCTACGGCCCCCATCACCATGGCGCTCACAGCGGCTCTACCTTGATAGTTCGCCCCCGCCCTCGGCCTCATACCGTAGACCCGTCCAGGTTGAGAACCTGATATTCTTGCCGCTATCCTCCTGGCTTTTCCCATTGGTGATATGGAATCATCCGCAGTTTGGCGACTTCCGGGGGCGACCCTGCTGATCCTGAGTGTTCGGGCACATTCCCGTGGAACACGCAAGGATTTCGACGACCCGCCAGGCCTCTATGGTTCGCCGCCGGTCTGCTCGGATCGGCACTCGCCTCGTCGCCAGAGCACGTACGCTCGACCCTTCGCGTAGTGTCCGCGGAGACATCCTCCACCCCGCACGAGTGGCTGAGGCACTCATCCCGAGTCGGCGTCGTCCTCGTTCTTTTCAGACCCTCAACCACGATATTTTCCCAGACCGAGCATGCCGACACCGCCACTGAGTGAGGGCTCCCGCTCTTCTGGTTGATCGCAGGAGTATTCTCATCGCTGTTGGCCGCCGTCTCCCCGACGGCGACGATCATCTGCCTGGCTGCCAGCGTCTCGCTCCACGGCGTCAACGAGTACCAGCGTTTCACCGCCGGTACCGTTTCGTCCTGTTCGTCCTTGTGCTGGTGAGCGTCAGCCCTCTGTCTCGTCCTTCACGATCCGCCTGCACAGGAGACCGAGGATTTCCGCCACCAGCACCACCGCTGACTCCACCGCTCCGCCGACGCCCCCACAACCTCACCGAAGGAAGCATCGTGAGTGATTCTGATTCCCTGCCTGTCGAGCCAGCGCATCGCCGGCGGCGCCCTCGCCTCCATCACCATCGTCCTCAGCCCGCCGGGAGTGCCCGGGCTGCAGGCCCGCATGACACTGACACCATCTGGTTTCATGCTGGCCCTCTGCGGCGTATCGGGCCACGCTTCTCGGACTTGTCTCACGGAGTTCGTGCTGTGCTCAAGGGCTATCTGGCACCGTCTTCGCCGTCATCGCAACCACGGCAGTGGACCTGCCTGAGACCGTCGAGGAGCACATCGACATTCACCTCTCCCAAGTCGCGCCAACTCTGTGGGCACCGTCCGCATCATGTTCGGCACCGCTGTTGCTACGCCCGACTCTAGGGCGGCTGGCACCGGCGCCTCATACAGCGAGGGCACCCACAACATCCCTGGCCACCATGTCCGTCCTCGGCTTCCTGCGGGATCGTGTTCCTCTCCCGCCGCTCGTGTCACGTCCCGAGGTATTCACTTCCCGCACGCGGGAACTCTGCTCGACGCGGCTGTCTACTTCCTCTGCGGCGCCGTCATCACCCTGCTCACCGCGGTGTCCCTGATCGTTCCCTCACCTGCCTCGTCTCCGTGCTCATCGGCTACGTCGTGACGGATGGCCTGAGGACGCCGTGCGCCACCCGTCGCAGTCGTCCCCGGTGCCGACTCGTCGCCACCGCAGTCACAGTTCTGCTTCAACATCCACCGGGCTCGCGGCGACGCCGTCGCCCACCGAGCACAGCGAGCCGAGCACTTTCGCGCGGCCCGGCCGGAGAACGTCGCCCACGCGAAAAGTGCCCGGCTCGACGAAGAAGGAAAAACCCAGTCAGCCCCGCAGCTCGGCGGCCACCAGCTCGGCCAGCTCGACGGCGTTGAGGCCGCGCCTCGCGCAGGTTGTCCCCCACGGCGAAGAACTGCAGGCCATGGCCCGGCGCGAAGGCCTGGTCGGCGCGCAGGCGCCCCTACGAAGGTGCTGTCGCGGCCGGCGCCCTTGAGGGGCTGGGCACGTCCTGATAGGTGACGCCGGGCGCCGCCTCCAGCAGCTCGCGCGCGCGCGCTCGACGCTGATCTCGCGCTCGAACTCGGCGTTGATGCGTGAGCCCGTGACCGGAGAACACCGGGATGCGCACGCAGGTGCCGGAGACCAGCAGGGTCCGGGATCCCCAGGATCTTGCGGGACTCGTTGCAGCTTCTGCCCTCGTCGGTCTCACCGGAGCCGTCACCGGCGTCGTTCCCAGCCCAGCCACGGCGTTGAAGGCGATGGTGTCGACGTAGACTCCGGCGCGGGAACTCGACGGCCTGCCCGTCCAGGGCCAGGCCCTCCATGTCCTCGTTCACGACGGCGCGCACCTGCCCGGCCAGCTCGAGCCACCCCTGGCCCGCCCCGAGCGGAGACGGCCTGGTAGGTGGAGACGATGAGGCGGATGAGCCCGGCCTCGTGCAGCACTCTGAGGGCCGGCATGGCCGCCATGGTGGTGCAGTGCTGGCGATGATGCCCTGGGGCGCCTGCGCAGCGCGTGCGGCTGACCTCGCTGACCACGAGCGGCACCAGTCCTTGCGCCAGGCCGAGGAGTTGTCGACGACGACGGCCCCGGCTGCTGCGAAGCGGGGGCGTGCTCGCGCGAGGCCGCCCCCGGCGGAGAAGATGGCGACGTCGATGCCGGCCAGGTCCGCGGGGCGACGTCCCGACCTCGACCTGGGCGCCGCGGAAGTCCACGACGGTCCCGGCGCTGCGGGCGAGGAGAGAAGCGCACCGAGCGGGCGCGGGGAAGTCGCGCTCGGCCAGCATGGCGCGCATGACGCGGCTGACCTGGCCGGTGGCCCCCACGACGGCGACGCAGACGCCGTCGGCCACCCGGTGTAGGTGTTCACGGGATTGCTCATCGTCCGGTCCCTCCAGACGACCGCCCGGCGGCCTGGGCGTCGAGGCCGAAGGCGGAGTGGACGGCGCACGGCCCTCGTCGAGTACGGCGTCGTCGACCACCACCGAGATGCGGATCTCGGAGGTGGAGATCTGCTGGATGTTGACCCCGGCCTCGCCTCAGCGAGCCGAACAGGCGCGCGAGACCCCCGGGTTGGAGCGCATGCCGGCCCCACCAGGGACAGGATGCCGATGTCGGGGTTGAAGTGCAGGCTCGGAAGCCCAGCTCCTCGCGGGCGGCCTCGAGGGCCTCGCGGGCGGTGGCGGAGTCGCCGTCGGGGCAGGTGAAGGAGATGTTGGTCAGGCCGGTCCCCTCGGCGGAGACGTCCTGACGATCATGTCGATGTTGGCGTCGGTGCCGGCCACGATGGCGAAGATGCGGGCGGCGGCGTCTGACGCGGGCACGCCCACGAGCGTGATCTTGTCCTGGCTGCGGTCGGGCGATTCCCGGAGATGACGGGGCTTCACGTGGTCCTCCTTGGCGTCACGGGCGGGGGCGGGCCTGGGCCCGTGCGGCGATAGGCATTGTGGTGCGGTGTCGACGACGGAGGCCGAGGCCCGTCGTCGAGCCCGGCGGGTCTGAGGACGAGGCGAGGTGGCTCCCCTGCGGACTCGTCGGCGGCCTCCGCCCGCAGCACGTGGGGCGCCAGCGCGCTGTCGGTGTCGGCGGCGACGACGTCGTCGAGCTGGGCGGCCACGACCGAGGGCACGAAGGTAGGCCTTCGCGGCGACCGTCGTAGATCCAGGTCCCGGTCTTGTCGGAGAAGGAGGAGCGCACGCAGCGGCACCCCGCGCGGCGGGCGTACTCACGGCGCGCAGGTGGAGGATCTGGCGCCGTGGGCGTGCCAGCTCCAGGGTCTCCTCGCTGGAGAGGGACCCGATGCGCTTGGCGGTGGGGACGATGCGGGGTCGGCGGTGAACAGGCTGCTCGACGTCGGTGTAGATCTCGCAGACGTCGGCGTTGAGGGCGCGGCAGGGCGACGGCGGTCGTGCCGGAGCCGCCGCGCCCCAGGGTGGTGGTGTCCTCGACCCGTTGATGCCCTGGAAGCCGGCGACGATGGCGACCGCACCGGTCTGATGGAGCGGGCCACGCGCTCGGCAGCACCCCGACGATGGAGGCCTTGCCGTACTTGGAGGTCGGTGAGGACACCGGCCTGGGCACCGGTGTAGGGCCTGTGCCGGCACGCCGAGCTCGGTGACGGCCATGGCGAGCAGGGGCCATGGAGATGCGCCCCGGCGGACAGCAGGATGTCCATCTCGCGGGCGGGGGCGTCAGTGGTCAGGGCGGCGGCTCTGGTCGAGGAGCTCGTCGGTCGTCTCCCCATCGCGGAGACGACGACAACAACCGTGTTGCCGGCCTCGCGGGTGGCGACGATGCGCCGTGCGACGCGCCGCGATCGCGTCGACGTCGCTGACGGACGAGCCGCCGTACTTCTGGGACGACCAGTGCCGTAGGGCGCCCTCGGGTCCTGGAATCAGTGCGTGTCTAGCATCAGGTGCTCGGCGCTGATGCGGGCGTCCTGGCAGGCGCTTCGGGGTGGAGCTGCCGTGCGGCGCCCACGACGACGTGGCATGGGGCAAGCATACGGTGCGCCGTGTTGCCGGCATCACGCGGCTCGGAGCGGCGGCCCACAGCTGGCGCCCCACGGCTCGCGGCCGCTCGCGCGAGCAGCCCACTACTTTTCGACCGAATCTTCAGAGATGACCCGAGCCGCGTCGTCGGTGAAGATTCTGTCGAAGCGTGGCGGAGCGAGAGCCACCCCACTCACACCCACTCACGTACTCTAAAATGTTAGAGTAACCCATGGGCCACGACGATCGATGCGCTACTCAGCCTCCCCATCAACGAGACGCGGTGGGCGACTGGCTCAGACGCAGGAGAACCAGTGGTTCGAACGCAAATCCATCCGTGATTGACTCAAAGAGCTTTCGCCAAGGCCATCATCGGAATGGCGAACGCGGAAGGAGGAACCGTCGTCGTCGGCTTGAGCGAGAAGCGAGTCGAAGGGACCGACCCGCCCCTCTCAAACCAACAGGCTTCGCCAGGTACCGATGACCATGGTGGCTCCACCACTGCGCGTCCACTGAGAGGTCTCGTACTGAACGACGATGGCGCGCAAGACCACCTTCTCGTCACCCAGGTACCTCCCAGCCGACACGCACACCGGCGCAGTGACGGAACAGCCTTCCTGCGCATGGGCGACTCCACCGTGAAGCTTGACGGCCCGATGTGGGAAGAGCTCGCTCACGACCGGGAGGCCGAGACCTATGAGTCCAGCCAGCTGGCATCACGATGGCCGACCTGAGCGGAGAGGCAATCGATCGACTACGAGCGGAGATCGGCGCACACGGAGACGACATCCACGTCTTACGCAGCCGCAGCCTCCTGACACATGACGGCAAGCCCACCATCGCCGCACTCCTGCTCTTCGGCGCCGCTCCCGAGCAGCCTGCCGCAGGTACCTGGTGCGCGTCCCACGATATCGAGAGGACGAGACAGGCACCGGCGCGCGCCAAACCATGGAGGCCGACGGCGATCCGACGCCTCGAGGGCACCATCCCGCAGACGTCATCGCCAGAGCGGCCGAGTCTTTATCGACCAGTGCGCCCCCAAGCGCAGGGCCCTAGAACGAGGGGACCTTCGGTCCCACGGAAATCATCCCCGGGACGCCTGGCTAGAGGCCGTGGTGAACGCCGTTGTCCACCGCTCTTACTCGATGGCTGGGGACCACATACGCGTGTCAATCTTCCCGCACCGCATCGAGGTTTCCAGCCCGGGTCGCTTTCCTGGGATGAGTGACCCAAGTCGCCCGCTCGAGATCGCGCGATACGCACGCAACCCGCGCATCGCGAGGGTGTGCGCAGACTCGATCACGGGAGGAGCTCGGCGAAGGCATTCGGCGCATGGTTGACGACATGCGCCGGGCCGGTCTAGCCGACCCTCACTACCGCCGTCAGACCTCAACCAGCGTCATCGTGAGGCTGCGGATGCGACATCTGGCCATCTCAGCGACGTCATCGAGAGGCTGCCTCACGGCTCGCTGGAGGTCGTCGCGCCCTGCGAAGCACCGGACCATTGGGCACGGGGAGATTGCGTCGGGCGTCACGTCATCTCGCCCCTACGGTCCTGCGGTGGCTCAAGACACTGCGCGAAGAGGGCCTGCTGGAGCGAAGAGGACAGTCACCGCGAGACCCGCGAGCCACATGGTACGTGCCCGGTACCTGCAGCCCCTCGCCACTACCACCTCACTGTCCACAGCAGAGTCCTCCGGCCACCCACTCACACTACTCTAAAATATTGAGTAGCGACTTGAGCTTACAGAACGTTGGAACAGCAAGAAAAACTCGCCTCGAACGGCTGCTACTGTCAACCTACCTGAACGCCACTCGAAGTCTCTCAACAACCTCGTTAACATCTTCGACCGAATCTTCGCAAACGACGCGGCTCCGGGTCGTTTCTGAAGATTCGGTCGCATGCGAGACGAGGCGGACTCGAGCGCGCACCATCGCCGCCGCCCACGTCGTCCCCGGGAATTTCACCGTTTCAGCCCGGCCGACGACGTAGCCTGCCTGTATGAGCATTGAAGTCTCACAGCTCACCCGTTTTTCGGTCGGGCGCCGGCGCTGCGCCAGCTGGACATGTCGGTGCCCGGTGGCGCCGTCACCGGCCTGGTCGCCCCAACGGCGCCGGCAAAGACCACGCTGCTGCTCGCGCTGGCGGGCCTTCTGGCCCCGGACCCGGGACGATCCGGGTAGCGGGCCTGGACCGGTCACCCAGTCGCGTGAGGTCCACCGCGCTGTGGGCTGGATGCCCGACGCCTTCGGCACCTGGGACTCCTGACCTGCACCGGATCCTCCTGACCTCGCCGCCGCCCAGGGCATCGGACGCCGACGCCGCCCGCCCCCGAGCCCTGGAGATGCTCTCCTCGTCCACCTCGATGAGATGGCAGCGCACGCCTCGCGGGTCCTCTCCCGCGGCCAGAAGCAGCGCCTGGGCCTGCCTGCGCCCTCATCCACGCCCCGCGGTCCTGCTCCTGGACGAGGCCGGCCGCCGGCATGGACCGCGTTCGCGCGCCGACCTGCGTGTCCTGCTGCGCGACCTGGCCTCGGGCGGCACCACGATCCCTGCTCTCCAGCCACATCCTGTCGGAGATGGAGGAGATGGTCGACGGCGTCGTCTTCATGTCTCACGGACCGCTCGTCGACCGCCGTTGGGGTGGGCTCCCGGCACCCGACCAGGCGGGCTTCCGGCGCCGCAACCCGCGGTCGCGGTACGGCGGACCTGGCGGATGCGAGCACTGGACGCCGGGCGCCTGCGCGAGTGGGTGCGCTCCACGCAACCGCCCGTCACGGCTGAGGGAGGACGGCGCGTGCGCGTCCCGGTCGCCGATGACACGGCAGCGTCCCATCTGCTGCGGGAGGCCGTCGAGGCCGGGGTGGAGGTCGTCTCCTTCGCCCCGCTGTCCGGAACCCTGGAGGAGACCTCACCTGGCCTCGAGAAGGAGAACGCCGATGACCTGGACCGGTGTGCGCACCATCATGGTGCTCGAGCTGCGTCAGCGGGTGAGGGCTACGCGCTGGCGCATCATGCTGGGGATCTGGCTGGCGGTCCTCATCCTGCTGTGCGGCGGGCTGGTGATCACCGTCAGGTGCTGATGCCCGACAGCTCCAGCACGGAGTACCTCTTGTCCCTCTATGACCCTAGTCGTCTGCTTCGTGCAGGGATCGGGCTCATCGTCGCTCCCCACGCTGTCGGCGACGTCCATCAACGGCGACCGCCGACGCGACCCTGGCGCTGCTGCAGGGCCACGGCGCTGCGCAGCCAGGAGATCGTCGTCCGGCAAGCTGCTGGCGGCCTGGGCGGCGGCGATCGCCTTCCTGGGCGTGGCCACCCTTCCTCATCATCTTGACGGTCGCGGGAGGCTCGCACTGGCAGGCGCTCCTCGCCCACCTGGTCATCCTCGTCTCACACTGGGGCGGTGTGCGCATCGGCTGGGCTTCTGAGGACTGACGGCGCGCCCCTCGGCCTCGGCGGTCCTGACCTACCTCGTGGTGGCCGCCCTGACCCGTGGGGACTCCCTGGCCACGGCCATCTCCGCCTCCCTGGTGACCGGCACCCAGACCGTGGAGACATACGAGGTGGACTATGGCGACTCGACAGACCAGAAGGTCACGTGCAGCCGAGCCCGAGATCAGGACCCGACGACGTCACGCGCACCGACTGGATCTGGTGGATGCTGGCCTCAACCCCTTCGTGGCCTTGGGACGCCACCGCCCACGCGCCGCAGCAACCGGCCTCGGCCTCCTGTCGGAGACCCGGCCTCTTCTGTCCCTGACCGGAGAGGCGTCGACTTCGCGCGACCCACAGCCCGAGCGGGTCGTCCCCAACCACCGGTGAGGACGGCGGGACCTCGACGACAGTCCTCCAGCAGCCGTAACGACCAGGGGCCCTTGGCCACGCACCTGGTCTTCTGGCCCGCGAGCCTCGTGGTGCCTGGGCGGCTGGGGAGCCGGCGGACTGCGAGCCGGCAGGCGTCTACGTGCCGGCCGGGCAAGCTGCCGCGCGCGTGCGCCTGGCCTGACCCCTTTCATCCACTGAGCCGGGCAGGGTTTGCAGTAGACCTAGAGGATTTCTATTGGGGCAGCGAAAGATGCCCGGCCCAGCGCGAGGAGTGAGGTGGCGGTCAGTCCTCGACGCGACGTCGACCTCGAAGGCCCGCCTGAGGGTGACCCATCGGCGTACTCCAGGTCGGCAACCCACGGGCAGGCCGGAGGCGAGCCGTGAGACGGGCACGGACATGGTGCGCAGCATGCGAGGTAGGCGGCGGTCGCCTCGACCGACGACGTCGGGGTCGGTGGCCAGGATGACCTCCCTCGACCTCGCCGTCTCCCCAGGCGGCTGAAGAGCTCGCGCACGCGCAGGTCGTCGCCGACACCGTTGATGGGGTCGATGGCGCCACCGAGCACGTGGTAGAGCCCCGTACTCGCGGGTGCGCTCTGATGGCGACGACGTCCTGGGCTCCTCGACGACGCAGATGACGCGCTGGTCGCGGCGGGGGTCGCGGCAGATGGCGCACTGGGGGCCTCGGCGATATTGCTGCGAGGTCTCGCAGAAGCGGACCTTGGCCTGACGGCGCGCAGGGCCTCGATGAGGCGCTCGACGGCGGCCGAGTCGGCGGCCAGGACGGAAGGCCACTGCGCTGGGCGGACTTGAGCCGATGCCGGGCAGCTCGCCGAACTCGTCAATGAGGTCCTGGACGGCGCCTTCGTAGACGGTGGGCATGTCGCGTCCTTCTGGGTCATGGTGACTCTTCGATGACCTGGGCGCCGAGGGATCCGCTTGACGACTCGAGCCCGACGACGCCGGCGTCCTCGGCGTCGGGGTCGTCCTCGCTGGGGGTGTCGTCGGCCAGGGAGTCGGTGTCGGCCTCCTGGGCGGGCAGGCGGGCGGCGGCCATGCGGCGGCGGCCAGTCGCGAGCCGGCGATGCCCGACGGCGCCCAGGTGGACCTCGTCCTCGGTGGTGCGCTCGAGGCGCTGGGCTCCCCTCGGGGCCGGGCCCGGGCCGAAGGCTCGACGGCGTCCCTCCCAGGTGACGGGGCCAGGCCGGGTGATCTGGCGGTGTCACCAGCGCCAGGGGCGACTGGCGGCTGCCGGCCCCGGTGCCTGCGGGACGGGGAGGAGGAGGGCGTCTGCTGGAGGGAGTGGGGGCCGCCGAGTCGACGCGGCCCCGCCGAATCTCCCGGCAGGGCGCGCAGACGGTGGACGGTGGCCAGGGGGCGCCTCGTCGGAGTCGCCAGCGCGGCGGGCGCGGAGCGGGACTGCGCGAGAGGCTGAGGCAGCAGGAGCCGACGTCGGGGCCGGAGCGGGAGCGGACTGGGGCCGGTGGGCGCGTGGTGCCGGGCGCTCCCGGAGGAGGCGGGCGGCAGGCGGCGGGGACGAGGGCGCGGAGGCGGGTGCTGACTGCGGGCACGGTTCCACCTCCGGGACGGCGACCGGCCCCAGCCGTCGTCGGGTCGGTGCTGCTCGCGGCGGGGGGCGGCGCTGAGGTCGGCGCGGGACCGACCCGCCACCGATCGCGACGGGCCCCCAGCCGTCGTCGGGATCGGTGGGGCTGGCAGGAACCGTCGATGCCATCGAGCCGCGGGCGGCGGACGCCGGAGCGCGTCAGCAGGGACGGCTCGGGATGCTGGGGAGACCGCCTGGAACTCGGTGGGGGCGGCGGGATCGGCGCCGGGCCGGAGCCGGCTGCGGCTCGGGTGAGGTCGCAGTCTCCCTGCGCGGCGGGGGCCGGGCGGATTGGGGTCCAACGGGCGTTGAGGCTCGGCGCGGCCAGTGGCTGGCCGACACCGACGCACCCGGAGTCCTCGGCGGGATCGGCGCCCCAGTCGTCCTCGGGCGGGGCTCGAGGATCGGGAGCCGTCGTCCCAGGTGGTGGAGGCGGGCCGGTGCACCTCGGGACGGGTGGCTGGCCTCGACGCGTCGGTCGGCTGTGCTGGCCCCCTGACCCGCCGCTCGGCCGTCGTGGGCAGCACTGGTGGGGTCTTGCGGCGAGCGCCTGGGGCGCGAGAGGCGGATGAGGCGACTGACCGTGGAGCCGTGCAGCCCCGGCACGTCCGACGCTGTGGCCAGAGCTGGCAGCACTACTGCCGACGACCGGGGTCGCCGCAACCTCGACCGACCCTGGCCACCGGTGGCGTCCCGGCGCCGTTGGCGTCCTGCGCCCCGCCACCGGCGGCCGAGCCTGCCGAGTCGAAGGCCTCGCTTGCGGGGCGGGTCCGCTCGGGCCTGCATCGGGGCGCCGCCGTAAGAGCCCTGCGGCCCGCCGAGACCGGTTGTGTGGCCGACGTCGCGACCGGGAGCGCTCGCCTCTCCTGCCCCGGTGGGCGCACCGCCAGGTCCTCCAGGACCGTGCGGGCCGCCTGAGCCTCCCGGGCCTCCTGGGCCTTCCGGCCCGTCGTCACCGGCGACGATGGCGTGCACTCGAGGCGCAGGCCGAGGGCCTGGTGGAGGCCGCGGAGAAGATGGGGCCGTGCCCGCCGTTCTCGAAAGCGCCCACGAGGCCGGGGGCGGCGAACAGCAGCGTGAAGACGCCCCCCGAGACGGTGCCCGGTCGGGAGTTGGGACCGACGAGCGCCCAGGTGGCGCGCCGTGAGCGCTTAGCCGCCTCGAGGACCTCCTCCCAGCGGGTGCGGATCATCTCCGCGTCGGCCGCCTCGGCCCTGCCCGGGCCGCTGGCGGCGCCGGCGGCTCCCCGGGCAGAGGGAGCCGAGGGCGTGGCAGGGGCCGCCTCCCAACCGGCGTCGGACTGGGGTGCCTGAGGGGCTGCTGGCGCGCCGGGACGGCCGCACCGGGCCGCCCTCAGATCCACGGGAGGGCTGTTCGGCCGGTCAGTGGCCGGCACCGCCGCGGCCGAGGGTGCGCAGGGGCCGCTCCCCGCGACGTCGGCTGGGATGCTTGCGAGCCGCAGCAGGTGCTGGCTCCCGGCTCCCCCGGCGTTCTCGGGTCGCTAGTCCCCAGCGCCGGCCGGCGGCGTCGGCGGAGGCCCGGCGGGCGATCCGGGGCGGCCATCTGCGTCCGGAGCCGGCGGGCGCGGCACCGGCAGCGTCGCCGACCGCACCGGGCACCCGCACCACCAAGGGCGGGCGAGGCCGTCGGTCCGGCGCTCCCAGCAGATCCGGCGGGGCCTCCAACAGCTGCACCACCGTCGGCTCCTCGGCAGCCCCGCCGGCCGGGATGAGCAGGCGGCCACGAGCAGCCTGAGCTGGAGGCGGGAGGTGGCGCCGACCATGGCGGTCAGGGGCCTGGGCGGTGGTGTCGGCGGCGCGGAGAGGGCGGCGGCCCCGCATGGTGCGGGCCTGAAGGTCCATGCGCTCTGAGCTCATCAACCGGCATGGAGCCGAGCGCCGCGCCGGCCTCGGAGCCGGCCAGGGCGATGACGAGGAGGTCACGCAGCCGGGCCAGCAGGTCCTCGACGAAGCGGCGGGGGTCGTGCCCGGAGGAGACGACCCGGTCAACCACCCGGAAGACGCCGGCGCCGTCGGATGCCGCGATGGCGTCGACGCACTGGTCGAGCATGGTGGTGTCGGTGTAGCCCAGCAGGGGCGACCGCCCGCTGGTAGTCGACGCCGCCGTCGTGCGCCCCGCCGATGAGCTGGTCCATGACGGAGAGGGTGTCGCGCACGGAGCCACCGCCGGCGCGCACCACGAGGGGAAGACGTCGGCCGATCTCGACGCCCCTCGGCCTGGCACAGGTGGCCGAGGTAGCCCTCGAGGATGCTCGGGCGGGACGAGACGGAAGGGGTAGTGGTGGTGCGCGAGCGGATGGTGCCGATGACCTTCTCCGGCTCGGTGGTGGCGAAGATGAACTTCACGTGCGCCGGCGGCCCTCAACGAGCTTGAGCAGCGCGTTGAAGCCCTGCGCGGTGACCATGTGGGCCTCTGTCGAGAATGAAGATCTTGTAGCGGTCGCGGGCCGGGGCGAAGGCGGCGCTCCGCGCAGGTCGCGGGCGTCGTCGACGCTGCTGTGGCTGGCGGCGTCGATCTCGACGACGCTCGAGGCTGCCAGGCCGCCGGTGGCCAGGTCCCGCAGGAGGGCAGCCGCAGGGGGTGTCGGTGGGGGCCTGGGCAGTTGAGGCAGCGGGCCAGGATGCGCCGACGTCGTCTGCCGCAGCGCGCGCGGGCCGGAGAAGAGGTAGGGTGGGTGACGCGGTCGGCCCGCAGCGCCGCCACGAGCGGAGCGGTGACGTGGTCCCTGCCCGATGACCTCCTGGAAGGTGTCGGGGCGGTAGCGGCGGTACAGAGCGGTGGTCACGGCCTGAGCTCACTCGGCTGGCCGACCGTGCGAGGCACCGGGCGGGTCGGCTCCCTATCTGGCACGATAGGGGGAGCCGCTGCGTCGCCGACTGAGAAACGGAGGAACCATGCCCGTCACCGAGGTTCTTGTCACCCGCAATGCCACCTACCGGCCGAGGTCCTCGCCCGGGGCGGCCTGGCGGCCAAGGGCACGCAGAAGGTCGCCGTCGTCGCGTGCATGGACTCGCGCGTGGACGTCTTCGCGGCCCTGGGGCTCGCCCGGGCGAGGCGCACGTCATCCGTAACGCCGGCGGCCCTCGTCACGCGAGGACACGATCCGTCTTTCTGACGATCAGCCAGCGGCTGATGGGCACTGAGAGATCCTCGTCATCCACCACACCGGCTGCGGCATGCTCTCCTTCTCCGACGAGGAGCTGTGCCGCGCCCTGGCGGAGGAGACGGGCTGCGCGGCTGACCCGGGCGCCGGGGCCTCACCGACCCGGCCGCCAGCGTGCGCCAGTCGATCGCCCGCATCAAGGCCTCGCCGTTCATCCCCCGCACCGACGCCGTACGCGGCTTCGTCCTGGACCTGGCCACCGCCGCCTGGTGGAGGTCGACGCCGTCGAGGCCTGATCCCCAGGCAACCTGGTGCACATCAGACCGGCCTCCACCTGGGTACATGAGGACCCCTCGCGCACCCTGCCAGAGCCCTGCTTACCTCTTTGCTACCTTCCGGTCCTGGGGGATTCTGCTGGATGACGCCGCACGAGGGCCGAGCGAGAGATCACCCGATCCGGCCTCCGGTTGCGAAACCGCCCCAACCAGCCCTGCGTGACAGATCCCACCGCCCCGGGCTGGGCCCCGGGGATGGCGGTCCGATATATTCCTCTCGTTGCATCGGTGTCGCTGCGTGGAGCGCCTGGAGGATTCGCCTAGTGGTTTATGCGCGCACGCTGGAAAGCGTGTTGAGTGCAAGCCCTCGAGGGTTCGAACTCCCCATCCTCCGTTACCACCACCCCGGAATCTCTGCGATTCCGGGGTTTGCGGTACTCTCCTCTGCCCCACGGCAGGCGATCCGTAGGGACCTCTCCCCATCGACGACGCCGTCCGCCCCTGCCACGATTGCACCATGCTCACGAAAGCCTCACCCCTGATCGCCCTGCCGACTGCGTTCCTTCTCGCCCTGAGCCTCAGCGCCTGTGATGAGGATGCGGTGAGCATCCCTCCACTCGCGCCTCATCCTCAGCCGAGGCTGACTCCACGGAGTCCCCCAAGGACTCTCATGACAAGGAGGCCAGGACTCCTGATGACGACTCCCTCGACCGCTCCGAGGCCAGCGCCTCAGCCGACTCCAGTACCGGAGCAGAGGGCGACGCCAAGACCGTGGACATCAGCGACCTCAAGACCGGAAACTGCGTCACCGAGATGGTCACCGGCACCAAGCACGGCGAGACGGGCACCACGGGCGCGAAGGTCGTCGACTGCTCCACTCCCCATCAGTACGAGGTGATCGGGACCGGACAGTCCACAGCCTCAGCTACACCGAGGCCGACACCGGAGGAGATCTCCACCGTCTGCACGCCGGTGCTGGAGAGCCATGTGATCTTCCTCCACGGCCAGAAGTACCGCGTAGCGGCCCTCACCCCCGTGCAGTCCTCCTGGGACCAGGGGGACCACTCGTTCACCTGCTTCGCCCAGAACCCGGATGACACACCATTGAACAATTCCATCAAGAACTCCTAGTCTGTCCTCATCGAGCAGGACGGCCGCGCACAGGCGGAGCACCGGCTGAGAAGAGCCACTTCTTCTTTCCCACGTCTCGCGAACACCGTCCCGCCTCCCACTCCGGCCGGGTGGCGACTCTCCGTTTCTCCGTCTCATGTCGCCACCCGGTCCTTATCCCGGATTTTTCAGCCGACTTTCCGACCGTGGTCAGATTCCCGCAGAAAACCGGCACAATCCCACCATTCCGGCTGTTACGGTTCGAGTCATGCGCACCCTGACCTCACTCCTCGCCCTCCCCGTCGCAGCCGCTGTCACCATGGGGCTGACCTCCTGCGGCCTGTTCTCCTCGGAAACCACCACCGCCACCAAGGACCTCGAGGTCGGGCAGTGCTACAACACCGTGAGCAAGGAGTCCGGCGGAAAGAACGCAGTCGGCGAGGTCACCGTGGTCGACTGCTCCAAGGCGCACACCTACGAGGTCATCGCCCAGAGCACCTTCGGCGACGACATCAAGAAGCTCCCCGAAGGAAAAGCACTCGACTCCCTGGGCCAGGGCTTCTGCCTGGGCGAGGACTTCACCAAGTACGTCGGAATCGAGTCCAGCCAGACCAGCTACCAGATCGAGTACCTCATGCCCAGTGACGGCACCTGGGCCCAGGGTGACCGCAAGATCAGCTGCGTCGTCACCCAGGGGGACAAGTCACAGGTCAAGGGCTCGGCCAAGAACTCCAAGAAGTAGCCCCCACCGGTTCCCTCAGCGGCTGAGGGCCCTACTCCGTTGACGACGGCGTTCTGCCCCGGCAACGTCCGGGGACGACGGCGTCCCGTCGCCCACCGGCCCGAGTCCCGCCAGCAGCTCCTCACCCTACAGCGCGACCGGTCGCGCGGGTCTGCTGCTTGCCTCCGACCGCTGAGGCATCGGCCCCGATGCTCTCCTGCTCCATGAGGGCGGTGGAGATCATGAGCTTGATGCGGTTGAGCTGGTTGACCTCGCTGGCGCCGGGGTCGTAGTCGATGGCCACGATGTTGGCCTGGGGGTAACGGCGTCGGACCTCGCGGAACATGCCCTTGCCCACCACGTGGTTGGGCAGGCAGGCGAAGGGCTGGCAGCACACGACGTTGGGCACGCCGTCCTCGATGAGCTCGATCATCTCGCCGGTGAGCAGCCAGCCCTCCCCGGCCTGGTTGCCCAGGGAGAGCACCGTCGAGGCCTTGCGGGCCAGCTCGACCGTGGAGGGCTCGATATCGAAGGTACCGCCGGCGGCGCGCAGGGCGGCACGGGCCGGGGCCTGGAGCTGCTCAATGAACCAGACGGCCGCCTTCTTCTTGGCCACACTCCCCTTGCCGATGCCGTAGGCGTCCGCCTCCCACTGGGCAGTTACCAGCCCGGACAGGAAGAAGGGCAGGAGCCCAGGGACGGCCGCCTCGCAGCCCTCGGCCTCGATGACGTCGATGACGTGGTTGCTGGCGTCAGGCTGGAACTTCACCAGGATCTCGCCGACGACGCCGACGCGTGGGCGCCGGGGCTCGTCGCGGCGGGGCAGGTCGTTGAACTCGCGGACCATCTCGCGCAGGAGGCGGCGGTAGCCGATGCGCCCGCCCCAGGTGGGGCAGCGGCCCTTGTGCTCGAAGTACTCGGCGATGATGCGGTTCCAGCGATCGACGAGCTCCTGGGTGGAGCCTTCGACCACCTCGTAGGGGCGCACCCTGCAGCAGGCAGGTGTTGAGGGTGTCGCCGATGATGATGCCCTGGAGCATCTTGAGGCCCATGGTGGCGGTCAGCTCGAATCCGGGTTGACCTCGATGCCCTCTGCAGGAGATCGCCAGACCGGCACCTGCGGTAGCCGGCCTCGCGCAGGCCCTTGCGCAGCATAGGCGGCGTAGCTGGTGGCCCGGCAGATGCCGCCGGTCTGGGGAGATGGCCACGACGCAGGAGTCCGGGTCGTGGCTGCCGTCGGTGAAGGCGCGATGAGCTGGGCTGATGACCATGATGGCGGGGAAGCAGGCGTCGTTGCGACGTAGCGCAGGCCCACCTCGAGGTCGTCACGGGTGGCGGACTGAAGCAGCTCGACCTTGAGCCAAGGCGCCGCATGAGCGGGCCTCGAGGGCCGGAAGTGCACGGGGCTCATCTGGGGCATGAGGATGGTGGTGGCGCATGGCCTCGGTGAAGACCGGACCGGTGGGCTCCCGGCAGCTCTGCCCTCCGACGGCGCCACTCGCCTGCTCCGGTCGGCCGTCTCCTCAACGGTCCGGGCGGCGGCCATCGCGAGGGCTCATCGGCGGGAGCGGTCGTGTCGATCTCGACGGCATCACGACAGTGCCATCGGCCTCGTCGCAAGCCTCCTGACGGCCTCCGGGGTGAGCCGTCTTCCGCGGCATGGGCCTCGGAGGCGGCGGCCAGGAGCGCAGGGCGGATGGTGGCGGCACCGAGGTTGGAGACCTCATCGATCTTGAGACTCGTGAGACCCCTCCGGCGGACTCCAGGATCTCCTGACCTGGTCGGTGGTCAGGGCGTCGACGCCGCAGCCAAACGAGTTGAGCTGGACGAGCCTCGAGGTCGTCGCGGGTGGTGACGAGCTCGGCGGCCTGGTAGAGGCGCGAGTGGTAGGCCCACTGGTCGCGCACCCGCAGGCGTCTGGTGACGCCCCGTGGGCTGCGGGACTTGGCGTGGGCAGGCTGACGCCGGTGACGTCGGACCAGTCGGCGGGCGCCTGCGGGTCGGGAGCGGAGCTCGTCCCACCCGACGGCGCAGTGCGGCCACAGCCCGGCTGAGCGCCCCTGGTGGCGACGGCGTGCTCGGCGCCGTCCCGGGGTCGGGGGCCTGCGTCCGTGCCGGGTGACGAGCCGGCCTGGCGGGCGATGGCGGCCCAGTCGGTCTTCTTGCTTGGCCTGGCTGATCTGGCGGGGCGCCCTCCCGACTCAGCTTTCCCGGGCCGACAGGGCTTACCGGCACCCCCGGTCTCCTCGGAGATCCTGGGCTTCCGGCCCGCCCTGCGGTCGTGGTGGTCGCGACGTCGGATCCGCCGGCGACCGGCCCGGTGTCGGTCTCGGAGACACCTGGTTCCGGCACCGGTGGCTGCGGTGTCGGGCTCGGGCAGAGGGAGTCCCTCGGACAGGACGGCCAGGCCCAGGGTGTTGATGACGTCGGGGACGCCGTGGTTGATCTCGGGGTCGATGTGGTAGCCGTCCGGCCAGGACGATTCCCTTGCGGCCGTTGTCCTCCATCCACCTCAGGGCGCGGCGGCCTCGGCGCGCACGTCGGCCTTGAAAGGGCAGCGTCCTCGGCGAAGCCTGGCGGCCACGGGACCGGCGCGCCTCGGGCAGGGTGACGTCCCAGTCGGCGAAGACCTCGACGAGCTGCTCGGCGAGCGTCGCGGGTCGGCCAGGTTGAGGAAGGGGAGAGCATCCGCACCCCGAGCCCTCGGGACCCGTGCCCCCCTCAGCGCCCGTCGGGTCCTTCCTGCTGCCCGTCGCGTACGGCCCTCGACGTTGTTGCGTGATGACCTCGCAGGTGGCCACGATCGGGCAGTTGAAGTGGTCGGCGACGCTCGGACGAGCCTCGCGCTCGTAGAACACGCAGGGGAACCAGATCGTCGTGATGCTCCTTGGCGATAAGGGCCTCGATGTGCCTGTGGGCGAGCTTGGCCGGGTAGCAGACGTTCTCCGAGGGATCGTGTCCATGCCGGACCCGAAGAGCTCGTGGTTGGAGCGCCCCGAGATCATGACGCGGAAGCCCAGCGAGGTGAGCACCGTGAACCACAGGGGGTAGTTCTCGTACATGCCCAGCACCCTGGGGATGCTCGATGTCCCCGCGCGGCTGCGCCTCGCGCAGGCGCCGGTAGGAGAAGGCCCGCTTGTACTCTGTAGTCGTAGAGGCTGGGCAGGTCGGACCTGGTGGCGCGCTGCCCTGGGTGGCACCCCTGCTCGCAGCGGTTGCCGGAGAGTGGCGCTGACCGTCGCTGAAGGTGGTGATGGTCGCTGGCAGTGGTTCTGGCACAGCTTGCAGGTGGCGGTCCTCGGTGGTCAGGCTGAAGCGGGAGAGCTCGCCCAGGCTCATGCGAGGCCCGGAGGGCACCCCTGTCGTAGGAGGCCCGGGCGCTCAGGGCCGCACCGAAGCAGCCCATGAGGCCGGCGACGTCGGGGACGCACCACCTCACGGCCGGTGAGCAGCCTCGAAGGCCCGCAGCACCGCGTCATTGAGGAAGGTGCCGCCCTGACCGAGACCCGCCTCACCGAGCTGGTCGGCGTCCTTGAGCTTGATGACCTTGTACAGGGCGTTGCGCACCACCGAGTAGGACAGGCCCGCACTGATCTCCCCACCGTGGCCGACCCACGCTGGGCCTGCTTGACCGAGGAGTTCATGAACACGTGCAGCGGGCTGCCCAGGTCCACCGGCCGCTCGGCGTGCAGGGCGGCCTCGGCGAACTCGCCGATCTCCAGCCCCATCGACCGGGCGAAGGTCTGCAGAAGGAGCCGCAGCCGGCCGAGCAGGCCCTCGTTGACGCTGATGGAGTCGATCGCGTCGCCCTTGATGCGCAGGTACTTCAGCTGTCCTGGCCGCCGATATCGATGACCGAGGTGACCCTGGATTGAGGCAGCCGCCCGGTAGTGCGCCATCGTCTCAACCACGCCCTCGTCGATGCGCAGCGCCGCCTGACCAGGGACTCCCCGTAACCGGTGACGCAGGAGCGCACGATCCGCACGCCATCGGGCATCTCGCGGTGATGCGGCGCAGGATCTCCACGGCGGCCGTCACCGGGTCGCCCTCGTTGCCGGCGTAGTGCTCACACGATCCGCCCGCGCCCGTCCAGGACGACGGCCTTGATCGTCGTCGAGCCGGCGTCGATCCCCGGGAAGCAGTCACCGTCCCGAACTCGGCCGTCCCCTGACGCCGACGCCGCGTGAGGTCCCCTCGTCGTCGATACCGTCGAGCTCGTCGTCCGCCGTCCGGCTCAGGTCCGCCTCCTGGGGGACCTCGGGACCGGCCAGTGGGCCCTGTTTCAACGTGCGCGCGGGCGTGCTGCTCACGGAAGGCCTCCAGCTCGGCGGCTGTCCTGGAAGAGCGGGACGCATCCGGGAGGTGCCCAGGGACAGGGCCTTGCGGGTGGCCAGGCGGGTGGACAGCTCCGAGATCGGCGTCGGCTCGCCCGAGGAGAGCAGGGCAGCACCGATGGCGACGTAGAGCTGGGCGTTGTCGGGGCAGGTGAAGGAGTCGACCTGCTCGGCCAGGGTCCGCTCGAAGGCGGCGCGCAGCTGGGGCAGAAAGTGCAACGGCCCACCCAGGAACATGACGTGGCCACGGATGGGGCGCCCGCAGGCCAGGCCCGCAATGGTCTGGGTGACGACGGCCTGGAGGACGAGTGCAGCCAGGTCCCTCACTGCAGCACCCTGGTTGATGAGCGGCTGGAGGTCGGACTTGGCGAAGACGCCGCAGCGCGAGGCGATGGGGTAGAGCGTCGCGTAGCGCGAGGCCAGGTCGTCCAGGCCGGCGGCGTCGGTGTGAAGGAGCTGAGCCATCTGATCGATGAAGGCACCGGTACCGCCCGCGCAGGTGCCGTTCATGCGCTGCTCGGGGGTGGGGTGGAGGTAAGTGATCTTGGCGTCCTCACCACCGAGCTCGATGACGACGTCGGCCCGCGGATCACACACGCGCACCGTCTCGGTCTCGGCGATAACCTCCTGAACGAAGGGCAGACCCATGAGGGTGGCCAGGGACAGCCCGGCGCTGCCGGTCACCGCCCCACGCACGACGGCGCCCGGATATGCCCGGCCGACCTCCTCCAGCAACCGGGTCAGCTCACCACGCACATCCGCGTTGTGACGACGGTACTCAGCAAACACCGGCGACGCCGGACTCCCCGACGCCGAGTCGGCCGAGGGCACCCGCAGGCACCTCGGGCAGACGCTCAGGGAGAAGGACCAGCTTGATGGTGGTCGAGCCGATATCCAACCCCATCCGCAGGGCACTGGTGCCGTCTGCCGGGGCACGACCGTCACAGCCCGGGTCCACCGACTGCGCAGCCGACCCCGTGGTCGCGGAGGAGGCAAACCTCCGCGAGATGGAGACAGGATCGGGAACGGACATGCTTCACCTCGGCGCGCGCCTACGCCGACCTTCTGTGAGCCGACGACGATGTGGGCTGGACCCCACCGTATCGAGGCGAACCATCAGTCTCAACGGTGTTGAAATGACCGTGCGACCCGCCCTCCACCACCTCGACTTCTTGGTGCAATGACGGCCAGAATCTCCTGCGGTTATGTGACGCCCACTCCAAGAACCTGAACAACGTTGAATATCGCACCGATAAACTTCCCTAAAAATAGGGCGACCGTCACACCCTCTCAGGTTCGCTGACCCCGATCAAGTGCTGTGTTCTCCCGGAACTTCTCCGGTTTCTGCAGGACTGGTCACCACGGGCAGCAGCGGCACTCGTAATCTCCTGGAGTGACCAGTGATGCCCTCAGCGCTCCGCAGCCGAGCGCCTCGCCCGAGGAGGTGAGGCTCGATCACCCCCGCCCTGGTCACACACGACGCCGAGGACCCCGGCGTCGGCCGACGACCGGCAGCACCCAGCCACCCTCCACGCGGGATGCGATCCTGACCGCCGCGCGCGAGTCGTTCCTGGCCCTGGGCTACGAGGGCACGACGATCCGGGCAGTGGCCCGCACGGCCGGGGTGGACCCGGCACTCGTGTCGTACTACTTCGGTTCCAAGGGCGATCTGTTCGGGGCGGCCGTCAACCTGAGGGTACGGGCGAGCGAGGAGATCGCGGCCGCCGTCAGCGGGGACCTGCGCTCAGCCGGCCCCCGCCTGGTGAGGCTGTCACTGACCGCCTGGGACGATGCCGCCGGTGGGGCGACCTTCCGCACCCTGCTGCGGTGGATGGCCACGGACGTCAGCTCCCCAGAGGCGATCCAGAGCTACGCGACCGAGCAGATCGCCACCCCCATGGCCGAGGCCCTCAAGCAGTCGGGCCTGTCGGGGATATCAGCACGAGAGAGGGCCACCCTGGCCGGGTCCCAGCTGGTGGGACTGGCCATGATCCGCTATGTGCTGCGCCTGGAACCCGTCGCAAGCGCCAGCGTCGACCATCTGGTGGAGGTCGTCGGGCCGACGATCCAGCACTACCTCACCGGCCCGTTGCGCCCCAGGTGAGTCAACCGGACCGAGGCGCAGCAGCCACCGTCGGCGTGATCACCCCAGTCAGCCCGGCCACCACAGTCAACGCGCTACGTCACCACCGGACATACGCATGTAGACATAGACCGTCATGAGAAAGATCATCGGGATGACCACGAGCAGCCCTATGACGGTCAGCAGCCCACCGAAGTAGACGGGGATGATGGTGAGCGCCAGCAGCGGCGCATTACCGCCTTGCCTCATGAGACGGTATGAGCGACCAATCGCCTCGAAGCAGGAGCATCCCTCGTTCATGACAACGACCACCGCCACCCAGCAGAAGTAGCCGACCACCAGGCCTCCGAGGGGGAAGAGGGAGGCGATGGAGCCCGCAAGACCGACGAGCACGAGCGCGGCAGCCGCGTCGAAGCCATGAGGAGGCACAACGAGGGAGCGAAGCGTCACCTTCTCCCCGCGGGCGATCCGAAGCGCGGCGGTATAGAGACCCAGCGCCACCATCAGCCCCCAGAGCAGCGCCATCGGAATCCCGATCGCGGCAATGAGCGCGCCATTGTCCTCACCGACCACGCTGACAAGTCCGGACACCACCAGCGCCATTGCCAGCAGGCTCAGCGGGATCCAGGCGATGATGAGGGGATTGGCGAAGGTCTTGGCCCAGGCCCATTTCAAGGCATCAACCACCTCGATCCGCGGCACCGGAGGCTGCGCGAGGACCATGGAGACGGGTAGCTGCTGGCAGCCGTAGGCCCCGTCGAAGCCCGGCGCCGGGGGCATGTAGCCGTAGTGGCCAGCACCGCTCGACGCGCCAGGAGATTCAAAAGACTCGGACACGGTGTCTTCTTTCTGGACATGGAAGCATGCTCGCCCCGGTTGGGAACCGGGGCGAGCATACGCGCGATCGGAATACAGTCAGGTCCGACTCAGAAGGTCTCGTAGCGCGCGGAGCTGAGGAAGACGCCGTGGCCGGTCTCGGTGTTGCGGCAGGTCATGCCGGTCTCCCTCGGAGCTGCACACCCAGGACCCGAAGGTGACGGACTGGCCGTACTCCACCACCTGGGGCGAGGAGGACCCGCCCCCGCGGAAGGCCTCATCGAGCGAGAAGGCGCCCTCGCTGCGGCCGCCGAGCTGCGGAGTGCCCCCGGAACTGAGGTCGAACCACCACTTCGGCGAGCCCGCCTCGTCCCGGCCGTAGGTGGCGTCGGAGCGGTAGGACAGCACACCGCAGCCGGCGAAGTGGGCGGACAGGTCGCAGCCGATGTTGCCCGACGGCGACATCGATCATGGCCGTCTTCCGAGACGAGGTTGTCCGGAACGAAGGACGTGGCCTGACCGGCCGACTCATCAGCGGGGGCGGCAGGCTCGGAGGGCGCCTGCGCGGTAGCGTCCTTGTCAGCCGGTACGTCAGCAGGCTTGTCGATGGCCTGATCGGCCGGTTTGTCGGCCGACTTGTCAGAGCTGTCGGAGGAGCCTGCGCGGGCCGAGCGGCCTCGAGGACTTCTGCGCCTCAGTGAGCCGCAGGCTGCGGCTTCTGAGCGGTCCCGGCGTGGGCCCCGCCGGCGTTGTTCGCGTTGCCCTGAGCCTGCGGGGCCTTGGAGGCACTGCCGCTCTGCTGGCTCGGAGCGTCCGTCTTGCCGGAGGCCGCCACCTTGGTGGCGCCGTTCCCGCCGGCAGCGGGCCGGGGCTCACTGGCCCGCGGGCTCGCAGGGCGGGACTGAGAGCCGGAGGAGGGCTGCTGCGCGGATGAGTTGTTGGAGCCCTTACCGGTGGGGGCTCGGGATGCGAGGAGAGGCGTGCTCCGCCTTCTGCCCGGAGGTCGCCTCGGCGCTGGCCGTCGACTGCGCCTTCGCAGATGAGCCCGTAGTGCCCTGCTGATTGGCGTCGGAGGCACCGCCGGACTGACAACCGGCCAGGAGCATGGCGGTCGAGGTGAGAACGACGAGGGACAGGGGAATGGTGAAGCCGCTTCGGCGGACCGCGATGGTCATGGCTGCGGCATCCTTTCGGTCGAGGTCGGTGCAGCCAACACGGTACTAGAGCCCCGAAGAGGAGGGGAACAGTCAGAAAGCCAGGCGTCCCGCCGATTTCCGGCATCAGACGTCCCATCTTCCCAGCAAACCACCAGATATCGCAGTGATAACGCCAATCACAGAGAGATGACGAAATGACCGTTCTACAGGACACATTCCATCTAGTGAGACAGATAACGGAATGGCCTCCCCTCCTCGGAGGAGTACGCAGAAGGTCAACCCCGGCGGACCGGCGCCACGGACGGGCTGGGGTGTTGGGCGGCCCACGGCTCCCCCCACACACCTCCGGTCGCTTCATTCACTAGAATGTTGCCGTGATCTTCAAGGCAGTGCGAGAGAGGCCCCCCTACCCCGACCACGGGGTCACCACTCAGCGCGATTGGGCCGTCATCGCACCTCGACAGATCCGCCTGGCTGACCTCACCACCACCCGCGCGACCCTTGATCTGCGCAGCCTCCTGGATGACGACTCCACCTTCTACGGTGACCTGTTCGCCCACGTCGTCTCCTTCAAGGGGGACCTCTACCTGGAGACCGGCCTGCACCGGGCACTGCGCGCCGCCCTGCAGGGACGCACCGCGATCCACGCCCGCATCCTGGAGGTCACGGAGGACGGGGTGCCGCGGCTCGCCCCTGCGCCGCCGAGCGCCTGACCCTCACCGGCGGCACTCAGCAACTCACGCGAGGCCCACGGGCCGCGGCTCGGTCCCATGTCACATCGAGCCCACCACCACCCGATGAGCGCCGTCGTCCATTACCCTGGTTCGCGTGAGTAGTCCCGCAGATCCGCGCACCGAGTACCGGCGGCACATGCAGCACCGTCAGGCCACCGTCATCGGCACCATCCTGGCTGTCATGGTGGTCGCTGTCGCCGTGAGCCTCCTGGTATCGCTGGGCATCCTGCCCGCCTACAACCCGGGCTTCGCAGCCCAAGAGCACGGCGACCTACGTGCCCCAGCCCCTGCCCGCCCAGCGGCGCCAAGACCGTCGACGTCACCACGATCGAGAAGATCAACATCTACAACGGCTCCGAATCGGTGGGCCTGGCCACCACGGTGCAGCAGGATCTGAAGGAGGCGGACCTGCATATCACCTCGGCGAACGACTGGCCCGGAGGCATCTACAACGGCGAGGTCCAGATCATGGCGTCCAAGGGCGGCCTGATCAATGCCTACTCCCTGGCCCAGATCTTCCCCAACTCCACAGTGCAGCTCGATCGCAGCCTGTCCGACAGCGACACCACGGTCTCGGTGGTCCTGGGCAAGGAGTACCTGCAGAACGCGCTGAAGTCGGACGAGATCAAGCTTCTCGGCGCCGACAAGCCCATCACCGCCCCCAGCGACTGCGTCCCGGCGGACAAGGCCGCCACGAGTAAGCCCAGCTGATCCGGGGCCGCCGAGTCCGGGCGGGATCGCCCAGACGACGCCCCTCCCCCTTCGCCCGAGTGGCAGCCGATGTACGCGGTGCGGCACATCGGCTGCCGCCTTTCTGCGGCACCTGCCAGTGAGGGGCTCAGGAGCGGTTCTCAGCAGCGCCCTCAGCGCCATCGGTGCTCGACGACGTCGGGGCCTCTGCTGGGGACGCGGCCGAGGGGGAGTGAGCGGCGCGGCTGGAGTAGGCCGGCCCCTCCAGCTCGGTGCCGGCGGGGGCCGAGGCCGGGGAGGCCTGCTCCAGGTTGGTGCCGCGCAGCTTCGAGATCCAGCGCATGGCGTGGTAGACGCCGATGGCGGCCGCCGAGCCGAGGGCAATGCCCTTGAAGGTCATGTCGCCCCAGACCAGGGTGTAGTCGGCGATGGCCACGACCATGGACACGGCCGCGGTGTTGAGGTTGACCGGGTCGGAGAAGTCCACGCGGTTCTGCACCCAGATGCGCACCCCCAGCATGCCGATCATGCCGTAGAGGACCGTGGCCGCCCCGCCCAGGACACCGGCCGGGATCGTGGCGATGATCTGGCCGAACTTCGGCAGGAGGGACAGGCCCAGGGCGCTCAGCGCCGCCACCACGTAGGCGGCGGTGGAGTAGACGCGGGTGGCGGCCATGACGCCGATGTTCTCCGCGTAGGTGGTGGTGCCCGAGCCACCGCCGGCGCCGGCGAGCATGGTGGACAGCCCGTCGGCGAACAGGGCCCGGCCGGTGACGTCGTCGAGGTCCTCCCCGGTCATGGCGGAGACGGACTTGACGTGGCCGATGTTCTCGGCGATCAGGACGAGTACCACGGGGATGAACAGGCCCAGGTAGCGCACGTCGAAGGCCGGGGCGTGGAAGTCGGGCAGCCCCAGAACGGGGGCCTTGGCGACGTTGTCGAAGTTGACCTCCCCGCGCAGCATCGCGGTGGCGTAGCCGATGAGCACGCCGATGAGGATCGCCAGTCGCCCGATAATGCCCTTGAACATGACGGTGATGACCAGGATCGAGACGATCGTGACGACCGCCGTCACGGGGCCCTTCGTGACATTGCCCCAGGCCGCGGGTGCCAGGTTGAAGCCGATGAGGGCGACGATCGCGCCGGTGACGATCGGCGGCATGAGATGGTCGATCCAGGCAGACCCGACCAGGTGGACGATGACGCCCACCACCAGCAGGCACAGCCCCACCGAGATGATCCCGCCCTGCGCCAAAGGGCGGCCCTGTGGGGATCAAGGGGAGCACCGCTGTCACGTGTATAACCGGTCACGGCTCCGATGGGGGCGAGAAGCGCGAAGGAGGAGCCCAGGTAGCTGGGCAGGCGCCCGGAGGTGATGCCCAGGAACAGCAGGGTGCCCACACCGGTGAAGAACAGCGTCGTCGCCGGGTCGAAGCCAGTCAGCAGCGGCACCAGGAAGGTGGCGCCGAACATGGCGACGACGTGCTGGACACCGATGCCGATGGTGCGCGGCCAGGTAAGACGCTCACCGGGGGCGACGACCTCGCCCGGAGCGATGGACCGGCCATCGCCGTGCAGGCGCCAGCCACGAGAGGGGGAAGAGGACACGAGTGAGCTCCTGCCTAAGCACCGAGGGGAATGACTGTGTCCCGTGGGAAATCCACTCGCGGGAGACCCGCGGGACGCTTGGCAGGACCCGGCAGAGCCTGCCGGGACTTCAGCATAGCCCCTGCGCGGGAGGTGCGCGGACCGGGTCCCCTCGCGGGCGCCCGACGGGCCCCTCGCGGGTGTCCGGCCGCCGCACGGAGTCGTCCGTGGGGAGGATGCCGCCGTCGGGCCCCGACGGTGCAAGATGTGGGCATGAGCACCGCCGGGACCTCCCCTCCAGGACAGAGCGCACCGCCCTTTTCGCCGGGCTCGGAGCAGTACGTCAACGGGCTCCCTCCGGGATTCGTCTTTCCCGGCACCGAGAACCTCGACCCGGCGGAGATCTTCTCCGGCCCCGGCTACACGGCACCACGCCCTCGTACCGACTCCAGGGCGTCGGCCGCCCTGCTCGGTGGACTGCTCAGCTTCATCCCCCTCATCGGCGTCGCCGCGATCTTCCTGGGCATCAGTGCGCTGCGGCGCCTGCGCCACAGCTACGACTCCGGTGAGGGACTGGCCTGGCTGGGGCTCGTTCTGGGAGGAGCCTCCATGGTCCTGTGGTCCTGCATCCTCGTGCTCGTGCTGTTCGTGACCTAGGGCCACACGGCCACACCCTGCCATCAGGTCCCCTACAGTGGTCCCGTGAAGCCTTTCATCATGGTGACCACGCGCCCCGAGCACGAGGCGGCGCAGGACGAGTACGAGTCCTTCCTGGCTCAGAGCGGCTATCACGCGGCGACCTGCAGCACATCGCCCTGGAGGAGGTCGACTTCCTCGACTCCTTCACCGCGGCCGATGTCTCCGGGGTGCTCATCGGGGCCAGCCCCTACAACGCGGACACGCCGGCGGCTGAGAAGACCCGCAGTCAACGCAACGTCGAGGAGCAGATCCGCGAGCTGCTCGGGGTGGTTCTCAAGGAGGGCATCCCCCTCCTGGCCACCGGCGTCGCGCTGCAGGTGCTGGCCGACTACCTGGGCACCGGGACGCAGGAGGAGTTCGGTGAGGAGCTGGGCGCCGTCGACCTGTTCCTGACGGCGGAGGGTCGCGAGGACCCGGTCCTGGAGGGACTCCCCCAGGTGGTCACGGTGTTCGCAGGTCACTATGAGGGCGTCGGGGAGGTGCCCGCGCACGCGACCCTGCTGGCGAGCTCGCCCGACTGCCCGGTCCAGATGCTGCGCGTGGGCAGGAACGTCTACGCCTGCCAGTTCAACCCCGAGCTCGACGCCGTCCGGTTCGAGCGGCGCGTCAGCATCTACGACGAGGCCGGTTACGGCGACCCGGACATGAGCGAGGACATCCTCACTCAGGCCCGGTCCGCTGAGGCGCACGACGCCGGACAGATCATCCGCAACTTCGTCTCGTACTTCGCACGCGACTGAGCTGCCACTCCTGGGGGCCGGACGCCCCGAAGGACTCGGGGGTACAGGCGCAGCTCCGGAACGGAGAGCCACGACCATCAGGACCTTGCCATGACTTACCCACCTGCCCATCCAGGGCCGCCACAGGGACAGAGCGGCCCGTCGAGTCCGTCGTACGCTCCGCAGGCCGCCTACGGCCGACCTCCGGTGAGCGCTCCACAGGGCGGGACGACCTACGGACAAGCGCCGACGCCGGCCGGCTACGGCGCCTACGTGCTCCCTGAACAGGGTGCGATCCCAACGCAGTCGGTGCCTCACTCACCCGGGGCCTCCGCCCTCCCGGGGCAGCCCCATCCGTCTGCGTCCGCACACGTCTTCGCACCGCAGTACCAGCCGCATCAGCAGCAGTACCAGCAGTACCCGCACTACCCACGAGGCGCGGGATCGGACACCGGGGCCGGGTACCTGGTCGGAGCAGTCACCGCCCCGGGCTACTCCGCCCCGGGTTACGCCACCTCCGCCAGACCGCCGCAGCTGGGCGGTGCGCGCCCGGAAGCCACCTCACCCCAGTCCATCGGCACAGGACAGGGTGTTCCGTGGCGCGGTGCGAAGACCCTGACACTCGTGGCCCTGCTCGCGCTCTCCGCACTGGAGACCGTGAGCTTCATTACTTCTATGAATGTGTACCTTGCGGGCAAGCAAAGCTGGCTCTCCATCTCCAGACTGACGGCCTCACTGATATACCTCAGCATCACACCGAGCCTGTGGTGGCTCTTCCTCGCCGTCCGGCGCCTCTTCCGAAACCAGCCCATTTCCGAGATGACAGGATTAGCGCTGTGGTACGGATTTCTGATGCTCATGCTCCCAACCGGAACCGCCCAGTCCCATCAGGTTCACATCAACGCCGTCATCATTGTTCTTTCTTTCGTCGTCGCCACAGTCGGGGCAGTCGCCACCGTACGACTCAACCAGAGGCTGCAGGAGCCGCGGTCCTGGATCGTGACCCTCGCCGTGGGCTCTTGTCAGTTCATCCTCTTCAACGCGATCCACCGTTTCGCAAATTTAGGCTGGATCACCTACATCTTGGTATCGCAAGGTCGGAGTGTCACTCACTACACGTCACACCTCTGGCTCGTGTGGTCGGAATCCGATGGGGGGCGGCATTCCTCTGATACCGAGCCTGGCATTCTCCAGCCTCATCGTCGTCCTTTCGGGTATCAGCTCCATCCAGGCGGCCCGAGGCTCTTACGACAAGATTTTCAAGATAACCTCCATTGCCTGCGCATCCCTGCTGACCCTCTACAACATCATCGTCTCCACCGCCTTCGGAATACTCTCGAGTGACGGACACAGCCACACGCCATCCGAAACCGGTTTCATGCTGCTGACAGTCGTCGTCATCGGGATCATCACCATCGGATCGGCGGTGGCTGCCGCCCGTCAGCTCACCAACCGGGAGTCCGTGAGCGGCATCCAGCAGGGACTTCATGCTGGAGGGGCAGGGGGCATGCAGAACCGCTTCAGCCGGCACCATCGGTCCCAGTCACCGTGGGGGAGCGGATACAGCGGGTACTGAGCCCATCCGGAATCGCGGGTCCAGCACGCAGCATCGCCCTGGTCATCGACACCGGCCGGCACCTCAAGCACAATGCCACGTATGCGGCAGCCACCTCAACCTCCTCAGAGCAGCCCCAGCCCAACGCCGTCGGGGGCCTCCGAGCATCACCCGGCGACGCCGTACGGCGTGATGCCTGACGGGCCGGCCCCTTCCTCGCCACCCCCGCATGCGCCCTACACACCGGGCCACGTTCCCCGGAGCGGTCAGCGGGCCGACTACCCCCATCTTTTCCGCGGGCAGACAGCTACTCCGACACAGCCGGTGGCCCCGCACCTGTCCAGCATCGGCCAGCCCGCCAGCGGGATCGTCGCCAACGGGACTGATGCCGCTCCCTACTCGGCGGGTCCCACCGCCAGCTTTCCCAGGTTCTCTCCCAGTCCTGCTCCTGTGACCCCGCAGCCGTTCGCCCGGCCATCGATGGTCAGCGCACCGCCACTCGGTGTCACCCACAAGGCCGCCCTCTCCTCACCCGCCCCCTGGAGGCGCGACCGAGTGGCCGCCCTGGTGCTGACGCTGTTAGCAGTTGGGATTCATGTGATATGGGCAATCAATGACGCGTCCGCGCACCCCGCCTTCCCCTCCTTGCAGAATCCCACAACGCAAGACTACTACAAAGCACTGTATTACATTCCACAGACATTGGGTGCCTGGTGGCTCATCCTTCTCCCTATTCCCATCATCACCATCACCAGGAACCAAGCCAGTACCATCACGACCGCAGCCGCACTTCAAATATTCTTCATCGACACATTAATCCTTAACAACAGCATCATCGGAAACCCCCTTCCCTATTTTGTGTCTTCTGGCCACCGGTGGTGCAGCGATCTTCACGACCCTGATGGGGAGGACCACCCGCCCCCCTCGACAATGGCTGGTCAACCTCGGAATGGCGGTGAACCTATTCCTCCTCGTGTCCATGGCCCATCGACTCATGAGACTGTGCATCCATGGAGAAATATATCAATCGGGCCTGAGCGACCATTCAGCCAACGTGTGGATGTCCCCCTCAGTCAGGCCGGACGGTCAGGGAATACCGCTCACTGCCGGGGCGGTCATCATGATCATCGTGGCCACCATCGCCTCGATCAGTCTTTATCTGGGATTCTCATCCCCCACCAGCCGAGCATTCCGCTACACCGTTGGAGTCGCCCCAGCTCTCATGGCGCTGGTCAACATGTATATTCTCTCCGTGTTCGGCTTATCCGGAGCCATCGTCTCCTCGGTGCTCGGTCTGACCAGCATCGGTACGGGTGCCCACCCGCACGCGGAGTTCCGGGCCTGGTTGGCATCGATCCTCCTCGCCCTTCTCGCCATCGGCCTGACGGTGCTCATGCGCCGCAACTCCTGCGTCAGACAGCACACGCCGACGCCCTGGAGCACATCACAGACCTTGACCACTGGGTTACCCAGTGTCGGAGCCGCCGCTCCCACGTACGCCGAAGGTGCACCGACGCACCCATCGGAAGTGACTGGTATCACTCCACCAGGGGCATCCATGCGCCCATCGGCTCCGAACTCCTGGTGACGGCGCACCACGTCGGTACGCCACTCACCTGGCCACGTCGCCTACCCATGTCACCAAGGAGTTCTCCCATGCGTACTCGCAAGATCGTGTCAGCCGCCCTGCTCGTTGCCGCCCTCGCCGTCGGTACCGCCGCCTGCGGTTCCACGAATGCCGACAAGAACAAGATGGAGCAGACCTCCACCCCCAGCGGCACCATGAGCGACAACAAGATGTCCGATGGCAAGATGAGTGACGGTAAGACCGCCGACACCAAGATGTCCGACGGGAAGATGGCCGACAATGCCACCTCCGGCAGCATGTCGGACGGCAAGATGAGCGACGACAAGATGTCACCCGCCCCCTCGGCCAGCAGTATGTCGGACGGCAGTAGAGCCCACCCAACGGAGCTGATCCTCACGACGCGCGTTGGCCCGTACCCGCCACGGTGGGCACGGGCCAACACACTGACAGACCGGCGGAGCAGGTACTCGACGGAGCTGACAGCGGTCCAGTCGGCAGCGGCAGTCCCCGACCCGCGCTCCCGCGGATAGGCTCGGCCGGAGGTTCTGGACCATGCTGACCAGGAAGACGGTCAGGACAGGTCGGCGTACTCCTGTGGCACGTCGGCAACAGCCTGAGCGATGGGGGTGTCACCGTCGTAGAAGGGGATGACCTTGCCGATGCTGGCCGGCTCGGCGAGCACAGCGGCGATGACATGAGCCACGTTGCCACGCGACGTCGGCGCCTTCGAGGTCGAGGTGCCCTTGGGGACGCGAGCCACGGTGATGGCACCGGTGGGTTCATCCAGGGTCAGCAGGCCCGGTCCCAGGATCGTCCAGGCCAGGTCGGTGGTCTGCAGGTGTCGGTCTGCCGCGATCTTCGCAATGGCGTAGGCGCGCAGCGGGTGGTCGTCGGGAACCTCGCCGTAGGCGGTGAGGAAGGAGACCATGACGTAGCGCGCGACCCCGGCTGCGGCGGCGGCCTCCATGGAGCGGATGGCGGCGGCGCGGTCGACGGCGTCGGTGCGCTCCGGGCCTCCCTTGCCGCCGGCCCCGGCGGACCAGACGATCGCGTCAGCACCGGCGAAGACCCGAGTGAGCTCAGCGACGTCGGCTTCCTCGACGGACAGGACCAGCGGGGTGGCTCCGGTGGCGGCGACGTCGGCGGAGTGGTCAGGGTTGCGGATGAGGGAGACGACCTCGTGGCCGGCGTCCACCAGTAGCGGGGAGGCCAGCAGCGCGACCTTGCCGTGGCCCCCGATCATGACAATGCGGGACATGCGCGAGTCCTTTCTGTACGTCCTGGGTGTTCGGGACCGATCAGACGATTCGGCCCGGGTGGGTACCCCAGCATCCACCTCGCCCGCACCGCACGCACCCCCTCCCGCGCTGGGCGAACTGGGACACAGAGGCGGGGCGCACCCGTCGACCGCTGCCCCAGTCGCCCTCGCGATGCGAGGGCACTGCACGAGGGGCGGAGGCCACTGGAAGTGGGTTGTGCGTAGCCATGAGGTGCGGGGGTTCGTGCAGTATGCACAGCCCCTGGCCGGTGCATTGCCACCTTCGTGGAGTAGACGCTCGGAGATGGCATCCCGGGGCCACCCCGACCGCATCGGACCTGCGACGAGATCGGCCGCAACCAGCAAGAGCCGACGAAGACCCTGCCGATCCTGTCCTTGCATCACGGAGACGCAGGCCGGCCAAGCATGTGAGTGGGGACCTCTGCACCTCCCATCGGGGATATAGTTTTATCCCAGATGAATGCACCTCTTCAGAGTCTCTAAAAGCCGCCATTCCGCCTGTTAGGCTCTTCGTATGCGACTAGGAGAACCGCCGGGCATACAAACCGGACAGCCCTTGACGTACTATCAGCACCTTTGCACCAGACTTCACGAGTCATCATTTCCCGGGCATGAAGTGCACATCGGCACGATCGAGCTGGGCACCTCAACGAGGGTCATTCACGTCCACATGAAAGATGGCGTGGCCATCATACTGTCTCTCCTCACAGTCGAAGGAGACGCACTCGAAGGAGTCAGCCTCACCTCCTCCCCCACCCTCATCAAGCAGGCGCTACAAGAGAAGGGGCATCACAGCTCACTCTTCGACGATATGCTCATCTTTTATGACGCTCTTACCGTGCTCCACTTTGACGATGACGGCTCCCCCTCATTCATGGAGTGGTACGACCCGAGTTACTGGGCCATAGCATCGTTCATTGAAGAGACCTTCCCTCAATCATCTCCGAAGCAGCCTTGAGAACGCGTCAGAGCATCCACCGATGAGCAACCAAGACGGCCTAGAACCTTAACCGTGAGAACAGAAGCAGAACACAGCCCTCAAGGGCGCACATCCCCACTGGGGCGACGTCAGGCCGACGCTTGACCCCCTGAAGCCCGGATCAACCCCGTCGGACTTCCTGCGTCTGTCAGTCGCGGGCGTGGACGGACACGAAGTTGGCCAGGAGCTTCCAGGAGTCGGAGACGTCGTCGAGGCGCACGCGAGCCTGGAGCTCGGCGAGCTCGTCGTCAGCGAAGTAGCCGTGACCGGCGTAGAAGCCGAGCCGGTGGGCGAGGTAGTCGCCGTCGAGCTCGGGATGGAACTGGGTGGCGTACAGGTTGCTCCCGATCCGGAACATCTGGACTGGGCAGGCCTGGCCGGCCCCCAGGACGAGGGCATGGGGCGGCAGCGTCGTGACCGCCTCCTTGTGGGCGACGAAGGCCTGGAAGACCCGGGGGAGGCCCGCGCAGATCGGGTCGGCCAGGCCGGCCTCGGTGAGAGTGACCTCGGGGGCGGTGACGGCCTCGCCGTAGGTGGTGTCGACGACGGCGCCCTGGTGGCAGGCGAGCGTGCCGACGCCGTAGCAGGCGCCGAAGAAGGGGAAGTCGGCCGCGACGACGCGGTCGAGCAGTCCGGAGAGCTCGGCCTCGACCCGCTTCTGGGTGGCGGACTTCTTCTCCGGCGGGGTGGAGGCGTTGAAGGGGGAGCCACCCACGAGGATTCCGGACCAGTCATCCAGGTCGATCTGCGGCAGGGACTGGGACTCCAGGCGCAGGCGACGGAGCGTGGACTCATCCAGGCCGGTGCGCTTGAGGAATGCCTCGTACTCGGCGTCGGCGGGCTCGTCGTCGCTGCGGGTGGCCAGGAAGAGGAAGGGTTTCACGAGATGACCTTAACGGGGGCTGGCAGCCTGGGCAGCATCCTTCTCACGCCGTTCCCAGAATCACGTTCAGGCGCCGGCCCGCAGGCCCCGGAGGACCTCCTCGACGGCGGCCAGGGTGACACCGGAGGCCTGCCTCAGGGAGAGCTGCGCCTGCCCGAGGTTCCCACCGGCGGCCGGGGCGTCGAGGTAGGTCAGGGCGGAGACCGCCACGCCCCTTGCGGCCAGGACCATGGCCTCAGCCACGGAGTCGGTGACGGCGGCGTCGGCACCCAGGGAGGCCAGGGCGCGGGACTCGGCCGGGCTCGGACGCAGCGGCCCGGGCACGAGCGCGACCACGGAGCTGCCGCTCACGCCGCGAAGGCCCCCCAGACGCTCGGTGAGCCTCGCGTCCCAGCCCGCCGAGACCATGCCGGCGGCCGGGAAGAGAGGCCACCGAAGACGTTGAGGTGGTCGGCGACGACGCGCACCTGGCCCGGCGCCGGCCCTCCGGCCACGTCACCGGAGCCGCGCAGCGGTGTGGCGCGGGTGACGAGCAGGGCGGCGCGCAGGCGGGCCCCACTGGCGATGCGGGCCAGCGCCGTCGCACTGCGTGCCGCCTCGCCCTCGTACATGCTGGTGCGACCGCGGGCGACGAGAACACCGAGACCACCGCGCTCGTAGGACATGAGAGCGTCCTCCTGGCCGGGAGCGCCTGGAGCCTGGACACCGGGCAGGAAGGACAGGCGCACACGGGCCGATGGGCGGCCCCAGGCCTGGTCGAGATCGCGCAGGAAGGCGGGCTCGGCGATGACGAGGAGGTCATGGCGGGCGCGACCCGTGGCCAGGAGGATGGAGGCGCCGTCGGGGTCCTCGTCCCAGATTCCTGGTGGGGCGGACTGCTGGACCATGGATTCTCTCGAGTGCGCCCGGGGCGGGCGATGGGACAGGGAACGATGGCCGGCGTTGGAAGCCGGTCAGGGTGGAGCGAAGTCTACGCGAAGACGCCACTGACCGCCGCCGACCTGAGCGCTTCCCTCACTCACCGACGGTTTCTTCACAGATGACGCGGCTCCGGGTCGATTATGAAGATTCCGTCGATCTGTGCGGGCTGTTGCTCAGCACCCCTCAGACGGTCCGACGTCGGCCCCCGCACCTGCACCTACGGCCGCTCCCCACCGGGCACAATCAGGGCATGACTCGTACCGGGCCGCAGGGCCGCACGCAGCCTTCGCAGACCGACCCCATCGGGGCACTGCTCTCCTCGCCCCCGGACCTGCCGGTGGTCGAGGTTCTGCCCGAGCTGCGCGAGCGCCTTCGCCCCGCCCCTTCCGGTTCTGACGACGTCGCCCCATGCCTGGTCCTCACGGCCCCACCCGGCACCGGTAAGACGACACTCATCCCGCCGCTCCTGGCCGACGTCCTGACCAACGTCCCTGCCGGCGCCCCGCAGCGCGCCCCGGAACGCGGGCCGGGCCGCGTCGTCGTCACCCAGCCGCGGCGCATCGCCGCCCGCGCGGCCGCCCGCCGCCTGGCCGACCTCCTGGGGGAGGAGGTCGGCGGCACCGTCGGATACGCGGTGCGCGGGGAGCGGCGCGCCGGCCCGGACACGCGGATCGAGGTCGTCACCGCCGGTCTCCTTCTGCGCCGTCTCCAGCGGGACCCGGAACTGGCCGGCATCAACGCCGTCATCCTCGACGAGGTCCACGAGCGCTCCTTGGACAGCGACCTGCTCCTGGCCCTTCTGACGGACGCGCGCGCCGCCCTGCGCGAGGACCTCACCCTCGTGGCCATGTCCGCCACGCTCGACGCCGACCGCCTGCGCCGCATCCTGGGCGGCTCGTCGGGCGACCCCGCCCCGCTGGTGGAGGTGCCCGGCCGACTCCACCCTCTCGAAGAGGTGTGGGCGCCGCCGGGGCGCACCGGTCGCCTGGGGCCGCGCGGGGTGCCGCGGGAGTTCCTCGCCCACGTCGCCGCCACCGTGGAGCGGGCCCCTGGCCGAGCGCTCCGGTGACATCCTGGTCTTCCTGCCCGGCGCCCGCGAGGTCGACGGCGTCGTCTCCCGCCTGCGCGGCGCGGTTCCTGCGGGCGTGGACGTCCTGCCGCTGCACGGCCGCCTGCCCGCGAGCGCCCAGGACGCGGCCCTGGCTCCGAGCCCGGCGGGGCGGCGGCGCGTCGTGGTGGCCACGAACGTGGCGGAGTCCTCGCTGACGGTGCCCGGGGTGCGGGTGGTGGTGGACTCCACGCTGGCGCGCGAGCCGCGCCTGAACGTGGCCCGCTCCATGAGTGGCCTGGTGACGGTGGGGGTCTCGCAGGCGGCCGGGGTGCAGCGGGCCGGGCGTGCGGGTCGCGAGGGTCCCGGCGTCGTCTACCGCTGCTGCTCGCCGACGGACTGGGCGCGCTCGCCGCTGGCTCCGACCCCGGAGATCCTCTCGGCCGACCTCACCGGTACGGCCCTGGAGCTGGCCGTGTGGGGCGTGCCCGACGGCGCGGGTCTGGCCTGGGTGGATGAGCCGCCGGCTGCTGCCCTGGGGGCCGCCCGGGAGACGCTGGAGCACCTGGGCCTGGCCGGAGGAGATGGCGTGACGCCCCTGGGGCGGGCGGTGGCCAGTCTGCCGGCGGACGTGCGGGAGGCGCGAGCCCTGCTGACGACGGCACCGGTGCTGGGGGCGCGACGGGCGGCCCGGGCTACGGCGCTGCTGACCGCCGACCTGCGCGCGCCCGGCGGGGACCTGACGGCACTGGCCCGACATGTGCGCAGCGGCGGGGCCGGGTCGGGGGCGTGGAAGGCGGAGGCGCGCCGACTGGAGCAGGCCTGCCGACGCGCCACCGCCGAGCAGCTGGAGCACACCGAGGACCCGGTCTCCACGAGCGCAACCCCGCAGGCACCGAGCGCGACGAGTGGGTCGGGCTCGCCGGCCACGGGCCGCGGCCGGGATGTCGCACGGAGGCTCGACGGCGTCGGCGGAGGCGCTCCCCGGTCCGGGAGTGGTGAGGGGACCGCGTCAGGTGACCTGGAGTCGGCGTTGGCGCTGGTGGCCGGGACGGCGCAGCCGCAGTGGATCGCGCGACGTCGGGGGCCGGCTCCCCCGGGCGGGCAGGAGGCGCACTACGCGAGCGTCGCCGGAACCGGGCTGAGCCTGCCGGCGGGCTCGGCACTGGCGGAGTCCGAGTGGCTGGCGGTGGCGGGCGTGGACCTGACCGGCGGGCGTGGGGACGCACTCGTCCGGGCCGCGGCGCCCCTCGATGAGCGGACGGCCCTGGAGCTGGCCGGGGCCTGGCTGGCCGAGGAGGAGCGCGCCGTCTGGGAGGGCGGGCGGCTGCGCACGGAGCGTCTGCGCCGCCTGGGGGCCATCACGCTCGCCACCACCCGGGGCCGCCGCCGGGTCCGGCTCAGGTGGCGGGCGCCGTCGTCGCACGGGTGCGCGCCGAGGGGGCCGATGCCGGCCTGGACGTGCTGCCGTGGGATGAGGAGGCTCGCGGCCTGCGCGCCCGCCTGGCCCTGCTGCATGAGCACCTGGGTGAGCCCTGGCCGGATATGAGTGATGCGGCCCTGGCGGAGCGGGCCGAGGAGTGGCTGGCACCGGCGGTGATGAGCCTGGTCGGGCAGTCGGGCGGGTCGGCGTCGTCGGGCTCGGGGGGCCGGCGTTTCAGCCTGGAGCGGCTGGACGTGGCCCAGGCGCTGCGGGCGCTGCTGCCGTGGCCGCAGGCGGCGCGCCTGGACGAGCTGGTGCCTGAGCGTCTGGAGGTTCCCTCGGGCTCACAGGTGCGGGTGGACTACACGGCGGCGGTCGGCGGGTCGGCTGGGAGTGCGGGCTCAGCGGGCTCGACCGACGCCGGGCGGGCGGGTCGGCCGGTGCTGGCGGTGCGGGTCCAGGAGTGCTTCGGGTGGGCGGCCACGCCGCGGATCGTCGAGGGCAGGGTGGCGGTGCTGCTGCACCTCCTGTCGCCGGCGCGCCGTCCTGTGGCGGTCACCGACGACCTGGCCTCCTTCTGGGAGCAGGGCTACCCGCAGGTGCGCGCCGAGATGCGGGGCCGCTACCCCAAGCACGCCTGGCCGGAGGACCCGTGGAACGCGCCCGCCACGAGGGGACCGGGCGGCGTCGGTAGGCGGGGGCGAAGCCCACCGTGCGGTGAGGAGTCACCAGGTGGAGGCGTCCAGGCGGCTGAAGCGGAAGCCTGTGGGGTTGCGCTCGGTGTCGGGGTCGGCGTCGGGCACGACGTATCCGACGATCTGAAGGTTCCAGGTGCCGCGCCCGCCCCACAGGGTGGCCGTGGTGCGGGTGCGGCCGCGCACCACCGGGAATCCGGCGATCGTGTCCGCCTGGACGGAGAGCACCTCGTGGTCGTGGTAGCGCATGGCGCCGTTGGCGATGTCGCCGAGCCACTCGACCTTGGGCTGGGGGTAGCCGGTCATGTGGGTCAGGACGCAGTAGTCGGTGAGCAGGGCGTCGATCGCCTTGGTGTCACCGGCGACCATGGCGTCGCACAGGAGTGAGTAGAGGTCGGCGGCCGCACGGGGCGCGATCTCGGAGGCGTGGGGTGCGGGCGGACCTGGGTGCGGGAACGGGACAGGGGCGGGATTCGTGGGGACGGCGACTCATAGGCTAAGAGTAAGGCCCGACGCCAAACATATGGGGGACCAAGAGCGTTCCTGCGGCCGGGTCGGGCATGTCGTACGAACGACATGAGGCGTCTACTCCACGAAGGTGGGAATGCACTGGCCAGGGGTTGTGCGTACTGCACGAGCCCCCGCACCGCGTGGAGTGCACCCGCCCTCCCCAGTAGCACCCCACCCTCGTGCATTACGGGCGTCTCACGACGTCGATCAGCCGGCGGCGGCCTGATCAAAACGGCCAACGGCAAAGCAAAGAAACGGGAGGGCCCGCCGTGCAGCTCGTGGCTGCACGGCGGGCCCTCCCGTGGTGGCGGTAGCGCTGGGATTCGAACCCAGGGTGGCTATGAACCACACAGACTTTCGAGATCTGCACCTTCGGCCGCTCGGACACGCTACCTCGCCCACGAGGTTACACGGACGTCGCCCCGCGCCCCAATGCGACGTCCTGCGGTATCAGTCACGACCGACGTCGCTCCCGGCTGGCCCGGTCGGAGGGGCCCCCGTCAGCGGCGGTCGGCGAAGAAGGCGGTCAGAAGGTCCTGGGACTGCTGGGCGCGCAGGCCGGCGCGCACCTCGACCTGGTGGTTGGAGCGGGTGTCACGCACGACGTCGCGCACCGAGCCGCAGGCCCCGGTCCGGGGCTCCCAGGCCCCCAGGACGAGTCGGGCCACCCGGGCCAGGACGATCGCACCGGCGCACATGGTGCACGGCTCGAGGGTGACCACGAGGGTGCAGCCGTCCAGGTGGGAGTCGCCCAGGGCGGCGCCGGCGGCGCGCAGGGCGCGGATCTCGGCGTGCGCCGTCGGATCGTGCTCGGCCTCGCGGGCGTTGGCGGCCTCGGCCAGGACGGTCCCGTCCGGCGAGAGCACGACGGCGCCCACCGGCACCTCCCCCACCTCACCGGCCGCGCGGGCCAGCTCCAGGGCGCGCACCATGGCGGCGTCGATGGCCGGGGGTGGCGGCCGGACTGGCAGCCGAGCCGACGACCGCGCCGCCGGCCCACCCCCAGGGCGACACCCGCCTGCCCACCGAGTGCGCCGGCGTCAGAGCCCGGGCCGGAGGTGCTCGGCGGCTGCGCAGAAGGTGAGGACGTCACGAGTTCATTATCTCGTTATAGGCTCCCCACAACATGCCCGGGCTCAGACAGCCACCCCAGCCCCCACCGGTCCCCGGCGCCTCGCTCCCCGGTATCGAGGCGGCCCTCAACGCCCAGGGCGCGCCCGAGGCCAGCACCCCAAACCCCACGAAGACCCCGTGAAGACCCCGTGAAGACCCCGTGAAGACCCCCTATGAAGAACGGAGCAGGTCGGTGAGCCGGTCCCCGAATCGAGCGATGAGAGCGCGTCCACAGCAGGCGACCCTCAGAGGGCTCCTCCCGCCGGCCCCGTCGTCGGACCGCCTCTCACCGCTACGGCTCCCCAGCGGCTCCCTCCCCGGCGCACTGCTCGGCAAGCTGCCGGGCAAGCAGCCCCTCAACCCGGTGGTGTTCTTCGTGTCGGCCACCATCATCGCGATCGTCGCCCTGGCCGCGATCGTGGTCCCCGACGTCGTCAAGAGCGCCTTCGGGGCGGCCGTGACCTGGACGAGCCGATGGTTCGGCTCCTTCTACATCCTGCTCATCACGGCCGCGCTCGTCTTCATCCTGACCCTGGCCTTCTCCCGGTTCGGGCGCATCCGCCTGGGCCCGGACAACTCGACGCCGGACTTCTCCACCTTCGCCTGGACGGCCATGCTCTTCGCCGCCGGCATCGGCACCGAGATCCTGTTCTTCGCCGTCGCCGAACCGGTCGACCAGTACGTGCACCCGCCCACCGGCGACGCCCAGGCCACTGCCCCAGGCCGACCGCGCCCGCGAGGCCATCGTCCTGTCCCTGTTCCACTACGGCATCTCCGGCTGGGGCCTGTACGCCCTGGTGGGTCTGGCCATGGCCTACTTCGCCTACCGACGCCGCGACACGCTCACGCTGCGCTCCACCCTGCGCCCGCTGCTGGGGCGGCACACCGAGGGCGTCATCGGTGACATCGTCGACGCCGCGGCGCTGGTCGGCGGGGTCTTCGGCATCGCGGCCTCACTGGGGGTCGGCGTCGTCCAGCTGAACGTGGCCCTCAACATCCTGTTCGGGCTGCCGCAGGGCTTCCCCACCCAGATCGGACTGACCGCCCTGGCCGTCGTCATGGCCACCGTCTCGGCCGTCTCCGGCGTCGACCGGGGCGTGCGCGTCCTGTCCACCATCAACGTGCTGCTGGCCATCGGCCTGGCCCTGTGGGTGCTCGTCACCGGTGACGCCGCCTTCCTCATCGACGCGCTCATCGGCTCCATCGGGGACTTCTTCACCCGCTTCCCGCAGCTGACGCTGGAGACCTACGCCTACAACCGGCCCGATGACTGGCTCAACGCCTGGACCCTGTTCTTCTGGGCCTGGTGGATCGCGTGGGCGGCCTTCGTGGGCATGTTCCTGGCCCGCATCTCACGCGGCCGCACCATCCGCCAGTTCGTGCTCGGCAGCCTCCTGCTGCCCTTCTGCTACATCCTCATGTGGGTGGCGATCTTCGGCAACCACGCCCTGGACCTGGTCATCCGCGGCAACGGCGAGTTCCGGGACATCACCCTGGAGCGACCCGAGCAGGGGCTGTACTGGCTCCTGGAGCACCTGCCGGGCCAGAAGATCCTCATCGCCCTGGCCCTGTTCGTCGGGATCCTCTTCTACGTCACCAGCGCCGACTCCGGCGCCCTGGTCATGGCCAACCTCTCCAGCCGCATCCGCTCGGCGCGCCAGGACGCCGCCCCCTGGCTGCGGATCTTCTGGGCCGCCCTGACCGGGATCCTCACCATCGCCATGCTCGTGGCCGGAGGCATCCCCATCCTGCAGCAGGCCACCATCGTCATGGCGCTGCCCTTCTCCGGGGTCCTCATCCTCATCATGTACACCCTGTGGCGCTCCCTGAGCACCGAGGACACCTACAACCAGGCCCTGAGCCGGGCCGACCGCAACCGGGCCCTGGGCTTCAACGGGTCGGCCGCGGGGCTGGAGCAGACGCCCTGGCGCGAGCGCCTGGCACACACCCTCAACTCGGTGTCCCCCGACGAGGCCGGCAACGCCATGGAGCGGCGCATCGTGCCGGCCCTGGAGGCGGTGGCCACCGAGCTGCGCAAGGAGAACGTCTCCGCCGAGGTCTTCGTCGAGGGCCCCGAGGCCCAGGACCCCGACGACGAGCGCACCTTCCTGGGGCGCGCCAGCCTGGTAGTCGCCTCCCACCCGGCCACCGACAGCGGCGAGGAGCAGTCCAGCTCCATCGACTCCTTCCGCTACGTGGTGCGCATGGTGGTCACACCGGTGCCCGCCTACGGCTTCGCCGTCCACGAGGCCGACGACCTCACGGTGCGCCTCGAGGTGCGCCCGCACAGCGGCGGCCAGGGCTACGACGTCGTCGACTGGAACTCCGACCAGGTGGCGCACGACGTCCTCGACCACTACGAGCGCTGGCTGGAGTACGTGGGCACCTCCGAGAAGACCGAGTCCCGGTACTCGCGCCGGCTCTGAGACGCGCTCTGCCGCGCCCCTCTCCGGTCTTCCACCGCCGGAGACGTTCCGCGCTGCCGGGGGGTCAGTCCGCCTCGACCGTGTAGGAGGCGAGGCGCTCCTGGAAGGCGGGGTCGTAGTGGTTGACGACGCCCTGCCCCTCGTCGAGGGCGGCGATGGTCCGCATGTCGGCGTCGTCGAGCTGGAAGTCGGTGACGTCGAGGTTGGTGATCATGCGCTCGCGGTGGACCGTCTTGGGGATGACGATGATGTCCAGCTGGATGAGGTAGCGCAGGGCCACCTGGGCGGCGGTCTTGCCGTACTTCTCGCCGACCTCGGTGAGCACCGGGTGGGTGAAGATGTTGTTGCGGCCCTGGGCCAGCGGCCCCCAGGACTCCAGGGCGGTGCCGTACTTGGCGTACCAGGCGCGGTTGTCGGCCTGCTGGTTGAAGACGTGGGTCTCCATCTGGTTGACGGCCGGAGGCACCTCGACGTGCTGCGCCAGATCCACGAACCGGTCGGGGAAGAAGTTGGAGACGCCGATGGCGCGGACCTTGCCGGCGGCCAGGGCCTTCTCCATGGCGCGGTAGGTGCCGTAGTAGTCGCCGAAGGGCTGGTGGACGAGCAGCAGGTCGATGTAGTCGGTGCCCAGGCGGCGCAGGGAGCCGTCGATGGAGCGGGCGGCGCGCTCGTCCCCGGCGTTGGAGATCCACACCTTGGTGGTGACGAAGATGTCCTCGCGGGGCAGTCCACTGGCGGCGACGGCCGCGCCCACGCCCTCCTCGTTGCGGTAGGCCTGGGCGGTGTCGACGTGCCGGTAGCCGACCTCGAAGGCCTCGAGCACGGCCCGCTCGGTCTCCTCCGGCGGGGTCAGGAAGACGCCGTAGCCGATCTGCGGGATGTCCACGCCGTTGTTGAGAGTGATGGTGGGGGCAGTGCCGTTGGCTGCATGAGTTCTCCTTCGATGCGGTCGGTGACGGCAACCTAGCCCCGCAGGCGGGCGCGACGTCAGCCCCGTTCGCCCCTCGGCCCAACCCGCGTGCGCGCGCCGTCCCGACCCCGGCCACGTGTCTGGGCCTGAACCTGGCCGCACAGAACCGTGGTCACCGGGAACTAAAACGGCCCAGTATCCAACACAACGGGACCTCGGCGGGGACTCGGACACCGGCGACGCTCCCAGTCCGCCGGGGCGACGTGGCCACGCCGTGAGCGCGGACGAGGCCGGCGCGCGTTGTGAGGGTACGGCCTGGGCTGCGGGATTAGGCTGTCCCCATGCGCCTCCACGTTGCCGATCACCCCCTCATCGACCACAAGCTCTCCGTCCTGCGTGACGAGAGGACTCCGTCGGCGGTCTTCCGCCAGCTGGTGGACGAGCTCGTCACCCTGCTCGCCTACGAGGCCACCCGTGAGGTGCGCACCGAGGAGGTGGAGATCCGCACCCCCGTGGCGCCGGCCCAGTGCCGCCGCCTGGCCGCCCCGCGGCCGATCGTGGTGCCGATCCTGCGCGCGGGCCTGGGGATGCTCGAGGGCATGACCCGCCTGCTGCCCACGGCGGAGGTCGGCTTCCTGGGGATGAAGCGCGACGAGGACACCCTGGAGGTGGAGACCTACGCCAACCGCCTGCCCGACGACCTCTCAGGCCGCCAGTGCTTCGTCGTCGACCCCATGCTCGCCACCGGCCACACCCTCGTGGCCGCCATCGACTACCTGCTTGAGCGCGGGGCGCGCGATGTCACCGCGCTGTGCCTCATCGCCGCCCCCGAGGGGGTCAAGACGCTGGAGGAGGCGGTCGGCGAGCGCGCGAACGTCACGGTGGTGACCGCCGGGGTGGACGAGCGGCTCAACGAGCACGCCTACATCGTCCCCGGTCTCGGCGACGCCGGGGACCGCCTTTACGGCATCGTCGACTGAATCGCGCCCCCGTCCGACTGCCTCCTCCAGTGTCCCGCAACCCGACGACAGCAGCGGTTCCTCCTACGGTTCGAACTCACCCTCCCTGCGCATCCGGGGCGGCAAGCCCTCAGGACAGCGACATCGTTAAATTGGCGGCACACACCCCACCCTCATCGCTAAGTATTATAAAGTACTACTGTTTCGCTAAGCCACTCAACATAAGAGAACTCTCACGCTCACCTGTGGTCCCTCTAGGGCTGGCTCGTGACAGTTGAGGCATGAACACCTCACGCCGCATCCTCGCCCTGGCTCTGCTCATGCTCGTCCCGGTGGCGCTGGCGCTGGCCGCCGAGTTCATGGCCGTCGTCCCCGGCCCGCCCGCGCAGCCCAGCCCGGTCCACCTGACCTCTGCTGGCCAAGGGGGCTGATGCTGATGACCACCGTCCCCTCGTCTCCGCCCCCACTGGCCGGCGACCCGGTCTCCGGCCCCTCCGTGCCCGCCCGACTGCGCATCGTCGCCTGGATGCTGTTCGTCGTCGCCCTGGGGCTGACCAGCATGATCGTCTCCGTGCGCTCCACCCTCATGGCGGACATCTCCCGCTCCGCCAACGCCGACGTCACCCACGAGGTCAAGGAGCTGCAGAACTTCGCCGCCACCGGCGTCGACCCGCGCACCTCCCGGCCCTTCACCTCCACCACCCGCCTCATGGAGGTCTACCGGGACGGCCAGCAGCTCACCGACCGCGAGGCCGTCATCATCTACAACCACTCCACCGGCAAGGCCACTCAGGCCTCCGGCGCCTCCGCCCCGACCCTGAACCCGACCAGCACGGATCCCCTGTTCGTCAAGATGCTGCAGACGCCGTCGGGTGCCACCTCCTACGGCAGCGGGGAGGTCCGCTGGGCCCGGGTCGAGCTCGAGCCCGACAACCCCTCCCAGCACCTGTCCGTCATCACCATGAGCTTCACCGCCTCGCGCGTGGACCAGCTCAACGCCACGATCTGGCTCATGGTCGGCATCAGCGCGGCCGTCCTGGTCCTCACCGGCGTCGTCGGGCTGCTCGTGGCCCGCCAGATCCTGCGGCCCCTGCACGACCTGCGCACCGCGGCCGCCTCGGTCTCCACCCAGGACCTCAACCGCCGCCTGCCCGTCAAGGGCCGCGATGACATCGCCGGCCTGACCGAGGAGTTCAACGGCATGCTGGACCGACTCCAGGAGGCCTTCGACGGCCAGACCCAGTTCGTCCTGCGCGCCCACCAGGAGATCTCCGGTCCCCTGGCCGTCATGGACGCGCGCCTGGCCAGCCAGCCGGCCACCCGCACCGTCCTCCAGCAACGCGCCCAGATCGCCGAGCTGCAGCGGGTCCTCGACGACCTCCAGTCCCTCACCCAGGCCGAACGGCGCGACTTCGCCCACCTCACCCCCGACGTCGACGTCACCGAGCTGGCCCGCACCCTGTGCGACGACGTCGAGGCCATGGCCCCGGGCCGCTGGAGCCTCGACCTCAGGGCCCGCGGCACGGCCACACTCGACGTCGAGCGCCTGCGTCAGGCCACCGGCCACCTCGCCCGCAACGGGCTGCAGCACGGCGACGGCCCCCTCACCCTCACCGTCGCCCCCGGCACCGACGGCTACGGCCGCAGCGGGCTGGAGATCTCTGTGACGGACCGGGGTCCCGGACTGTCCGACGACGACGTCGACTGGCTCTTCGAACGCTTCACGCACGGCGAGGCGGACGGCAGGCCGCGCGGCAGCGGCCTGGGCCTGGCCATCGTGCGGGCCATCGCCGACGCCCACGACGGCACCGTCTTCGCCGTCTCCGCCTCGGGCCAGGGCGCCACCGTCGGCCTGCGCATCCCGGCCGACAGCTCCTGGAACCTCTCCTCGGACCACGATCCCGCCGCCGTCGTCTCCCCGGCCACCGCCCCCTCCTCACGCACCTCGGCGGCCACGGCGCCCCGGGTGAGCGACGGTGAGCCGGCGGCCGCCCACGATGACGGTGTCCCGCGATGACGCCGCCCACAATGGCCGCGCGCACGGCGCCTCGGGAGAGGAGGCCGGCTCATGACCACCGCGACTGACTCCGTCGCCTCCTTCGAGACCGATGTGCCCACCGTGCGCGAGACCCTGCCGCTCTCCCTGGCCAGGAGCGGCGAGCCGGCCCCGGCCCGGCGCCTGCCGTGGCGGCGCATCATCTCCGCCGCCCTCGCCGTGTGCCTGTGCGCGGCCGTGGGCGTGGCCGCCTGGCGCGCCGGCGGCGCCGAGGGGAGCCTGACCGTCACCGGTGCTCTCACCCTCATCATCTTCATCGCCTCGGTGTGGGCCTGGGCCTTCACCAGCGTGGACGACACCTACATCTCCCTGGGGGCCGCCACCGCCCTGGTCCTCACCGGCGCCCTGAGCCCGGACGAGATGTTCGCCAGCCTCGGCGACGACACGATCTGGCTGCTGGTGGCGGCCTTCGTCATCGCCGTCGGGGTGAGCGCCTCGGGCCTGACGGGCCGCCTGGCGGCCTGGCTGGTCACCGGCACCGACCACCCGCGCGTCCTGCTCCACCTGGTGACGGCCGCGATCGTCGCCACCGTCTTCGCGGCCCCCTCCACCTCGGGTCGGGCCGCCCTGCTGCTGCCGGTGTACACGGCCCTGGCCGGCGCGCTGCGCACCGGGTCGGGCGACGACGACGCCTTGGCGGCCTCCCGCAAGCGGCTCATCCACGCGCTGTCGATCATCTTCCCCACCGTCATCCTGCTGTCCGCGGTCGGCTCCTTCCTGGGGGCGGGCGCCCACCTGGTGACCTCCCACATCGTGGCCTCGGCCGGCGGGCAGGAGTTCTCCTTCGCCGGCTGGCTGCTGCTGGGCCTGCCCCTGGCGGCCCTGTCCAGCCACCTGTCCACCGAGCTCATCGTGTGGCTGTTCACCCGCAAGGAGGACATGCGCCGTCGGGTGCGCGTCGACATCGCAGACCTCGCGGCGGCCTCCCCGACGCCGGTCACCGGCCCCCTGACTCAGGCCGAGAACCGGGCCGCCCTGCTCGTCGGCACGGTCGTGGTGCTGTGGTGCACCGAGGCCCTGCACGGGATCGACCCGGCCATCGTGGCCCTCCTGGGGGTCCTGGTGACCTCGCTGCCCGGTTACGGCTCGGTGGCTCTGCGCAAGGCCCTGGCCAAGGCGCCCTGGTCGCTGCTGGTCTTCATGGCGGCCACCCTCGCCATGGGGGACGCGCTGGTGTCCACCGGCGCCGCGAAGTGGGTGGCGACCTCGGCCTTCAACGCCGTGAGGATCCACTCCCCCTGGCCCTTCATGCTGGTCGTCGTGGTGCTCTCGACGGCGTCGCACCTGGTCATCCAGTCGCGTTCGGCCCGCTCGGCCGTCCTCATCCCGATCGTCGTGGCCCTGTCCCCGGCGGTGGGTGTCAGCCCGGCCGCGGCGGCCTTCGCCTCGACCGCCGCCGCGGGCTTCTGCCACACGCTGCCGTCCTCGGCCAAGCCCGTGGCCATGTTCTCCGACATCGAGGGCATGGAGACCTTCTCCCCCGACGACCTGCGGCGCCTGTCGCTGCTCCTCGGCCCCCTCATGGTGGTCCTGGTCATGGCCTGCAGCGCCTGGCTGTGGCCGCTGCTGGGCCTGAGCTGGTGAGGCCGGGACGCCCACTGCGCCCCGGGTCCCGCCCTGTCCCCTGAGAACCCCGTACACACTGCACTCCTGGAGGAAAGTCATGCCCACGTCCATTCCCACCCGTATTCTCGTCGCCCCCTCCGGCTTTCAAGGAGAGCCTGTCGCCTGAGGGGGTGTGCCAGGCGGTGGCCGCCGGGGTGCGCCGTCTCCTGCCCGGCGCCGTCGTCGTCGAGCTGCCCCTGGTCGACGGCGGTGAGGGCTCGGCGGCCACGATGGCCCGGGCCACCGGCGGCGACCTCGTCACCACCCGCGTCACCGGCCCCGTCGGTGATCCGGTCGACTCCTACCTGGCCCGGCTGGGCGGCTCGGCCCAGGGGACCTGGCTGGTGGAGATGGCCGCGGCGGCCGGCCTGCGCCTGGTACCCGCCGGGATGCGCGACCCCGGCGCCACGACGACCACCGGCGTCGGCGAGCTCATCTCCGTGGCCCTCGACAACGGGGCCCGACGCATCATCATCGGCTGCGGCGACTCGGGGACCTGTGACGGCGGGGCCGGCGCACTCGTCGCCCTGGGCGCCCGGCTCCTGGACGCAGGCGGCGATGAGGTCGACCCGATCGGCTCGAACCTGGCCCGGATCCAGCGGATCGAGACCTCCGGCATGGACCACCGCCTGCGCGACGTCGAGGTCCTCGTGGCCGGCAACATGCACAACCTCCTCACCGGTGAGCGCGGCGTGGCCCGCGTGTTCGGGCCGCAGAAGGGGGCGAGCCCGGAGCAGGTGGAGGCGCTCGAGGCGGGCCTGGTCCACTGGGCCGGACTGCTCACCGAGGCCTTCCCGGCCCAGGCGGCCCACCGCGACCTGCTCACCGGCCCCGGGACCGGTGCCTCGGGCGGCCTGGGGGCCGGGCTCGCCGCAGGACTGGGGGCCAGACTGTACTCGCGCTTCGACGTCCTCATGGATGCCGACCTGTGCGGCGTCGACCTCGATGCCCAGATCGACCGCGCCGACCTGGTCATCACCGCCGAGGGCGCCGTCGACTTCCAGACGCCGCGCGGCAAGATCCCCGCCGAGGTGGGACGCCGGGCCAAAGCTGGCCGGCAAACCGGTCATCGCGTTGGCCGGCTCACTCGGTCAGGGATCCGAGGCCGTCCACGCCGCCGGGATCGACGCCGTCATGGGCATCATCCCGGTCCCCATGGACCTGCCCGAGGCCGTCTCCCGCGCCGACGAGCTCGTCACCGACGCCACCGAGCGGGCGCTTCGCCTCATCCTCCTGGGTGCCGCCATCGCCGCCTGAGGCACCCGCACGGGCGGGGACGTTCTGCGCCGCCGGGTGCGGTCCGCTCCCGCCGGGGACACCCCACGCGTACGGGGACAGGAATCCTGTCCCCGACGGCGTCGAACGTCCCCGCTCGGACAGAAATGTCCCCGGCCGCGAGGACACACATCTCAACCACCACTCCTGTACCAGGCGACGGCGATTTGGACGCGGTCACGCAGGTGGAGCTTGGCCAGGATGCGGCTGACGTTGCGGCGCACGGAGGCGGGCTGCAGCACGAGCCGCTCGGCGATCTCCTCGTTGGACATCCCCTCGGCAATGAGCCGGGCCACGTCGAGCTCCCTGGGCGTCAGCGCCCCGAACCTCTCCCGCAGCCCCTCGCGCTGCGCACCGGACAGCACCCGTGGAACCCCGCGCGCGATGAGCTCCTTGGTGACGCGCGGCGTGAGCACGGCATCGCCCTGCGCCACCGCCCGCACCGCTTGAGCGAGCTGCGCCGCGCGTACGTCCTTGAGAAGGAACCCCGAGGCCCCCACCTCCAGTGCCCCGAAGGCGTAGTCGTCCTCGTCGTAGGTGGTCAGCACCAGCACCTTCACCGTCGGGAACCGCCGCGCCATCGCTCGGGTCGCGCTGATCCCGTCCATGCCCGGCATGCGCACATCCATGAGCACGACGTCGGGCAGCCCCGTTGACCGGTTCAGCCGCTCCAGAACCTCCAGCGCCTCCTGCCCGTCACCGGCCTCCGCCACCACGCGCAGGTCTGGCGCCTTGCGGATCATGAGCGCCAGCCCCAGGCGCGCGTAGCGCTGGTCATCCACGATCATGACCGACGTCGGCCTCAGCCCCTCCGGTTCCGCGCCCACGCCTCAGCCCTCACCGCGAGTTCTCGGCACTATCGCCGCGACCCGCCAGCCGCCATCGGACTCGGGCCGCCAGTCCAGTGAACCTGCCGCAGCCTCGACCCGGTCCCGCAGCCGCAGCAGGCCGGTCCCTTCCACAGCCCCACCACGGCGGTCGTCGTCTTCCCTGCCCCTACCGCCTGAGGCGCCGTCATTGCGAACCGTCACCGTCACCGCCGACTCGCCGTGGTCCCAGGACACCTGCACCTGCGACAGCGCGGGCGCGTGCCGCACTGCGTTGGTGAGCGCCTCCCGGGTGAGCGCGAAGCACAGATCGGCCTGCCCAGCGTCATCGGCCCGCTGCCCGGTCTCAGCGAAGACGACCGTGACGCCCAGCGACCTCACCCTGCCGACAACGCTCCTGATCTCATCCCAGGGCCGGTGCCCGGCACCGTCCCGGTCCGGCAACTCCCCGCCGTTGGCCAGGGCCCTGACCGCCCGGCGCGTCTGCTCCAGGCACTCCCGGGCCACCTCGTTGATGCCACCGAGCGCCTCGTCAACCTCCGGGTCGACGCTGCCGGCCAGCCCCTCGGACAGGGCGATGATCGTGGTCAGGCCGTGCCCCACGGAGTCGTGCAGCTCGGCGGCAATACCGGCCCGGTTCACCGCGCGGTCGCGCTCGGCCCGAAGCACCCGGAAGCGCTCCCGCTCGGTTTTGGCCTCGGCTTGCGCCGCCCGCCAGTTCGCGACGCTGCGCGCAAGCATGGCCACGATGGCCGTCAGCAGGACGGCGACCACCTGGCTGAGCCACTCCTCCATCAGAATCCCTGGCGGGGCCACCAGGACCGCGCTGGCCGTCGCCATGAGGCAGGCCGCGCCGATGACCGCGAGGTGCTGCCACAGCGGGAGCCGGCTCACCGCGCTCCCCAGCGCCACCAGCACCGGGACGAGGAAGAAGTTGTTGAGCCCCAGCACCGAGGCCGCCACATACACGGCGCACTCGGTCAGGAAGACCGACAGCGGATACCTGCGTCGTGCAGCCAGGAGCGCCGTGGACCCGATGGCCGCCAGGATGAGAACCGTGAATCCGATTCTGGTCGGGGCGATCCCCGAAACCAGGCCGCCGTCGCCGACGCGGCCGGTCAGCACCGCGCTGCCGATCATGCCGCCCTGGTAGGTGGCGCACAGGATGAGGAGCAGCGTGGACAGGATGCCGGGGCCGGCCTGCGCGGGCGCCGGCTGGCGCACCCACTCCCCCAGCGTCCGCCAGGTGGTCCGCATCCTCATGGCCGACGACGAGCTGTGCTCTGGACCGGACACCAGCGTCCCTCCTTCCCCGTTGCGTCCGTACCCTACGCCCCGAGATCTGAACCCCGACCGCGGCCGGCGGACCGCCAGGCACGGTCGCGGCGGGAACCGAATAACGCGAGAGAACGTCCGACGCCTCAGAGTGTCAGCTCCTGACGGCAAGCAGCAACGAAAGCCTTCAGTTCCTCTTTCTCGAGGCGAGTGAGCAGGTCGTTGACAGACCATCGAGGCCCTTTACGACCAGTCCGGGACACCACTGTTGTGAACACGTTCCGAACCACCTCGGGATACAGCCCCAGCACATCGAGAAGAAACTCGTCTGGAGATTGAGCAAACAACTCACCAGGAAGAACGGCATCGTCGAAGTCCTTGAGGTTGAACGTGACAATGACGTCCGCACGTCCCATGAGAGCCGCTGCGACGACGTGCCGGTCGCCAGGATCCGGAAGTCTGGGGACCGAGGGTAGAAGAGTCTCCCAACCCTGCACCTGGGCATCTGGCAGCGCCAGGTTCATCCGCCGCCGAAGTCGTTTGACGTAGCCACGGGACTCCTCCTCATCCCTATCGCGCAAGGCGTGCAGCCGAAGTACTGTTCTCTCAACCTCCTCCTCAATCTTCTCGCTCCACAAAGGCCGATAGACCTTCCGTACAGCAATCTCAAGAAGAACGTCTCGCAGTGTGCTGGGGACCAGCACACAGGCATCAAGTACTGCGGAAAACGCCATCGGTCAGTCCTGGGAGCGGAGGTCCTTGAGAACTTGGCGCACCTCGGCAGGGTCGTCATCGTAGGCGCCCATCGCCTGAGCGTCAGCCACCATGTCTGACAGGGCCTCATTCGCCGCCCGCCGCTGACGCTCACGGAACTCCAGCACGTCAGTGAGGAACAAGCGACGATGCCGTCTGACCTTCTCAAACGGAATCTCGCCGGCCTCCAGCATCCTGACCAGCGTCGGCCGCGAGATGCCCAGCATGTCAGCCGCCTCCTGGGTCGTCAGACGCTGGTCCTGCGGCGCCACCGTGACAGCCAGACCTCGACGCATCGCATCCACGACCTGAAGAAGGGCTTCAGCCACGGCGGGTGGGAGGTCAATCGTCTCACCATTGATGGTCAGCGCCGCACCGGAGGACGCCTCAAGTTCCGTCACCAGCTCGGTGAAGCGCCCGGCAACATCCTCCTCGGGAAGGTAGGTCTTGCTCTCAATCGTCACGGTCATGGCGCACTCCTACACTGCTGTTCGTCCACTGTTTTCGAGTTGATCGTTTTGAGCGATTTGAGTGTAGGGCTTGGTGGGCGTTGACACAAGGCGAGGCGCTATCACTTCTGCCAGCCTCCTCGAGCCCCAGGCAACCAGCGGCCTCAGCTCGACCTACTCCAGCCCGTCTCACTCGGCCGCCAGGACGGTGCCGATCGGGGTCCGGGTGGCGCCCCGGATCGGAGCGAGCAACACCACGACCAGGGCCAGGAAGGACAGGACGGCCACCAGCAGCACCGGCCCGACGCCGGGGCGCACTACCAGCGGCAGCCCCGCCCTGGCATAGAAAAGTGACTCCCCGGTCGTCGTCACCGCCAGCGGCACAAGCGAGATCAGCAGCGCCGTCCCAACGTACAGGCCCGCCTCGATGACCACCTGCCGGCACACGCCGCGCACCGTGCTCCCGGCGCAGCGCAGCACCGCGAGCTCGCGCTGCCGGGACCGGGAGGACATGCCGACGACGGCCACGGCCCCCAGCAGCGCCATCGCCCCGAGGATCGCCGCCAGCACCAGCGAGTCCACCTGGTTGATCACCACGCTCAGGTGCGCCGCCTCCACCACCGCCTGCCCCGTGGCGAGACTGGTCGTGAGCGCCGCGGTGAAGGAGATCGCCAGGGCCAGCAGGCCGATGGCACTCGCCGCCGACGCGCTGCGCCACAGCGCCGAACGGCGCGCGATGATCCACGACCCGCCCAGCCGAACCAAGGGCGCCGACCACAGCCCTCAGCAGCCCCGGGATGAGCACGGGCGCGAGCAGCACCACGAGGACCGCGAGCAGGAGGGAGGCCAGGATCGCCTGGCCCCCACCAGTCGGCCATCCATCGATCTTCCTTCCGGGTGGGGCCAGAAAAGGCGACGAGCAGCTGCCCCGCGCAGACAAGCACCCACAGTCCGGCCAGGATCCGTCGCCCCACCCCCCATGCCGCGTCGCCCTTCCGACGCGGCGTCACGCACCGCCTCCACGGCAGGCGTCCTCACCGCGGCACGCGCCGGGCCCACCGCCCCCAGGACCGCGATGGCGACCACGACCACTACGGTGAGCAGCAGCGTCGTCGGCGTCTGGGCGACCTCGATCCGCCCCATGCGCGCGGCCGCCAGGCGGGTGAGCACCGAGGCGAAGGGCTGGGCCGCCACCTGCCCCAGCAGGATCCCGGGCGCACAGGCCACCAGGCCCAGCGCAGCCACGGTGGCGAGGACGGCGGCGACCACCTGCCGGGGCAGGGCGCCGGCCAGCCGCCACAGGGCCCAGCTCGTGCGCAGCGCCTGCACGCAGGACTGCCCGACGACGGCCACCACCGGAACCGTCACCATCGCCGTGTAGAAGGCGACCGAGACACCCGGAACCGTGAGCTCGGCCGGGTCCACGCCCGCCGCCCGCGCCGCGGCGACGACGTCGAGCCGGGTGACGGTCATGCGGTGCACCAGGCAGACGTTGACGAGCCCCGCGGCGAGGGCCAGCACCGCCACCGTCCCCGACCAGGCCCGCCACTGGGCGGCCAGGGCGCGCAGCGTGTAGCGGGTCATGCCGCATCTCCCGTCTGGTTGACGGCGGCCAGCAGCTCGTCGGGGGTGGCACCGCGGCGGCGGTCGACGATGAGGCCGTCGCGCATGATGAGCACGCTGTCCGCCAGGGCCGCGGCCCCCAGGTCGTGCGTCACGAGGATGACGGCGGCCCCGTCGTCGGCCAGGCGCCGCAGCTCAGCCAGGACGAAGGCGGCCGAGCGGGTGTCCAGGGCACCGGTGGGCTCGTCGGCGAAGACGACCGGTGGGCGGCGGTAGAGGACCCGGCCCAGGGCGACGCGCTGCTGCTCGCCGCCCGAGAGCGTGGTCGCGACCGCGTCGGCGCGCGACTCCAGTCCCAGCCCGGCCAGGACCTCCCGCACCCTCACCGAATCGGGGCGCCGTCCGGCCAGGGTGTCGGAGATCGTGATGTTCTCCCGCACCGTCAGGTAGGGCACGAGGTTGTAGGCCTGGAAGACGAAGCCCACCCGGTCGCGGTAGAGCTCAGCCACCCGCGCCGCCGGGAGCCCGCCGAGGTCGCGCCCCATGAGCGAGACGCGGCCCGACGTCGCCGGCTCCAGCCCGGCCAGGCACAGCAGCGCCGTCGACTTGCCCGAGCCGCTGGGGCCGACCAGCGCCGTCATCCGCCCCGGCATCATGGCGCAGGAGATGCCGTGCAGGACCTCGATCGGTTCCCCGCCGGGGGTCGGGAAGGACTTGCGCAGATCGCGCGCCTCCACAGCGGCCGGAACGACCGCGCCTCCGACACCGACGGCGCCACTCGCCCCATCCGCACCGCCCAGGCCACCGAGGTCTCCGGCTGTGCCTCCCCGCATTGGCTGAGCCGACCGGCCCTGCTGTGTCCGTTCACGTCGAGCTGCCATGGCCCTGTACCGTCCTCTCAGCTGCAAATCCGCCGGTACCGCTGGACGCCGTCGGGCGCCCGCGGTTCAACCTAGGCGGACACTTGGGTCCCAGGACCCGCAGACCGCGAACTGTCCACAGATGATGACAACCGGACGCACTGACAACGCGGCGGGGACATTCTGCGCGGCCGGGTGCCCCCGGCCGTGTCGAAGGCCCCGGCCGCACCAACACGAAGGGCCGGTCGCGGTCGGCCCTTCGACCAACCACGACCGGCCCCGCACACGGACCTGTGACAGGCCCGCAGCCTTACGACATCAGAACGCCGCGACGACGGCCCCGTCGGGCCAGGTCTTGTTGATGTAGTCACGCAGCTTCTCATCGTTGAGGAGCTTGGCGAGCTTCTTGAGGTGCTCGTTGTCCTTGTCGTCCTTGCGCACGACGAGCTGGTTGGGGTACTCGGAGTCCTTGCCGCCCTTCTCCAGGACGAGCGCGTCCTTCTTGGGGTTCAGCCCGGCGTCGATGGCGTAGTTGCCGTTGATGACCGCGGCCTCGGCGTCCGGCATCGACTTGTAGACCTGGGCGCCGTCGACCGTGGTGAACTTCAGCTTCTTGGGGTTGGAGGTCACGTCGGTGTCGCTGGGTAGCTCGGCGGACTTGTCCAGCTCGATGAGCCCGGCCTGGGCCAGGAGCTTGAGGCCGCGGGCCGTGTTGGCCGGGTCGTTGTTGAGGACGATCGTGCCGCCCTCCTTGATCTCCTTGACGTCCTTGTAGCCCTTGGAGGTGTAGATGCCCATGGGCTCGATGTGTACGTCGGCGATGGAGACGAAGTCGTAGCCCTTCTCCTTGTTCTGCTGGGCCAGGAAGTTGGGGGTCTGGTAGAAGTTGGCGGCCAGCGAGCCGTCCTCCAGCGAGGAGTTGGGGGTCTGGTAGTCGTTGATCTCCTTGATGTCCAGCTTGATGCCGGAGCCCTTGGTGAGGTTGTCCTGGACCCACTTGAGGATCTCGACGTGGGGCTTGGGGGTGGCACCGATGGTGATCGTGGCGGTGTCGCCGTCGACCTTGATGCCCTTGACCTCGCCCTTTCCGGACTTGGAGCAGGCGGCCAGGGTGAGGGCGGCGGCGGTGGCCAGGCCGCCGGCGATGACGGTGCGCCGGGAGATGGAGGAGGACATGGTGGTTCCTTTCGCGGGGCCGGGCGGCCCCAGTGACGGGAGGGGAGGAAAGGCTTGACAGTGCTGGGGCCGACGACGTGGCCGACGGTTCCAGGCGGCTCAGCGCGCTTACCCGGCTGGTGATCGCCTCAGCGGTGGTTCACCAGCCGGCTGAGCATGTCGCCGACGAGCTGGATGATGCCGACGATGACGACGATGACGACCACGGTGATGACCATGACGTCCACCTGGTTGCGCTGGTACCCGTACTGGATGGCGAGGTCACCCACGCCGCCGCCGCCGACGGCGCCGGCCATGGCGGAGTAGCCCAGGAGGGTGATGATGGTGACGGTGGCCGACTGGATGAGGATCGGCAGGGCCTCGCGCACGAGGACGCCCCAGGTGATCTGCAGGCCGGAGGCACCCATCATGAGGGCCGCCTCGACCTTGCCGTGATCGACGTCGTTGATGGCCGTCTCCACCAGGCGCGCGTAGAAGGGGATCGCGCCGATGGTCAGCGGGACGCAGGCCGCCTGCCACCCCAGGGAGGTGCCCACGAGGATCCGGGTGATCGGGATGAGGGCCACCATGAGGATGATGAAGGGCATGGAGCGTCCGATATTGACGATCTGCGAGAGCACCCAGTACAGGGGCGGGTTGCGGAACTGGCCCCGTTTGCCGGTAGAGACCAGGGCGAGCCCCAGCAGAAGCCCGAGGACAACCGTCACGGCCCCGGAGACGAAGGTCATCGACAGGGTCTCAACGAGGGCGTAGCCGAGCTTGTTCTGGATGGCCGGGTTGTCGAACCAGGTGCGACTGCTCGGCACCGCGGCCTGGGTCAGCGGAAGGAGGATCGAGTTCATGAGCGGACCTCCGCAGCAATACCGGCGTGACGCAGGGTGCTCACGGCCTGTTCGGTGTCGGATCCGGGGACGGTGACGGCCAGGCGCCCGATCTGGGCCTGCCCGATCGTCTCGAAGACGCCGGCGGCGATGTCCCCGCCGAGCTCGGCCACCATGGACATGAGGGCGACGGCGGCCGGCTGGCCCGGGTGGGCGGTGATGGAGACATCGATGACGCTCTCCCCGTGGGCGACGGCGGCCTCGGGCACCTTTCGGGAAGGGCACGATCTCGCGTGAGAGCCGGGAGCCGACGTCGAGCACGATGTCCTCCAGGCGGCCGCTCTCGACGATCTGCCCGGCCTCGAGCAGGCTGACGGAGTCGCAGACCTGGCGGACCACGCTCATCTCGTGGGTGATGATGATGACGGTCAGGCCCAGGGTGTCGCGAACGTTCTTGATGAGGTCCAGGATGGAGCGAGTGGTCTCCGGGTCCAGGGCGGAGGTGGGCTCGTCGCACAGGAGGACGGCCGGATCGTCGGCCAGCGCCCGGGCGATGCCGACGCGCTGCTTCTGACCGCCGGAGAGCTGAGAGGGGTAGGAGGCGCCGCGGTCGGCCAGGCCCACGAGGTCGAGCATGCGCCTGACGATCGGGTGACGCCTCCCGCCGGGGACGCCCGCGAGCGCCAGCGGGTAGGCGATGTTCTGCGCCGTGGTGCGCTGGTCGAGAAGGTTGGCGTGCTGGAAGACCATGCCGATGCGGCGTCGGGCCTCACGCAGCTGACCGGGCGACAGGGCGGTCATGTCCTGGCCTGCGACGCTCACGTGACCACTGGTGGGGCGCTCCAGGAAGGTCAGGCAGCGCACGAGCGTGGACTTGCCGGCCCCGGAGGTGCCGACGATGCCATGGATGGAGCCTGCGGCGACGTCGAGGCTGAGCCCGTCCAGGGCCCGCACCTCCTTGCCGTTGCGCAGGCGGTAGACCTTGTGGACGTCCCGCAGAGAAATCATGGGGGCGTCGGCGGAGCCGTCCTCCTCGGCGTCGGTGCTTGCGGCCTCGGGGCTCTCAGGTTCGGTGTCCCGGGGCTCGGCGCTCACGCCCTCCCCGGGCTCGACGCGCGGGGAGTCGGAGGAGTCGTTCTCCTCGGACCGGCCGGGCTCGGCGGTCGACTGTTCGCTTGTGCTCACGTATTCCTCCATCGTTCCTGGCGGAAGCACCCGCACCATGAAGGGGGTTGCTGCAATGTCGTCGAGCCAGGTCTCTCGGTTGCTCTGGATGGCCGCGAATAACTTACGCAGCGCCGCCTTGGCGACGCAAGCGAGGCCGCCTCCAAGGGACCGAGGTCACGCCCGCACCTGGCGGCAGGGACCACTGTGCGGGCCGGGTCCGCGGCCCACCTGCCCCTTCCCCACCCCTCAGCCCGGCCGTCATCGGCGTTTGAGCAACATCCCTGGCTATTCCCAGGTCACGTGTCGGCGACGCTACTCGCACCGCACAGGGCGACGTGCTTGGATCTGCCCATGAGTGCGACCTCAGAGCCGACCACCCCCGACATCCTGGGCGAGCCGTGGGTGGCCCGCCGCATCCCGGTGACCGAGTCACCCACGAAGGCCCCCGGCGCCGATCACGCCGTGCTCGTCTTCCAGCGTGAGGCGGCCGGTCGGGCCAGCCGGCCACGGCACTCGCGCGCGGTCCTCTATCTGCACGGCCGCAGCGACTACTTCTTCCAGACCCACCTGGCGCAGGCCTACCTCGACGCCGGTTTCGAGTTCTACGCGCTGGACCTGCGGGCCTGCGGGCGGGCCGGCGTCGGGCACGCCTCACCGCACGACGTGCGCGACCTGCGCGTCCATGACGAGGAGATCGCCGAGGCCCTGCGCATCATCCGCTCCGAGCACGGGCACGACGTCGTCGTCCTCAACGGGCACTCGACCGGCGGACTGCAGGCGGTCATCTGGGCGGCCGACCACCCCGGGACCGTGGACGCGCTCGTCCTCAACTCCCCGTGGCTGGACCTGCGCGGATCGGCACTGGTGCGCTCCTACGGCTCGGCCCTCGTGGACCTCCTCTCACGGCGGGACCCCGAGCGGGTCATCGGCGAGCCGGGCAGCGGCGATGAGGACAACTACGTGGCGGCCCTCCACCGGCGCTGGCGCGGAGAGTGGGACTGGGACCTGGCGCTCAAGCCGACGCCGTCCTTCCCGGTGCGGGCCGGGTTCCTGGCGGGGATCCGGCGTCTGCAGCGCGAGGTCCACCACGGGCTGGGGATCCGCGTGCCGATCCTCGTGTGCTGCTCAACGGCCAGCAGTGGCGTCAAGGCGACCCTGGAGGAGGCGCAGCGCTCCGACGTCGTCCTCGACGTGGAGCAGATCATCGACCGCTCCCAGTACCTGGGCGATGACGTGACCGTCCGCCAGATTCCCGAGGGCGTCCACGACCTGGCCCTGTCCGGGCCGCTGGCGCGCGCCGAGTACCTTCAGGCCGTCATGCGCTGGCTGGACAACCGCCTGCACTGAGCCGTCAGTCGAGGAGCGCGGCGAGCTCGTCGGCGAGCTCATCACTGACCCGTTCGACGACCTCGAGGGTGTCGACGAAGTCGGCCATGGTGCCGTACCAGGGGTCGGGCACGTTGAGGACGCTGCGGGAGGCCCCGCCCGCGACGACGGCCTCGGCCTGCTGGGCGGAGGCCGGGTCGAGCTCGCGGTACATGCGGATGCGGGCGGGCTCCGCCCCGAGTCCCGCGGCGCGGCGCTGGAGGACGTTCCAGTGGGAGTCGGTCATGGCCAGCAGGAGGTCGGCCTCGGCGATCTCGGCGTCGGTGACGCGGTGGGCGGTGTGGGAGGCGATGGCGCTGTCCGTGGCGCGCGAGACGTCGTCGGCGCCGGTGCCGTAGCCGGCCTCGGTCAGGACGCGGCGGGCCCGGGAGTCGATGGGGTTGCCGCGCTCCTCGTCGGAGACGCCGGCGGAGGTGACGGCCACGCCGCCCGGTCCGGAGTCGGGGATGCCGGCGGCGGCGAGGCGGTCGCGCAGGACGATCTCGGCCATGGCGGAGCGGCAGATGTTGCCGGTGCACACCATGATGACGCGGTAGGGGCCGGTGGCGCGGCGGCCGGGTAGCGAGGCGGGCGCCGGGGCGGTTGAAGAGGTGGAGGCTGCGGAGGTGGTCTCGGTGCTGGCGTCGGAGGAGCTCACGCCCCCGAGCCTTGCGCACGCCGCGGTCACCTGTCCACTGAAGTCAGCTGAGGTGAAGCGTCCGCGCGTTCGTAGGGCAGGTCGCGCGTTCGTACCCTCCACCCCCTCGAACGCGCGGCATGAGGTACGAACGCGACGTCGGCAAGAGGCCACTGCGCGGGCCCCGGCTACAGCGCGCGGCCGTCGAGGACGTCGGCGACCCAGGAGCGGGCCACGACGAAGTCCTTGTCGCTGGTGCCGGCCAGGACCGCCGTCGGGCGGGCGTCCAGCCGCGGGTAGGAGCCCAGGAACCGCACCACCGGGCAGGTGCGGTGCAGCCCGATGAGGGCCGCCTGGACCCGCTCCTCGCGCACGTGCCCCTCAACGTCGATGGAGAAGCGGTAGCGCCCCAGGGAGTCGCCCACGGGCCGGGACTCGATGCGTGAGAGGTTGACGCCGCGGGCGCTGAACTGCTCGAGCATGTCCAGCAGAGCGCCGGAGCGGTCGTGGGGGAGCTGGACGAGCAGGGTGGTCTTGTCGGCGCCGGTGGGCTCACCCACGCGGCCGGGCCGGGTCACCTTGACGAAAGCGGGTGACGGCGTCGGGGTTGTCCGCCACGCCCCCGGCGATGACCTCCAGCCCGTACTCCTGGGCGGCCAGCGGGTTGCACAGGACGGCCTGGAACCCGGTGTCCCCGTCGGTGGTGGCCAGCGCGCGGGCGGGCGCCGACGTGGAGGTTCCGGCCACGTACACGGCCTCGGGGAGGTTCTGGTGGACCCAGCCGCGGCACTGGGCCCAGGCGTGCGGGTGGGTGGAGATGGCGCGCACGTCCTCCAGGCGGGTGCCGGGGCGGCCGGCCAGGACGAAGGTGATCGGCACGGCCATCTCGGCGGCGATGACCAGGGGCGTGGAGGCCACGAGGTTGTCCAGCGTGGCGTTGACCCCGCCCTCGACGGAGTTCTCAATGGGCACGACGGCGGCCTCCACCGTGCGCTCGCGCAGGTGGTCCAGGGCGGTGGGCACGTCCGGGCAGGGGTCGAGCTCGACGTCGGCGGGGGCGACCTGGCGCAGCGCCATCTCGGTGAAGGTGCCGGCCGGCCCCAGGAAGGACCAGAGCGGAGCGGGAGCAGTCATGGGCACAGGGTAGCCAGTCCGGGCCGCCGGGCCGGTGGCGGCTTGCTCCGTGGAACACGGGGGCTCTCACCGGCGGGCAAGGTCCCGGCGCCGGGCCTGGTCGGGAGGGAACAGCCCAGGCCCGGCCAGAGCCGGCCTCCCACAGACTCCCCCGCCGGAGTGCCGCTGGCCCCTGAGGTTTCTCCCTGCGCCCTCCCGCGGCGGCGGCAGGCCTGGCAGTCTGGAGCCATGAGTGTTTTCCGCAAGCACGACGACGGCCCGGTCTCCACCGCCCTGGAGGCCCAGGGCCTGACCTGGCTCGCCGAGGCGATGGCCGACGGCGGGGCGCACGTGGTGCCGGTGACCAGCGGTCCGGGCTGGCTGGAGGAGCCGCGGCTGACGACGACCGGCGTGACCCCGGCCGGGGCGGAGGCCTCGGCCGGGCGCTGGCCGTCACCCACGCGGCGGGCGCCCCTGGCCTTCGGGGCTGCGCCTCCCGGCTGGGACGGCCGGGCGCAGATGGGCCGCTCGGACATCCGGCTGCGGCCGCACGCCGCGGAGGAGGGCGAGCCGCGCCGCTGGGGCGAGTTCTACGCCGAGGACCGGATCCTGCCCTACCTGCAGCCCAGTCGGGACAACGGCTCGATCAGCGCCGGCGGGGCGCGCGTCATCGAGAGGCTGTGCGAGCGGCTGCGCGACGGAGACTTCGACACCGACCAGCCAGCCCTGGTGCGCGCCGGTGCTCGCGAGCGCGGCGCGCGGGTCGCGGTGGCCCGCACGCACGGGGACCTGTGGTGCGGCAACGTCCTGTGGACCCCGGCCGATGAGGCCGCCCAGTGGGCACCGCCGCGTGCCGGGCTCGGGCCGCAGGTGTCCGCCTCCGAGGAGGCATCCGGCGGCGGGGCGGCTGACGGTGCGGCCGGCGGGCCGATGGTGGTCGGCGTGCTCATCGACCCGATGGCACAGGGCGCGCACGCCGAGACCGACCTGGCGGCCCTGGGCGTGTTCGGGCAGCGCTACCTGGATCGCATCTACGCGGCCTACCACAAGGTCTCGCCGCTGGCGGAGGGCTGGCGCGAGCGCGTGGGCCTGCACTCCTGGCACATCCTCATGATTCACGCCTTCCTCTTCGGCGGAGGCTATGGCGGGGAAGCGGTCGCCGTGGCCCGCCAGTACCTGTGAGCCGATGCCAGCCAGGCATGTCACACCCATTTTGTCCGCCTGGGACGACTTTGAAACTGGTTAGAAGAAGAGCCGTCCGCGTTTGTGCTGGTCAAAGCAATTTACCTGCGCGCCGACCAGCAGAGACGACGTCAAAGTCGTCCCATCTGGACACTTTTCGGGCGGCCAGGCCCCGTAGGCTGGTCGGGTGAGACCTCGACGACGTCAACAGCGCCTGGTGCGCGGGGTCGTGTACGTCCTCGTGCTGCTGGTAGTCATCGGCATGATCCTGGCGGTGGTGGGTCCGACGCTGGCCACCGCGGCTCCAACGGTGTCGGCGCCCCAGCCGGCCTCCGATGCCGCCTCGTCCTCGCGGCCGGCGCCGGTGATCGTCCTGGGGACGAACAATCTCACCTGGGCGGACCTGCGGGAACAGGCCTCCCATGAGGGCGTCGGTGGGGACTCCGGCTCTCCCGGCGTCGGCTCGGCGGCCGCCCGCCTGCTGGCCTTCGCCTCCCGGGGCGAGCCGATGAACCTGTCCGTGCGCACTCCAGCGGACCGCACCTGCCCGGCCGACGCCTGGCTCACCCTGGGCCGGGGCAAGCGCGCGAGCGCCATCGAACCGGCTGCTTCCTGCGCCGGCCCCACTGCCGCGATCCCTCGCGACACCCCCCTGGTCGGGGCGCTCGGGCATGACGTCTCGATCCAGACCGTCGGCCCCGGCACGCAGCTGGCCATGGGAGCACCGGGGGGCTCAGCGAACAGGCCCGCCCCCTTGACCCCTTCGGTGGCCGAGGCCCTGGCCGCCGGCGCGGACCTCACGATGGTCGACACCGCCCGGGACGCCTCCACCGACGCCGAGCGGATCACCGCCCTCGACGACGCCCTGCGCACAGTCCAGGAGCAGGCGCGTCCCGGCACCCGCCTCGTCATCGCCTCCCTGGCCGACGACGAGGCCCCCGGCCCGCAGATGGCGGTCCTGCCCGCGGGCACGACCAGTGCGCGCGGCACCTCCGACGGCCTCGTCATCGGCGACTCCACGCACCAGCCGGGCCTGGCCCAGCTGACCGACCTCACCCCGACTCTCGTGTCCGCCCTAGCCGGCCGCCACGACCCGGCCTTCGACGGTCGGGCGCTCACGCTGCCCGAGACCGGCCGCGCGGGCACCGCAACAGCCGCCGCTGGCGCAGCCACTGGGGACGCCCGCATCTCGCGGCTCGCCGACGACGCCCTGCACGCCCGCGCCTCTCAGGCCACAGTGATGCCGGCCGGCGCCCTGCTCATGGGGCTGACAAGGCGTGGCGCTCCTGGTCTGGGCGGCCGTCGCGCTGCGCGACCCGGGGGCGAGCCGGCGTGAGGCCCTCCGCCGCCGGGTCACCCGGGTGGCCGTCTACCTCAGCACCCTGCCGACGGCGTTGCTGCTGGTCAATGCCGTCCCATGGTGGCGCGTGGGGGCCCGGGCCGGTTCCCCCTCGGAGTGGGCCTCGGTCGTCGCCATGGCTGCAGCCGCGCTGGTCGCGGCCGGGATTGCAGGACTGGCCGCCGGGACCGCGGCCCTGGCGCGGCGGCACAGGCGACCCCTCCCTGCCACCTCACCGAGTCCGTCGCCCTCAGCACTCTGCGCCACGGCCGCCGCTGAACCGGTCGGATCCCCGACACCCCCTCCGCCCGGGGGAGGCCTCGGCCGAGCCGCAACCGGACGAGGCCGGCAGTCCCGCTCCCGCCTTGTCGTCCCCGTCCATGAGCGGGGCGAGCCTGACGGCGCTGCTGGTGACGGCGGCGATCCCGCTGGCCTGGTTGGTCGACGCCGCTGCGGGCGCCCCCCTGGCCTTCAACAGCCCGCTGGGCATGAACGCGGTGGTGGCGGGCCGTTTCTACGGGGTGTCGAATACGGCCTTCGCGCTGGTGGCCGGCGCGCTCGTCGTCGTCATCGCCGGCACCTGGGCGGCGCTGGGCGGCGGCCGACGGACCGCGCTGCTGGTGACGGCCCTGCTGGGCGGGGCGGCACTGATCGTTGATGGCGCCCCGCAGCTGGGCGCGGACGTGGGCGGCGCCCTGACGCTGGTGCCGACGCTGGCCTTCCTCAGTGCGGGCCTGGCGGGCCTGCGCCTGAGCTGGCGGCGCTGGCTGGGCATCGGGACCGCAACAGTCCTGGTGGTGAGCGGATTCGCCGTCGTCGATCTTCTTCGGCCCGGTGGGCCCACGCACCTGGGACGCTTCGCCCGTCAGGTGGCCGACGGCTCGGCCGCCGGCGTGCTGGGGCGCAAGGCGTACGCACTGGTCGGCCCCTTCATCACGAGGCCGCTCACGGCGATCGCCCTGGCCTGCACCGCGGCCCTCGCGGCCGCGGCCCTGTGGTGGGGGCGCCGGCAGGTGGGGGCCCTGGCGCTCCGGCACAAGCCCCTACGCCTGGCTCGCCCCCGCCGCGGACGGGAACGTTTCACGCGTCGAGGGACAGAAATCCGGTCCCCCTACGCGTGAACTGTCCCCGTCCGCGCACTGGGTACCGACGGCGCTGAAGTCCCTGGGTGTGCTGACGCTCGTGGCCGTCCTGGTCAACGACTCCGGCGTCACGATGGCCGGCTTCATCCTGGCAGCCGCCGCCCCCGCCCTGCTGGCGCTGATGCTGTCCGGGAGAGAGCCGGCGCGCTAGCGCTCGGCCGTCTCCGAGGCAGCCGCCTGCGAGCCGTCAGTATCGTGCGGCTTGTCCGCCGCCTCGACGTCGTCGTCGGCCTTGGGGGGCTGCGGCACGGCGCGGTAGGTGAAGAAGTGGTCCTGCTCGGCGGCCGCCTTCTCGAAGGAGGCGCGCGGCACGCGGTGGCGGCGCAGCTTGCGCCGGGTCACGGCCCGCAGGACGTCCTTGTACTGGGAGGCCCGGTGCATCGTGCCGGCCCGGTCGTTACCGGTGACGCGGTGGGTGATGTCGCAGGGGACCTCGATGACGGCGAGTCCGGCCACGAGGACGTCGATGGTCAGACCGACCTCCACCCCCAGCCGTCGGCCAGGGGCACCGCCTTCTCGTAGGCCTCACGGCTCAGACATCGCTGACCGGACAGCGGCGCCACCGGCAGCCACCCGGTGGCCAGTGAGATGGCCCGCCTGGCGGCGCGCACGACCCGGCCGCGGCCACCGGCCCCGGACTGCTTGGGGGGCACCGCGATGGACATGTCGGCGACGCCGTCGACGACCGGGGGCACCAGCTCGGCGCAGGAGGCGGCCGAGTCCCCCAGGTCGGCGTCGATGAACAGCAGCAGCCGGGCGGGACCGTCGGAGTAGTCGCGCATGGCGACGACGGAGGCCCCGGTCTCCATGGCGGAGGCCTTCCCGCGCGAGACGGAGTGGCGGACCGTCACGGCGCCGGCGGCGCGGGCGTGGTCCTGAGTTCCATCGGTCGAGCCGTCGTCGACGACGATGACGAGGTCCACCCGCGGAATGGAGCGGCAGGCCCGCACAGTGGTGGCGATGCGCTCAGCCTCATCCTTGGCAGGAATGACCACGGCAACGCGCTGGTCGGGCCGCTTGTTGGAACTCACGCCCCCCAGGGTATCCAGACTCCCGGCCTCCAGCCGATACCTGAGCGCCCCGTTACCGCGCGCCTGTCTTGTGAGGCCCGTCAAGTTCTCTGCTTTCGTCCTACGGGGCGCGGATTCTTCAGGCTCCCCGCGCAGCGGACGCGCGCCGGCGACACCCTGAGCACCTCTCGCCAGCCACAGCGACACGCCGGTGTGAGGCAGCAGGAAGGCAACCACCCCCAGCCTTTCTTCAGTGATTTTGTGTCAAACCTTCATCATAGGACCACGGTCCCCGGAGAAACTGAGAAATCTTGCTGCAATGAATCACATTTCCTCATTCAGGCGCTAAAGTTGCCCGTTTCGGCATGTCACACCCGGTTCTCGTGGCACAGTGGAGATAAGGAGCCCGTCAACGGAGCCGGGTTCCGCTGGCGCATTTCGCGTCCTTCCGTGTGCCGGGGCGACTCCCCTGCCGCCCCGGCACGCCTTGGCCCTCACCACGGACCGCCCACCCCCAGGGCACTCGCCGCCCGACTCATCGGCGCAGGCGGCGGGGCATTCACGTCGCGGCACGCCCGCCTCCGACAGATCCCGTCGGGCGTAACGGAGACATGACCGGCCCACGGGCGACCCCGGGGGCCGGCCGACGAACGGCCGGCCCACGCTGCTCCGCCTCTGCATCCTTCGTGCAGGTCAGTGCAAGGCGCTTGCGAGCAGATCGAGCCCCACGCTGCCCAGGTCGATGCCCCGGTTGTGGAAGGCGCGCAGGTCCAGCTCACCGCCCTCGGTGCGGGCCTGAGCCTGGGCACTGCGCCGACCGGCCTGCCAGACCCGCTCCCCCACCGCGTAGGCCAGCGGCTGGGCCGGCCACCCCAGGTGCCGGGAGACCTCGAAGCGCAGGCGCCCCCTCGGAGATCACGGTGTGGTGGCGCAGCACGGCGGTGACGGTCGCCCGGTTCCACTCGCGGCAGGCCCCCGGGAGGGCGGCGACATCGTCGGGCACGGGGATCCGGGAGTGGACGCCCAGGTCCACGAGGACCCGGGCCAGACGCCAGCGGCGTGCCGCCAGGCAGCCGAAACGGTCCTCGGGCGTAGGCATGAGCCCGAGCTCGTCGGCGAGGGACTCGGCATACAGGCCCCAGCCCTCATCGCAGCCGGGCACGGAGCCCAAGTAGCGCTGCCAGGCGGTCAGGCGTGTGCTGGTGGCGTGCGCGCCGACGTGGACGTGGTGGCCCGGAACCGACTCGTGCAGGACCGTGGTCCGCTCCATCCACGGCCACACCAACTGCTCGCCGTCGGCCAGGGAGCGCATGACGACGCCGGGCCGGCGCTCCCCGCCGGTTCCGCGCGGCTCCTCGTAGTGGACGGCGCCGTCGCCGGGCTCCCCGAGGCGCACCCGGGGGCGGCCCAGGCCGTCGGGCGGGTCGAGGATCCGGCCGACGACGGCGTCCCAGGCCTCGTCGGCGACCTCCTGCGCCCAGGTCGTGTAGTCCTCCGGGCGCAGGGCGTGGGTCGGGTCGGCGCGCAGGTGCCGGTTGAGGCTGCCGGCATCGGCGCCGGCCCCCAGGACGTCGACGGCGATGGTGTCCTGCTCGGCGATGACCCGCCCCAGCTCCTCGGTGGCCCAGGCGTAGGTCTCCTCGGGGTCCACCCGGGTGCCCAGGACGCGGCGCATCCACAGGGCGTGGCGCTGAGGGCCGACCCCCTCGGCCTGGGGCGCCCGCGGCGAGAGCGTCGTGCGCAGGTGCGAGGCGAAGTCCAGCGCAGCGCGGCGGGCGACGATGTCCGCCTCCTGGAGCTGTACGTGCAGGGTGGCCGGCAGGTCCTCGGGCAGTCCCCGGGTCCGGCGTCGGGCGAGGTCGCGCGCCTGCCCGGCGACGACGTCGACCTGGCTGAGCGGGGCGATCGCACCGGCCTCGGCCGAGGCGGCCAGGGAGGCGGCCAGCCCCTCCAGGGCGGTGGGCAGCGCCTCCAGACGGGTGCGGTGGAGGTTCCAGGCGTCCTCCCACTTGGCCTCGGCCTCGGCGAGGTCCGCCTCGTCGGAGCCGGCGCGGTCGGGGGTCTCGGGCGGCCGGTGCAGCTGGCGGGCGATCTGCTGGAACGGCGAGGAGAGGAAACCGAGGTTGCCTCCCTCCTCCCCGGCGGAGATGAACTGGATGGAGGTCTCCAGACGCTCCAGGAGGTGGCGGCGCAGAAGCTCGTCGGAGCCGGTCGAGCGGTCGACGGCGGCCACGCGGTGACGCAGGGAGCGCTCGGCACTGAGGCGCTCGGACAGTCCCGCGGGCGAGTAGTCGGGCAGGATGGCTCCGCCGGGCAGGCCGGTGCGGGCGGCCGCCTCGGGATCGTGGGCGCACAGGAGCTGGGCGTACTCGTCGGCAAGATCGCGCAGGACGACGCTGGCAGCCACGGTCTCGGAAGGTGAGCGGACCGAGGAGCGGGTGGCGGCCTGGGCGGAGGTGTGAGCGGCGGGCGCCCCGGAGGCCGCCGCCTCGACCTCACGCACGCTCAAGGGGGCACCGGCCGTGCGGACGGCCCGCCAGGTTCCTGAGCTCGGGTGCTGCGGGTGGACTGGCGGCCGCTCGGGTGGCCCGGTGCTCACCGGACTGGTGACGGACGCAGGTGTGGCGTCCGCTGCACCGGTGGGGGCGTTCTGCGTGCGGGAGACGGTCGGAGGTACAGCGGGTCCGGATGGAGAGTGGTTCGAGGGGTCATCGGTCATGACAACAGGCCTTTCGCTTCACTCGCCGCATGGCGTGCGGGCCCGGCGGCGACATTGCCGTCTCACCAGGGTGCCAGGAACCGAAACAAAGGTCCATAGGCATCATGGATCTGACAGCGAAAAGAAGTGGATGAATCGGATGGCGTCCCGCCCCGCGGGAAGACGGCGGACGCGGATGGGAACTGGTGCTGGCCTGATCCCGAGGTGCGAGACTCGGTGACGAGCCCGGGCCGGTCGTTCAGTAGCGGACGTAGCGGACGCGGGGAGCCGCGGCCCACCCCCTCTGATCGGCGCGGGCACCCGAAGGCGGAGGCCGGAGATCAGCGGGTGGCTACTGGATAGCGGTCGAGAGGCATCGATGGCGCCGGCCGGCCGATGAACAAGGACGCAGCAGGTTGACGCGCACGGCCGTCGACCGCGGCGCGGAGCCGCAAACGGTACGGGTCATCAGTGCTCCTCTCATCCTGGACGGGCCGGGCTGCCCCAGCGCGAGGTGTTCGTCGTGCTGTCGTCCTGCCGTGATGGACGTGACACGATTCAAGGACGCCGTGCCGACGGTGTCAAGGATCTGCGGCCACGGTTCACCCGTACCGATATCCGCGCAGGTCAGAGGCATCTCGGTGACTCTCCGACTTCGCCGCGCTGCCGCCGTTGGCAGCGCTCACAGGCAGGTGGCCCCCACCTTCGAGCCACATCAGCCAGGCCCGATCCGACCACATCGTGGTCACTCGTCATTGACAGCGAGTTCCACGTGTGCGCAACCATGCCCCACCCCCTTGACAGGTAGGTGAACTTAGTTAACCTACCTGATGTGAAGACCGATCGGCGCAGTACGGACACCCGACAGCGACTCATCGACACCACCCTGGACCTCATTGACTCCAACGGGTGGCACACAGTGACGCTGAGCGGAGTGGCCCGCGCCTGCGGAGTGACCACACCCGCGTGCTACAAGCACTTCCCGTCCAAGACCAGCCTTTTCGAGGCCGCAGCACGCCAGCTGTCCGCCTCGCTGGGCGAGCGCGCGGATGCCCTCATCCAGGACGATCCGCTCGAGTCGCTCATCGGCATCGGGACCCTCCTGGTGGATCTTGCCGCCGAGCACCCGCATCTCTTCGAGTTCAACCAGGTCAGCCCTACGGCCATCGCGGCACTCGACCGCCCCGACGAGCACCCGCTGCTGGCACTGACCTGCGGCGAGGTGGACCGTCTGGCTTCGCAGCGGGGAACCGACCCGGCACCACTCAACCTCCTGGTGTGGTCCTGCCTGCAGGGCTACACCCAGCTCATCGCCGTCGGCGCCACCACCGCCGACGCCGCCTTCATCCGCGCAGCCCTGCGCACCATCGTCACGATTGGAGACAGCTGATGATAGCCAAGAAGATCCTCAAGAAGACGGGCGACCGCACTCTCATCATCTACGCCCACCCTTACGACGGCTCCTTCAACCGCGCCGTACTCGAGGCCGCCACCTCCGCCCTGGACAAGGCGGGCAGGCCCTACGACGTCGTCGATCTCTACGCCGACGGCTTCGACCCGCGCATGCCCACCGAGGAGCTGGCCCTGTACAGGGAGGGCGGCACGCTGGACCCGCTGGTGAGCCACTACCAGAAGCTCATCGATGGGGCCTCGCGCATCATTGTCATCGCCCCGATCTGGTGGAGCGAGCTGCCCGCCATCGTCAAGGGCTTCGTGGACAAGGTCTTGAAGCAGAACTGGGCCTACCACCCGACGGCCACTGGGGTGAAGGGACACCTCACCCACATCAAACAGGTCCTGGTGCTCACCACCTCGACCGCCCCGACCTGGTTCCTGCGCCGGTTCTGCGGCAACTACGTCGGCTCGGTGTTCCTGGGCGCCGCCATCAAGCAGGTGGGCATGCACGGGCGGACCTGGGTCAACTTCGGCAAGGTGGGCAAGGTCAGCCGACGTCAGCACAAGAAGCACCTCAAGCGCGTGGCCCGGCTCGTGGTGAAGTGACGCATGAGCCCCGCCGCGGGTATCACCGCAGAGCGCCAAGCCGACCTGAGCTCTGGACGAGACGAGTCCCGAACACTGGCGGAGATCCTGACCATCACCCATTCCGCGCTTCTGACGCAGGTGGTGCCGGACGCGCCAGAGGATCTGCTTGAAGCGGCCAAGCACGCCGACTCGCTCGGCATCCTGGCCCGTATGCAGACCATGGGCGAAGCGCTGTATACGCACCTTGGTCGCTCCGCCTGCCTGGATCTCGCCGGCCACCCGGCCGATACAGTCCGGGGCTGGGCAGTCTTCGCTCTGGTCTCTCAGGAGAAGGACGGCGACGTCGATACGCTGTTGGCCCTGGCACGACCAGCCGCGGACGACCCGCACTTCGGAGTGCGCGAGTGGTCATGGATGGCAGTGCGTCCGCACCTGGTGCCCCAGCTCGACGAGGCGATCCGCGCGCTGCGGCCATGGACCTCGGACCCCTCGGAGCGCATTCGGCGCTTCGCCAGCGAGGCGCTGCGTCCACGCGGCGTGTGGGCACGGCACATCCCCGCACTCAAGAAGGAGCCCGAACGGGGCCTTCCGCTGCTCGAGCCGCTGCGTGCCGACTCCTCCCACTATGTGCAGGACTCCGTGGCGAACTGGGTCAACGACGCCGCCAAGACCCAGCCCACCTGGGCCATGGAGCTCTGCGGGCGCTGGCAGGAGGAGTCGCCCACCCCGGCCACTGAACGGATCATCAAGCGAGCACTGCGTTCGATCCGGCGGTGACAGCGGTCAGAGGTCGTCGAGTCCGGTCAGGACCGCCCTCCCAGTAGTCACGTGCGACCTCGACGGGGACATTCCGCACGGCCGGGTGCGTGTCGTTCCGGCCGGGGGCGCTCGATGCCGTCGGGGGACCGGATTCCCGTCCCCCGACGCGCAAAGCGCCTCTGGCTGCGAGGAAGTGTCCCCGGCCGTGGGGGAATGTCCCCGTCCGTCAGTAGGGCCGTGGAGGTACGGCATACTTCGGTCGTGCCTGAAACCACGCGCCTTCCGTTGAGCCGATGGCGTCTGCTCCCCCGCCGCCTGGTCCAGTTCACCCTCCTGGAGCTGGCCTGCTGTGCCTTCGCCATCGCCATCTTCGTCGGGCTCGCGGTCAGCGCCCTGATCTGGAGCCATACGGATCCTCCGATCGCCCGCTACGACGCCCTGCTGATCTACGTCGTCGTGGTGCAGATCGCCTTCGTGGCCCTGAAGCAGGAGACCTGGCGCGAGCTCGGCGTCATCTGCGCCTTCCACCTCATCGGGCTGGCGCTGGAGGTGTTCAAGGTCCACACCGGCTCCTGGGCCTATCCGGACGCGGGGGCGGTGCGCATCGGCGGGGTGCCGGTCTTCTCCGGATTCATGTACGCCTCCGTCGGCTCCTACATCTGCCAGGCCTTCCGGCGACTCGACCTGCACGTGGGAGGCTTTCGGTGGTGGCCGGTGAGTCTGCTGGCCGTGGCCGCCTACCTCAACTTCTTCACCCACCACGTCATCGTCGACCTGCGCTGGGTGATCGCCGCCGGTTTCCTCATCGCCTTGTGGGAAAGCGCCGTCCACTTCACTGTCGGCGGGGACCGCTACTGGATGCCGACGACGGTGGCCTTCATCCTCATCGGGGGATTCCTCTGGCTGGCGGAGAACCTGGCCACGGCGTTGAGCGCCTGGCGCTACCCCGACCAGGCCGACGGCTGGCACCTGGTGCACGCCGGCAAGTTCGGCAGCTGGGCGCTGCTCATCTCGCTCAGCTTCGTGCTCGTCGCCGCCGTCAAGGCGAAGGAGGGCACCCTCTACGGACGCGGCCTGCCGCGCGTGACCCGCCGGCGCCTGCGCATCGCCGAGACCTGAGCAACGCCGAGCCGGGCGTTCTTCGCGGTGCCCAACAGAAGTTCCGTAGGGCTGCGAGAAGAGTGCACGGCTCGGCGAGAAAGGGTCAGAGGTTGACCTGGCGGGAGATGATGCCCGCCTTGGCGCGGCGGACCTCAGGGCTCAGGGGGCTGGAATCGGCCAGTGCGGCGTCCAGGCGCTCACCCATGGCCTGCAGCGGCTTGGTGAGCTCCTCGGCCTCCGTACCCGGGACCAGCTCCCACACCGGGATGGCCAGGCCGTTGGCCCGGAAGGCGCCGACGAAGCGCGCCCCCTCCTCCAGGTCGGACTCGCGCGCGGCGTGGATGCGGGCGAAGGCGTTGAAGAACTCGTCCTCGTCCTCCCCGCGCGCCCAGCGCACGAACTCCTTGGTACCCAGCCGGCACCAGTAGGCGTGCTCGACGCCGGGCACGGGCCGGGTCGGGGCGATCTCCTCCTTTGGCGCGCTCGATGGCCTCCTCAATGACCTGGCGGGCCTGCGCGTCACCGGCACCGGCCTGGGGGTCGACCCAGAAGTCGAAGGTCTCGCGCACGGAGACCACCGGCGGCTCGCTGGTGTCGAGGATGTCCTGGAGGCGCGGACCAGGCTCGGGCAGTCCGTCGGTGCGCAGGGCCTGCCCCTCGGGCAGCTCGAGGGTGGCCAGGACGGCGGCGGCGACGTCGCGGGAGGCGTCCCCGGAGTGCATGGAGGTCTGCATGGCCACAAGGACCTCGCCGTCGGAGCGCTTGAGCCCCTGAACGAACTCGGGAAGGAGCGTGACGAGCTGGACCTGATGGCCGCCGTACTCCTCGGTCAGGCGCACAGTGGCCGTGGCGGCCGGGATGATCTGGGCCATCGCCACGAGGTCCTCCTCGGCCGGCAGACCGGCGAAGGGGCGGGCGACGAACTCAATGCTCTGCTTGCGGGGCTTGGCCGACGCGGCGGCCGGACGGCGCCCGTGGCGCTTCTTCTTCGACATGCCCGTCAGCCTACCGGCCGCGTGGCGCCCCACCCAGGCCGACGACGGCCCGTCGGCGCCCCATGGCGCTGTTCACCGCGGTTCACGGCAGTTCTCCCCATCGCCCTGCCGTCACATCACAGGCAGAACGACAACAACGCCGCGAGAAGTAGTGAATGCTATCCCCATGCGATTCAGTGCGGCGAACCTTCGGCACCTGTGTGTGCGTCTTGCTCGAACGATCTTCCGAAGTCGTTCACTCACCGCCGCGCTCGTCCTCATCATGGTGACCGCGTCCCTATCCATCGCCCAGGCATGGGCACGACAGGGCCCCGTCATGGCCTCCTCGCTCACCGAGCCGAAAGCGCCGGCCTTCTCAACATGGCAGGCGCCGGCCGAGACGAACGAGACCATCTCCTGCGGCCCCTCCACCGACACGCGTCCTCCGGCCGGGGCAACGTGGCACGAGGCATGGCGCTTGACAACCGACACAACCCAAAGCATGCAACCCAGCTTCCCGCACGTATCAAGATGCGGAAAATATTTTGTTGTTGAATCAGCCCCATATAATTCTCCCAACATTTTGAAAGGATACGTCCTCGAAAACGGTCACCTCAAAGAGCTATGGAAAGCACCTCCCAAGATCATTCACACCTGGGGCAGCAATCCATGGTGGGGCGGGCATATGCTTCTTAAACACGAGATCCTCAATCCCGCAACTGGAACTATCGAAAAAGGCCCCTGGTCGACCAACGACTACCCCTACATCATGTCTCCCGATCTCGTCCTGACATGCAACATGTATGGACACACCAACCACTGCGCAGCCTGGGAGTGGAATAACGGAGCTCCAAAACAGCGCTGGGAGCGTCAATACGACCAGCAAGTTGAACCTGTCGCCTTCGGGGTCGCGGGAGACGGTTCCACACCAAGCCCCCTCGTCCATCTATCTCAGCCAGAAGGACACAGCCTGCAGTCCAACAATACTGGCATCATGAACCTCGCAGATGGAACGATCACCACGCTTTTCAATGAAATCACTCCTGACGCAGAAGCCAACTACATACCGGCTCGAGACGGCTGGATCCGCATCCCCAAAAAATCCGGCACCGCTGAGACCTACTCTCTCCAAGGTGAGCACATTGGGTCGTTCCCGCTGTCGGGAAGCAATGCACCACTTCTCATTTCTGAGTCCGGGATCCCGACTCTGGAACAGTTCCAGAAGGCCTACGAGTCAGGAGACACATCCTGGGCAAAATACGTCATCGAGTGCACCACAAAAAACATGTGCACATTCAATGGAAGCCCAATAACCCTTCCATTCGAGCAGTCCTTCGTCTACGCGCCAGCACGAGGCGAGCTCCAAATTCACTGGAACCTGTCCAGCGATCAACAAGTCCTGGCGGTCTCAACCTACACAATAAGCGGCTCAGGTCAAGAGGTGAACAACAAAACATCCCTTGTCATTGATACGCAGACCGCGCGCATCATCACACCCCCTATTTCCTCATCACACATCATCACGAGCTTGGGTGACTCAGGACTTTTGGTAGGTATTCAAGGAGCTGAGATCGTTGGATACACACCGAACCATAGCTGAATCAACACACCGACACGCCGGATGTCACGACTGCCTCAACAACCGCCTTCTGTCGCTGCTCAAGCGCCGCAACCACCAGATCAATAATTCTCGACATCCCATCCAACTCAGTCAACGCCTCAACCGGGGTTAGCTCACGTTTGTCGAGGTCGACAGCCAGCTCTCCGAGCCGTCGATTCTGCTGGGCCACCCATGTTGCAATGTCCTCACGATTGACGGAGTTACTCCAACGCGCCGATCTAGCCATTCGTGTGACTGCTCTCAATTTTTCCAGGATCGGTGCCTGCTGCTTCTCCCACGCTCGCCCCCATGTAGGCGACATCGTCAAAATAGAAACGGTATCGACGATGACATCATCGCCGTCATCGAGTGCCGACGAACGCTCCTGCAGACTCTTCGCGCTGTCGTATACGCCTTTACCGAACCAGTCGAATCCCTGCGGATCGCCGAACTTCCGCCACGCAAGCGTGACATCATAATAGTCCTGCTCAAAACTCTCATAGCGTGCTGCAAGTGCTCGCGATTCGGGAGCACTCGAGTCGAGGGTGCCTACCCGGAGAGCAGTCGAGTCATAATCGTAGGTCACTTGACCATAGGAACTGGCCGCCAACCTCGCCATACGGCGAGCAGCAAAACCACGACGAAGATAGAGAAACAATTTTATTGCACCCCAGAGGCTTATGACAGCAGCAATAGCGACGGCTGCACGTGCACGTCCACTACCGTAGGCACCAAGTACGTCTCAGCCCTATTTCCAATAGCCAGAACGCCACCATTCCAGTCCTGGTGAGAGAACTGTGTCACCGCGGCATCCTGAATGGCGACCTGCTCCGAACGTTTAAGCGATACGTCAGCGCCCGGATACACGCCGACCTGATGAGCGCGGGGCGCCACCGCTATGATAACGACCCCTTCCTTCCAGTTCCTATAGTCAACCGTTCTAATATCGTTCTTGTACTCCAACTCCTGGTCTGCGAATGACGCCACAGCCGCATCCAGGTTCTTATTCCCCCATCCGGTCAGAGAAATGACCTCAAAACGAATGTCCTGACGGAACCTCAACTCCCCCAACTCGCGCTCCAACAACTCACGATCAAACACTCCCGCTTGGTCATGCACACTGACAGTCGGCGCATAACCCAGCATCGGGGAGAAAAAGATCGTGACCGGCAGCGTAAGAATCATGGCCGCGAACAGCAATACATTGGCCGCAAATGAGATCGCACTCGACGACCCATTTCCTTCACGTTCATGTTTTTTTTGAATCATGCGCGCCTCAACCCACCCTTTCGCTTCTTCTTGGCCTTGAACTTTTCGTCCACTGCCGGCATCGATATGGCATAAAAATAGGCATCTGATATGTCACGGACTGGCGAGTACACAGACATGGGGCCCGGAATATCCGTCCTCAAGGCAACAAAGGAAGCGGCCGGAGATTGGGGGTTCATACGAACAGTCACGGAAACATTGGAGAACTCATGACCTTCATCAGCAGAATTCGAGGGCGTCACGTAGTACACACCGTGGGCACCCACTCTAAACTGAGGCCTGGAGGGAGGCTTCGTAGCACTCTTCAGACCCTGCCGACTTTCTTCGCGGTAGCGCAGTAGGTATTTTCGATATTTTTCATAATACTCCCGGCTAGATTTACCCCAAAATAACTCATCGACCGCTTGCTCTGCGAACTTATCTGCCTCAACGGAGAGGCGATTCAGTACACGAAGCGCCTCGGCCGGGGACATTCGTTCAGTTAACACTTTCGTAGTAGTCTCATCGAGTTCTGCCTGCTTCAGTTTTACCCACTTCAGCGCCTTTTCACTAAATAGCCGATGAATCCGTGGGACATACGAGAACATACGTGCTACAGCAGCAATATCTTGTCGAACAGGCACGCACTCGTTTTCCCAGGATTCCCTCCAGCTCCCCGTCTTTGATAAGAGCTGCGCGCAATTGACAACCGTTTGCTGCATGGCACAGAGCTGCACGGAGTAGGCCTTGGCGTACTCAGCAAGACGACCACGCCTCATTCCGTACCACTGAAGACCAACCGGGTTCCCAATAATCTTCCAGGCGCGCTCAAGTCGGCGATAGTGCCGCTGAAGCACCTTATACCGGGCGATCACTTGAACGCCGTAGATGTCGCCAGCAGGGATGAGTCGAAGGTAGCCACTGACAGCCGCACGCCCGGCCATCGCCTGAGAGTACGCCTCACGCGCTTCTTCAATGCCGGACATCGCCCGTTTCCCTCGACCTAAATAGTATCGAATCCACTTGTTCGCAGCGATGAAGAAGATGAAGAATAACGTGAATTGAGCACACATCCTGGCAGGATCCAACTGATACCCAATGTAGTCAGATGCAACTTTGGCGGATTCTAGAACACGCCCGACCTCGTCGCGTTCTATCATCTTCAACTCCGTGACATCCCATACTTCCTCCCTTCCCTCTTCGCTGATATGCAGCCGGGAACCGTAGTAGTATCCCGCTACCTGCCCCTCCAGCCTTTCATCATAATTGGCGTTGGGTGCAGCAGCGATCACGAACACATTGTCGGCCCAACGTTCGGAATCAGTCCATGATATCCAGGGGACGTCGGTGGGATGGGTGCGGGCGTAGTTCTGAACCTCCTGCTCAAGGTTCTGAACTCTCGAGCTGGTCACATCCACCACAGCGATGTGAGTCGGCTGCCGAAAGGTGAGCTTCTCAAGCTCTGCCTTGACACGGTCCTGATGAAGAACACCGGGCTCATCATGGATCTCCACCGTCGGGTGAAATTGTTTCGCGGGGTAGAAGGGTGATTGTCCACCGTTGATAATGAATGGTGCGACCACAAGCGCCACACCAATGAGGAGATTACCCGCATACCCGAGGATCGCTCGTATCCCACCGAGCTCGGAGACTGTTGGCAGCTTCTTCACAGAGCAGTACCCCCAGGATTCGGGACCGTGTCCGTCCGAGTCGCGGCGCCGGCATTCACAGCGGCGTCGAGCTCGGCCAAACTGGCAGTCCTCTCGGCGAGACGAATCGCCTGAGCAAGAACACCGCGACCGAACCACTGAGCACCACGAGGTTCCCCGAAGTCCTTCCACTTCTGGCTGACGGTGTCGTACTCGTCGCGGAATCGTCGGTAGTCGGAACCAACGTCCCCGGCTCTGGCGGGACCCCTCCGGCAGGGTTCCCGCCTGCAACTCAGTGAGATCGTAGGTGTATACGATCCGCATCATGTCCCGGTACGCCCCTTGAGCTCGCCGCCGGGCGGTCATCCCCCGCCACATGTAGAAGGCAAGCCATCCGCTTCCCGCCATGAAGGCGAGGATCGCACCGACCACCCGCATCATCGTGCTGCTTCCATCGCCTGAACCGATGTATGTCGCCAGCTGCCGCCCCATCGCCACGGTCCCACCATCCCAGTCACCCTGGGCGTAGTGGCTTCCCGCCGCGTTCTCGATGGCTGTGCGCTTGTCAGCTGACAGCTGCAGGTCCTTCGCCGCGTAGCAACGCACCCAGTGAGACTCTGGTGCCACCACGAAGAGGACCGTTCCGTCCACCGGACTACCGACGTCGGAACTCTTGAGCCAGGAGGAGCCTTGTGCGCCATCACCCGCGTACTTGACAGTCTCCTCATCAATGTTGCTGATGCCGGCTCCGGGAACCGAGAGCACCGCAATGCGAACCTCACGATCGTAGTTCTGCTCCTCCAGGCCGCGGCGAAGAGTCTGCTCGTGATAGATGCCGGCCTCGTCGCGAACGGCCACATCGGGACGATGTCCAGATGCCGAAGGATACAGGAGCACCGCCGGCAGAAGCAGGATCGCGATCAACGCTCCAGCAATATTCATCACAAAAGATGTGACCGCTCGAAGGCCTCCAAGACGGACAATCGCAGATTGCTTCATGACATTCCTTGTTGATAATCGAGCCGGCCTCGAACGATGTACCGCGTCTACTCTCAGTAAGTCGAGGTTAGCAGCATCAATTATCTGATTTAAACCAAGTAAATCGGCTCTTCATGCTTGAGGGCACAGTAGGTGCGACCTATTAAGAGTATAGGTAGGGGGTGAGGGTAGTGCATCGTTGCGATGGGTAGGGGTCGAGGTCTCCCGACGATGGAAGTTGTCACACAAGGCAACTGAGAGACCTCGACGTGCCTGAGACCACCTTCACCTGCCCTGAGCTGACGACCTTTCTGGGCCTGGACGCCCTGGGGTTCCGCGGCCTCATCCACACCGGAGGCCTCAAAGACCACCTGACAACAACCACTCGAACCCCACGATAGGCCCCACCTAGCACACCCTCGAACGCGAAGAGCCCCTTTACTGTTGGATGATATTCTCCCCCGAACGGCCAGAGCCACATGACCGGAAGCGATGAGATCAGTACCAGGCACAACATAATATTGGACACGAATGCAGTCACTGCCCTCAGACCCCCGGCACGGATCAGCATCGATGATCGCACTGTCATCATGTCCTCTCGCTGATAATGGGAACTCTTAACATGACTCAGAAGCTGGATGATGAACCGGATCCTGAGAAGTCACCCCCGCCGTAGTCTCCGGAGGAGCTGCTTCCCGAGTACCCTGACGATCCATCTCCACCCGAGTAGGAGGACGACCCCGAGGTCGTCGGCACATAGGATGCGGCGGATTCGTACCCCACCACCAGATCGGATACCGAGGTGAAGGAGCCGAGCCATCCCGCCCCTTCCCAGTCCGATGAGGACGCATCGCCACCAAACGGTGAGCCGGAGAACTGGTAAGTACTCGAGCTGTGGTTACGCCCATCGTCGTCGCTGGAGAATAACCATTGCCCTGCGCGCACAACATCATGTTCTGAATCTAGTGACGCGAAATAACGACGGCGACGTTCTTCGGCGTACTTGGACGTATCGGCATTCACTGCGCGACGCATGAGATCCAAAGCCTTCTCCCGAACTGATTGCGCCGTCCTCTCCAGCTCGTCAAGAGCATCGGACGGACGTATCCTGCCGCTCGCCAACGCTATTTCTATATCGCCGAGGCGCGAGCGCTGCTCCTTGACCCACTTCCGCTCCTTCTTCACACCTAGAGGCACGTCCCGAGACGCGGAGATCGTATCGCAGAGCGATCTCAACGCCTGCAGGTCCTCCTGCACCTGCCCTTGCTCGTTCTCCCATGCCTTCTCCCAGGTCGATGACATGTTGAGGATGGATGCTGTGTTGGAGATCGTCGCCCCAAGCGACTCCAACATGACAGTGCGCTTCTTCAATCTGGACACACGCTTCAGCATTCTCCAGGCGAACCACTGCGGACCGCGAGGACGCCCGAATGCTTGCAAGTCTCTAGTGATGCTCGCATACTCCTGGCAGTACCATCGGTACCACATCCTCACTCGCGCCCCATACGGTTCATTCTCAGGGATGGTGCGCATATTCAGCTCGACATCCTCGTCACCGAGGGAGACTCGAGAGTAGCTCTCCGTCAGCTCCTTCCCAACGGCTCTTGCACGCAGGCCACGACGCAGGTACCTCCGGAGCGCCCATATTCCGATCATGCTTGCCGGAGCCGGGATGATGAAGGTGGTGAGCCAGCTCCCTTCAGCGGGGCGCCCTAACAGGTCGGCCGTCTTCTTCGCCATTGCCAGGATTCCATCATCCCACTTATGGTCATTGAATGCCTTTTTTGCAGCACTTTGGATCGACGCTTGCTGACTCAAGGGCAGGCGCACATCCTTCCCGAAGTAACACCCCACCTTCCTGGAATCGGGTGCGACTGCAAGGATAACAGTACCGTCACTCCAGTAGTTGGAGTTGGATGATGAGATCCACGGCCTTGGAGAATTCTGATGAGCGCGAGCATACTTGAGCACCTCACCGTTGAGGTTATCAATCATGTATCCGGGCACCGAGACGACCACGACGTGAACATCTTGACGAAAGCCCACACCCCTTACACTGTCCGCCACTGATTCGTTTGAAAGAATACGAGCCCTGTCATCGATCTCCACCGTTGGATGATGTGTTCTTCCGAAGGGCCAGAACCACATGACGGGAAGTGACAAGATGAGCGCTGTAAGCACTGACACACTGACAATAAAACTCAGGGATGAGGACGTCGCCCTCAGAATCCGGAAAGCCACCCTCAACACAATCACCTCTTGCCAAGACGATGATGACGCCAAGACGATCCTGCACCTTGGAACATCCGTCGAATCGCATCAAAGGCAGTGACGCATATCAACATCATTTCGTCGAAAAAATGGCGCGCACTCCCACGCCGACTATTAAATTGTTCATTCACTTTCTGCTGTATTCATGTTTGTGTTCGCTTCAGGGATTCTTGGGACTGGGATCTGGAGGGGCTGGAGTACCGGATATCAGTATCCCGGAAAGCTCCCATCCCCGAGGAAGCTTCGGGTCGCCGCATGCCGTCGGGGACTCACATGGCTCACATGACTCAGATGACTCACGGCGTCATCATCGGTCCACTGCCCGTCCCGGCTCCGCCGGCGATTCCCACAGTACCCGGCCACCCATCGATGCCTCGCCGGCCCTGCACCTCGGCTCCAGGAAGACCGAGGGACGGCTCCGCACCGGCCGCGCAGAGCGACAGACAGTTCACTGACCGGCGGACGTCGGCCCCGATCCAGGAGAGCTCATCGAGCGCCACGGAGGGCTGCAGCCGGCCGGCTGCCAGCTCGGCGGTCATCTCACTGAGACGCTGATGGTGGGCCCGGACAAGCTCGCGCGCCTCCACCGTGCCACCGGGAGTGAAGGCACAGGAGTCGATCCACTGGCACAGGTCCAGGAGCAGGTCGAGATCCTCCAGGACGGGACGCTGCTCGTCGTACCAGATCCGCTCCCAGTGGGAGGACAGGGTCAGGAAGGCGGCATGCCCGACGATGACGTTCTCGGTCGAGTCCAGTACGGCCGAGCGCCGCTCGAGCTCGGTGACCCTCCCGAGCATCCCGGGCTCGAACCACTGGGTGCCGCGCGGGCTGCCGAGGTCCTGCCAGGAGCGGGTCAGATTCTCGTACTCGTCACGCAACCAGCGGTAGTCGGCCATGACACGGGCGCCGCGCGCCTCCCCCTCCGGGACGAGGCGCGCCTGGAGCTCAGTGACCTCGTAGTCGTAGGTGACCCGGGAGTAGGTACGCCGAGCCTCCCGGGCCATCCGGCGAACGGACAGACCGCGCCGCAGGTAGTAGGCGATCCCGCCTACGCCCAGAAGGGCCGGCAGCAGCGTGACAGCGGCGAGGGCGGGCTCCACATCGCCACGGCCATCGGAGAGAGCGCGGCCGCCAGGCCCGCAGTCATGATGGCGCAGAAGGACAGCAGCGAGCGGATGCCACCGAGGCGGACAACGAGAGGAAGGTGCGTGGGCGGCATCCGTCGTCCTCTCGTCGCGTCTCGAAGGGGCTGGCCGACCGGCGGTCCCGCGGCCGCCCGCCGCGCCACATCCTTCCCAGCGGCCCGGTCCTCTGCCATGGGGAGAGCAACACAAGTGCCGGCCCGGTCTCCCGCAGTCATCCGGGTGGAGCCTGGCCTGCACTGCACGAGGGTCGGGTGCTGCTGGAGGAGAGTCGGGGGTACTCCACGAAGGCCCGACCTACGTGCAGTACGCACACCCCCTGGCCAGCACACCCCGCCCCTCGCTCAGTAGGCCGACCCGGGGCCGGCTCGGGACCGGCTCAGGATCGAGCGGCGATGGCCTCGATCTCGACGCCGGCCCCCAGCGGCAGGGCGGCCACGCCGAAGGCGGCCCGGGCCGGGAGGGCCTCACCAGTGAAGTAGCGGGCGTAGACCTCGTTGACGGCGGCGAAGTCGGCGATGTCGGCGAGCAGTACCGTGGTCTTGACGACGTCGTCGTACCCGAGCCCGGCCTCGGCCAGAATGGCGCCCACGTTCTTGAGAACCTGCTCGGCCTGGGCCTGGATGTCGCCCTCGACGAGCGCGCCGGTGGCCGGGTCGAGCGGCACCTGCCCGGAGACGAAGACGAGCGAGCCGGCCTCCTGACCGGTGGAGACGCCCTGGGAGTAGGGGCCAACGGCGGCGGGGGCGTTGGTCGTGGCGATACGGCTGACGGTCATGGTTCCTCGTTCCTGCTGGACGCTGGGATTCGGCCGCGTCCCCGACGAGCGGAGCGGCGGCCCGGGTGACAGCGCAGTAGCGCCGGCGCCCGGACCAGACTACCCACGCCCCGAGGACAGGCCGGGGTTGGGGCCCACCGGTCAACCGCACTTCCCGCCGGGCCCTCGCGGCGGGGTTCCCCGCAGCGTCGTCGGGCGGCATCCCGCCCTCGCCGACCACCGTGTCCCGGCCTCGGAACGACTGTTGTTTCGCACAGCGAAACGGGCTGATCCAACCAGTGGCACGTGACACACTGTGCCCATGCACCCACGCGCAGGACAGCCAGCACAGCCCGAAGACCTCATCGACGTCGACGAGGTCGTCTCCGCCTACTACGACCTCGTTCCCGACCCCGCCGTCCCGGCTCAGAAGGTCGTCTTCGGCACCTCCGGGCACCGCGGCTCCTCTCTGGACACCGCCTTCAATGAGGCCCACATCGTGGCCACGACCGCCGCCATCGTGGAGTACCGCCGCTCCCAGGGCACCGACGGCACGCTCTACCTGGGGCGTGACACGCACGCCCTGTCCGAGCCCGCCTGGCGCACCGCCGTCGAGGTGCTCGCCGGGGCCGGGGTGACCACCGCCGTCGACGCCCGTGGCGCCTACACGCCCACCCCGGCCGTCTCGCACTCCATCCTCCTGGCCAACGGCGCCGGGACCGAGGCAGGGGTGCGCACGAGCGGACCGGGTCTGGCCGACGGCATCGTGGTGACTCCCTCCCACAACCCGCCGCGCGACGGCGGCTTCTAGTACAACCCGCCCACCGGCGGCCCGGCCGGCTCGGAGGCCACCACGTGGATCGCCAACCGCGCCAACGAGCTGCTCGCCTCCGGCTGGCAGGACGTCCCGCGGGTCCCGGTCCCCGAGGCGCTCGACGGCACCCCACGTCGTCAAGCACGACTACCTGGAGACCTACGTCGCCGACCTGGAGAGCGTCATCGACCTTGAGGCGATCCGCAAGGCCGGCGTACGCATCGGGGCCGACCCGCTGGGCGGCGCCTCGGTGGACTACTGGGGCGCGATCGGTGAGCGCTACGGCCTGGAGCTCACGGTGGTCAACCCCGAGGTGGACCCGGCCTGGCACTTCATGACCCTGGACTGGGACGGCAAGATCCGCATGGACTGCTCCTCACCCAACGCCATGGCCTCGCTGCGCTCCACGATGACGCCCGACGCCGAGGGCAGGACCCCCTACGACGTCGCCACCGGGAACGACGCCGACTCCGACCGCCACGGCATCGTCACCCCCGACGGCGGGCTGATGAACCCCAACCACTTCCTGGCCGTGGCCATCGAGTACCTCTTCACTCACCGGCCCGGCTGGCCCGCCGACGCCGCCGTCGGCAAGACCCTGGTCTCCTCCAGCCTCATCGACCGGGTGGCCGCCGCGATCGGGCGCACTCTCATCGAGGTGCCGGTGGGCTTCAAGCACTTCGTGCCCGGGCTGCTCGACGGCTCGATCGGCTTCGGCGGCGAGGAGAGCGCGGGGGCGTCCTTCCTGCGCAAGGACGGCACCGTGTGGACCACGGACAAGGACGGCATCATTCTGGCCCTGCTGGCCAGCGAGATCATCGCCGTCACCGGCAAGTCCCCCTCCCAGCTGCACGAGGAGCAGGTGGAGCGCTTCGGCGCCAGCGCCTACGCCCGCATCGACGCCGCCGCCTCCAAGGAGGAGAAGGCCAAGCTCGCCGCCCTGGCCGCCGAGGACGTGACCGCCACCGAGCTGGCCGGCCAGGAGATCACCGCCCGGCTGGTCGATGCGCCCGGCAACGGGGCCGCCATCGGCGGGCTCAAGGTCACCACCGAGGACGCCTGGTTCGCCGCGCGCCCCTCGGGCACGGAGGACGTCTACAAGATCTACGCCGAGTCCTTCCAGGGTGCCGACCACCTGGCCCAGGTGCAGGAGGAGGCCAAGAAGGTAGTCTCCGCGGCCCTGGGCGGCTGATGGCAGGCTGACACAGGCGCGCGGAGACGCTGGCGAATGCTCGACGTCGGGCGACCGACTGGTGAAAATATGGGTATGGGCACCACCGATTCCCCGGTTCTCCACATTCGCACGGCTCGGACGGTCCCGGGCGGAGCAGGCTCAGGACGCAGCCATGGCCGCCGCCCTGGAGGCCATCTGCTTCCCACCCGAGTATGCGGCCAGTCCAGCCACGATCGCCGAGCGGATGACCACCTACGCCGACCACTTCTGGCTCATCGAGGACGAGGGCGGCATGCTGCTGGCTCTGGTCAACGGACCGTGCACCCAACGAGCGCGATCTGAGTGACGAGATGTACGAGACCCCACGATGCACGACCCTGACGGGGCCTGGCAGATGATCCTCGGCGTCGCCACGGCGCCGGCTGCCCAAGGGCAGGGGCTGGCCACCCGCCTGCTGCGCACCGTCACCGAGACGACGCGCGTCCACGGCCGTCAGGGTCTGGTGCTCACCTGCCTCGACGACCTCGTGCGCTTCTATGCGCGCCTGGGGTTCGTCGACGAGGGCCTGTCCGCCTCCCACCACGGCGGCGTGCCCTGGCACCAGATGCGGCTCACCCTGTCCTGACCGCCCCACAGCACACCACCCACGGGGACATTCCACGCGGCCGGGTGCGTGCCGCCCCGGACGGGGGCGCTCGACGCCGTCGGGGACAGGAATCCCGTCCCCTCACGCGCAAGGTGTCCCCAGCCGCGAGCATAAGTCCCCGACCACTGGCGGGGGTGAGCGATTAGGGTGGGGTGTGAGTCAGTCCCGCCCGTCGAGGCCCTCCACGCACCACGTCGAGCACCCTCCACGCACACCGATCCCGCAGGCCCCGAGCAGGCCGCCGGGTCGGAGGGATCCCCTGTGTCTCCCGAGCCCACCGGCTCCGTGACGAGCCCGGCCGCCGTGTCGGCCGACCAGGCCCCTGACACCGCCGGGAGTCACCTCGGCACCAGCCGGCACCACCGCCCGCGCCGCGCCCTTCTCAGCAGTCCCGGCCCGGACCGCAGGACGACATCATGCTGGCCACCGGCCGCCCCCGGCAGGTCGAGCGCCCCAAGCCCCCACCCAGGAGCAGATCCGCCGCCAGCCCGGCCGCAAGGCCTGGGTGCCCAACCAGCACGGTGCCTGGTCGATGCTGGTGCTGCCGCCGATCGTCGGCTGGGTGGTGGGCGGCTTCAGCTGGGTGAACCTCCTGTTCCTGCCGACATGGTGGGGCGGCTACCTCACGTACTGGTCCTGGTCGCAGTGGCTGCGCACCCGCTCGGCCCGCAAGCGCGCCATCATCATGCTGCCGCTCCTGGTCTACACCGGTTGGACGGCCTCACTGGCACTCATCACCCTGCTCGTGGCGCCCTACCTGATCCAGTGGGCGGTGCCGCTGCTGCCGCTGTTCGCCATCGCGCTGCACCAGGTGTGGCGCGGTCACGAGCGCTCGCTGCTCTCGGGGTTGTCGACGACGATGGCCGCCTCCCTCATGGCGGCCGTCACCTACAGCCTGGCGGTGCACGGCGAAGGCGGCTTCCTGGGCCTGGGAACACCGAGCTCTCCCCTACCGGGGGCCTCCCCCAGCGGTGCCCTGACGGGCTGGTCCTGGATGTGGCTGGTTACCGCACTGACGGCCGCCTACTTCGGCGGGACCGTGCCCTATATCAAGTCGATGATCCGCGAGCGCTTCAACTATGTGCTGCTGGCCGGCACGGTGGCGGCGCACACAGTGGTGGCGGTGGTGACGTGGTGGCTGGCGTCGTCGGGGACGCTGCCGTGGGGGCACGCCGTTCTGTGGGTGGTGCTGACCGTGCGGTCGCTGGTCATGCCGCTGTGGCAGTGGCGGCTGGTGCGCAGGCGCCACCGCCCGCTGCGCCCGGGGACGATGGGCATCGTCGAGGTCGTCATGTGCGTGGCCTTCCTGGTGACCATCTCGGTGTGACGAGGCCTGCGACGACGCCGCTCCATCGGGCCTCAGTGCTCTGTGCGCCAGGCGGCCGCGGCGGCCAGGACCCTCTCGTTGTCCGACGTCGTCCCGACCGAGACCCGCACGCCCTCGCCGGCGAAGGGCCGCACGAGGATGCCGGCGGCACGGAAGTGCTCGGCCAGCGCCGTCGTCTCCTGCCCCGCACCGAGCCAGAAGAAGTTGCCCTGGGCCTCGGGCACCTGCCAGCCCTGGGTGCGCAGGGCGTCCACGACCCGGTCGCGCTCGGCGGCGACGGCGGCCGAGCGCTCGGCGGTGCGGGCCAGCTCACCCTCCCCCAGGGCGGCGACGGCCGCGGCCTGTGCGGGCAGGTTGACTCCGAAGGGCGTGGCCACGGAGCCGATGGCGGCAGCCAGGACCGGCTCGCACACGAGGTAGCCCACGCGCATCCCGGCCAGGGCGTGGGCCTTGGAGAAGGTCCGTGAGACCACGAGGTTGGGGGCCCCGGCCAGGAGGGTGAGGGCGTCGCCGGCCTGCGGGTCGGTGACGAAGTCGAGGTAGGCCTCGTCGATGAGGACGACGACGTCGCGCGGCACCCCGGCCACGAGCTCGGCCAGCTCGTCGGCGGTCAGGATCGTCCCGGTGGGGTTGTTGGGGGTGCAGGCCATGACCACGCGGGTGCGGGGGTGATGGCCGCCAGCATGGCGGGCACGTCGTGGCGGGCGTCGGGGGTCAGCGGGACGCGCACGGCCCGGGCCCCGGCGACGGCCACGCAGATCGGGTAGGCCTCGAAGGAGCGCCAGGGGATGACGACCTCGTCGCCGGGCTGGCAGACGGCGTCGAGCAGGTGCTGGATGAGGGCGACCGAGCCGTTGCCGACAACGACCTGCTCGGCCTCCACGCCCCAGCGGCGGGCGAGGGCCTGCGCCAGGGTCTCCCCGGTCATCTCCGGGTAGCGGTTGACCCCGGTGGCGGCGCGGGTGATGGCCTCGACGACCGCGTCCTGCGGCGGGTAGGGCAGCTCGTTGGAGGAGAGCTTGGCGATCTGCGCCGCTGCGGCGGCGTCGGGGCGGGCCCCGGGCACGTAAGTGGGCAGGGCGGCGACGTCGGGGCGGATGCGGACCGTCGTCGAGGGACCGTTCTCCGAGCCCGCGGCGGGGGCCGCCGACTTCGGTCCGCCGGGCACTGGGGTCGCTGCAGGAGTCATGCCCCCATCTTGGCACCGGCACAGGTTGCCCAGGCACAATGCACCCATGGAGATCGTGGCACGAACCATTGGAAACGCGGCCGGTCTGTGGCTGGCCACGCGCCTCCTGTCCGGGCTGAGCGTGCCCGAGGGGGCGGGCACCTCCCGGATGTGGCTGAACCTGCTGGTCCTGGGCCTGGTGCTGGCGCTGGTGAACTCGCTCATCAAGCCGGTGACGAAGTTCCTGACGCTGCCGCTCTACATCATCACCTTCGGGCTGTTCGCCTTGGTGGTCAACGGTGCGATGCTCTCGCTGACGGGTGGCTCACCGACCACATCGCGGCCTTGGGCGCCGGCGGCTCGGTGCCGCTGGGGCTGGAGGTCTCCTCCTTCGGCTCGGCGGTGGTCGGCTCGATCATCATCTCGGTGATCTCCTCGATCATCGCCGCGATGCTCGTGCGCCGCGAGGACTGACGCCCGACGACGTCAGCCGGCTCCGGCCGGCGCCGCCTGTCATCGCCCGCGGGTCGTCCATCGTGGGCTCCGCGCGCCTAGTGCTCGCCCGTCGGCCGCGGGTCAGGGGTCGGGCGGCTCGGAGGAGGGTTAGCCGACGGCACCGTGCCCCGGTGGGTGGTGCCGCCCTTTTGAGACCCCGTTGGGGTCGGTGTTGCGCTGGATCGCGAAGGTGTACTCGGTGGTGCGTCGCCCCTGCTCACCGGCGCCCGAGGCGTGCGAGAAGGAGCTGTTCCAGTCGGCCAGCTCGGGCGCCTTGTCCCTCCAGACCCTCAGTGGCCTGGGCGTAGGCGCTGGAGGCGTGGGGTAGCCGTTCGTGCTCATCTGATGGGTGTCGAGCATGGCGACCTGCCGGTGGGGGACCGGTGGGGGTGGCGGCGGCGTCGAGCCCGGGGACGGCGTCGCCGGTGTTCTCCAGGTGAAGGGCGCGGACGTCGTCGGGGATGTCGGCTCCCGCGGTGGGGAGCCGGCGGTGAGGAGCGTGGTGATGTTGTAGCGGTCCTGGATCGCCGGGTCGGCGGCGATGTTGGAGACGGTGATTCCGCCCTGGGAGTGGCCGTAGAGGGCGACCTCCTCCCCCGGTTTGATGCCGGCCTGGCGCATGGCGGTGACGACGCCGCTCTCCATGGCCGTGGGCGTGCCTCCCACGCCCTCGAGGTTGGTGAGCAGGTCCTGCGGCTCGCCGTCACCGACGGTCCAGTCGGTGGTGCCGGGGACGTAGACGACCCAGGAGACGCGGCCGTCGGCGTGCTCGACCCGCTGGATGGAGATGACCCCCGCCTCCTCGTTGCCCTGCCCCAGGGAGTTCCTGGAGGACTGCACCTCCTGGCAGTGGGTGATGGTCTCGGAGATGCTCTGCGGGGACCTGGCCTCCTTGCCCTTACCGGTCATGCCGGGCTTCACGGGACTGGCGAGCCCGAAGGGGTCCTTGGCGGCGGGCGGGAGCACGGTGGTTCCGTTGCCGCCGACGGGGGTGACCATGATGCCGGTCTGGGTGCCGTAGACCCCCGCCCCCACTGCGACGGCATCCGCCCCCAGGGTCATGGTGACGCGCTGCATGGGCGTGAGGCTCTTAGTGTCGACGGTCTGCGTCCCCACGGTGACCTGTCCGGGGAGGCGCTGCTTCGCCCAGGGGTCGAGGCGCTCGGAGACCTGTTGGAGGTAGGTCTGGACCGTGGCGGCCTCCCGCCCGGTCTTGGCGTTATTGAGCCAGCGCGTCAGCAGGACGATCCTGACGAGGTCCTCCTTGACCCACTGCTCGGTGGTCGGGTCGCTGAGCAGGAGCTGGAGGGCCTCGACAGCGGCCTGGCCGTCCTCGTTGTTCTCCAGCAGCTTGTAGAGCATCCAGCCCGCCACCGGCGACGACGCCAACACCGCTGAGATCGTGGGGAAGTGAGCGGTGAGGGAGGACCCCAGAGCCAGCTGGAGGAGGCCGGAGTCGAAGGCCCGGACGTCCACGGGCCCCACGAGGCCGCCACCGGGAGTGGCGCCGCCCTCGGCCAGGGTGTGGGCCTGGGAGCAGGCGGTGACGTCGGAGGCGATGCCGCGCAGGGCGCTGGCGACGTCTTGGAGCGATCCCGGCCCCGTGCTCAACGCCTCCAGGGCCTGCAGGGCGTCAGACTTCTCCAGATCGACATCGAGACCGCTATGGACAACACCGTCATCAGTACCCTCATCGCGAAGGAAACGAGGAGTAATAGAAGGATCCTCGCTTTCCTGAATAGGAACGCACTGACCATTAACATCCTTCCACCGTCTGGCCGGAGGGGAAAAAACATTCGAGTCAAGAGGGTCGAATTGAAGTGGAGGTGACGGCGGAGGCGGCGCCGTACTCACTTCGGTGATCGCGTTGGCGACGAGTGTTCGCGCGTCATCGAGGGATCCGGCGGCTGAGGTGAGACTGCTGGCCAGGGAATCGAGGTCGTTCGTGTTCACGGAGACGGCTCCACCCGCCACCACCACGGCGGCGCCCCCGCCCCAGATGGTCCAGGTGTGGCCGGTGTCCTCCGGAGCCGGCCCGGTGTACGGGGCGGGAGGAGTCTTGGGTTTCGGGGGCGACGACTTGGAAGCCGGCGATTCCGTCGCGTGGGGGTCCTGCTTCCAGGCTGGGTACGGACCGCTGGAGTCGTCCATGGCGACCGGGCTCATGACGGACTCGTTCCAACCGACCCAACCGACGAGTTACGTGACTCGATGACACTGACCTTGGAGGAGGCCGTGTCATAACGCGTCGCCAACGCGCTCAAGAGCCCGGAGGCCTTGGTGAGCGCCGTCTGGCAGGCGGTGGAGTCCGCCCCCACCCAGCTGGCGGGGACCGATGTGGGGAACAGGGCGACGGCGTGGTCATAGTCCGACCTGGAGTGTGACAGTGAGAAAGACATGACTCGACGTTAGGGCGCCCCCGAGGCGACCGCAGCGCCCGCCTACGGCCCTGTGGACCGGCCTTGCAGGCCGGCGCCTGTGGCCCCCGGTGGACCGCGCGCCGGGAGAAGGGCTCGACGAGCTACGGCAGCCCGGCCCCAGCCGCGTATCCGCTCAGTAAAGGACTCGGCCCGCGGTCCGGTCTCCCGGACCGCGGGCCCAAGCCTCGCGAGGTCCTCCTGCTACCCGGCTTCCCATAAGGCCGGGGAGGCGGATCCTCCTTCACCAGAACGTCCGGTCCGGGCTCCCTAAGACCCGTTCCAGACTCGGAGACCTGCCAGTCATCGGGCTCCCCAACCCTCGTGACCGGTTCCGTCCGGCGGCAGTAACTATGTAACCCACCGATCCTGGACAGACCCCCCGGATTCCCCTATGAACACGCTGAGAAATAGGCGCCATTCCGCCGTTTTCACGTAGCCTGCACCACATTCCGGCGATTACCCAGAATACTCCAGCACTTCTTCAGGGCCGTTCCCACGGCTTGCCCATCAAACCGAGGCCGGTGGCCTGCGCAGACACACGACGGCGTCGGCCCTGCCGCCCCTCCTGGCCGTCGGGCCCCGTCGCCCGCCTCTGGCGCTCCTCGCCGACGACGACCTCCCAGCCGGCGGTCGCCTCGGCCAGTCCCTCGAGGAGCTCGGCGGCCGTGTAGGTCCGGGCATGGTGGGTGTGCCAGGGCGGGTTGACGGCGTGCACCGCCGCGAGCAGGTGCCCGCCGGGGGCGACGCGGGCGGCGGCGTCGGACAGGAGGGCCACGAGGTCCAGGGAGCCCGGCTCGGTCCCGCCGTGGACGTAGAAGCTCGTCACCAGGTCGAAGGGGCCGGCCGGCAGGCCGTCTCCGGCGTCGTGCACGCGGCCGGTCACGCGCGAGGAGATCCCGAGCCGCTCGGCCTGCCGGGTCAGGCGTCCGATGGCGGTGGCGGACAGGTCCAGCCCGATCACCTGCCAGCCGCGCTCGGCCAGCCACAGGACGTCGGCGCCCTCGCCGCAGCCGATCTCCAGGGCGGCCCCGGGGCTCCAGTCGGTGGCGAGCTCCGGCAGCCAGTCGTTGGGGCGGCCCGACCAGAGCTGCTCGACCGAGGCGTAGCGCTCCTCCCAGCGGGAGGCGGAGTGGGCGGCGTCGGGCTGCGGATCAGAGTGCTGCTGGCGGGGCTGCGTCATGCCGCGATCCTACCGACGCCGGGTCACCCGGCAGGCGGTTCGGCGACGGCGCCCGGCGGCCGGGCGGGGACGCGAGCGCGTCACCGATCTATCCTCTGCCTCATGACGATCGACACCTCCTGGGTCGCCCAGCGCAATGCCGCCTTCCTCGCCGACCCCGCCGCCCGCCTGGCCGGGAACGCCGTCGCCACCACGGACGTGGAGCAGGTCTCCCTGGATCGGGCCGTGGTGACCTCCATCGACACCTCCGTGTCCGACCTCGTCCCGGACGCCTCCATCACCGACCAGAAGCAGTCGGGGCGCTGCTGGGCCTTCGCCGGCCTCAACGTGCTGCGCGCCTCCATGATCAAGGAGCTCGAGCTCGACTCCCTGGAGCTGAGCCAGTCCTTCCCCTTCTTCTACGACAAGCTGGAGAAGGCCAACGCCTTCCTCACGCGCGTCATCGCCGAGGCCGACCGGCCCCTGGACGACCGCGAGGTCGTCGACTCCCTATACTCTCCCATTCCCGACGGCGGCTGGTGGCCGGAGTTCGCGCGCCTGGTGGCCAAGTACGGGATCGTGCCGGCCTACGCCATGCCGGACACGGTCTCGGCCGGCAACTCCGATGCGATGAACGAGCACCTGGCCACGCTGCTGCGGCGCACGGCCCTGCGGCTGCGGGCCGCGGTGGCCGACGGCGTCGACCCCGAGCCGCTGCGAGTAGCGGCCCTGGAGCAGGTTCACCGGATGCTGTGCATCCACCTGGGGCCCCCGCCCGAGGAGTTCGTGTGGCAGTACCGCGATAAGAACAAGGAGTTTCACCGGGTCGGGACGCTCACTCCGCGACAGTTCGCGCAGCGCTACGTCACCGGGGTGGAGGAGTTCGTGGTCGTGGCCCACGACCCGCGCCCCGAGATCGCGGTCAACACGCGCTACGGCATGGGTCGCAGCGACGTCATGGTGGGCGAACCGGTCCAGGACCACGTCACCGCCGAGCTGGAGGTGCTCAAGGCCGCCGCGATCGCCGCGATCCAGGACGGCGAGCCGGTGTGGTTCGCCTGCGACGTCGCCAGGCAGCGGGACAAGAAGGCCGGGATCTGGGATGCCGCCCTGCACGACTACGAGGGCCTGTACGGGGTGGAGCTGTCGATGACGAAGACCGAGCGGCTGGTGGCGCGCGAGTCGGCGCTCACGCACGCCATGTGCCTGACCGGCGTCGACCTCGTCGACGGCGTCCCACGGCGCTGGCGGGTGGAGAACTCCTGGGGTGACAAGCTCGGGGACAAGGGCTTTCACACGATGAGCGACTCCTGGTTCGACGAGTACGTCTTCGAGGTCGTCGTGCGTGCGAGCCGCCTGCCCGAGGAGGTCCGCGCCGCCCTGGAGACCGAGCCCGTCATGCTGCCCAGCTGGGACCCGATGGCCTGAGTATCCCGAGCATCGGTGCCGGTCCTCCAGCGCCGGCACCCCGGCACGTCGGCCTCACCGCCTCCGACGTCCCCGGAGTTCTTTCGGTATTTTCTCCCCTGTTGTCAGCAGGGGTCGCTAAGGAATTCCACATCCATTCCGGTTATGGTTCGCCTTAGCACGAGATCAGACGACCGGGAGGCGGACACGCAGATGGCACGTGGCGGGAGGGGATTCCAAGGCACAGTGCTCAAGGCACTGCGCGTGCCGGAGCACAAGCTCACGGTCACCGGGGTGCGCGAGCTGGCGCCCTACACGGAGCTGACCGTCCAGTGCCCGAGCCTGTTGGGCGCCGACACAGCCATCCTGCCACCCACCACCTGGGTGCGGATGTGGATCCAGCAGGGGGGCCGCCAGCACCAGCGCGCCTACACCCTTACCCGCATCAACCGCGCGCACGCCACCGCCATCATCCTGGTCCTGCACCATGAGCCCAGTGGTCCTGCGTCACGGTGGGCGAAGCGGGTCAAGCCGGGAGCCACCGTGTCCGTCCAGGTCATGGGCGGCACCAGCTACCGCCTGCCGTCCCCCGGCGACCGGATGCTGCTGGTGGGCGACCAGGCCTCCGCACCCGCACTCGCCGACGCCGTCGCCGCCTCCCCGGCGAGCAACCGGGCCACCGTCGTCATGCTGGCGCCCGAGGACGGCTTCCTGCCCCTGGCCGCGCGCGATCATCGGCTCATCCGTGTGAATCCCGAGGTCTCCGAGGAGAAGCTGCTGGCCGCCGTCGACCGCACCTTGTGGGCGGACACCGGGGACCCTGGCACTGGACTGGGTCTGGATCGCGCTGGAGAGCAGCGCCACCAAGGCGGTGCGGCGCCACCTGATCGCCTCCGGCATGAGCCGGCGCAGCATCCAGCACCAGGCCTACTGGATCCGCGGCCGAGCCATGGGCGTGGCCTCCGAAAACTAACCCCAAGGTAGCACCGGGCAAGGGGGCGGACGTACCCTGGAGCCGTTCATCGACGCGACATGTTCACCGAGGTGCTCTCCATGCGACTCATCAAGCTCGCCATCTTCGTCCTCGCCCTCACCGTCCTGACCACCTCAATCGGGAGCATGCTGTTCGGATGGCAGCTCAGCAGCCTCAACTCATCACTGTGCATGCTCCTGCTCGGCCTTCTCCTGCTGCGAGCCCAGAACTCGGATCCAGGCAAGCAAAACCTGCCGCCGGCAGGAATCCGGATGCTGGGAGCTATCGGGCTCATCATCTCAACGCTCATTCTCGCGCGTGGCCTCTACCGGTCCGACCTCGTCGTACTCCTCACCCTGCCCGCACTGGGCCTGCTGGGCTACGTCCTGGTGCGCAGCCTGAGGGAGTGGCAGGCCCGTGAGGTCACCGCGAACACGTCCTCAGCCCGATAGGGCACGTCACCCGCCGGCTTGGATCCGGTCCAGGATCTCGGGAACACGCCGAGTGATTGCCACCCAGAAAAGGCTGTCATCCATCGAGCGATAGCCTGCGTGTGCCGCAATATTGCGTGTGGTTCGAATGGCCCGCTTGGCGTCCAGATTCTCACGATCATGGAGCCTTGATGCGTTCTGCCTGGCACGTGGAGTGAAGCGGGCCCGTTGACGATCCTCGTTCACAGTGGCACCGCCTCTCGTGCGGCGTCAGCCAGCTGAGCAGGTAGCGGGGAGTCGGAGACAACGTCGGTCGGGAACCCGGTGAGTCTCTCAACGTCATCGACGAACAGGACCAGGTCGAACAGATCAGTACCGGTCGACGGCGTGACCAGAAGGTCGATGTCGGAGTCGAAGTCATCCTCCCCCCGGACTGACGATCCGAAAACGCGGAGGTTGCTGAGGCCATGAGACTCGGCGCAGGCGAGGATCTTATCGGCCTGCATGGCAAGTGGGAGTGACGGTCGGTAACCGGCTGCACGCAGCACCGCCTCGAGCAGCTCGTCGGACACCGCACGCGCCCCGGACTCCACCTGCGTCAAGACCGACTCGCTCAAGCCTGCACGCTGGGCCAAGTGAACCCGTGAGAGCCCTGCATCCAGACGCGCAGCACGAATGAGTGCCGGTGCGTCATCAGTACGGAAGCGACCCATGAGGTCAGCATATGGCACAACCAGCCGCTCGGGCCCTGCGACGACGTCGGTCGAGAACGTACTTTTCGCCCCGAGGACTGCGCTGGCCCCCAGACGACTGGAGGCGGAGCCACGTCGTTCGGGGAGAAGGACGTCCTCGGGGCAATACGCAGTCCCCGACATGCGCCGTTCGAATCAGCGCCGCCGCACACAGCGGTAGCGGCGGCGCCCCGGCCAGCGCGGGTCCGATGGCGCAGGACCGATGTCGAAGTCGAGCGCCCGATAGAAGCCGACGGCGTCATCGTCGGTCTCGGCGACAACCTGCCCAGACACACTGACAAGAGCATCAACGAGCGCCCGCCCGATTCCGTCGCCACGTAGCCCCGGAGCCACGGCAATGTACTCCAGCACGACGCCATCGGGTCGAGACACGTAGGCGGCCACAGAGGTGGGCGCACCCTGAGGACCCGTGCCCACAACCTCCACGACAGCCAGCTCCTCGGTGAGGATCCTACGTAGCTCGGCGTCGGGCAGTCCCGCGGCCTCGCGCATAAGGGCCAGCATCTGCTCACTGGCCAGGTCTTCCCCCACCAGCCGTCTGACCGCCGGTCTCGTCGACATCCACACTCCCTCCACGGGCTCGTGATCTCTGGGCGGCACAGCACCTATGGCATCACAGAGCCATTGCATTTTCGCTGGTCAGAGCCAATTTTAGGGATGCGGGACCAACCTGCCGTGTAGGTTGACGGCAACCGGGTAGTGCTCCCCGTCAACGATGACGGGCCACTTGTTGAAAACACCACAAGAATCCGGCAGGATTTTGCCCGGTCGTACCACTCCCCATGATATCCGCCCACGAGGTCACTAGTATGCGACTCCTCCCTCCTCTCGTCTCCACTCTTGCCACCACTGTTCTGGTCCTCACCTTCGGCAGCGCCTTCTTCGGCTGGGAGACCTCCCTCCTGACGCCTTTGAGCCCTGCTGACGGTCAGCCCTCATCATGCTCCAGGCCCAGCACGTGCAGCAGGCTGAGCCGGCCCGCCCCATCCCCGGGCCACCGATCCCGGTACTGAGCGCCATCGGCCTCGGACTGGCGATCGCCCCTGCTCGGCTACGGCCTCTACAACCACGACGCCGTCGCCGCCGTCAATCTCGCCGGCGGCCGGGATCCTGCTCTACGTCGTCGTCAACGCCTACCGCCAGCGCAAGCCCGCCCCTGCAGCCCGTCTTCATCACCACCCCGGAGGCTCCCTCGCAGAGATCGGCGGCAACCTGCCACAATGAGCGGCATGGTCGATCTCTCCACCGTCTCCCCGCCATCGCACTAGGGTCCCCTGACGGCCGCTACCGCGCCGTCGCCGCACCGCTGGTCAACCACCTCCGAGGCCGCCCTCAACCGGGCCCGCCTGCAAGTCGAGGTCGAGTGGCTCATCCACCTCACCGACGGCGGCGTCCTGCCCGGCGCCCCTCGCCTGAGCGACTCCGAGAAGGACTACCTGCGCGGCGTCGTCGAGGACTTCGGGGCCGAGGAGATCGCCGAGCTCGGCGCCATCGAGGCCGAGACCCGCCACGACGTCAAGGCCGTCGAGTACCTCCTCAAGCGGCGCCTGACCGGGGCCGCTCAGGCCCCCGGCGTCGTCGGCGCCGACGGTGGCTCCACCGTGCCGCCCGAGGTCGGCGAGATCGTCCACATCTTCTGCACCAGCGAGGACATCAACAACCTCTCCTACGCCCCTGACGATCCGGGGCGCCGTCGAGCAGGTGTGGCTGCCTGCCGCCCGCGGGCTGGTCGAGGACCCGGCCGCCATGGCCCACGAGTACGCCGACGCCGCCATGCTGGCGCGCACGCACGGCCAGCCGGCCACCCCCACGACGCTCGGCAAGGAGCTGGCGGTCCTGGCCCACCGGCTGCGCCGTCAGGTGCGCCGCGTCGAGGCATCCGAATACCTGGGCAAGATCAACGGCGCCACCGGCACCTTCGGCGCGCACGTCGTCTCCGTGCCCGGCGTCGACTGGCGGGCCGTGGGCCGCGGCTTCGTGGAGCACCTGAGCCTGACCTGGAACCCGCTGACCACGCAGATCGAGTCCCACGACTGGCAGGCCGAGCTCTACTCCGACATCGCCCGCTTCAACCGGATCGCCCACAACCTGGCCACGGACGTGTGGACCTACATCTCGCTGGGCTACTTCCACCAGCGTCTGAGCGCGCAGGGCTCCACCGGCTCGTCGACCATGCCGCACAAGGTCAACCCGATCCGCTTCGAGAACGGCGAGGCCAACCTGGAGATCTCCTGCTCGCTGCTGGACACGCTGGCCGCCACACTCGTCACCTCCCGCCTCCAGCGGGATCTCACCGACTCCACGACGCAGCGCAACGTGGGCGTGGCCCTGGGGCACTCGCTGCTGGCCGTCGACAACATCCGCCGTGGCCTGGCCGGGCTCGACGTCGACCGCGCCCGCCTGGAGGAGGACCTCGAGGCGACCTGGGAGGTGCTCGGCGAGCCCGTCCAGCAGGCCATGCGGGCGGCATCCGTCGCCGGGGCGACCGGCATGGCCGACCCCTACGAGCGCCTCAAGGAGCTCACCCTGCGGCAAGAAGGTCACGCCCGAGAGGATGCGCGAGTTCATCTCCGGGCTCGGCATGCCCGACGACGTCGAGGCGCGCCTCATGGCCCTGACGCCCGCCACCTACACGGGCCTGGCCGCCGAGCTCGTCTCCCACCTGGACGACTGAGAGCCCGCCAGCCGATGGCGCCGGAACCGTCGGCTGGAAGGCATCCCCTTCATGGACACATGAAGTCCTTCATCGACACTCATGGTCGCTCATCGACACTCTGCGGCACTTCATGAACACTTCATGGACACTTCGGCGCGCTTCAGGCTTCAGGAGCAGGGCGGCGCGCGTTTACCCGACGGCGGCTGAGGGCTGGGCCGGGGGCACGGCGCCCCCGGTCAGGAGCTGGCGGGCGCACAGCCCGGCGACGCACTCCTCGGCCGGGTTGAGGCCGAGCCGGTTGACGTCGATGTGCAGCAGGTCCAGGGCCCGGCGCCCACCGGTGCCCGCCCCCATGACTCCGATGGCGCGCCCGGCGTCGTCGGCCAGCTCGCCGATGGCACCGGCCGCCTGGCTCCAGGACGGGATCTCATCGAACTGGAACTCGATGACCTCCAGCAGCTGCTGAACGATCGGCCCCAGGGCGCTGCCGTCGCGCAGGTGCGCGGGAAGCCGTGATCCCCACATCCGCAGGTGGGCGGAGAGCAGCTCGGCCTCGGGCAGCGGCGCACTGCGGGCCGCCAGCGCCAGGAACCGCGCCGCCAGGGCCGCCCGCGGCACCGGCCTCGGGATCTGCCAGACCTGGTGGTCCAGGCACCATCGGCTGGAGACGTAGAAGTGGCGCTCGGCCTCCTCGACACCGGCCACTCCCCCGTACTTGTCGTACTCGGGGCCGTAGACACCGAAGGTGATGCCGGGCCGGCTGGCGCCGATCCCGCCGGTCATCGGGTCCGAGACGAGGCGCTGGACCGTGCGCGCCTCGGCCTGCTGGGCCACGGCCCCCAGCTCGCGCATACTCGCGTAGGCGTCGTCCAGGACGCCCTCAACGGCCTTGAGCCGCAGCCGGATGTGGTGGCCGCGCAGGTCGACGAAGCGCAGGAAGTGCGCCGAGCGGATGTCCCACTGGCCGCGGGCCCGGGCCAGCCACTGGGCGATCTCGGGCAGCAGGACGTCGGTGTCGTCCCCGCCGGCGCAGTAGATCCGCGCGTACAGCCAGCCGACGCCCCTCATGCTGGCTGGCCGGCGCCGCCCCCGCTGACGCATCGCGCTGTGCTGGGCACGCAGGTTGCCGAAGTCGGCGGCCGCCATCTCCAGGGGCTGGATCCCCGGGATCGAGCCACCCACCTGCGGAGTCACGCCTCCCTGGCCGGACAGGTCGGACTGAATGGACTGGCTGGACTGATCGGGCTGCCCGGAGTGCTCCGCCTGCTCACCGGCCCGCGAGCGCCCCCCGAGCCAGCGCAGCCTGCGGGAGCGGATGAGCCGGCTGGGCTGGTTGCGCTGCTCGCGCCGGTTGGACTGGGCGTCGTCGTGGGCGCTCATGCCATGCCTCCCAGGTTCTTGGGCCACTGGAGCCCCACCAGGTACTCGGCCACCGTCGGCTCGCCGTCCTGGGTGAGTCCCAGGGCCTGGCCGCGGGCCGGGAGGGCCTCGACGAAGCTGATGTGGGCGGCGCCGGGGTCGATCCAGCCGCGCAGCGCCAGCAGCGAGACCGGCGAGGTGAGGTCCACGTAGCGGGGCTTGTGCTGGTCGAAGGTGGCGCCCTGGGAGGGCATGTGCTGGTGAACGAACACCTCCGTCGGTATGTCCCACTGCTTGCGCAGGTCGTCCATGTGCAGCAGGGTCGTGGTCAGGTCGCGGTCCATGAGCGGGGCGATCCGGTCGGCCGGGAAGGTCCAGGACTCGCGCCGGGTGACCAGCCGGCCGGCCACGGTCCGCTCGGCGTGCGTCACCTCGTCGGGCAGGGGCCCGCTGAGGTCCCGACGGCGGCTGGTCCAGTGGTCCGCGAACGGGGGCAGCCGGGACCACGGGTCGCTCAGCAGCACCAGCCAGGACAGGTAGCCGCCCAGGAGGTACTGGGGGGTCAGGCCCAGGTAGGCCAGTCCCACGGGCCCGGCGTCGTCGGCCAGGAACAGGGTGCTCGTGGCCGGGTCGTGGACGAGCCGCAGGGAACTGAGGGGGACCGCGTCCGGCGCTCCCGGCTCACCGGGCAGGCCCAGCGGCGGCAGGAGTCCGCAGGAGACGGCCTGACCGGTGTTGCACTCGGTGCTGGCCTGGATCTCCAGGACCCGCTCGGTGCCCCCAGGCGGCGCGGATCCGTGTGGCCAGGCGCTCCCTGGAAGCCGGAGCCCAGGAGCCGGTGGAAACGGGCCTGGAGCGAGCCGTTGGCGTTGGTGAAGGCGTTGACGACGGTCAGCCCTCGCCGGCGGCGTAGGTCCGGACGCTGGGGGCCACCGGCTGGAGGAAGGCGCCCAGGTGCCTGGGCGAGCCGGAGTGCCCGCCGGACAGGGCGGCGCGCTCCTCATCGGGGCCGGCGGCGTAGTCGAGCCCGGCGGCGCGCAGCATCTCCCTGGTCGCCGTCGGGGGCGTGGGCGATGGTCACGAAGAAGGCCAGCGGGTCTCTGCACACCCCGCCGTTTCCGAACAGGGAGACGAAGCGGGCCACCATGAGGTCGTAGATGTGGGAGCGGGCCACCCAGGGTCGGCGAGCTCGCCCAGGGTCTTGACGTCCTGCTCGAAGGGGCGTCCTCGAGAGGGTCGACCCAGCTGCGGGTCGACTCGCGGTCCTCGTAGAGGAAGCCGCTGGGGCGCTCGCCGAGCTCGCCGTCGGGGAAGACGCGCTCGGCCAGGCGCACCGTGCGGTTGAGGAGCTCGGCGCGGCCGGGCCCGTCGGCGGCGCCGACGGCGTCGTCGAGCCGGGCCAGCCAGGCCAGGTCCCTGCCCCACTGGCGCTGCTGCTCCGGTGAGAGTGAGGCGGCCAGCAGCGGGAAGGGGTTCTCCCCGCGGTACCAGGGCACGTGCGGCACGATGGCGCCGGAGGCCAGCAGCCGCTCCAGGCGCAGGCGGGGGTCGGCGCCGCCCACGCGCTCGCAGGCGTCGCGCACGCTGAGCACGGCGTGCATGCCGCCGCCGGTCAGGGCGTCGTGGGTCTCCTGGAGCCAGCGGGCGGGCTGGACACTCTCCTGGCGGAAGACCATGCCGTTGCCGTACTCGTGCTCACCGAGGACGGTCAGCGTCTCCGCCTCGGCCTCACTGGGCGGGTACTGGCCGTAGGCGCCGGCCGCGCCTGGACCGGGATCGGCGCTGTAGGCCCGACGCACGGGGGCGGGCTCGAGGTAGAGGGCGCTGTCGGGGGCCAGGTCCTGGGCGGTGGTGCTCAGGATGCGGTAGGCCAGGTGGGTGGCCACCATGCGGTGGCTGCGACCGGTGGAGGGACCGGCCCGCCTCGTTGACGGTGGTCAGCCCCGAGAAGGGGCTGGTCTTGAGGGCGGCCCGGGTGGCCAGGGTGTAGAGGGTGCGCAGGACGCGGGGGTCCTCGAGCCTGCGACCGCGGGCGGCCAGGGTGGAGATGAGGGCCGGGGCGGCGATCGCCAGGGCCTCCTGGTAGCCGGGCTCGTCGAGGCCGGCCGCCAGCAGCTCGCGGCTGCGGTCCAGGTCGACGTCGACCAGGACGGCCAGGCGCGCGCGGGTCTCCTCCTTGCGGGCCACCAGGGCGTCCCAGCGCTCCAGCAGCGCGCGCAGCTCAGCGGGCAGGGCGGCCAGGACCTCCTCGGACAGGCCGGTGGCGCGCCCCTGGAAGACGCGGCGCTTGGCGCGCAGGACCGGGCGGCGCTCGGCCTTGTCCAGGGCGGGGACGATCTCGTAGAGCGGGTCGAGCAGCTGCTTCGCGGCGCCGTCGAGCACCTCGTCGAGCCGGCGCAGGTAGTCCAGGTTGCCGATGACGGCGGCGCTGGTCTCGGGGACGGCCTCACCGGGAGCCCGCCCAGACGCACGAGGGTCGGCAGGGCCACGGCGGGCTGGGCCAGGGCCGGGGGCTCCGGCTCCGATGCCGGTACCGACGCTGGTACGGCGGAGGACGGAGCGGACGGGATGGGCTCCCCCGGGGTCACGGCGGATACGGGCTGCGGCTGTGGCTGTCGGGAGGGGGAGGCACCGGCACGAGAGAGAACCGGCTGCGTCATAGGAGGAAACCTTTCACGAGGGCGTACAGCCAGTAGCCTATCCATACAATGCTCATCACGAAGGCCAGCAGTCCGAGAAGAGAGCACGCCAGCCCGTAGATGAAGTAGCCCCAGCGCACCGCGGGCCGCATGACGGCCAGGGCCGGCGGCAGGGGCTGGCGCCTCAGGACGCAGCGCAGCACGAACATGGATCGTCCCGCGCAGGTTGACCGAGCCGGTGGCCGCCTCGACCGCGGCGACGCCGTCGGACTGGGTGAGGGGGTTGAGGTTGGTGACGAGCATCGTGAGCTGGAAGGCGCACAGGGTCAGGGCGACCTGGCGCACCGTTCCCGTCGAGGCCCAGGCGATGGCCGCCTCCAGGCCGCAGACGACGCCGTCGGAGAAGATGCCGGCCAGGGCCAGCATGGTCAGTCCGCTCCGGGAGCGCACCCGGTAGGAGTCGGTGCGGTCGACGTAGGCGATGGGGATCGCCCAGAACATGAGCGCCACCCCCAGTCCCCGGATGGGGGTGCCCAGGTAGCCGGCGACGATGGCGTGCCAGGACTCGTGCAGCAGGATGCTCACCAGCTGGATCGCCACCGCCGTGACGAGGACGAGGACGCCGGGGCGGGGCCCACCGGCCAGGGAGCTGAGCACCATGGCCCCGGCCGCGTAGCCGCAGGCCGCCAGTGCCAGGAAGACCCAGCTGAGCGCGGGGGCCGGTAGGCGCTGGAGCAGGGTGACGATCGGGGCGACGATCCGGTGGTACTTGCGGGCGATGATGATGCGGGGCAGCCACCAGCCCCCGCTGCGGCGGGGCCTCTCGACCTTGAGGTGGCGGGCCTCGGCGGGCTGGGCGGTGTGGCGTCCGCGGGTGCGCCTGGTGCGCACCGGGGCCTCAGGGGACGGCGGGGGCGGGTTCGCCGCCCGCCAGGAGGCCCTTGTCGCGCAGGTTGTCGACCAGACCCGTGATGCGCTGGGCGCCCGCCTCGTCGATGTCCTGGGGCAGCTCTCGATGATGGTCGGCAGGGGGCGCACCCCGTCGAACTGGTCCCACGATGAAGGCGGCGGCCGCGCCGAGCCGGTGGTACTTGCCCGAGTCGGAGTCGAACAGCATCGGCTGGTCGTCCATCCCGACGATGAGGCTCACGCCGCGGCGCAGGCGCGGGATCGGAGACGTCGGGGGCTACCAGGGTCGTCAGCGGGCTCGTCGGCGGGCTCTTCCGTGCTCATCACCGTGCTCATCACCGTGCTCATCGTGGGCTCGTGGCTCCCTCAGGTCGGTTCGCGGGGCTCCGGGGTACCGCGAGTGGCGGGCAGGAGACCCCGGTCCCCTACCCGCCACCATGGGGTCGTCAGCAGGACGTCGTCGATGCGCTGGCTGCGCAGGACGGGCACGAGGCCGAGGCGGCGCTGGCCGGGCACGAGGCCGAGGCGGCACTGGCCGGGCAGGACGCGCTGGCGTGGCTGAAGGCACAACCCAGGGCGTTGCCCTCGGGCAGCTCCTCGACGCCGAAGTCACTGTCGGCGAGGGTGAGATCAATCGAGCTGTTCGTCATATGCTGTTCACCTCCTTCTCTCAGATGTCTTGTGGGCAGGAGCGGGGCCCGTTCGGGCCCCGGGGGTCCGGTCTGCCGGGACCGGGCCCCAACCCCGCGAACGGGGTGGTCTGTGGGACTCTGTGACGCGGTATGCAGTTCTGGGTCCGTATGGCCGACGGCTGTCAGGGGCGCTCGCGGCTGGTGGGCCGGGGCTAGCCGGCCGCCTCATCGGGCCTCATCGGGCGGTTCTGTCAGCGGGCTGGCGATGGTGACGGCGAACATCTGGTGGCGGCTGACGCCGTCGGAGTCCAGCAGGTGACGCACCGCCGAGGTGGTGAAGCCGGCGAAGACCGTCCCCACCAGTCCCCGGGCGATGGCGCGCAGGTGCAGCGAGTAGATGAGAGCGGCGCTGCGGCTCATGGTGAAGCGGTAGCCGGCCGCCCCGCCCCAGGTGTCGGCCTGATCGAGGTTGGCGGCCACCGAGACGATGGCGCCGGCGCGGGCGAACTCCTTCTGCACCGCCATGCCCTCGATCTCCTCGGCCTGCGGCAGGGGGCGGACGAGGTCGACGCCGTCGAGCCGCACCCGGTAGATGCCGGGCTCGGCCCCGCGCGGGCGCAGGAGGAGGACGAAGGGCTCCAGGGGGCAGGACGCCGCGTCCTGGCCCCAGGTGCTCGCGTCGTCGGCCAGGGCGTCGCGCACCATCGCCAGGAGGGGCTCGGCCTCAAGCGGCTCGGTGCCATAGCTGGTCGACGACGAGCGGCGTTCGAAGGTCTCGTGCAGGCTGTAGGGGTAGGACTCCTGGGGGCCGAGGGCGAGCGCATCCGGCCCCTGGCAGTCCAGCGGCGGGCGCGGGCGGCGCGCGGCCAGGCCGTCGGAGGTCGGCTCGGCGGGGCGGGCGTCCGATCCGGCGGAGAATCCGGCGATGAGCTCGCGCAGCGTCTCGAAGTCAGTACGCACGGCTGCCTCCCAGGTCGACGACGATGCAGGCCGGCTCCCGGGCCGGGTCGGTGCCCAGCGCCCGGGCGATGCGCTGCTCGTCCCAGCGGGCGCGGGCGCGCAGCGGCACCTCCCAGGGCGTCGGCGACGAGGCGGATGACCTCGAAGGAGCAGCCGCAGTCCTGGACCGCGATGCGCAGGGCGAAGGAGAAGTACTTGCGGGCCACCTTGTCCACGTTGCCGGTCAGGACGATCCGGGCGCCGACGCCGTCGGGCAGGGGCTCCGCGCCCGTGTCCGCCGCCGAGGGGGCGGGCCCGATGAGGGCCAGGGCGTGGTCGCGCTCGATGTAGACGTAGGTGCCCGGGGCCGGCTGCTGCCCGGCCGCCCCTTCACCTCGTGGCCGACCCGCCCGCGCTCGGGGACGATGACGTAGGCGGTCACCGAGCCGATGTTGCCGCCGGCGGCCGTCCAGCGGCGCAGTTTGGCGCTCAGCGGGGCCTGGGCGACCTCGGCCCGCTCCTGGCCGGTGGGCTCGGTACCGAGCGGCTCGCGCACACCGACCGACAGCGCCAGGATCGTGGCGAGCTCGGCCGGGTGGGGCGGGTGACGACGTCGGGCTCGGCGCCGTCATCGGTGAGCGGGTGCACGATCGGCCAGGGCTGGTCGAGGCGCTTCAGGTCGGCGGGCGGCAGGGGCGTGCGCGGGCAGACCGGCCAGTCGCGGAACTCTCGCTGGAGGCGCAGGTTGGAGGGCTTGTAGTGCTGCTGGTGGCCCTTGAGTCGACGAAGGCGGCCGGCGGGATGGCCACGGACTGCTCGTAGCGGGCCCCCACGGGGGCCGAGGGCGCCACCGGCACCGGCTCTCGCCCTGCCCGGCCACCGAGCAGACGGGGCAGCCGGGCGGGAGACGACCGGGCGGTCGGAGTAGGTGAAGGTGGCCAGGTCCGTGCGCCGGGCGTCCCCGGGAAGGTGGGTGACGGTGGCGCGGGCGATGAGGGCGGCCACAGCCCGGGAGGCCAGGCCGACGACGATGTCGCGGCGGGCGGCCTCGGGGCGGGGGCCGAGCTCGGGCTCGTCGGCGCACGCGCAGGCCAGGCAGGGCGAGAAGGCCTCGTCCACGTAGGGGCCGACCGTCACCGCCTCCTGCTCGGCGCGCACCCGCAGCAGCGCGATGCCCTCCCTGCCGGCAGCGGCGCGCCACCTCCTGGGTGCGGGCCGCGGACTCGACGGTCTCGACGGTCTCGATGAGGACGGTGAGCGTGTCCCCCCGGCGGGGTGCGCTGTCGAGCCGCACCTCGGGCAGGGTGGGCTCCAGGGCGGACACCATCTCGCCGGCCAGCTCGGTGTCCCCGACGACGGCGACCCGGGCGGCGGCCAGGCGGCGGGCGGCGTCCCTGCCAGGAGTCGTTGACGCCGGTGGAGTCGCCCAGGCGGGAGAGGAACCGGGCCAGCTCGGGCGCCGGGTCGCCGGGGGCGGGCTCGGTGTCGCCCTCCTCGACGATGCCGCCGGTCCACAGCAGGGAGACGGCCTCGAAGGCCGCCTGGGGGCCGATGCCGGTGACCTCGCCGATCTCGTCGAGGGTGCGGGTGCCGTCGCAGGCCTGGAGCAGGGGGCCCATGTGCTCGCGGGCGAAGGCGCCGCCCAGGACCTGGCTCTTGCGGGCGCCGTCGATGATCCAGCCGGTCTCCTCGGGCGCGCGCGCAGCCCCAGCCGGACCACGGGTCTGCGGGGGATGCGGAACTGCAGGTCGCGGCGGGCGGCGCGGCCGACGTCGCCGGCGCGCATGACGGAACCCGTATCGTTCCCGGCCATCTCAGGCCACCTCCCACGTCGCTCGGGCAGGAGGGCCGCGAGCGCGGGCAGGCCGTCGCGGCGCCTCTCGTAGCGGCCCGAGCAGGTCTCGCAGCGGTCGACGGCCACGGTCGGCGAGCAGGTGGTGATGCCGGAGACGAGGTCGATGGTCCACACCTGTCCGCCGATCGGCGCGACGTCGGCGTCCGTCGGGGCCGGGTCCTGGGGACCGGGGCGTCCAGGGCCTGCAGGGCCAGGGAGATGAGGCCGGCGCCCAGGAGCACGTGGTGGTGGACGTAGGCCTGCTCCAGCGGGCCGTGCTCGGAAGAGACCTCGGGGGCAGGGGGCGGTAGCCGTGCTGGCGGCGGCGCCGGTCGTAGCAGCGGTAGCAGGCGCTGCGGCCGGGGACCACGAGCGGCCCGCAACGCAGCTCGGTGGGGACCAGCTCCAGGCCCAGGGAGGGCATGGACCGGGTGAAGGAGAGGGTGTCGAGGTCCTCGCGCAGTCCGGACTGGTCGGGGTCGGCGATGAGAACCGCGCGGTCGGCGTAGGGGATGTAGGCGCTGACCAGCCCCTGGTCGACCGGGACGACGACGTCGCCGTCCCCGGCGAGCCGCGCGGCGACGGCGCGCGCGAACCCGCCCTGGGGCAGGTAGGCCGTCACCGGCCCCGTGGGGGCCTGCGGTGCCGGCTGCTGTGCCGGCTGCGCGGCCGGCTCGGGCGGCGTCATGCTCATGTCGGGTCGGGGCTCCTGGGAGTCGGTCGGTGAGGTGGGTGGTGGTGCGGACGTCGTGCTCATGGCTCAGGCGAAGGGCTGGCGGACGGGGTTGATCCCTCCTCGTCGTGGACGGTCAGCCCCATCGCCCGGGGCGCCTGGTAGAGGCGTGGCGTGGCGAGGTAGCGGGCGTGGTGGCTGAAGGACAGCGGCATGGCCTCGGGGATGAGGGCCTTGATGACGTGCATGCCGACCTGGCGGGCCTCATCGGTGGTGATGTCGACGACGATCGCCTCGGCGCCGGCCCGCTCCAGGTTGGCGACGACCTGCTCGAGCGGATCAGGGCCGCCACTGCCGGGGCTGGCACTGCCGGCGCCGGCCGACGGTGCCGTGAGGGTGCCGATCCCGTCGAGGGCGTGGACGGGCCGCTCCCCCTCCAGGAGGAAGTCGAAGACGTGGCGCATGGACAGGCTCGGCGTCGGCCAGGGCGCCACCGACCACGGTGAGGTCCTGCCCCTTGATCTCCTGGGCGCGCGGGCCGCGGGCGTGGCTGCGCAGGGCGATGCGCAGGGAGGCGAGCTCGCGGTGGATCTTGGCCAGCGCCCGCTGCGGGTCGATATCGCAGGTGGCGGCCACCACCTGGGCCAGCTCGGGGTCGACCTGCGAGGTCTGGACGGCGTAGAGGGTGGGGACGCCGTAGTCGGTGGTGGCGTCGAACAGGTGGGTCTCCAGCTCGGTGGAGGTGCCCACCCGGTGGTACTCGGCGGCGACCTCGCCCAGGGTGTCGGGGTCGACGGCGACCGCGGGCAGGCGCAGGCGCTGGAGCCAGGTCAGGGCGATGGAGTCGCGCTCGATGACCTCGAGCAGGCCCCCCAGGACCGCCTCGCGCAGGTCGGAGTGCGCGGCAGTGCCGGTGGAGATGGGGTTGACGAACTGCTCGGAGGGGGTGCGCACCGGGAAGTTGAGGTATGTCAGCACCGCTGGGACGAAGACCTCTCGGCCGCGGGTCAGGGACCAGCCGCGCACCCATCGCAGGGGGACGCGGGGGTCTGAGGCGATGAGCCCGCAGTCGGGGTCCGCCAGCTCGGTGGCCGAGCACGCCGGCCAGCGTTCCGGTCCGATCGCGGCCTCGCCGAGACCGGCGGGGGTGTCCCACACCAGCTCCTCCTCCGTCCATGAGCAGCTGGAGTAGCGCTCCATCGTCTCCACGATCGCGATGTGTCTGGCGCGATCGGCGTCGATGGCCCCGCCGGCCCCGTCGAAGTTGCCCGCCTCGGCACGGTGATTCCAGGTGCGCTGTGACCTCAGCGCCTCAGAGGGATCACCCAGAAGACCGGTCCAGATCGCGAAGACCGGCTCTCCGGCCGCCTGGGGCAGCTCGGTGGAACGGGAAACCAGGCCGAAGGGAGACTCGAGTGACGCAGCACGAGCCAGTGATGGCGCGACGCCCTCAATGAGCGCAGAGCGGTACACGGACCCTCCTTCCTGGGAACGACAGAGGAGGCACACGTGGGGAAGTGCCGTTGGCCAAGAGCCTGCCGGAATCCATGGGGCCTCGCATCGGCCTTTGATCTACTGCTTCATTCGCCATTCGGCTGGCTCTGTCCGCCTTTGGTCGGGGCGCGTCTCGGAGCGTTTACACGGCGAATCTCCTTTTTCAGGTATTTTGTTCACTGTTCCCAGCAGGCCGCGCCCCCCACTGACCGCGGGCTGCACACATCTGCCCAAGGAGACTCATGTCTTCCCAGATTTCTCCCGATCGTGTCGGCCTGGCCCTGGTCGACGACGACGCGATGGCCCTGGCCCATCTGGAGTCCTACTTCTCTGATGTCGAGGACCTCAAGGTCCTCACCGCAACACGCTCACCGCGGGCCGTCCTGCGGTTTCTGCAGTCGCACCAGGTCGACGTCCTCATCACCGACGTCCACATGGAGCACATGGACGGCGTGGAGATGACCAGGGAGGTGCTCCGCCTCTCGCCGTCGACCCGGGTCATTCTGCTGACCACGGTGGACACCGACGAGGACCTCCTGCAGGGCCTGGGGGCGGGCGCCAGCGGCTTCCTGCTCAAGAGCGCCCCGGCCGAGGAGATCATCGCAGCGGTGCGCACGGTCCACTCCGGGGCGAAGGTCGTGGCTCCGACGCCGACGACGCGTCTCATCGACTACGCCCTGGCCTCCGTGCGCGGCGCGGACGGCAGCGTCCACCTCTCGGAGAGGGAGCGCGACGTGCTCCACCTCCTGTGCGAGGGAGCCTCGAACCGCAAGATCGCCTCCCTGCTGGCCATCGCCGAGGCGACGGTCAAGTCCCACATCACCGGCCTGTTCCACAAGACGGGTACGGCCTCGCGCCTGGAGATCGTGGTGTGGGCCTTCAAGCACGGCTACGCCTCCAACAGTCCTATCACCATCCCGGCCACCAGCGCCCCGAGCGGCTCGTCCCCGGGCTCCGCTGCGCGCTGAGGCCCACCCGACCTCTGGGGTGCCGGCCCCGACTCCCTCCCGTCTCAGCCGTTGCAGGCCCGGATGATGATGAACAGGAGGACGAAGAAGACCCAGCCCACGACCTTGGCCGGGCTCGTGCTGGGCTGCGAGGACGGGGCCGGCCTCCTGGCGGTCCGCAAGGACGGCGGGGCGTCGTCACCGCCCACCCCGAAGGAGGCCCCGGGGGCGCCTGCGACGCTCGGGGCACCGGCGGCCGGCGTTTCCCCCGCGACCCAGGGGTTGTCCTCCACCCGGCCCGGAGCGGCTCCGACGGGCCCGGCAGTCCCCGGCACCGGGAACGGTGCCGTCGGCGCGAAGCGTCCAGGCGGCATCGGAGCCGGTCGCGGCGGCATCGTCACCGACGGCCGCTGCGGGGGCGGGACGGGCGACGGCGAGACCCGGGCCGCGGCCGTGCGCGAGGCGGTGCGGGCGGATGCGGTGCGTGGCTTGGCAGTGGTCCGGCCCGACGGCGACCGCCGCCTTCTCTCCCATCCCGGCCGGCTGCGCCGGCGGGCTCGGCGGAGGCGGACTCCTGGCCCGAGTCACCGCCGTCATCGAAGAGCGGTGAGCCCATGAGCGGGTCACCCAGGACGGAGCCGAAGGGGTCGTCGCCCAGGCCGATGTCGGAGGGCTCCCAGCCCGTGGGTGCCAGCGACACGGAGTTGTCAACGTCGCCAACATTGTCGTCGCCGCCAGGCCGTCCGTCCGGGACGCTCCCGTCATCGGCGCCGTGGGATGCCCGCCGCGGCCGGAGCCGGCGGAAGCACCTCCCATACGGCTCACCCAGGCGCGCAGCTCCGGGGAGCAGCCCGGGTTGTCCACGATGACGCCGCGCAGGTCGGGACGGTTGCCGGCCAGCACCATGAGTCGTCCAGCACCCGCCCTCGGGTCCTGGGCGAGCTGGAGATCGGGGTCGGCGGGGCCAGGGGAGGCATGGGCAGCGGCGGTCATGGCACGAGCATCCCACGTCCCCCTTCCCCGTGTCCCGGATCCGCACCCATCGGACGGTCCCCGCCCGCACTCCGGGCGGCCATCACCGACCACATACCCCTAGGGGGTACTTGACCGATCTACCCCCGGGGGTATGTTCGATCCCTGACCGAGACAACGGAGGAGAGATGGCCGGCTACACCGGATCCAAGGAGGACTACCTCAAGCGCCTGCGCCGCATCGAGGGGCAGGTCCGGGGCATCTCCCGCATGGTTGAGGAGGACGTCTACTGCATCGACGTCCTCACCCAGATCTCCGCCGCCTCCAAGGCCCTGCGTGCCGTCAGCCTCGGCCTGCTGGAGGACCACATGAGCCACTGCGTCCTGCACGCCGCCCAGGCCGGCGACGAGGAGGGCACCGCCAAGATCCGCGAGGCCTCCGACGCCATCGCCCGGCTCGTGCGGTCCTGAGCAGCGCGGTCCGCCCCGTGCCGGACCGTCTCGTTCCCGTTCCGATCCACCCGTTTTCCGCACACGCTTCCCAAGGAGTGAGAGATGACTGAGTTCACCGCCGACGGCATCGACCGCACCACCACCCTCAAGGTCTCCGGACTCACCTGCGGCCACTGCGTCGCCCACGTCACCGAGGAGCTCGAGGCGCTCGACGGCGTCAAGGACGTCTCCGTCCTGCTCAACAAGGGCGGGCAGTCCACCGTCACCGTGCTCTCCGACATCCGCCTGGAGGACGCGGCCCTGGCCGAGGCCATTGATGAGGCCGGGGACTACACGCTCGACGCCGTCGAGCGCGACGTCCGCGAGCGCTGAGCCCGGACGTCTCCCCGCCGTCGCCCGGGGTCCGGACGTCGACGGGCGGCCACGCACACCGACACGGACACGGAAGGCTCCTATGAGTACGACCAGCCGGGAACCGGGCGGGCAGCTGCACACCGTCAGCCTCTCCATCGGGGGCATGACCTGCGCCAGCTGCGTGGCCCGGGTGGAGAAGAAGCTGAACAAGCTCGACGGCGTGAGCGCCTCGGTCAACCTCGCCACCGAGTCGGCCCGCGTCACCGCCCCGAGCACGGTGAGCGTCGACGACCTCCTGGCCACGGTCGCCCGCGCCGGCTACACCGGCGCCCTGCTGGGCGCCGCCTCACCGGATGAGCCGGCAGCCTCAGAGGCGTCACCGGCCGGCGAGCCCGCGTCGACGACGTCGGCAGTATCGGTGTCATCGGCAGCATCAGCGTCGGGGCCGTCCGCACCCGGCTCGGCCGAAGGCCGGCGCAGTGCCAAGGGCACGGGCGGCCGCGCGACGCTGTCCATGGCGGCCGCATCGCCTGCGACGCGCCCGGGCGCTCCCGCCGGCAGTGACAGCACCACCGGCACCGGCGGCGCGTTCCCCCGCCCCGCCTTCGCGACGTCCGCACCGACCCTGGGCGCCTCGCACGTGGAGCGGGCCGCCGACCTGCGCCTGCGGCTCCTCTACTGCCTCATCCTGTCGGTGCCGATCATGGCGATCTCCATGGTGCCGGCCCTCCAGATGCCGGGCTGGCAGTGGACGGTGGCGCTCATGGCGCTGCCGGTGGCGGTCTGGGGGGCCTGGCCCTTCCACAAGGCGGCCTTCCGGGCGCTGCGGCACGGGGCCTTCACCATGGACACGCTCGTGTCGCTCGGGGTGATCGCCGCGACCGGCTGGAGCCTGTGGGCGCTGGTGCTCGGCGGGGCCGGGCACATCGGCATGCGCATGAGCATGGAGCTGCTGCCCCGCTCCCAGGGGCACGCCGCCCACATGTACTTCGAGTCGGCCGCCTGGGTGACCACCTTCCTCCTGGCGGGCCGCTACGCGGAGGCGCGCGCCAAGTACCGCTCCGGCGACGCCCTGCGCGCCCTGCTGGAGCTGGGCGCCAAGGAGGTCACCCGCGTGGTCCTCACCTCGCCGTCGGGCAGCCGCGACGCCGTCGACGTCCTCGATGAGGACGGCTCGCCCCGCGCGGAGGCCACGCGCACAGAGGAGCGCATCAGCACCGAGGAGCTGGCTGCCGGGGACCTGTTCCTCGTGCGGCCGGGTGAGAAGGTGGCCACCGACGGCGTCGTCGTCGAGGGCCGCTCGGCCGTGGACGCCTCGCTGCTCACCGGGGAGTCCGTACCCACCGAGGTCGAGGCCGGGCAGGCCGTCACCGGGGCGACCGTCAACACCTCCGGCGTCGCTGCTGGTGCGGGCCACGGCCGTGGGCGAGGGGACGACGCTGGCCCGGATCGGCCGGATGGTGACGGCCGCGCAGGCCGGCAAGGCCCCCGTCCAGCGGCTGGCGGACCGGGTCTCGGGGGTGTTCGTGCCGGTCGTCCTGGTGCTGTCGGCCGCGACCCTGGCGGGGTGGCTACTCACCGGCCACAGCCCGCAGGCGGCCTTCACCGCGGCGGTGGCCGTGCTCGTCATCGCCTGCCCCTGCGCACTGGGGCTGGCCACGCCGACGGCGCTGCTGGTCGGTTCGGGCCGGGCCGCCCAGCTGGGCGTGGTCATCAAGGGCCCCGAGGTGCTGGAGTCGACGCAGGCACTGGACACAATGGTCATGGACAAGACCGGCACAGTCACCCAGGGGCGCATGAGCCTGGAGATCGATGCCTGCCGGGAGGTGGGCAGAACGGAGCCGACGTCATCGCAGGTCCCGGACTCGGCCGGCAGTGGCGAGGTTGGCGCCGGCACAAGCGGCCAGGAGGACGCCCTCGCGAGCCTGAACCCGCTCGGGGACGAGGCGCTGCGCCTGGCGGGGGCGGTCGAGTCCGCCTCGGAGCACCCGGTCGCCGCGGCCATCACGGCGGCCGCCCGCGAGCGCCTGGGCGACCTGCCGGCACCGACCGGCTTCTCCAACCATGAGGGCCGGGGCGTGTCCGCCACGGTGGAGGGGCGCCGGGTGGCGGTGGGCCGGCCGGGCTGGCTCGCCGATGAGATGGGCGCCGAGGTTCCCGAGGCGGTGCGGGCCGCCGCGGAGGAGGCCCAGGACTCCGGGGCGACCGCCGTCGTCCTGGCCGTGGGCAGGGCCGTCGGTGCGGCCGCGAGCGCTGAGGACAGCGCCGGGACCACCGGCGTCGATCGTGCCGCTGGCGCCGATGCCGTCGCAGACAACGCCGTGGGCTCAGGCACTGCGGACGCTCAGCCGCTGCGGGCGGTGGCGGTCCTCGTGGTGCGAGACACCGTGCGGCCCTCCTCGCGGGCGGCGGTGGCCGCGCTGCGGGAGCTCGGGATCCGCCCAGTGCTGCTGACCGGGGACAACGTCCGGGCCGCTGAGCACGTGGCGGCCCAGGTGGGGATCGGCGCCGCCGACGTGCGCGCCGAGGTGCTGCCCGCCGACAAGCGCGACGTCGTCGCCGCCTGCAGGCCCAGGGCGCGGTGGTCGGCATGGTGGGTGACGGGGTCAACGACGCCGCCGCCCCTGGCCCAGGCCGGCACGCAGGGGCTGGGTTTCGCCATGGGGCTCGGGGGCGGACGTGGCCATCGAGGCCGCCGACATCACCCTGGTGCGCACGGACCTGGACGCGGCGGTGGCCGCGGTGCGAGTGTCGCGGGCGACCCTGCGGATCATCCGCCAGAACCTGTTCTGGGCCTTCGCCTACAACGTGGCCGCGATCCCGCTGGCGGCCGCCGGGCTGCTCAACCCGATGATCGCGGGGGCCGCCATGGCCGCCTCCAGCGTCATCGTGGTCACCAACTCCCTGCGCCTGCGCCGTGCCGGTTGACCGGCCGACTGAGAGCCGAGGGTACATGCGAGCTCGGCGTCGAGAACCGCTGAACTCACGGTTCTCGACGCCGAGCTCTGACCGGTCCACGACTCAGCGTCAATGGACCTCACAGGCCGCAGAACGAGGGGAGAGCCCTCAGCCCGCCTTGGTCAGGTGGGCGATGATGCCATCGATGTCCTGCTGCATCCGCTCCCGGCGCACGATGTGGCCGCCGGCATCCTCGAAACGCTCGTGAGGAATACCCGCCGCCTTCAGCGCTCCACCGAAGTTCCTCTGCGTCGGCAGGACGTTGCTCTCGTTGAGGTCGACATCGACACCGGAGACGAGGAAGATGCGCTTGCCCCGGTACTTCTCGATGTTCTCCATCGGGTTGTCCGCGGTCACGCGCGCCTCGTCCCAGGGAGCCCCGTAGACCATGGCCCCCTTGAGCTCGACGAGCGCGGAGCTCGCATTCGCCCAGTGGGTGATCTTGGAACCGTCCGGACCGCGCAGGTCCGAGGGTCCGGAGTGGCTGGAGACGGAGGCGAAGTGGCCGTGGTACTTGGCCGTGTACTTCAGTGCCCCGAAGCCGCCCATGGAGAAGCCGGAGACGGCCCGTCCGGAGAACTCGGCAATGGTGCTGAAGGTGGAGTCCACCCAGGGGATGAGCTCGTTGATGTGGAAGGTCTCCCAGTTCCGGGGCCCGGCGTTGGAGGCGACCGGGTTGCAGTACCAGCCGGCCGAGCCGCCGTCGGGCATGACAACGATGAGTTCACGCCCTGCGGTCAGGTCCCGGATGCCCTCGTTGTCGAAGGCCCTGAAGTCGGCGCCGACGCCGCCTCCGTGGAGGAGGTAGAGCACCGGGTAGTGGCGCGAGGGGTTGTAACCGTCGGGCAGCAGCACGTTGACGGCAGGGTTGGTGCTGATGGACGGAGTGGCGAACCGGTAGTACTGCATCCGGCCGCCGTCCTGGTGCTCGACGACGTTCAGGCCGGCGGCCTGGGCGGGCGCCGCAGCGGCGACGGACACTCCGGTGCCCACGGCGGCGAGGGCGGCGGCCCCACCCACTCCCTTGAGCATGCTGCGTCGGTTGATCGCCCGGCCGCGCACGGGGCGCGCCGAGCCCTGGGGCGTGAATTGATCTGATGTCTGGTTCATCGGGTGGACAGCTCCTTGTCTTGTGACGGTGCTGGAGAGGAGCGATGAATCGCTCTCGCTGAATGCGCCTCAACCAGCCGGTGGAGGCGGACAGTGTCGGCCCCCGCGGCGCCACGGTGGCCGACACTGTCAGAGCATGCTACAAAAACCGTCCAGATTAAATATATGGATCGTCTTCCCCATGAGCCGATTCACTGCCGAGGCGATGCAGTGCGGGACGAGGTGGCGCCGGCTGCGGTGCTCCCGCTATGCTCACTGCCATGACGACTCTTTCGCCCCAGGCCCGCGCGATGATGGTGCGCACCCTTGGCGAGGGTCGAATGTGCATGCGCTGACAGCGCCAGCCGTCGCTGTCTGACACGTAACGGTGAGAGTCCGAGCCGCTTGAAACCGGATCGTCGTACTCCGCGGAGGCCCCAACGCCCCCGTGTTCATCCCTTGAGAACCCGCCACCTCGGCCGGCCCACGCGCCGGCCGCCCCTGAGCCAGACGCCGCAGCAGCCGCCTTGCGCTCGCGAGTGTCACGCCGCCAGGGGACCCGAGAGGACCTTCTGTCATGCACGCCCACCTCAGCCCCGTCTCCAGCTCCAGCGACTCCGCCGACTCCACCTGTCCGGCCCGCCCGGACCTCCAGGCCCTCAGGCGCCTGCCACCTCCTCCCCCGCAGCAGCCTTCGCCTCGACGGACCGCTCCATCCTCCTCACCGCCCCCGCCGTTGACCCGGCCGCCTTCGACGCGGTCCCCGACCGCCGCGGCACGGCCAGCCTCAAGTGGGACTCCGCCGTCAAGCGCGGCCGCCCCGAGGACGTCCTGCCCCTGTGGGTGGCGGACATGGACCACGCCACCGCGCCGGCCGTCACCAGCGCCCCTGCTGTGGCGCACCCGCCACGGCATCTTCGGCTACCTCGAGCCCGACGACGCCTACCGGGCGGCCCTGACCGGCTGGTTCTCCCGCCGCTACGGCTGGCAGGTGGAGGCCGAGTGGAACACCGTGACCCCCGGCGTCGTCCCGGCCCTGGCCCTGGCCGTGCGCGCCCTGACCTCACCGGGTGAGGCGGTCCTCATCGAGGAGCCCGTCTACTACCCCTTCCGCGACGTCGTCGAGGTCAACGGGCGCACCGTGGCCGCCGTCCCCCTCGTGCGTGACGCCGACGGCGTCTACCGCCGCGACCTGGGCCGCCCTGGAGGAGACCATCGAGGCGACCGGTGCGCGCCTGCTGCTCCTGTGCAACCCGCACAACCCAGTCGGCCGGGTCTGGAGCCGGGAGGAGCTCGCGGCCCTGGAGGAGGTCACGTCCCGCCACGGCGTCGTCGTCGTGGCCGACGAGATCCACGCCGACCTGGCCCTGCCGGGCTTCGCGACGACCCCCTTCGCCTCCCTGGGCGAGGCGGCCGCCGCGCACACGATCACCTGCACCTCGCCGTCGAAGTCCTTCAACCTGGCGGGTCTGCAGGTCGCCAACATCCTCATCTCCGACGCCCGTCTGCGCAGGGCCTTCCGCCGAGAGCTGGCCACCACCGGCTACTCCCAGCCCAATACCCTGGGCCTGACGGCCTGCCGGGCCGCCTACGAGAGCGGGGACGCCTGGCTCGACGCCCTGCGCGAGCACATCGCGGCCGCCCGGGCCCATGTCGAGGCGCGCCTGGAACGGATCGAGGGGATCGAGGCCGCCCCTGTGAGGGCACCTACCTGCTGTGGCTGGACTGCTCGGGATTCCTTCAGGCCGCCGGGCTCGAGCCCGAGCGGCTCGACGAGGTCATGCTCCACGAGGCCGGCCTCTGGCTCGACGACGGCCGGATCTTCGGCGCCGGCGGCGAGGGCTTCACCCGCATCAACGTCGCCTGCCCCCGCGCCACCCTCGACGCCGCCCTGGACCGGCTGGAGGCGGCGGTGGCCGCCGTGACCGCGCGCGCCGCAGAGCATGCCGGGCATGCCGGGCACAGCCCCGCCGCCCTGTCCGCCTGAGCCGCTTCGCCCGGGCCGCGCCAAGCGGGCCGGCCCGCAGGCGTCCGGTCACCGGCCACCACCCGCGTCGCCGTCGACCGTCAGTCATCATTCCTTCCCGCCGCTCCCCGCCCACGAGGAGAAAGCACTCATGACCAGTCCGTCCGCACCCCAGCCCGCCGCTCGCCCCGAGTGTCCCGAGCCGCCGGCCGCTCGCACCTTCCCCGTTCACCACCACCCGACGTCGTCGGCCCCGGACCCGCAGCTCCGTCTGGAGACGCTGCTGGTGCGCTCGGGCACCGGGACCGACCCGGCCACGGGCGCGATCACGACGCCGATCCACCTGTCAACCGCCTACGGCCACCCGGGCCTGGGCGAGTCGACGGGCTACGACTACACGCGCACGGCCAGCCCCACCCGCGACGTCCTCCAGGACGCCCTGGCCCGCCTGGAGGGCGGGACGGCGGCCTTCGCCCTGTCCTCGGGGATGGCGGCCCTGGAGCTGGTGACCCGCACGCTGGCACCGCACGGCAGCCGGATCGTGGCGCTGCGCGACCTGTACGGCGGCTCCTTCCGCTTCCTGGAGGTCCTGGCCGAAGAGGGGGCGGCCGACGTCGACTTCGTCCTGGGCATCGAGGGCCTGCGCGGGGCGCTGGCCGACCCGGCCGACCTGGTCATCATCGAGACGCCCACGAACCCGATGATGGAGGAGATCCCCATCCCCGAGACGGCCGAGCTGGCCCGCGCCGCCGGGGCGAGGCTGGTGGTGGACAACACCTTCTACACCCCGGTGGTGCAGCGGCCCCTGGAGCTGGGGGCCGACGTCGTCGTCCACTCGGGCACGAAGTACCTGGGCGGGCACAACGACGTCATGGCGGGCGTGGCCGTGGTGACCGACGACGCCCTGGCCGAGCAGCTGAGCTACCGGCTCAACACGACCGGGGCGACGCTGGGGCCCTTCGACTGCTTCCTGCTGCTGCGCGGGCTCAAAACCCTGGCACTGCGCATGGAGCGCCACGAGGCCAACGCCACCGCGATCGCACAGTTCCTGCGTTCGAGCCCCTACGTGACGCGGGTGCTCTACCCGGGGCACTCGGGCATGGTGAGCTTCGACCTGGCCGAGTCGGTGGACGTGGCCCGATTCCTGGCCTCGGTGCGGGTGTTCACCTTCGCCGAGTCACTGGGCGGCGTGGAGTCGCTGGTGACGTGCCCGTCGGTGCAGACGCACGCGGACGTGCCGGTCGAGGTGCGCGCCTCCTACGGGTTGAGCGACCGGCTCATGCGCCTGAGCGTCGGCATCGAGCACGTCGACGACCTCATCGCGGACCTGGCCCAGGCCTTCGAGGCCGCCGACGCCTGACCACGGACTGAGCCGGAACATCGACGGCGGCCCGCTGGCAGCTACTGGTGGGCCGCGTCATCGGGGTCGGGGAGTGCCGGACATGGAAAACACCCCGGCTCCGACTGTTCAGCCGATGACGGGGTGTTGGTGCGCCCGAAGGGATTCGAACCCCCAACCTTCTGATCCGTAGTCAGATGCTCTATCCGTTGAGCTACAGGCGCATGTCGTTGCCGACGGGTAGAACACTACTCAGCGTCCACCCAGGGGACAAATCCGTTCCCCGTGAGGATGGGCACAGGGCCGGAGTCCCCGCCGACGACGGGGCTCCGGCCCTGTGCGCGCTGCTGTGGCAGCGGTGCTCACCTTCGAGCTGGGCTTCTATCCGACGCCGGCGCTCTGGTTGACAGCGAAGAGCGAGTAACCGAGCATGCCGAGCACGGCGGAGAGCAGGATACCCAGGACGACACCGATCACCATCCAGATGAGAGAGGCCTTGGCCCAGTTCCTCTTGCTGGCGGAGTGGCCGCTGCCGAAGGCGAGCATCAGCAGCCAGACGAGGTTGACGACGGGAATGGCAATCAGGAACAGCGTCAGCATCCAGCTGCCGACGGAGTCCGCGCTCTCAGACTCCTCAGACCGCGCCGCCGCCAGCGCTCCACCTCCTGCCGGACGCGCGAACGGCGAGCCCGTCGCAGGAGCAGCCATGTCGGGGAATGACGGGGCCTGCCCGGCTGCGGCGTCGGAGGAGGAGGCTGATCCCCACTGGGGCGCTGAGCCCTGCGACGGGAAGGCTGAGGACGACGGCGCGGACTGGGCGACCGCCTGAGTCGCGTCGGGGGCGAAGGCCTCCGTGGCCTGCTCGGCCTCAGCGCGCGCGCTCGCCGTGGGGAAGACCGAGGACATGCCGACGTCACCCTCCTGGCGACCCCCACTGAAGGGGTGCGAGTGCGGGGCAGGGCTGCTGTGCGAAGGGCTGCTGGTCCTGCAGGCCTGCCGGCTGGGCCTGCGGCTGCTGCCCCTGCCAGTGCAGGGTCTCCCGACTCGCCTCAGTCCCTGGAACCGCACCGGAGGCGGGGGCCGAGGAGGTGCCCGGGGCCGAGGAGATGCCGGGGGCGGACTGGTCGAAGGGCGAGGACGCGGCTGCTGCGGCGGCTGCGGCACCGTCGTTGGCCGCGGGCCCGCCCCAGGTGGGCTGTGCCGGCTGACTGTAGGGCGCCGGCTGGGCGGCATACTGCGCATTCGGCTGCCCGGGCTGGAAGGGCGAGGCGGGGGCTCCGAATCCGGCACTCCCGGCCGGGTCGGGCTGGCCGAACTGTGACGGCTGACTGGGCTGCCCCGGCTGGCTCGCCCCTCCCTGCTGGGTGAAGGAGCCGGCCTGAAGGTAGGGTCTGCCGACGCCGCACCGGGCTGGGCTGCCGCCTGTGCGGCATGTGCGGAGTAGGCGCGCGTCTGCTCCTCAGGAGGAGGCCCGGCCGGCAGGTCGGGCTGAACGGGGCGCCACGATCCTGCCTGGGCGCCGGGCGCAGCGCCAGGGGCGGAGCCGGGCGCCTGCCCAGTGGCCTGCTGCTCGGCGCGCGCAGCGTCGAGCAGGTCCTGGTTGATGAGGACGGTCCGGGCGTTGAACTCGTCGCCCTGATCGGGGCGGGACGAGCCGGAGGTCGGCGGCTGGGTTGCGTCGTGGTCAGACATGAGTTCCCTCTCAGTCGAGTACAGCATCACGCTATCCCGGATCGACGCAGGAAGACACGCAGGCACCCCGATCGGCCAGAGGCGAACGCCCGATCGCGACCCGATTCACGGGGATCATTCAGCCACTGGGGAGCCGCCGGGGCCGCCGCGACGGGCGCCAGGGGACGACGAGGCCCCGGCACGCCGCTGCGCACCGGGGCTCAACAGTCCGGCGGAGATGGGGAGATTCGAACTCCCGAGGGGCTTCCACCCCAACCTCCTTAGCAGGGAGGCGCACTAGGCCACTATGCGACATCTCCATCGCCTTCCCACGGCTCCACCGCAGGACGCACGGGCAGCCTACCGGGAGGATGCCGGTGCGAGCAAACCGCCGAAGACACGGTGCGGGCACCTCGACCTGCTCACCGCCGTCAGGGTGACGTGCGAGCTGCCGCCTCAACCGCCAGTCATCAGGTCCCATCGGCGCGGTACCGCTCACGTATGAGGTCCACGTAGTCGAGGAGGTCCTGACGCAGGCGCTTGGGGGTGATGAGGCAGGCATCCGGGCCGAGCCGAAGCAGAATCGTCATGGCATGCAGGTGGTCCATGAACTCCAGCCGGAGAAAGGTCCATCCCTCACCTTCGGGAGGTTCGTCATCTGCATCGGTCGTCGTTGCGCACAATGTCCACTCCTGCGCATCGCTCCAGCGTTCATCCCGTACCCAGGCAGTGGCTGTGATCGCCTCGAACCTTTCAAGAAACTCCTCACGCTGTTTCTGCCATGCCGCGGTCATGTCGAAGCCGGAGTCGTCAGCACACTCCTCGGTGAGTACATCGGCCTCCTCGATCCGAGAGAGCCTGGTGAAGCGAACCTCGGCGCCATGTGAGGCACACAGGTACCAGCTGCGACCGGCGGCAACTATTCCGTGCGGATCGACGACATCCTGCGTCGTCGTCCTCGACTTGTCACGGAAGACCATGCGCAGTCGATGGCGCGTCAAGACCGCTTCCTGAACGGCATGGAAGACAGCGTCGGCCCGCTCGCTCTCGGGCAGGGGAAGCCATCCTTGAGGATCAACCACGACGCGCGAGGCGATGCCCATGGACCGGCTGCGATGGCTGTCGGGGACGGCGGCGAGCAGCTTGCGAGACGCGGAGGCGAGGGCGTCGCCAAGGCCCAGTGGCGCAGCACCCCAGCTGGTGAGACCGGCGAAGAGAGCCCGGCTCTCCTCACGGCTCAGTCCCGTCACGTCAATGCGAAAGCCGGGGTCGATTCTCACTCCGCCATGAGGTCCCCGCTCGCACCATACCGGCACTCCCGCAGCCGACAGCGCCTCAACGTCCCGCAGCACGGTGCGCCGTGAGACCTCCAGCCGCTGCGCCAGGTCCTCGGCGGACAGACGACCATGGGTGCGCAGCAGCCAGATCATGGACAGTAGGCGGTCAGCACGCACCGGCTCATCCTCGCACGTACGTGACACAAGGTGGCACCAATGCTCTCTAACCTCGACGTCGTCCGCCCACCTCGTATACCCGTGAGAGTCTCAGGAGCATCACCATGACGACCTTCGTTCCCAACAGCGTCATCCTCTACGTCTCCGACGTCGAGGCGAGTACCACTTTCTACCGCCGGATTCTCGGTCATGAACCGATCAAGACCTATCCAGGATTCAGCGTCTTCGCATTGTCCGATGACGTCACTCTCGGCCTGCAGGCGGCCGATGAGATTGAACCCGCTGCTGAGCCATACGTAGGCGGGACCGAGCTGAGTCTCAGCAACGTCGAGCGTGCCGATGTCGATCGTCTTCACGCGCAGTGGAAGATGCTGGGCATTCCGATGGTTCTGGAGCCGACCGTCCTCGAGTTCGGCTACACCTTTGTGGCAACCGACCCCGATGGGCACCGCCTGCGCGTGTGCGCCACCGATACCTCGAGCTTCGTCTGACTCAAGGCCCTCGGCGCCCTGCCCGCCACCGGGTGCAGGCATCGATGCGCTGCAGCGCTATGAGTTCATCAAGACAGCTGCTGTCGCCTGAGTACGGGTGGGAACCGCTGGCATTGACAGACCCCGCCCACAGTGCGGAGGTCGGTCAACGAGAGAGCGCTCGGTGACCTTCCAGCCCCAACCCACGGGCGCGATGCGCCTCCAGCGCCTGCCTACCGAGATGCTCACTACCCAGCACCTCGCCGACGACGCGAACAGCCTCATCCCAGTCGATCGGCTCCGGCGCATACGCCTTGGCCAGCGCTGGATAATCTTCCAGGAGTTCTTCACGAACCCTTGAGCTGAGTGGGTTCACATGTCCCTGCGCTCGAGACAGCACCCCATTGATGGCCGCATTCAGAGCGATCCTTCGCCGTCCGGTGATACCGTGCTCGGCCTGGAAGGCCAGGTAAGGCTCTTCCTTCCGATACTGGACCGCTATAGACAAGGTGTGCAAGGCATCCTGCAACTCTTCGATGCGTTGAGACTGCTCATCAACTCGGCGACGTAATTCGTCTAACTCTGCACTGGACTCAGACATTAACTGCGACCTCCTCTCACTCCTTGCGACAGAAACCTAGAGTAGCGCCGGACATCGGTCAGACCTCAATCTGTGCAACCTCCGCGAGATCCACCCTTCCATACTATGCCAGAATGCACGGCAGAACTCTGACGCGAAACCACTTCAGTCCATTGCCGACACCAACGATCTCGGAACGAGCGAATACGCAAAGAGCCCGACAAAAAAACAGCAGCAATGGAACACTCAGCACCCACGCAACGGTCGACCTCGATAACCCCAGCGGGTCAAACTCGGTAGGCGCGGCAGCGAGCACCTGTATCAAGAGCCCGACAACGGCTCCCCCTAGCACGGGACCGGCTTGGCGAAAAACGTTGAGGAGGGAAGACGCAGCACCGAACTCGTCACTCCTCAATGCGGCCATACCTACTATCGTCAGTGGCGCCATCAAGAATCCATTTCCGATGCCGAAAACGATAGTCGCACCCAGGAACCACATCCAAGAAGCCCCAGTAGCGGTAATCAGTATGCTCAGGGCGGTTCCCATCACGGACGCTCCAAAACCGACCTGCAGAACGAGGCGGGCCTTCCCTTCATCAACCCAGCGGCCCGCAATAGGCGCTGTGACCACAGACGCAATCGACGCTGGCGCAAGAGCAGCCCCCGCCCAGAATGCCGTTTGCCCCATCACGGACTGGATGTAGTTCGACACGAGAAACGTCAAGGCGAATACGCCAAGCGCCACAAAGAGCCCAAATACGGCGGCACTGAGAAACCGTGGATTCTTGCGAAGAGACTGTGGAAAAACTGCGTACGCCGGATCCACGCGGCGTTCATACCGAAAGAACGCAAACAGGCAGAACACAGCGAACGGCAGGCAAGCGATGGTCAGCGGGCCCCAACCCGCATGGGGACCTTGCAGGCATCCATAGAGAAGTGCCACAAGACCGATGCCCGCAAGAAAGGTGCCCATGAAATCAACTCTCACGGACCGGACCACTTCGATCGGAAGACTTCGCAGACCCAGAACCACGACGAGAATCGCAATCGGAAGGTTGATGACGAAGACCCAGCGCCAGCTAAGACCATCAATCAATACTCCACCGGCAAGGGGGCCGATGACGGACGCAGTTCCTGCAACTGATCCCCAGATGCCGACTGCGCGCCCGCGGATCCCTTCAGGAAAGGTGACGCCGATGAGCGTGAGAGTCTGCGGTACCAGCATGCCGGCACCAAGCCCCTGAAGGAACCGGCTGGCGATCAAAACGAACGGAGAGGTCGCAACACCGCAGGCGAGGCTGGCAGCTGCCAGGACGATCGTCCCCAGAAGGAAGAGCCGTCGGTGCCCGAATCGGTCGCCTAAACGACCTGACGGGATGATCGCCAGCGCGAGAACAAGACCGTAGCTGTTGACCGCCCAGAACACCTGGGCTGTGGACGCACTTAAGTCCCGCGTCAGCGAGGGAACTGCGAGGTTAATAATTGTCAGGTCGAGGAGAGCAATGAAGTACCCGCCAGCCAACACGCACAGCCCGATCCACTGCCGAGCGCTGACTGTTATGGCTAGGGAATCTTCCGTCACGTCTTCCCCTCGTTCGTCAATTCGGTATCGCGAAAGGTATCTCCCTTGGCTATCACGGTGTAGTCACCGCACTAAGGTCGAGGCTGCTTCCCATCTCTCTCGGTATTGACGTAGACGTCATTACTAAGATGTTGACCGCAGCGTCGGAACGATGCGGGACTGGCTCTCGAGTTGAAGAATCATCAGGTTGCACTCGATAGCCGCCGAACTCACCTGACTCAGGAAACCTTGATGGGTTTTCGTTGGTATTGCAGTGTGTGAGCGGAGAGGGAGGGATTCGAACCCCCGGTGCGCCAGGCGCACAGCGGTTTTCAAGACCGCCACATTCGGCCGCTCTGTCACCTCTCCAGGCCGCACCCTCCGGGCGCGACAGGCACAGACCCTACCATCTCTGCGGACCCGCGGTCACCGCGAGCCCACCAGTTCGAGCCCACCGGTCGCCGACGTCGCGGTCGTACCTTAAGTCTCGCGTTCGAGGGGTAGAGGGTACGAACGCGAGGCCCACCCTGCGAACGCGAGGCCCGGCCGCCCCGCTGACCCGCTGCCCGACCCCGCTCCGGCCTACCTCCGCGGCAGGGTCCCTAGGGACCTGCCGAAGAACCCGCGCCGGTGCGGCTTGCTGGCGCGCGCCGGCAGCAGCGAGCTCGGCTCGTCGAGCCGCCCCTCGGCCAGGGCCTGCCCGATGGCCGGCCACACCGGCAGGCGCGCCATGAGAGTGGCCTGCAGGGCGTGGTAGATGTCCGGGTGCCCGGCCCAGGTGCGGGTCGAGGGCCGGTTGTCGCGGTCGAGCTCGTGGGTCCACACGCCGGGCGCCTCGATGAGGAACTCCTCGGCGTAGTCGATCCAGGCCCGGTAGCAGTGCTCGTAGTGCTCGACGTCGATCTCCCCGTGCCCGTCGTCGAGCAGGGCCTGACGGATGGCGGCCGACGCCGCGATGCCCTCGCAGACGACCCAGTGCATGCGCTCGTGCACCACCGGCTTGCCGTCGAAGTCCGTGGTGTAGACGAAGCCCGGGGCGCCGTCGACGCGCCAGCCGTCGGTGCGGGCCCGATCGAAGATGTGCTCAGCAGCCTCAAGCATCCAGTCCGGCGCGCTCATGGAGCGGTTGATGAGCGCCCCGCGCAGCTGCACGGTCAGGCGCGCCCACTCCAGCGCGTGGCCCGGCGTGACGCCGTAGGGCCGGAAGGGGTGGGCGGGCTCGTCGCGGTTGTAGTCCAGGCGCGGTTCCCAGGAGGTGGAGTAGTGCTCGGGCAGGCGCCAGCCGTGCTCGCGGGCCTGGACGTTGACGGCGAAGTCGGTGATCCTCAGGGCCCGCTCCAGCCAGCGCGCCTCGCCGGTGACGTCGGCGGTGGCCAGGTAGGCCTCCACCGTGTGCATGGCGGCGTTGATGCCGCGGTAGTCCTCGGGGTCGGTGAAGTCGGCGGCGTAGGACTCCACCGGCATCTGCTGGGCCTCGTCCCACCAGTAACGGTCCTGGACGGCGATGGCGTCGCGCAGCAGCTCGTGGGCACCGGGCCGGTCGGCGGCCGTCGCCGTGGCCGCGGCCAGGAGCACGAAGGCGTGCTGGTAGCACTCCTTACGGGCTTCGCCGTCGATCGGGACGCCCCACCCCTCGGCGTCGGGCTCGGGGCCGATCGCCGAGTACCAGCCGCCGTTGACCGGGTCGCGCAGGGGGCCGTTCAGGGCGCGCACGCCGTGGTCGGCGTAGCGGCGGCAGCCGGGGATCCCCATGATCGCCCCCAGGGAGAAGGCGAAGGTCATGCGGCCGGTGATCCACAGCTCGACGGGATGGGAGGGGTCCACCTCACCGTTCTGACCGATCCAGCCGAATCCGGTGGGCACCTGCGCGGCGCGCGCGTAGTGCAGCAGCGCATGCGTCTCGTAGGCCAGCCAACGCTTGTGCTCGGGGGCGCCGAACCATCCCAGTCCCATGAGTCCTCCTTGATCCGCTGGGGATCCCAGGCTATCGACCCGCCTGACGCGGATCAATGCTCCGGACTGCTCTTGAGCGCCTCGCTCCCGCGCCCACTCGACGCTGCCCGCCGGGGACGGCTACTTCTGCTTCGGCCAGGCCGACTCGGCCTGCTGGAGCGCCTCCTTGGGGGTCATCGCCCCGGTCGACCACCGGCTCAGCCCGAGCCACATGGCGCTGCTGCCCACACTCACGGGCATCGAGTCCGAGGCGTCCATCTCCACAGTCGTCTGGCGCGACTGGAGCAGCCGCGTGGCGCGCCGACCGACGTCGCTGGGCGCCAGGTCCGGGTCGACGCCCTGGTTGGCGGTCGCCACCCCGCCCAGCGCCGCCCGCGTGCGGGCCCACTCATGGGAGGTCAGGTACTCCATGACCGCGGTGACCGCGTCTGAGCGGGTGAAGGCCACGAGGTAGTCGGTGCCCACCAGCACGGAGTCCGAGCCGCGGTCCGCCGCCGGGGTGAGGAAGGCGGAGACCTTCGTACCCGCCGGGGCCGTCGTGTTCTTCGACGACGCCGTCGCCCCGGCAGTGGCGCTCGCGGTCGGGCGGGGGGTCTGGACCGTCACCGGGTTGGCGCCGTCGGTGTCGGTGATGACGGTGCCCTCGGGGAAGCGGCTCTCGAAGGACGATGAGGCGTGCAGCATGAGGCAGCTGCCCTTGGTCAGGTCGGCCCCGGCCTGCACGGGGGTGCGGGAGATGACCGAGCCGCGCCCACCGGCGACGTGCCCGTCATCCAGGACCAGGGAGTTGACGGCGGTGAGGGCCTCCACGGCGTTCGAGGAGTCGACGGGAACCCGGTGCGAGGCCCAGGTCTCGTAGACGCCGGGCCCCTGGGTGGAGAGCAGGGCGTCCTCGAGCCAGTCGGTCAGCACCCAGCCGGTCGACTCCCCGTCGGAGGCGCCCACGCACCAGGGTGTCACGGAGCCGTCGGGGTGATCGGCACGGACCTTGTTGGTGAGGGCCTCCAGCTCGGCCCAGGTGGAGGGCACCTCGTAGCCGGCCTTCTTGAAGGCGTCCGGCGAGTACCACACGAGGGACTTCACCGAGGCCATGAGCGGGGCGCCGTAGGGCACGGAGGCGTGGATGCCCACCTGGATCCAGTGCCGGTCCCAGCCGGCCTCCACGTTGCTGTTGACACTGTTCGGCAGCGGGTGGACGACGCCGGTGTCCACGAGCTCGGCCACCATGGCGGGCTGAGGCACGATGGCCAGGTCGGGCAGGTTCTCGGGGTTGTCCTGGCTCGACGGCGAGGCCCCCGCGCTGGTGGACAGGTTCGCTCCTGAGCCGTTGAGCAGCTGGGAGCGCAGCTCGGTGGTGCCGGCGTGCTCGACGTTGATGCCCGTACAGCTCTCGAACTCGGCCACGGAGGCCTCGAAGCGCTCGGCCTCGGTGCCGGTCAGGCCGCTGGAGATGGTGACGGTGGTGCCCTTGTGGCCCTGGTAGGCCTGGTAGGCGACGCAGCCGGTGGCCGACGCCGAGCCGGACCCGCCGGCTGAGCAGGCGGCGGTGGCGGCGGCCGCCAGGGTCAGGGTGCTGGCCGCGGCCAGGAGGCGGCCGCCCCGACGCAGCCGTCGGCTCGCGCGTCGTCGGCCAGGGGCGCTCGCCCCTCCGGATGGGCCGGTGGAGCGAGCGGCGTGCTCGGCGCGCTCCTCGTGGATGGAGTTGTTGCGGGAGACAGGGAGGGGAGACTGTCGCATCAGAGGTGCCTTACTCGTTCGATGAGGGCGTCCAGGACGGCGGCGCAGCCGTCCCGCCACACGGGCTCGGTCAGGATATCGCCGCGGTCGCGCACCCACTGCGGTGCGCTGCCCATGACGACGCCGGATCCGGCCCACTCGATCATCTCGACGTCGTTGGAGCCGTCCCCGACCGCCAGGACGTGGGCGGAGTCGGTGCCCAGGCGGGCGATGAGCGCCTCGAGGGCGGAGGCCTTGGTGACGCCCTCGGGGGCGACGTCGAGCCAGGCCGTCCAGCCGATGGCGTACTCCACCGAGTGCAGCCCGGAGTCGGCCACGATCTCGGAGAAGCGCTCGACAGACATGCCCGGGGCCCGCAGGACCACGCGGGTGACCGGCTGGGAGACGAGCTCGTCGAAGGTGACGACCTGCTGGTCCTCGATGAGCTCGCCGTCGGGGAAGAGCCGGGAGACCTTGAAGCCGATGCCGGGGTCCTCCACGGCGATGATCCCGTCGGGCACGGCGGCGTGCAGGGTCTCGATGGCGGTGCGCGGGTCGAAGGTGCGCGAGTCGACCACCTCGTAGCCTCCGGGGGCGTCCGGGTCGAGCCGCAGGGTCAGGGCGCCGTTGGCGCACACCATCCAGCCGGTGGACAGCCCCAGGTGGCGCACCACCGGCATGGCGGCGGCGATCCCGCGGCCGGTGGAGATGACCACGGGGACCTCGTGGGCGCGCAGGCGGGCGATGGAGGCCATGACCCGCTCCGAGACGCGCCCGTCCATGTCGAGGATGGTGCCGTCGACGTCGAGGGCCACGACGAGCCCGTGGCCGGGTGCGAGCCGGGCGCCGCCGGCGGCCTCCAGGGCGTCGAGGTCCTGCATCCGGTCCTGGACGAGGGCGTGGTACTCCTCGTGGTCCAGGGGCCGACGGCGCAGGACGCGCTCACCGGTGCCTGCGGTGTCGCCGGCGCCGTCCTCGAGGTGCCCGACGTACTCCGTGGAGCCGCCCAGGCGGGTCAGGGGCTGGCCGGCCGGAGCGATACCGGTGGCGGGGTTGACGGCCGGGCCGTTACCGGTGGGCCCGGAGCCCCCGGGGTCACTGACGGCGTCGGTCTCGCGGGCGGCACCCGACCTGGAGGCGGGGTGGGGTTCATGGGGCCGACCCTCAGGCGGTGGCGCCGACGGGCTCGATGACCTCCAGGCCGCCCAGGTAGGGGCGCAGGCCCGCGGGCACGCGCACCGAGCCGTCGGCCTGCTGGTGGTTCTCCAGGATGGCGACCATCCAGCGGGTGGTGGCCAGGGTCCCGTTGAGGGTGGCCACGGGGCTCGTGCCGCCCTCGCGGCGCTCGCGCACGGCCAGGCGGCGGGCCTGGTAGGTGGTGCAGTTGGAGGTGGAGGTGACCTCCATCCAGCGCTGCTGGGTGGGCAGCCAGGCCTCGCAGTCGAACTTGCGGGCGGCCGAGGAGCCCAGGTCCCCGGCGGCGGTGTCGATGACCCGGTAGGGCAGCTCGACCAGGGCCAGCATCTCCTCCTCCATGGCCAGGAGCCGGGCGTGCTCGGCCTCGGCGTCCTCGGGGCGGCAGTAGGAGAACATCTCCGCCTTGTTGAACTGGTGGACGCGGATGATGCCGCGGGTGTCCTTGCCGGCGGCACCGGCCTCGCGCCGGTAGCAGGTGGACCAGCCCATGTAGCGCTTGGGACCGGCGGACAGGTCGAGGATCTCGTCGGCGTGGTAGCCGGCCAGGGCCACCTCGGAGGTGCCGGTGAGGTAGAGGTCGTCGGCGGGCAGGTGGTAGATCTCGTCGCTGTGGGCGCCCAGGAAGCCGGTGCCGCCCATGACCTGCGGGGTGACGAGGGTGGGGGTGGTCATCGGGGTGAAGCCGTGGGCGACGGCGGCGTCCAGGGCCGCCGTCATGAGCGCCAGCTCCAGGCGCATGCCCCAGCCCTTGAGGTAGTAGAAACGGGCGCCGGAGACCTTGGCGCCGCGGCGGGTGTCGATGATGTCCAGGCCCTCGCCGATCGCCAGGTGGTCGGCGGGCTCGAAGCCCTCGGCGGTGAAGTCGCGGGGCTCGCCGCCCTCGTGGCGCAGGACGACGTAGTCCTCCTCGCCGCCCGAGGGCGCCCCCTCGATGAGGTTGGCGAACTGGCGGGCCAGGTCGTCGAGCTCGGCGGCGGCGGCCGAGGAGGCGGCCTCGGCGGCCTTGACCTGCTCGGCCAGCTCCTTGGCGCTGGCCAGGATCGCCGGGCGCTCCTCCGGCGAGGCCTTCCCCACGGACCGGGAGACCTGCTTCTGCTCGGCGCGGAGGTTCTCGAAGGCGGCCAGCGACTGACGGCGGGTCTCGTCGGCGGCGATGACGCGGTCGACGAGATCGACGTCGGCACCACGGGCTCGCTGGCTGGCGCGGAAGGGCTCGGGGTTCTCACGAAGCGCACGCAGGTCGATCATGGTCACGAGTGTAGTCAGGACCGCGCCCCGGGCAGCATTCGAGCAGCATCCCGGGCGGATCCGGGCCGTGAGCGGCACGGGCGGCGGAGACGGGAAAAGCCGGGGGACAATCAAAGTCACGGGTGAGTGGTCGAGCCGACACCCGAGGGCGGAACGGGCCGGAATCGACGTCGATTCACCGGTGCCACCCAGCCGCCAGGATGACCCGAGAGCCCTGAGATCCAGGAATTACCCGGGAGATTGGGTGGTAGGCACGCGGAGCAGGCAGAGCCGTGATGCATACACGCTCACCCTCGCCCGCACCACCTCCTGACGGCAAACGTGACCCACACCCCTCTACCGACGCAATCCACCTGTGAATAGAATCTATTTCAATCGGTGCACCCTATCGTTCCCGACGGTGTTTCCGAGTCGCCGCGTTGGAGGCTCGCCGACACCTCCCACCGCACCGCTCTCCCCGCTCCTCCCGGCTAGTCGTCTGTCTCCGATTTTCTGTCACTCCGTCATATCAGGCTCGCCGATCGCTGTGAATGCGGGCCCCGACCACAGGACCACAACTCATGCCGACCTCATCATCTCCGTCCTTCTCCCAGCTGCGGGCGTTTGTAGCGCTGTGCGACCACCAGCACTTCGGCGAGGCCGCCACCGCGCTCGGAGTCAGCCAGCCCAGCCTGTCCCAGGCCATCACCGCACTGGAGAAGCGCGTCGGCGGCGAGCTGGTGGAGCGCACCACCCGTCGCGTCCTGGTCACCTCCCTGGGCGAGGCCCTGCTGCCCTTCGCCCGGGACGCCGTCCTGGCGGCCGAGGCCTTCAACGAGGCCGCCTCCAGCCAGGGCGCCGCCCTGAGCGGCACGATGCGCCTGGGCATCATCCCCACGATTGCGCCCTACCTGGCCCCCGTTCTCATCGACGGCCTGCGTGAGGCCCTGCCCCAGATGGACCTGGACCTGCGTGAGATGGTCACCGGGGACAACCTCGACCAGCTCGCCCAGGGACGCCTCGACGCCGCCATCATCGCCCTGGAGGACGACCTCCAGCGCACCACCGCGATCCCGATGTTCGACGAGCAGCTCGTCGTCCTCACCGCCGCCGGCCACCCCTGGGCCGGCCGCACGGACGTGAGCCCCGCCGAGCTCGACGACCAGCCCCTCCTCCTGCTCGACGAGGGCAACTGCCTGCGCGACCAGACCCTGGCCCTGTGCCAGCGCTACGGCTCCCAGCCCCCGGTCGCGGTGGCCACCACCCTGTCGACGGTGACCCGCATGGTCGCACACGGCTCCGGCGTGACGATCATCCCTGAGGGCGCCCTCCAGCTGCTGATCCCCTCCTCGGAGTACGGCGTGGCCCGTTTCGGCGACGAGGCGCCGGTGCGCCACATGGGCCTGGTGCACCGGGTCTCCTCCTCCCGCGGCGCCGACTTCGCCCAGCTGGCCGCCCTCATCTCGCGCCTGGTGAGCGAGGCCGACCTGCCCGTCTCCTCCGCCACGGCCCCGGCTGCGGCCTGAGCCCGCCTCCGGGGCGCTCCTGACCAGCGGCATGTGCTCTCGGTCCTCTCGCACTCGCCGGGCCCTCGCGGGCCGTGACCGGGACCGCATGGGCGACTAGCCTGCCCCTATGACGGGCGGCACCGACGGCGGCACCCGGGCGACGACACGCACCGGGCGGCCGCTGGCCTGCGTCGTCATCAATCCCTCCAAGCCGCGCGCCACCGCCGCGGTGCGGTCCCGGCTGGAGGATGAGCTGTACGAGGCCGGTTACGCCGGGCCCGTATGGCTGGAGACGAGCGTCTCCGAGCCGGGCACGATGCAGGCGCGCCTGGCCCTGGCCGCCGGGGCCAGGCTGGTGGTGGCCGCCGGCGGTGACGGAACGGTGCGCTCAGTGGCGGCCGGCCTGGCCGGCACCGGCGCCCAGATGGGCATCGTCCCGTTGGGCACGGCGAACCTGGCGGCCCGCAACCTCGGAGTGCCGGTCGGAGACCCGAGGGCCGCGGCCAAGGTGGTGGCCCAGGGGGTTGATCTTCCCGCCGACCTGGCCTGGGTGCGCACTGAGCCCTGGTCCGATCCCGACGTCGACCCCGACCCGGCACCGGGGAGCGGCCCCAGCGGACAGGCCGGCTCTGGCACCCTGACGGGCCGAGCCTCAGCAGCCCCGCCGGGCACCCCGCCCACCCGGGCCGACTCCCAGCAGCTGTCGGCTGAGGCGGCCTGGGCCGTGCGCACGATCCAGAGGGCGACCCGCAGGCCCCGACGGTGGACCCGGCCCACGCTCGGCGACGAGCACGCCTGCATGGTGGTGGCCGGGATCGGTTTCGACGCCGGACTGGTGGCCTCCACGCGCCCGGCCCTCAAGGCGCGGGTCGGCTGGGGCGCCTACGCGCTGGCGGCCATGGAGAACCTGGGCTCGCCGCGCATGGACCTGGTGCTGAGCCTTCTGGACGAGGCCGGACAGCGGCGCGTGGAGCGCCTGAGAGCCCGTAACCTGCTGGTGGCCAACGGCGGCCGCCTCCCGGCCGGCATCACCCTGCTGCCGCAGGCCCGCACCGACGACGGCCTGCTCGACGTCGCCGCCATCGACACGGTGGCGGGCCTGGCGGGCTGGAGCTCGCTGGCGCGCCAGGTGCTGCCGCCCTACGCGGCGCGTTACTCCGAGTCGGGTCGCTCCCTGGGGCGGGTGGTGCTGCGGCGCGGCGGGGAGGTGGCCGTCCAGCTCTCGGCGCCGGCTCTGGTGGAGGTCGATGGCGACCTGCTGGCGCCCACGCAGGGCATGCGGGTGCGCATCGACCCCGGGGCGCTGCTCATCCGTCGCCCCGCGACCTGACCCCGGTTCACTCCTCCCAGAAGCCGGCGACGTCGATCGCCCCGCCGGTGGCCTCGAAGTCGGCTCGCACGGCCCGGCGCAGCTCGGCGTCGTGGAGCCAGTCCAGGGCGACGGCGGCCAGCCCGTAGGCGCCGTCGAGCGCGGCCGCGTCACCGGTGGGGGCGCCGGCAGCCTCGGTCATGGCGGGGGTGTGGAGGGCGACGTCGGGCCGGTCGGTAACCTTGATGAGCGGGTGGATGCCGGGCACGCGCTGGGAGACGTTGCCGAAGTCGGTGCCGGCGGCGATCGTCTCGGGCAGGACCCCGGCGGCCAGGGGGTCGCGGCCTCGCTCGCGCTGGGAGCGCACCCAGGAGGTCAGCAGGGGGCCGTTGTCCCGGACGGGGACCTCGTTGCAGTACTCGGAGGTGAGGATCTCGACGCCGGTGCCGGTCATGAGGGCGGCGCCGTGGAGGACCTCCTCGACCCGCTCGGCGATCTCCTTGAGGGTCTCGAGGTACTTCGAGCGCACCATGATGGACAGCTCGGTGCGTTCGGGGATGATGTTGGGGACCTGGCCGCCGTCGGTGACGATGGCGTGGAGGCGGTCCATGGGGAGCATCTGCTGGCGCAGCAGGCCGATGCCGGTCAGGGCCAGGGTGGCGGCGTCCAGGGCGTTGCGGCCCATGAAGGGCTGGGAGGCGGCGTGGGCCGGCACGCCGTGGAAGATGACGCGCAGGCGGCGCACGCCGAGCCAGGTCTGATGGGTGACGTCGTGGGCGTAGGAGTGGGTCTGGATGGCGGCGTCGACGCCGTCGAGCATGCCGCGCACGGCCAGGATCTCCTTGGCGGTCGAGTTCTCCTCGGCGGGCGTGGTCTGCAGGACGACGCGGCCGGGCAGGGCGCCGGGGCGGGTGCGGGCCAGGGAGGCCAGGGCGAGGAAGGCGCCCACGGAGTTGGCGCACATGACGTTGTGCCCGCAGCCATGGCCGATGCCGGGCAGGGCGTCGTACTCGGCGAGGATCGCGATGGTGCCGGCCGACTCGCCGGAGCCTCCGGCCGCTGCGTCAGTGCTGCCGGCCCCGGGGATCTCGGCGCGCAGGGCGGTGTCCATGCCGTAGACACCGACCTCGGGCTCGATGCCGTGGCGGCGCAGGAGATCGGCGACCGCGGCCACGGCGTGGTACTCCTCGTAGCCGGTCTCGGGGTGGTCGTGGATATCGTGGGAGAGCTCGACGATCTGCGGGGCCAGCCCGGCGACGACCTCACCCAGGGCGGTGCGCAGGCCAGCGGGGGCTCCGGCGTCGTCGGGCAGGGCCGGTGCCGGGCCGACGACGCCGCGGCGCTCCTCGGTCTCGGCGAGCATGCGCTCCTGGATGGCGCCGGAGGGGACGGTGGGGCGGGTCAGGTCGTTCAGGTCGCGCATGGGTCCATCTTGGCCCAGCCGACCTCCCCGCACTCAGTCGCGGGGTGCGGCGAGCCGACGGGCCGCGTCAACCACGACGGCGCGCTGTCGCTCGTGCGCCTCCTCATCATCGAGGGGCCCGCACAGCATCCGCGCCACCTGGGGCACGGTGGACCACCAGCCGGTCAGCGACATGATCATGAGCATGAGCGCCCCGGGGTCGACGTCCCGGGTCAGGGCGCCGGAGTCCTGACCGCTGCGCACACCGGCGATCTTGCGCTGGTAGTGCTCCCGCCGCAGCTCCTCCTCGGGGACCTCGTCGTCGAAGGTGAGGGCCTCCCAGCACAGCAGCCGGATGAGCTCGGGGCGTTGCCGGTGGTAGTCGTACAGGCGCCCGGCGTAGTCCCCCACGTCCTCCCCCGCATCGAAGGCGGGCGGCACGGCCTCGGCCACCCTGGTCAGCTCGTCGCGCAGGACTGCGGAGAACAAGCGGTCCTTGGAGCCGAAGTAGTTGTAGACGCGCTCCTTGTTGACGCCCGCCCGCTTGGCGATCCGCTCGATGGTGGTCCCGGCGGGCCCACGGCGGGTGAACTCGGCGGTGGCGGCGTCCTTGATCTTGCGCTTGGTTCCCTCGGTGTCCCAGGCCATGACACTCCGTCTCCCGTGTCCGCGAGCGCCGGCGACAAACTCCAACGCTACCGTTGCACTTTCTCTTCCAGTCTACTAGGGTCATTTCCAACGCTTACGTTGGAAAGGGGTTCTCATGTCTCCCGCGCACCGACCCGATCAGCATCCCGACGTCGCCCGCTCCCCCGAGCCGTCAGCTCGGTCGACGACCCGGGCGCCCTCCCCCACCTACCCCGCCGGCAGCGGCGCCACCGCGGCCCTCGTCGTCACCGCGCTGCTCGTCCTGACCCAGCTGTACGCCGCCATTCCTCTGCTCACCCCAATCTCGACCGACCTCCACGGCAGCGCCACCGTCGCCCTGTCGACGGCCTTCAGCCCTCACCCTACGCCATGGGCTTCCTCATCTGGGGGCCGGTCTCCGACCACTACGGCAGGAGGAGGACCATGGCGCTCGCGCTGGGGACCCTCACCGTCTCCACCGTCTGCTGCGCCCTGGCCCCGTCCCTGCCGGCACTCGCGGCCCTGCGTGCGATACAGGGTCTGAGCGCCTCCGGTTTCGCACCCGTGGCCCTGGCCTACCTGTCCGAGGCGCTGGCACCGCCGAGGCGGGCCGGGGCGATCGGGGCGATGTCGACGTCGTTCCTCGTGGCGGGCATCGTCGGCCAGGTCCTGGCCTCACTGGTCGCGCTGCACCTGGGGTGGCGGTGGTTCTTCCCCCTGTGCGGAGGGCTGCTGGCTGTGGCCCTGGCGGCCGTCCTCGCCGTCGTGCACGACGCCGCTTCCGGCCCGTCGGCCTCCTCCCTGCGGGGGCAGTTCGTGTCGCTGGGCCGGCTCGCGCTCAGACCCGCGGTTCTGGCGCTCAGCCTGGCGCACGTCACGCTGCTCATGGTGTTCGTCGCCATGTACACGGGGATCGGCGGCCACCTGGAGACGCTGGGCATGCGGCCTTCGACGGTCATCCTCATTCGGCTGGCGGCCCTGCCGGCCATGTTCCTCAGTCTCATCGCGGGCCGGATCGCGGCCAGGTGGTCCTGGGCGCGGACGGCCCGACTCGGCTTCGGAGTGTCGGCGCTGGGCATGCTCGGTGAGGCGCTGCTGGCGGAGAGCTGGCGGGCCTGGTGGCCTGCAGCGTCGTGTACGTCGCCGGGGGTCGCGCTGGCCGTACCGGCGATGATCAGCCTCTATGGGCAGGTCTCCGCCCCCAACCGCGGCAGCGGCATGGCGCTCAACGGATTCATCCTGTTCGTCGGCACGAGCGCCGGCCCGCTCCTGGCGACGTCGTCGCCCACCTTCCGGACGCTGTCTCTGACGCTGACCGGCATCCTGACCGTGGCGCTCCTCGCGATCACCGGTTTCAAAGGCACTGGCCGACGCCGAGCACTGACCACCACCCGCACCGCGGGAGCCGCCTTCACTCCGTCCTCAGCTGAAGAGCGAGGCGGCCACCATGGTGTCGCCCTCCTTGACGCCCGGGGGGATCGCGAAGAGGGCCGAGGCCTCGTGCTTGAGGTACTCCTGGAGGGCGTCGCTCTTGGTCATGCGGTCCAGGATCGGGTAGAAGTTCGTGCGCGGGTCGCGCACGAAGGCGATGAAGAACAGGCCGGTCTGCAGCAGCCCCAGGGAGTCGGAGCCGTCGGTGTAGTTGTAGCCGCGGCGCAGCATCCGGCGCCCCTGGTTCTGCTCGGGTGAGACGACGGCGATATGCGCGTCGGCCGGCACGAGCGTCTCGCCCTTGTCGTCCTTGGCCTTGTAGTCCACGGCCGTGAACTCCTCGGAGGACTTCGTGGGGTTGGCGATGCTCAGCGGCGCCCCGTAGCGCTTGTCGCGCCCCATGGTCTGCTCCTGCTCGATGAGCCGCAGGCGGTCCCAGATCTCGGCGAGCATGCGGATGCGCCGGGCCACGTAGTAGGTGCCACCGGTCATCCACTCGGCTGCGGCGTCGTCGCCCTTCTGGACCCACAGATGCTTGTTGAGCTGGTCGGAGGAGTCCTCGGCCTTGATGTTGTTGGTGCCGTCCTTGAAGCCGAACAGGTTGCGCGGCGTCTCCTGGTCCACGGAGGTCGACGACGTTCGCCCGTAACCGACCTGGCTCCACCGCAGTGCGGCGGTCCCGAAGGCGATGCGGGTGAGGTTGCGGATAGCGTGGACGCATACCTGGGCGTCGTTGGAGCAGGCCTGGACGAGCAGGTCGCCGTCGGACTGGGCGGCGTGGAGCTGGTCGCCGGCGAAGGAGGGCATGCCCTCCTTGAGGACGGTGGGCATCTTGGCGGCCAGGCCGAAGCGGTCCTTGCCGTCGGCGTCGACGAACAGGCCCTTGCCCACGCCGAAGGTGATGGTCAGGCCGTTAGGCTTGTAGCCCCAGGCCTCGCCGGTGTCCTTGGGCGGCAGCTGCTTGTTGGAGCTGGGCTGGCCGCCGATGAGCTCGCCGGCGGCCATCTGCTCGGCGGCCACGGCCCAGTCGGACAGGAGGGTCTTGAGCTCCTCGACGTCGGTGGTGGAGACGTCGAAGGCCGCGGTGAACATGTTGTCCTGGGCGGGCGTGGTGATCCCCGCCTGGTGGTCACCCCGGAAGGGGTAGGTCGTGAGGATGGCGTCCTCGGGCCGGCGGGAGGCCTCCCAGGCGCGTCCGCCGGCCACACCGGCCAGGCCCGCGAGCGCGGCGCCCAGGCCCGCACCGGTGAACATGGCGCGGCGGCTGGTGCCCTTGGTGGCGGGCTTCCCGGCCTGTCCAGGCTTCACGGGCTCATCCGCCTTCTCCGGCTTCTGCGGCTCGTCAGCCGTGTCGGACGTGCTGGCGTCCTCAGACTGCTCCGCCGCGTCGGAGGCCGGAGAGCCGTCACCCGGGCCCGCCGACGTCGAGGCCTGCGACTCCTGCTGCGCCTGCGCGGTCTCGTCCTGGGCCGCGTCGTCAGCGACCGGGGAGGTGTCCGACTCGTCGGTCGGCTTGCCACTCACTGCTGTCTCCTTCCGGGGTGTCCGGGTTGCTCTGGCGCCGATGCCTCAGAGGACGGTTCCAGTGACCTTGGACAGCGACTCGCTCAGGGCGTTGACGGCGTCGGAGAACTTGCGCTGCACGTCGGTGTAGGCGTTCTTGTCCGGGGTCTCGCCGGCGTCCTTCTGGACCGCGGCGATGGTGGAGTAGTCCGCGTAGGTGGGCTGGCCGTTGGAGGCCTTCCCGGATGCGTGGGCCGCGATGAGCTTCTCGACCGCCGCGAACTGGGTGGTGATCTTCTCGGCGAGCTTGGCGTCCTTCTTCTTCATGAGCTCCTCGACGTTGCCGTAGGCGACCTTGGCGCCCTCGACGTTGGCCTGGAAGTCGTAGAGGTCGGTGTGGGAGAAGGTCTCCTCCTCACCGACGATCTTGCGGCTGGCGACCTCCTCGAGGAGGCTGGAGGCGCCCTTGGCGACGTCCTCGAGCCCGAGCTCGAACTTCTTCCCGCCGGAGCCGGTGATGTTTCCGTAGACGAGGTCGTAGAGCGACTTGGTGTCGGCGTTGAGCTGGTCGGCGACCTTCTTGCGGGAGGCGTCGTCGGCGAACTTGAAGGGGCTGGAGGAGTCCTGGGCCCACAGGTCGGCCTCGATGCGGTGCCATCCGGTCCACTTGGCGAGGACGTCCTTGTCTGTGACGGCCTTGCCTGCATCGGCGGCGAGGTCCTGGATGCGGATGTCCAGGGCGGCGTCGAGGTCGCCGGCCTCCTTGAGACCGAAGGACTCGGCGGTGGGCTCGATGCGCTCGTAGTACTGACGTGCCAGTGGGTAGAGGCTCTTGGCGGTGGCGGTGTCGCCGGAGGTGTAGGCGGTGACGAAGCCCTGGGTGGCGGTGAGGAGCTGGCCGGCCTGATCACGCACGTAGGCGGTGTAGTTCTTGACGGCGTCCTCGCGCGCCTTGGCCTCGTCGGCGCTGACGTCGACGGCGGCGCCCTTGGTGATCTTCAGCTCGGTGACACCCTTGAGCTCGCCGACCATGTTGGGCTTGCAGGCCGCGTAGCAGGTGCCCTCCTTGAGGGAGGTGGTGAGCTTCGTGGTGGTGCCGGGGCCGATATTCTCCTGCTCGGAGATGATCTGGAGCTTGTCCTCGGTGAGAACCTCGAACTCGTTGGGCACCGTGCCGGAGTTGGTGATGGTGAAGGTGACGACGCCCGAGGGGAAGGACGTGGACGAGAGCTTGCAGGAGTCGTCGGTGAGGGTCACCGTGATCTCCTGGGCCTTGCCGGATCCCGAGGCACCGCCCTTGGCGTTCTTGGGGTTGTCGGCGCAGGCTGCCAGGCCCAGCCCCATGGCGGTCAGGGGGAGCAGGGTGAGGATATTGCGTCGCTTGATGATGGGCATGGTCTTTCCTTTGTGAAGAGGCGGCGTGGATAGGGGAGGGTACTCGGGGTGGTCAGGAGGCCTCGACAGCGTCGTTCGAGTCGGCGGAGTCGGCGGCATCGGCAGAGTCCTCGGTGCTCGCGGCGGCCGGGACGGCGTCGACTGCACGCCCGGACGAGGGCCATCGGCCCGTGATCTGGAGGGTGAGGAGGACCAGGGTCGGGACGATGTAGACCCACCAGCCCACGACCTGCAGGACGGTGGGCTGGAGGTTGAACTGGAACATGGCCTGAAGCAGCACGTAGAGCCAGTGGAAGGGCGAGGTGCTGTCCGGCAGGTAGGAGGACAGGTTCCAGGCGTGGCTCATGATTCCCGGCAGGAGGCCGGCCTCCTGGGAGGTCTCCGATGCCGTAGGCGATGATGCCGGCGGCGACGACGACGAGGAAGTAGCCGGTCACGGCGAAGAAGACGCGCAGGTTGATGCGCACCGCGCCCTGGTAGATGAGGACACCCAGCACGATGGCGATGGCCAGTCCCGCAATGACGCCCACTGTCGCCTGCATGGCGGAGGTCTCGATGCTGGAGCGCACGGTGGCCCACACGAACAGGGCGGTCTCCACCCCCTCGCGCCCGACGGCGACGACGGCGATCCAGACGATGCCCCAGCCGGAGCTGCCTGCAGAGAGGGACTTGGACAGTGATCCTTCCAGCTCGCCCTTCAGCTCGCGGGCGTTCTTCCCCATCCAGAAGATCATCCAGGTCACCAGGCCGACGGCGACGAAGGACAGGGTGCCGCCGAGGATCTCCTGGCCCTGGAAGGTGAGGGTCTTGGGGCCCCAGGTCATGATGGCGCCGGCGACCAGCGGGATCAGCGCCGCCAGCCCGACCCCCAGCCACAGCTTGGGCAGGGCGTCGCGGCGACCGGATTTGACCAGGTAGGCGACGATGATGCTGACAACGAGCGCCGCCTCCAGGCCTTCCCTCAGGGCGATGAGCAGGTTGGCGAACACTCGACCTCCAGGTCACGAAGTTTGTCTCGGATCACTACAAGCAAGGTAAGCCTAGCCTGTGGTGATCTGATCACCAAGACCTCGCGATCGTCGTATCCATATTGGCTGCACCCAGGTTCCACCGATCGCAGCGGTCAGCGTCTCCTATGGGCTGACCTGCGCATTTGCCTACCCGGGGGATAGGGCCGGTGCGTACTACGCGAGGGTCGGGGGCTACTGAGGGAGGGTTGGGTGTACTCCACGAGGTGCGGGGTTCGCGCAGTACGCACAACCCATGGCCAGTAGATCCCGACCTTCGTGGAGTAGACCGGACAGCCAGGAGCCCCTGCCAGAGCCGGCGTCGGTCAGGACGCGGATCCGCTGCCAAGAGCCATCAACACGAGGGCGGTGCGCCGGCGGAGAAGAACTCCGCCCTGCGCACCACCCCGGGAAGGCGGGCGGGGGCGAGGGCGCACGGTCCGTGTCGCCTCAGTCTCGCCCCCACCCGTGAGTCGCGCCGCTCGCGCAGCCTCAGCTCGTCGAGTCCTCGCTCTCGCCAGTGCCCGCCGCGGCAGCCGGGGTCCCGACGGCGTCGCCGCCATCGACGGCGTCGCCGGCCTCACCCAAAACCACGGAGCCCCCGCCGGTCGCCCCGGCGCCGACCGCCACCTCGGCTCGGGCGTCGGCCTCCTCCTTGAGCCGGGTGTTGACCTTCTCGACGTCGAGCCGCATGAGCAGGAAGAGGATGAGCGCGTTGGCCGCGAGCGGCAACCACACGTACATGATGTAGATCATCTGGATGGCGGACTCCGGCTGAACCTTGAGGTCCCCGTCGTACCCGGAGGCGGCCAGCAGCCACCCGGACAGAGCCGTGCCGAGCCCGCCGCCCACCTTCACGCCGAGCGACGTGCAGGAGAACATGAGGCCGTCGATGCGCTTACCGGTGCGCAGCCAGGTGTGCTCCGAGGCCTCGGCGATGAGGGCGTTGAGCGTGCCCTGCAGTGAACTCATGCCCAGAGCCGCGATCCCGGAGAGGACCAGCATGAGCGGGAGACTGTTCATGTAGGCGGCCACGAGCACCCCGAGCCGCCCCAGGGTCGCGATGACGTAGCCGATGATGTTGATCCGGTACATGCTCCCGAAGCGACTCACCACCAGCGGCGTGATGAGGAGCCCGATCATGAGCGGGATGTTGATGGACCAGGCGAAGGTCTTCAGCAGGTCCTCGTCCCCCAGGACGTACTTCATGAAGTAGATGCCCATGTTGAGCATCGCCGTGAAGATCTGGGTGAGGAGGAAGACGATGAGGATGATGAGGTAGTACTTGTTGGATACGAGCATCTTGGCCGACTCCCCCACCGAGAGCTTGTCCTCCTGGGGCTCCTCCTCACCCGCCAGCTCCTCGGGCGGCAGCTCCTTGACCGAGAGCACTGAGAGCGTGTTGACCGCCAGGCCGAGCAGCGCGTAGATGATCGCCATCGTCCGCCAGCCGACGGCGCCGCCGCCGAACAGGGCCACGCCGCCCACGGTGATGCTCTGGATGAGCAGGTTGGTCCCGAAGGCGAATATGAAGCGGATGGAGCCCATCTGCACGCGCTCGGCCCCGTTACGGGTGATGAGTGCGGTCAGCGAGGAGTAGGCGATGTTGTTGGCCGTGAAGAAGACGGCGTTGAGCAGCGTGTAGGCGATGAAGAACCAGGCGTACTTGGCGGTGTCCCCCAGGCTCGTGGGGATCGCGAAGATCGCGATGAGCAGGACGGCACAGCCCACGAACCCCCACAGCATCCACGGGGCGGGCCTTACCCATCCGCGTGTTGGTGCGGTCCAGCAGCGCCCCGAAGATGATGTCGGAGAAGCCGTCGAAGAGCCGGGAGACCATCATGAGCGTGCCGACGACGCCCGCATTCAGCCCGGCGGTGTCCGTCAGGTAGATCATGACGAAGGCGGACAGGAGCACGTAGACGACGTTGCCGGCGACGTCGCCCGATCCGTAGCCCACCTTGTTGTACCACGTCAGGTACTTCCTCTCGCTGGCCGCCTCCAGCCCGCTTCCTGCGGTGGGGGCGCCGGTCTTCTTGCCGGCGGAGTCGCTGCTCATGGCTTCACCTCGTTGTGAGTGCTGGTGTGAGTGATGAGGGGGTTGAGCAGGAGATGGAGCTCCATCCCCAGCTCCTGGCTGTCGACCTGGTAGCGGGGCCGCAGGGCGGGCCCGCAGCTGTTGGATCCGATGCCGGCCATGGCGGCGTCGAGGCACAGGACCGTGCTGCCCGACGGCGTCAGCTCGGTGTTGCGGCGCCGCGCGGCCAGCTCCTCCTGCGTGTAGCGGGAGGCGTTGAAGGAGAAGGGGGTCGGCCCGACGGCGGCCAGGCTCAGCCCGCCCCCGGAGACGACGACCTTGTTGCAGTCGGCGTGGCTGCCGTTCTCCTGGGGCCTGATGTAGTCCTCGTGGAGGTCGACGACGTCGGCGCTGAAGGCGCCGTGGTAGCTGGCGCGGTGCTTGTCGACGTAGCTCTCCTGAGGGCCCAGGCCGTAGTAGTCGACCTGGCTCATGGACTCGGGCAGGAAGAGGCGCAGCCCCAGGCGCGGCAGGCTGGGGAAGCCCAGCGTCCGACGCAGTCGCAGGCTCAGGCTCAGGACGCCGTCGTCGGTGAGGGTCCACACGAGCCGTCCGCGCAGGGCGGGCTGGACCGAGGGCGCCACGAGGCCGACGTCGGCGCTGACGGTGACGCACCCGGGCTCCTCGTCGACGTCGACGCCGTAGGCGCGGGCCACGGCCTGGTGGTAGTGGGCGCGCTCCCACTCCAGGCGCGCGTGGCGGTCGTTGTCGGTGGGCGCCCGCCAGATGTTGAGCTCCACCGGGCGCTGAAGGAGCTCGCGGCCCTCCGAGGACAGGGACACGGGCAGGCCGGTGCGGGTGTCGATGGCGCAGCTGAGCCTGTCGCTGTCGACCTCGATCCGGGGTGCCCTCCCGCCTGACCGGCAGGCGGGTCTCGCCGATGGGCCGGCCGGCGAGCGCGGCGACCCAGCGGTGGCGTCTGTCGGCGTTGCGCAGGGCGATCTCGTCGAAGCCCAGGATGTGCCCGGCGGTCAGCAGCGAGTCGGGGCGCGCGAGCCGGTAGGTGACCAGCAGGTGGCAGCGCCCGGTGGGCGGGACCTTCGGTTCGCAGCGCAGCATGACGCTCGTGTGCGGCGGGACGGGCTCCACCAGGTCGAGGTCCTCGCGGTCCACGACGACGCCGTCGCAGCGCACCTCGTAGGAGATGCGCAGGTGCTGGGACAGGTCGGTGTGGTCGAGGTCGTTGTGGATGGTGAGCAGGCCCTCGTCCTGGTCGTACTCGACGACGCGCGCGGGGCGCTGGACGTTCTTGAGCTCGGCCAGTCCGGGGTGCGGGACGCGGTCGGGCGAGACGAGCCCGTCGACGCAGAAGTTGCCGTCGTGGACGGCCTCGTCGTGGTCGCCGCCGTAGAGCTGGATCGGCCGGCCGTCGTCGCTGGTCCCGGCGGTGACCGCGTGGTCGCACCACTCCCACACGAAGCCACCGCACATGCGCTCGTCGGCCCGGATGATCTCCCAGTAGTCCTCGAGGTCGCCGGGGCTGTTGCCCATGGCGTGGCAGTACTCCACGAGGATGAAGGGCTTGTCGGGGTCGGAGTCCAGGTAGTCGCGGATCTCCTCGATGGCCGGGTACATGCGGCTGTACAGGTCGATGCAGGAGTAGTCGTAGCGGCGCTTGGAGTCCCGGTAGTAGGAGCTCTCGTAGTGAGTCAGCCGCGTGGGGTCGAAGTCCTTGGCCCAGAAGAGCGCCGCCTCAGGGTGCAGCCGTAGGAGCACTCGTTGCCGGCGGACCAGGAGATGATGCTGGGGCGGTTCTTCTCGCGGTGGACGCACAGCCTCATGCGGTCGACGGTGGCCTCGGTCCACTCAGGGTTGTCGGCGATGGGCTCGTTCCAGTGCTCGACCTGGTTGTCCCAGGAGGGGTCGGCCAGGAAGCGGCTCTGGGTGCCGTGGCTCTCGTTGTCGGCCTCCGACATGACGTAGAGGCCGTGCTCGTCGCACAGCTGGTAGAAGCGCGGGTCGTTGGGGTAGTGGGAGCTGCGCACCGCGTTGATGTTGTGCTCCTTCATCAGGCGCAGGTCCCACAGCATGTGCTCCAGGTCGACGACGGGCCCGGTGGTCGGGTCGGAGTCGTGCCGGTTGACACCGCGCAGGGTGATGGGCCGGCCGTTGAGGTGCACGACGGCGTCGCTCACCGTGACTTCGCGGATGCCCACCCGGTCGGTGATGACCTCGTCGGGCGTGGTGATGACCAGGGTGTAGAGGTAGGGGTCCTCGGCGCTCCACAGGTAGGGGTCCTCGACGGTGAGGCGGGCGCGGTGGGTGTAGCCGTCGTCGCCGGCGAAGGGCTCCAGCTCGCCGGCGGCCACCACTGCGCCGTCGTGGTCGACGAGCTCGACGCAGGTGGGGACGGTCCCGCCCCGGTAGGCGCCCTGGATCCTGACCAGGGCGGTGGCCGGGCCGGCGTCGAGGCCGGTGCCCACCACCGGGCCCAGCGAGGTGGTGGTGACGTAGTCGAACAGGACCGCGGCCGGGCGGCTCAGGAGGTAGACGTCGCGGAAGATGCCGCTGGTGCGGAACTTGTCCTGGTCCTCCAGGTAGGTGCCGTCGCACCACTTGAGCACCAGGACGGCCAGGCGGTTGGCGCCGGGGCGCAGGAGCTCGGTGACGTCGAACTCCGCGGAGGCGTGGGAGACCTGGCTGTAGCCGACGTAGGTGCCGTTGAGCCACACGTAGAAGCAGGAGTCCACGCCCTCGAAGGTCAGGTAGGTGCTGGGGCGGCGGGGTCCGGGGTGTAGTCGAAGTCGCGGATGTAGGCACCGCAGGGGTTGTCCTGGGGGACGTAGGGGCGGATCGAAGGGGATGGGGTAGCGGACGTTGGTGTACTGGTGGTGGTCGTAACCCAGGTGCTGCCAGGTGCTGGGCACCTGAATCGTGGTGAAGCCCTCCGGGAGGCGGGCGGGGCTCGCCTCGCCGGGTGAGTCGCCGTCGGCTGAGGTGACGCCGGCGTCCTGCTCCCAGAAGGGCTCGGTCAGCTCGTGAATGCTGGGCAGTAGCGGAAGGCCCACTGTCCGCTGAGCAGGTGGAAGCGGTCGGAGTCCTCCCGCCTCCAGGGGCTGGTGGCGATGGGACAGGATGCGGGCACGTAGTAGGAGCGTGGCGGCAGTGTGTGCTCATGGAGGACGTCGAGGTCCTCGAAGTGTCTCGGAACGATCATTGTTCGGCTCCCCAGGGGGTTGACGGGAACAGAGGACGCGCAGCGGTGCGACGCCTGCGTAGTGACGTTAACATACTAGATCGACGCCGGCTCCACTAGGTATATCTACCGACAAATTCTCGATTCGCCACCCCCGAGGTGGACTACTATGGCAACGTCACCATTTCATCAGGATGTGGATGCCCCTGACACTCCTGATAACCTCTCGCCATGCCAGGGCAGAGCCGAGGCGCGCAAGGAGCGCCGTCGATGAGCGACGTGGCCCGCCTGGCGGGCGTCTCCGCTCAAACGGTGTCCCGCGTGGCGGCGGGATCGAAGCACGTCCGTCCCGATACCCGCGAGCGGGTCCTGCGCGCGATGAATCAGCTCGGCTACTCCCCCAACCGCGCCGCCCAGGCCCTGCGTCGAGGATCCTTCAAGACGATCGGCGTGCTGACCCAGCAGATCCAGCGCACCGGGGAGGCCCTGACCACCGCGGGCGTGCTGGAGGCCGCCACCGCCGTCGACTACGCCGTCAACCTCGTCCAGGTGGAGCACCCCGCCTCCCGAGGAGCTGCGCGAGGCCGTCTACCGGCTCTCCCACCAGGCCATCGACGGGCTCGTCGTCGTGCAGGCCGGGCGAGCGGGACGCGAGCAGCTGGCCCTGCCGCCCTCGATGCCGGTGGCGGTCTCGGACTCCACGCTCGTGGACTACTACCCCTCGGCCAGCGCCGACCAGGTCGGCGGGGTGCGCGACGCCGTCACGCACCTTCTGGAGCTGGGGCACCGCACCGTCCACCACGTGTGCGGGCCTGAGGACTCCCAGTCCGCCCTCATCCGCAAGGCCACCTGGGCCAGAACCCTGCGGGAGGCCGGCAGGGACGTCCCCGAGGCGGTGGCCGGAGGCTGGGAGGCAGCAGCCGGCTATGAGGCCGGCCTGCGCCTGGCCACGGACCCGGAGGTGACGGCCGTCTTCTGCGCCAATGACGAGCTGGCCCTGGGACTCATCCGAGCCATGCACGAGCGAGGGCAGGCGCGTTCCCGCCGACGTCTCGGTGGTCGGCTTCGACGGCCTGGCCGTGGGCGAGTACACCTTCCCGCCGTTGACCACCGTGCGTCAGGACTTCAGGCGGCACGGCCGCGAGATGGTGAGCCTGGTGCTGGAGCAGGCGGGCTCCGGGCCCCGGGACGGCGGCCGCAGCGTCATCATCCCCACCGAGCTCCTCGTGCGCGGCTCGACCGCCCCGCCGGCCGCCTGAGCGCGCGGCGCAGTATCGACCCGGCTCAGCCCGGCCCTCCCTTCAGTCGGCCTGCGGCAGGAGTATCGAGGCGCCCAGGGCGAAGGGGTAACCGGGTTTGAGGATGCACTGGACGACCGGCTGCGCCATCTCCAGGACGCTGTCGGCGTCGAGTCCCTCCTCGCCGTTGGGGCCGGCCTCGGCCACGAGGTCGGAGTAGGGGATGGTGAGGTCGAGCAGGGCCATGCCGTCCTGGTGGGTGGCGGAGTCCCAGGCGCCGCCCTCCATCTCCTGCAGGGTCCCCAGGTGGAAGCTCATGACGCCGCGGTCGTCGACCTGCGCGGGCACGGACAGGATGTGGTGCGGCTCGGGGTCGCGCGGCGCACGCAGGGTGAACAGGATGATGCCGCCGTCGCGGGCGGCGCGCAGCATGACGCGGCCGATATGGATGCCGAAGCCGACGACGTCGAAGACCCCCTCCATGGCCTCCGCGTAGCTCAGCGGCTCCTCCAGGGGGATGGGGGTGCCCTCACCTGGGGTCATTGATGGCGCGGCGGCCCGACGGCGTGGCCGCCTTGAGCAGCAGGAGACGGCCGGAGTCGGTGAGGACGCCGGTCTCGACGCGCTCCTGCCAACCGGCCGGGGCCTGGGCTGGGCCGGGCTCGGACTCCACCAGCCCCATCCCCAGGACGGCGGACAGGTCGGTACCGTCGGCGGGCCGGTGCCAGGTGATGGTGGCGTCGTCGTGCCAGATGGGGACGACCCCGTTGAAGGGGATGCCGAAGCGCACGTGCTCGCGGTCGCCATCGACGGGCCGGGACTCGTCGACGTGACTGACGTGACTGACACGGCCGGCGTGCCGGCCGGACCGACCCGCCGGCCCCGCGCCGCCGGCGCCGTTGTCCTGCGGTCCTGCCAGGTACTCGCTCATGAGTCCACCCTAGCTGCCGCTCGGTCGCCCCGTGCACCCGCACGGGCGGCCATGCGCTCCTCCTTGCGGGCGCGCTCCCACTCGTGGACCTGCCGGGCCGAGAGCGCCAGCAGGGCCAGGACCTGCAGTGCACTGGTGACGACCAGGCCGAGAGTGGCCTGCCGGACCCCGAGGCTGGAGACCTGAACCATGTCAGTGACGATGCCCAGGACGAGGGTCGCCATGAGGGCGATGCGGCCGCGCGGGTGCCCGTGCCAGGCCGCCACCCCCAGGGCGGCGGTCAGGAGCGTCAGGCCGGCGGACACCGTGGCGATGAGGGCGACGACAGCGGTGATCGCCCCCGGGTCCTCCTCGGGGACCGGGGCGGCCTCCAGCACCTGGGTGATGTCGATGCGGGCGACGCGCATGATCTCAACCGCCACCATGAGCCCGATGAGCACCAGGGCGATGACGAGCTGGCTGGGGCGGCGCCGTCGGGCCTCGAGGTCGGCCAGGCGGGCCTGCTGCAGGGAGAGCCCGGAATCGGAGCCGGGCACTACCTCGTTGAGGTCGAGCACGTGGAGGGAGCCGTCGGTGACCACTCGGTCCCCTCCCCCGTTCTTGTCGTGGTAGGAGGTGAAGACGTCCGGCCAGATCTCCAGCTCGGCGGCCTCGTTGGCCCAGCGGACGTCGTCGACGACGTAGTTGCGCTCAATGTCGATGTCGGCGTCGATCTTGTGGGTGACCTGGAGGGTGAGGACGCTCAGGCCGACGGCGCGGTCGTAGGTGGCGGCGGCCAGCCAGTCCACGTGCCCGCCGCCGGGCAGCGACCAGCCGGGCGGGCAGTACCAGAAGCGGACGTGGTGGCGCTGGGCGGGGTTGCCCTCGACCTCCTTCTGGTAGGCGAAGCTCTGCTTGCGCCCGAAGAGCATGAGGTTGGAGACGGGGGCGGCCGGGTAGGAGCGGCGCAGCAGCGAGGAGATGACGATCCTCCAGGAGGAGCGCAGGGTGATGGGGTCGGCGCGCACCCAGCCGGCCGCGACCATCGCCTCGTGAATGTCCTCCTCGTCTCCCTTGACGGCGAGGTTGACGGGGTCGCCCAGGAGCCCGTCGGGGGTGCGGGTGCGGCCGATGAAGTAGTCGGGGACGTAGAGCCAGGTGAGGACCTGGTGGAGGCGGGGCAGGGCGAGGTAGGCCAGGACCGCCCAGAACAGCAGGGAGTTGACCACGAGCACCGCATCGAGGTGCCAGCCCGAGCCGATGAGCAGCCAGGCCAGCCACAGCGTCGCGACGGCGGCGATGGCGAAGAAGACGGCGTCGAGGACGTCGTCGACGCTCCAGGAGCGGGCGTCGACCTCTGACATCTTGGACGGCCCGTCCCGGTAGACCGGCGGCGCCGTCGGACGGGGGCGAGTCACCTCGGATGACGTCATGGCAGCACGCTACCGAAGATGAGGGGCTCCGGAGGCCGGCCGAACCGCCGCAAGCCGCCCCCTCAGACGCTGCCGCGCCCCTCGGACCTGTGGGCACGGGGGACGCGGCAGCCGGGGAACAGCATCGGCGGGAGTCTCAAGACCGCCGAGGGAAGAAGGTCATCTGATCTACTTCAGCACGAGGTCCTGGGTGTCGGTGTACGCCTCGTACTGCTTGCCGGACTGGATGCCCTTTCCGGCTGCGCGGTCGTAGACGATGGTGGTGGTGCCCTCGGAGAAGGGCTTCAGCTTGGCCGTCTGCCCCGCGGAGGCGAAGCCGAACCAGCCCTCCACCTTGCGAGAACCGAGGTCATCGGAACCGAGGACCTTGAGGCCGTCATCCTTCATATCATCCTCCAGCAGGCTCCCATAATCGTCCGCCTTGAGGGAGGAGTCCCCCTTGTCCTGGAGCGACGCGGAATCTGAGAGCGTGCTGCTGTAGCCGAAGTCTCCACTGAACTCGAGCGTGCAGTGAAGCAGGTACGCCGTGCCGCTATCACTGCCACCCGTGCTCTGCTTGAACTTCGGTGCCGGGTAGTCCTCAATGGCCTTGTCACAGGTCTGCGTGAGACCGATCTGCTCGTCCTTGAAGCTCACCGGCTTGATCTCCAGGATCTTGGAGCCGGACTTGGTGGTCCCATCCTTGCCCTCGGAGCTCTTGGAGTCCTTGGACGAGGTCGAGTCCGAGGACGCCGTGGAACCCGAGTCCTCCTTGGTGGAGCTGCTTGCGGCGGCTCCGTCGGATGAGGGCTTGGCGGTGTCCTTCTCACTGCAGGCGGACAGTCCGGCGGCCATGGCGACGGCGGCGATGGTGGAGAGAACCTTGACGGTGGAGCGCATGGGAGTTCCTTTCTGGCGCGCTGCGAACACCGAGATTGTGTGCCACGCGCGCGCTCCCCCACTATGGGGAGACCACCCGGGGAAGTGCTCCCCACCTCCGCCCGGATGCGCTCAGAAGTCCCAGTCCTCGTCCTGGGTGGCCTCGGCCGTGCCCATGACGTAGGAGGATCCCGAGCCGGAGAAGAAGTCGTGGTTCTCGTCGGCGTTGGGGGACAGGGAGGCGAGGATCGCCGGGTTGACGTCGACGGCGTCGGCCGGGAAGAGCGCCTCGTAGCCGAGGTTCATGAGGGCCTTGTTGGCGTTGTAGCGCAGGAACTTCTTGACGTCCTCGGTCAGGCCGAGCTCGTCGTAGAGGTCCTCGGTGTACTGCTCCTCGTTGTCGTAGAGCTCCATGAGCAGCTCGAAGGTGTAGTCCTTGAGCTCCTGCTGACGCTCGGGCGAGGACTCGCGCACGGCCAGCTGGTACTTGTAGCCGATGTAGTAGCCGTGGACGGCCTCGTCGCGGATGATGAGGCGGATGAGGTCGGCGGTGTTGGTCAGCTTGGCGTGGCTGGACCAGTACATGGGGGCGTAGAAGCCGGAGTAGAAGAGGAAGGACTCCAGCATGGTGGAGGCGACCTTGCGCTTCTCGGGGTCGTCGCCGCGGTAGTAGTCCAGGATGATGCGGGCCTTGCGCTGGAGGTTCTCGTTCTCCTCGCTCCAGCGGAAGGCCTCGTCGATCTCCGCCGTCGAGATGAGGGTGGAGAAGATCGAGGAGTAGGAGCGGGCGTGGACCGACTCCATGAAGGCGATGTTGGTGAGCACCGCCTCCTCGTGGGGGGTGCGGGCGTCCGGGATGAGGGAGACCGCGCCGACCGTGCCCTGGATCGTGTCCAGGAGGGTCAGGCCGGTGAAGACGCGGGTGGTCATGTTCTTCTCGGCCTCGTTGAGGGTGGCCCAGGACTGCACGTCGTTGGACAGCGGCACCTTCTCGGGGAGCCAGAAGTTGCCGGTGAGGCGGTCCCAGACCTCGAGGTCCTTGTCGTCGGTCAGGCGGTTCCAGTTGATGGCCTGGACGCGGTCGACCAGCTTGATGGGCTCGTGCATCAGTTCCTCCCGGGGTTGGCTGCGCTGGCCTCATGCTACCGACGAGACCGCCGGCCGGCAGTGACGCCCGACCGGTTGGCGACTGTGGTGCCCGCCGCGATCCTGAGGTCCGGTCGCCCGCCGTCCTGGCGTCCGGTTCGACGCCGTCGCCACCGTCACGACGAGGAGGCGGCCGCCTGCTGGGCGGCGGCGAGGATGGGCGCCCCCTGCTCGGGCGGGTCGCCCTGGCCGACCACGGCCCCGGACTTCATACCGAAGGTGACGGTCTTGGACTCGTGGCTGTCATTCATCTGCGTGCCCAGCTCGATCCGCTCAAGCGTCTGGTTGCCGAGGACCGGCGCCAGAACCGCAGCGGCGGACGCAACGTCCACGCCGTCCTCATACGTCCCCAGTCCATTGACGATCAAACCGGGCCTATGGCTGACGGCATCAGCCGCATCCAGATGCACGAACGCTCCCTCGGATCGCTTATCCGCGGGGACAGCATCCAGCACTCTTTTGAGCGGCACAGAAGTGAGATCGACACCGCTGGAGTGCGTGACGACACAATACAATGAGTTCACCGTGATATCCTGCTCGGCCCTCAGTGAACCAACACCCACGATCGGAGACGTCTTCGGTAGGATGAAGCCATCCGGAAGGGTCTGCAACTCATCATAGCGAAGCGTGATGCTCTCCTCGGTGAGCCCCACGCTCTCAATGTCAGAAGAGACCACCTTCATGGCGGCTGACACCGCCTTCTCGGGGTCATTCATCGGCAGGGAGCAGGACATCGATGTCGTACCCTGAACCCATCTGACTTCAAGACTCACGTCGTCACTATCAGCCAGACTCACTACTTCATTGCGGGCATCGCGAACGATCGCGAGGACTGAGTCCTGCGCAGGATCATCCTTGAGCTGCACGGTCACAGACCAGTAATCATCGGACATGAGGTCCGGACTGATATACAGCTCAACAGATGTCACGCCATCAAGCCCGGAAAGATACTTGCGTATCTTCCTCTTCTTCTTGTTACGCGCAACAGCGAACGGAGAGCACCCGCCCACGCCGAACGCAAGAGACGCGACGCCTAACGCCAGCACCTCACGACGTCGAACACTCATCGATCTCAGTCCCCTTCCCATGTAGATGTCCGGCATATGCAAGTACGGCAGGGACGCCTTCGGGGCCGTCCCATCAGGACTGGGAGGCGGCCGCCTGCTGGGCAGCGGTGAGGATGACCGCGCCCCGCTCAGGCGGGTCGCCCTGGCCGACCACGGCGCCGGACTTCATGTCGAAGGCGACCACGGTGGGCTGATTGCTGTCTTTCACCGCGGTAGTCAGCTCCACCCGCTGGAGCACTGATTACCGAGGACCGTGGCCAGAACCGCAGCGGCGGACGGACTATCCACATCCTGTCCGTACTGCCCCAGCCCCCTCACTGTCAGACGGGTCTGATGGCGGTCCCTGTCCTCCGCCTCCAGGCTCACGACCGCCCCATATCGCTTGTCGGAGGGGAATGGCTTCCAGTGCACGCTTGATCGGTACGGATGCGAGGTCCTTGCCCTTAGCGTGAGAGACGAAGCAGTGCGACCGTCCGACCAGAATGCTCTGCTCGATCTTGAGTGATCCGAGGCGCAGCACCGGGGAGGTGGGCGGCAGGATGAAACGATCCGGAAGACTCTCAATAGTTCGATACTCGAAGGATATTTTCTCCTCCTCGATCTGCACTCGTTCCATTCCGGACGACACCGCCTCCACTGTGGCGGATGCCGCCTTGTCGGCATCCTTCATCGGCAGGTAGCAGAACAGGGAGGTCTCACCCTGCGTCCAGGTGACAACCATCCTCACCTCGTTGGCCCCGGTCAGGTTCAGCACCTTGGCGTAGGCGTCGCCCACAACCGTTGCGACTGATTCCGCGGACGGATTGTCCTTGAGCACCACATTCACGATCCAATGATCCGACGCTAAGAACTCCAGGAGCACGTCCACCTGAACGGATGCGACCGAGTCAAGCCCGGAGAGGTACTGACGCACCTTCCGCTTCCGTCTATTGCGCGCGAGAGCAATGGGCGAGCACCAGCCACGCCGAAAGCAAGAGAGGCGGCACCTAAGACCAGGACCTCACGACGTCGAATGCTCACCAAAGTCCTGCGTCGCGGAGAATCTTGTCGGCCTACACACTCCATCAGCAACGAACCGGCGTACCCGTGCGCGCCAGGGCGATGGCGGTGAGGAGGAAACGGATGACGCTGCGTCGACGATGAGCCATGGTGCCACCGTAGGTCCCCGCTCCGGCACACGGGATGGGGATCATTCCCTAGCCCGAGGAGCTCCCAGCACAGTCCCTGTCACGCATGGTCTCGTGGCGGCAGCACCCCACCTTTCTCACCGTATGCTTCCCCCGTGAGTCAGTCGCGCATCAAAGAGATCCTGGACGGCCTGTACTTCGACACACAGACGCAACGGGGCAAGGGCACGGCCTTCGAACGCCTGGTGCGGCAGTTCCTTCTGACTGACCCGCGTCACGCTGAGCGCTTCGACGAGGTATGGATGTGGAGCGACTGGCCGGAACGAGGCGCACGCCCGGACCGCGGCATCGACCTGGTGGCCCGCGAGCGCGAGACCGGCGAGCTGTGCGCCGTCCAGTGCAAGTTCTATGACCCTGATACAGGCGTCATCACCAAGGGCGACGTCGACTCCTTCCTGGCGGAATCGGGGACGGGCGAGTTCACCTCCCGGCTGTTCGTGTCCACCACGGAGCACTGGAACTCCGCTGCGGAGGAGACGGTGTCCCGTCAGGCCATCCCGGTCTCCCGGGTCGGCCTGGAGGACCTGTTCAACTCCACGATCGACTGGGACTCCTTCAGCCTGGAGACCCCCGAGGTCATGGTTCGCACCGGCGGTAAGAGTCTGCGCGAGCACCAGAAGCGGGCCCTGGACGCGGTGAGCTCAGGACTGTCCACGGCGGACCGGGGCAAGCTCATCATGGCGTGCGGCACCGGCAAGACCTTCACGTCCCTGCGCATTGCGGAAGCCATGGCGGGCTCCGGTGGCCGGGTCCTGTTCCTCGTGCCCTCCATCGCGCTGCTGTCTCAGACGCTCATGGAGTGGAGTGCCGAGTCGGAGGTGCCGCTGCGCTCCTTCGCGGTCTGCTCGGATGCGAAGGTCGGCAGGGCGCAAGCGCACCAGCCTGAGCGAGGACATCTCGGTGGTGGACTTGGCGATCCTGCCACCACGGACGGCGCGGCGCTCGCTGATCGCTTGACGCGCCGTCCTGCCCCGGTCAACGGGACGGCCCCGATGACGGTGGTTTTCTCCACCTACCAGTCGATCGACGCCGTCGCCCAGGCCCAGGGACTCGGCGCCCCCCGGCTTCGATCTGGTGATCTGCGACGAGGGCCCACCGCACGACCGGCGCCACCGCCTTGGGGCACGGACGAGTCCGCCTTCGTCCGCGTCCACAACAACGACTACATCCACGCCTCCAAGCGCCTCTACATGACGGCGACTCCCCGCATCTACGACGACTCGACCAAGGCTCGAGCCGGTCAGAAGAACGCGATCCTCGCCTCCATGGACGACGTCGAGACCTACGGTGAGGAGCTCTTCCGCCTGGGCTTCGGTGAGGCCGTCTCCCGCAGTCTGCTGACCGACTACAAGGTCCTGGTCCTCACGGTCTCCGAGGACCAGATCGCCGATCAGATGCAGTCCTCCCTGGCTCTCAGGACGGCCAGCTCACGCTCGACGACGCCGCCCGGATCGTGGGCTGCTGGAACGCCTTGGCCAAGCGCAGCGTGGACACGGCCGACTACGGCAAGGACATCCAGCCGATGCGCACGGCAGTCGCCTTCGCCCGCGACATCAAGACCTCGAAGCGCTTCGCCTCCTCCTTCAGGAACGTGGCCGAGGACTACCGGCTCACGCTCACCGACGAACCCGAGGTGCCTGAGCTGCCCGACGACGCGAACGGCGTCGACTCCGATACCCCGTCTCAGAAGCGGCTGGGCTCCGTGGAGGTTCGCCACGTGGACGGCTCCATGAACATCATGGAGCGCAACGGTCTGCTGTCCTGGCTCTCGGGCGACCTGGGCGCGCCGGCGCCAACCCGGCAGGCGTCGTCGAACTCGGAGTCGGAGGAGACATCCGTGTCCTGCCGGATCCTGTCCAACGCCCGCTGCTTGTCCGAGGGTGTGGACGTCCCGGCCCTGGATGCGGTCATGTTCCTGTCCCCGCGTAAGTCCCAGGTGGACATCATCCAGTCTGTGGGACGGGTGATGCGCCTGGCGCCGGGTAAACAATACGGCTACATCATCCTGCCGGTGGCGATCCCGCCTGGGATGTCGCCCGAGGACGTCCTGTCTGACAATGACACCTTCCGGGTGGTGTGGGAGGTGCTTCAGGCGCTGCGTGCTCACGATGAGCGCTTCGACGCCATGGTCAGCAAGATCGACCTCAACCGGTCCAAGCCGGACAAGATCGCCATCATTGACCCCTTTGGGGCTGCCGCCGACGACGGCGACTCCTCCAGTACTCCGTCGCCTCAGCAGGCGGCCTTTGACTTGGGGGCACTGGGCAAGTGGCGGGAGGCGATCTACGCCCGCCTGGTCCAGAAGGTCGGCTCGCGGCGTTACTGGGGAGCAGTGGGCCAGGATGTGGCCGATATCGCGGCCCGTCACCGTACGCGCCTGGCCAAGCGAGTAGAAGACCCCGAGGTAGCCGGCGAGTTCGAGGCACTTCCTGGCGGCTCTGCGCGCCAATCTCAACGACTCGATCACCTCGGAGTCCGCGATCAACATGCTCTCCCAGCACCTGGTGACCAAGCCGGTCTTCGATGCGGTCTTCGATGGCTATGACTTCGCAGCCGAGAACCCGGTGGCGCAGGTGATGGGTCGGATGCTCCGGGTACTGGACGGATCCAACCTGGAGGCGGAGACCGAGGAGCTGGAGGGCTTCTACGAGTCGGTCCGTGAGCGCTGCGCGGGCATTGACAACGCAGCGGGCAAGCAGCGGGTCATCACCGAGCTCTACGAGAGGTTCTTCTCCCTGGCCTTTGCCAAGACGGCCAAGTCGCTGGGGATCGTCTACACGCCGGTGCAGATCGTGGACTTCATTCTGCGCAGTGTGGACTGGCTGGCACGCACCCACCTGGGACGCGGCATCAGCGATGAGGGCGTGCACGTGCTCGACCCCTTCACCGGGACGGGGACCTTCATCGTCCGGCTCCTGCAGTCCGGCCTCATCAGCAAGGCGGACCTGGCACGTAAGTATGCGTATGAGCTGCATGCCAATGAGATCCTGCTGCTGGCCTACTACATTGCGGCGGCGAATATCGAGGTCACCTACCGCGACCTCATGCGCAGCGACGCCCCGCCAGCCGGCGGTGAAGAGGGCGACCCGGCGCAGGCGGGGTATACGCCCTTCGATGGGATCGTCCTGGCCGACACCTTCCAGATGACCGAGGACGGGGACACGCTGGATCAGAGCGTGTTTGTGGCCAACAACGAGCGGGCCGCGGCCCAGCTGGGGTTGAAGAGTATTCAGGTGGTCGTCGGCAACCCGCCCTACTCGGTGGGTCAGGAGTCCGCCAATGACAACAACGCCAACCAGCACTACCCGTCCTTGGACGCCAAGATTGAGGCGACCTACGCGGCCCGCTCCACGGGCACCAATAAGAACTCTCTGTACGACTCCTATCTGCGGGCCATCCGCTGGGCCTCGGACCGCGTTGGGGAGGCCGGGGTTATCGGCTTCGTCACCAACGGCGGCTTCATCGACGGCAACACGGCCGACGGCGTACGCCTCACCCTGGCCGAGGAGTTCTCCCATCTCTACGTCTACAACCTGCGGGGCAACCAGCGCACCGCCGGTGAGCTCTCTCGGCGCGAGGGAGGCAAAGTCTTCGACTCCGGTTCCCGCGCGACCGTGGCCATCACCTTCCTCGTCAAGGACCCAGAGCACGAGGGGGCGGCTGTTTTGCACTACCGAGATATTGGCGACTACCTCTCCCGGGAGGACAAGCTGCGGATCGTCGAGGAGTCGCAGATCGACACCCTGGAGTGGGAGACCATCACCCCGAACGCCCAGGGCGACTGGATCAACCAGCGCGACCCGAGCTACGAGTCCTGGCAACCCATTGGGGGTAAGGACACACCGGATGGCATATTCCGTTTCCGTACGAATGGACTGAAGACAAATCGCGACGCATGGGTGTATTCATACTCCCTTCCACAGTTAGTCGGCCGCATGACAACCATGGTGGAGTTCTACAACCAGCAGGCAAAGCAAGGCACACTCCCCGACACGCTTGACCCGACCAAATTCTCCTGGAACCGAGCCGACAAAGCGAACGTCAAGCGCCGCCGCACCTACGATCTCAACATGGGGCGCCTGTACACATCTACCTACAGGCCCTTCGTCAAACAGCACGTCTACTTCGATCGTCAACTGAACGACATGGTCTATGGCCTCTATGACTGTTTCCCGACACCCGGCCACGATAATATTGGTTTCTATCTCACGGGTGTCAGTTCGCATTACGATTTTGGCGCCTTGGTCGTTGATACACTCCCCAATCTTCACGTGCTCGATACCGGCCAGTTCTTCCCGCGCTGGACGTGGGAGCCGGCGGGTGGTCGTCATGCGGCCGAGTCAGGCATGCTGGACCTCTCCGGCAGAGAGGATACGGAGGAGCCCAGCGGCGCCGTCGGACAGGAGGCCGAGGTGCTGGGTGGGTACCGCCGGGTGGACAACATCACCGACGCCACGCTGCGCAGCTACCAGGCCGCCTACGGGCCGGAGGTGACCAAGGATGACGTCTTCTACTACGTGTATGCCCTCCTGCACTCCCCGGAGTATCGGACGCGGTATGGCGCTGACCTGAAGAAGTCGCTGCCTCATATCCCGCTGGTGGCAAGTCGGGAGGACTTCGTCGCGTTCACCACGGCTGGGCGCGGTCTCGCCGACCTGCACCTGGATTACGAGTCCGTGGAGCCCACACCATTGCGACTCGTCATCGACGGCCAAGAGATGCCCTGGGATCTGCGGGAGACAATCTCCCCGAGCCTGCTGCATGTGGAGAAGATGCACTATGCCCGGGTGCGCCGGGACGGCAGGCTGGAAGATGACAAGACCTCGATTGTTTACAACGAGCATGTGACGATCTCCGGTATTCCCGCCCAGGCGCAGGACTACCTGCTGGGGTCGCGCAGCGTCCTGGACTGACTCCTGGACCGCTACCGTGTGAGCACCCACAAGGCCTCCGGGATCGTCAATGACCCCAACGACTGGATGGCCGAGGGCGCAGGTGGCGGCCCCAGCGTCTCGGCGCAGCCCCGCTACCTCCTGGACCTCATCGCCCGCATCACCACCGTCTCCGTCCACACCCAGGAGATCGTGACCTTTCTGCCGCCGCTTGACGTGCCACCAACAGGAAAACACACAAAATAATCACACTTTGAACATCGACACACCTCCGGAAAATTCAATAAGGACCTTCGTTGACGATACAAGACTGCGCCGCCTGGGCAGCCGCGCTAGGGACCATTTTTGCAACCGTGCTCACCGCGCTGAATTTAAGACGTGAGGCGCAATGGCGGCGCGAAGACGAGAGACGAAGAAGTGAAAACGAGAAACGGGAGCAAGCGGCGCGCATCGCCGCCTGGGTCCTGACGGACCAGAAGTCGGGGCAAACAAAAGAAGACATCATACGCATCAGCAATCAGTCTTTCTCTCCTGTGTATCGCTGTGTTGCAACCTTCGTCATCAACGAACAAGACGGAGACCATTATCCAGCGGAGTTTAGAAGAAAACTGACCACACTCCCTCCGGGCGAATGGTACCTTGCCGCACCCAAGGGGTGGCGAGGGATGTGCGCCCGCCCCGGCGTGGAGATCGCCTTCACTGACGCACACGGAGTACACTGGATGCGAAACGCCGTGGGGCAGTTACACGAGAGCCCGATAGATGCGATCAAGCACTATGGAATAGAACTACCCTATTCTTCAGATCGACTGACCCCAGCAACCGCATAAACCCGCCTGGACACATCTCTGCGACGACGCGAGTCATGCACATCACGGCCACGGTGCACAGGCGCGGCTTGGATGACGAAGCGTCGCCCTGCAGGTCGCCGCTCGGGAGGCTCGGCAGAGACACCACCGACTCGCCTCTGACATCAAGAAGGCAGTCGACCCGTCTCGTCAGCGAGCGCGCACGCCTCTTGCCACGGTCGCCGCGCATCGCTCGGCCAGTGTTAGCGGCTCCGCAGAGAGTGGCGACGGAACAGCCACCCCAGGCGTCCCCGCGCATCCCGGATGCATGAGCCAAGCCACTCAGCTTCCACCCCCACCCCGCATGACACGACTCTCACGACACTCTCGTCTTCCAGCTGGAAACAGTGTTACGATCTAGGTAACTGTTACGCACCAGGTAACATACACCCATGGAAGTGAGGTACGTCGACCGCAAGATCGAGAAGATCTGTACCAACGAGCGCGAGATGAGACGCAAGCTGAGCCAGGACGTGGCCAAACGGCTACGACTGCGCATCGCAGAGCTCTATAACGCCGAGTCCTTCGATGACCTCCTCCAAGGCATCGGACGGTGGGAAACCTTGAGCGGTGACCGCGTAGGCCAGTGGTCAGCCCGACTCACCGCCAACTGGCGACTCATCGTCACCGATGAAGGTGGCACTCCTGTCGTCGCCTGCGTCATCGAGATCGTCGACTACCACTAGACCACCAAGCACGTGAGAGGAAGGCAGGCATGGCCACGTACGCCGCACACCCCGACTACGTCGTGCCTACCGGGGACTTCATCGAGGAGTGGATGGAAGAGGAGGGCATCAATGCCGCTGAGCTCGCCCGCCGACTTGATGTGAGCCGAAAGCACGTCAGTGAACTACTCCGAGGCAAAGCCCCGCTCAGCTATGACATGGCGCTCAGGCTGGAGAACACCACCGGTGTCCCTGCCCGCATTTGGAACCTTCATGAGGCCGGATACCAGGCGGCTCTAGCCAGCCAGGCTGCGGACGCGAAGCTGGTCGCCCAGTACGACCGCACCAAGGACTTCCCCTTGAGCTACCTTCGCAAGCACTCATTCATCACCGCGCCTGCCAGCGACAAAGCCGGGACAGTACGAGGGCTGCTCCAGTTCTTCGGCATCTCCTCGATGGACGCTTTCCAAGCCACCTGGAAGCAGGGCGCTATAGCATATCGCCGCTCCGCCGTCGGACACCACGACCCCTACCGCCTGGCCACCTGGCTCCGGGTCGCTGAGCGAAGCTGTGCTCCAGGAGACTTCCCCGTCTACGAGCGTGAGAACCTAGAAGCAGCCCTTCCCGAGCTCCGCTCACTCACAGTCGAGGATCCTGCGCAGGCCATTCAGAGAGCCCAGGCTCTTCTGCGGAACTGCGGAGTGGCACTCACACTGGTTCCAGCGATGCCGGGGCTCGGCACCCACGGTGCCACCCGCTGGATCCAAGAGCACCCCCTCATCCAGCTCTCGGACCTGTGGAAGAGCGATGATCAGCTCTGGTTCACGCTCTTCCACGAGATCGCTCACGTCGTTCTCCATGAGTCGAATGGTCTCTACCTCAACAACGACCATGACAACCTTGAAAAGGAGGCCGACACCTACGCCTCCCGCTTCCTCATTCCGGAGGACTACGAGGACAGGCTCCCTCGTCATCGCAACCTCGACGAGGTGAAAGCGCTTGCCAAGGAACTAGGGATCGCCCCCAGCATCGTGCTGGGACAAGCACAGCATCGCACCGGCGACTACGCCTGGGGACACAGCCTCAAGCGGAAGGTAACGATCACAGACCTGGCTGCGTAGATTCCAGCTCACCTCAGACCGCCGAGTCCTCCATCTAACCCCAGCCACATCTCCTTAGCGTAGCCGAAGAGTGAGGCGTGTATCAGCAAGACTCCTCTCTCCTGTTTACTCGGCGATTGGTAAGCAAGACGCCCCGGGCCCACCTGAGTGCAGAACTCAGGTGGGCCCGGGGGCTATCCCTGTGAGAGGTGGGGGCCGGTGGCCGACGTCAGGCGCGGCGGCGGCTCACCAGCAGAGCCCCTCCCATCAGGGCAACCACGACGATGCCCAGTGGCAGACCGATCCTGACACCCAGTGCTGGCCAGCGGACCCTCCCAGAGGGCTCCTGGGGCTTCGCCGGCCCGCTAGGGTGCAGCAGGCGGAGTAGCACTCGGCGAGGAGGGGGCGCCAGGCGTGGCAGGGTCGCTCGGCGTCGGGGTACCGCTCGGACTGGGAGACGGCGACCCACTGGGCACCGGCGTCGAGGACTCGCTCGGGTCCGGAGTCTCACCAGGCGTCGGGGTCTCGCTCGGCGTCGGTGAAGGCGAGGCCGGCTCACTGGGGGACGGCGTCGGGGACGGCGAAGGACTCGGCGAGGGCTCCGGCGTCGGGGTCTCGCTGGGAGTCGGTGTAGCGCTCGGCGTCGGTGAAGGTGAGGCCGGCTCACTGGGGGACGGAGACGGCGTCGGGGACGGCGAGGGCTCAGGCTTGGGCTCAGGGGTGTAGGCGTTCGTGAAGGTCACGAGCACCGCCTGCTCCTTCTCGCTGATGGTCACCTCCTGGGAGGCGGGTGCCTCCCAGGCGTACCCCTCGACCTGAGCGGACTGAGCGTCCTCTGCGATGGTGCACTTGGTGCCCACAGGCAGCTCGGGCCCGGAGGCCACCGACCCGTCGGCCTTGACCTTCAGCGTGCCCTTGACGTTGTTGTCGCAGGTGTAGGAGAAGGCGAACTCGTTGTCCACCGACTCGACACCGGTGACGACCTTGGTCACCGAGAAGGTGCCCATGTCACGGGCGTACGTGTTGGTCATCGTCACCGCGGCCGTCTGGTCCCTGGTGATCGCCACGGTCTGCGCGGCCGGGGCGGTCAGCGTGTAGCCGTCCTGACCGGCCTTGGCGCTGTTCTCGGTGATGGTGCAGGTCGATCCGGCCTTGACCTTCTTGGACTTCTCCGAGGTCGCGGCTCCAGTCACCGTCAGCGACCCCTCGGTGCCGTCGGTGCAGGTGTAGGTGAACTCGAAGGCGGACTTGCTGAAGTCACCGTCTCCGGCCAGAGCCTTGGTGACCGTGAAGTCACCTTCTTCCGCAGCGGCGGGGTCGGCGGAGTTGCGCAGCGTGACGGCCGTGGACTTCTGGTCCTCAATGGTCAGGCTGTTGGTGTTCTGGTCGCCTACTGCGAAGGTGTGGCTGCCCCAAGCGACACCGGCAGGAGTGGCCGAGGCCGTCGTCGTGTCCTCGTCGAGGGTCAGGACCGTCCCAACCGGGAAGGTGCCGTTGTACACGGCCTTCTCACCAACGGTGACGGTCATGGAGGTGGCACCACCAGTGCGAGACTGGTTGACGGTCCCCGGAGCCTTCCATCCCGGATAGGTGTCCACGGTGGCACCGCCGGGCAGGGTGTAGTTGATGCCCACCTCGAAGGTGGTGCCGGCCGGCACCTTGCCGGTCTCGGACCCGGTGAGGAGCTTGGTGATGTCCAGCCCACCAAATCCGGGCTTCATCTCAACATTGATGGTGAAGGACTTGCTGTAGTGCACCGAGTAGGTGTGCTCCAGGCCGCTCCCCACCACAGAGGCTTTGTTCGTGTACTCCACGCCAGGTTGAACGACGCCGTCGGCCGTGGACGGAGTGGAGGAGTAATAGATGTGGTAGTTGGTCCGCGGCGCGAAGGGGCCCGTCACAGTGATGGTGGCGGTACTGCCCTGGATGGCGACATCGAGGTCGAAGTCGCCCTGACTGGTGTCCTGGTCGGTGCCGCTGGCATCCGTAACCTGACCGTAGATGTAGTTCCGCCCCTGGGCGGTTCCGATCTTCAGCTTCCAGTCGCTCTTAGTCGGCACATAGACCTGCCCCGGACCCAGCTGGTCGGAGAAGGTGATGGTCGAGCGGGTCCTACCGTCCACAGTCAGCGACTGACCGTTCTTCTCGAGAGCCTTCTTGACCTGGTCAGGCCCGAAGGTCACCTCCCAGTCCACCACCTTGGAGGTGCTGGTGATGTCAGCGGCCCACTTGCTCATCCACTGCGGCTCGTGTGCATGTCCGACATTCTCAGCAATCTTGCCGCCGGGCACGGGCACCTCGGTCTGCTTGCCGTTGGCGTCGAACGTCACATTGGCCGAGTCGCTGGCCTGAGATGCCAGCAACAGCGCAGCCCCGTCACCCCGCAGTCCAGTAAAGCCCTGGCCGACGATGGTGTCGAGAGTGCTGTTGAAGGTGCAGGTGATGGCGTGGTCGTCCATCACGCACTCGCCAATGGTGTGCTCCGCACCCTGGTGGGAGACCTTCATCGGCTCGGAGAGGCTCTCCCGGTTGCGGAACTGCTTGGGCAGCTGGATCTGGAAGGAGTCGCCACTCTTGGCGCTGGCGTTGCGGGCATCCCAGGCGAACTTCAGCTTGAGGATGTCATCGACCTTGACCGAGGTGTTGTCGGGCTCCTCGACGCCATTGGCGTTGGAGACCACGAGCGACAGGCCGGAGACGGTGATCTTCGGGTTGATGGCGGCTCGGGCCTGCGTAGGCAGGACCGTCAAGAGTGCGGCGACGAGCGCGACAAGTGCGACAAGAGCACCTACCGCGCGCTTAGGAGTACCAAGCACCCTGGGGATAGGGATGGCGGACACGGGCGACCTTTCGAGAAGATTATGAGAAGTGACTTACAGTTGCCTGAATTTAGATTCTTCAAGGATGTTGTTCAGTGATGCAGGACACATCGGCAGTCACAACTTTGCGGCCATCACGTCTCAAGCCGCTAAAGCACGCCACTGACCCATCCCCCCACGTCGCCGTCAACGGCCTCCGCCTCGACATCCCCGTCCCACAACAACATGTATGACCGCCGCACAGCCCACCCGGGCGAGACCACAGGCGAGCCGACACCCGCCTACCTCTTTTTACTGCTCCACCACATCTGCTCCTCGGCACTCGGTCTCCCAGGCATCACAATGGATACAGATGCCGCGTCCGCTCCTCAGTCAGATAGTTGACTGAGATAATAGTTCCATGAGCCCCACGGTTCGGGTGGGTGAGACCTCCACCCTTGTCAGCAACCTCGTCGACCAGCTCACGCAGCGGTTGGCGGCCGACGACGCGCCCCAGCGCCTCCTCGTCGGACTCACCGGCGCTCCCGGTTCGGGGAAGTCAACGATCGCCGCAGACCTGGAAGGCCGACTCAAGGAGGCCGGCCTCTTCGCCGGGCTCGTCGCCATGGACGGCTTCCACCTGTCCAACACCGTCCTGGACGACCTGGGTCGCCGCAACCGCAAGGGCGCCCCGGACACTTTCGACGTCGAGGGCTACCTGGCAGTCCTGGATCGGGTGCGCGCCGACGGCGCTCCTCAGGTCTTCGTCCCGGTCTACCGACGGGACCTGCACGAGTCGGTGTCGGCTGGGGGCGTCGTCTCCGGCACCGGCGTCGTCGTCACCGAGGGCAACTACCTTGCGCTCGAGACGCGCGGCTGGGGCGCAGTACGAGAGCGGATCGACCTCCTCATCCATATCGATGTGCCTGAGGAGGTCCTTGTGGTGCGGCTCATTAACCGACATGAGGACTTCGGCAAGAACGCCCTCGACGCCGGTCACTGGGTGCGCACAGTGGACCTGCCCAACGCCCGTCTCATCGCCACGAGCGTCCACCGCTGCGACGAAGTATGGCGCAACCCCAAGGACGAACCCGGCTCCGACGACGACGTCAACGACGCTGACGACATCGACTAGCGCCTCGGCCCGCACCAGCATGAGCGCGACGACCTCCTCCTGGCACACAGTCACCGACCCCCTGCCGACCACGCACTGGCACCCGCCCGGATTCCCGGCCGACGAGGATCCGCGTACCACTGTGCGCGATCTGCGTCGTCACACCGAGGAGTCGTCACCTGCAGGCAACGACAGCACCACAAAGACGGGCGGAGACGTGTGACCTATGTGGTATTGCCAGCAATGCCGCTATTGCTGGCAATAGCGGCATTGCTGGCGTATAGTTGACGTGCCGCCGCGTTACGGCGCGGAGTGGAAGTAAGCGCCGGTGCACCCGTGTCGTCATGTGGGCCCGGCGTTCGCGCTACCTACGGGGATCAATCTCCTCCACCCGCACGCGGTCAGCGATCATGCTCCAGTTATCGCCAGCATCTGAGCCAGCCCGATGATCGCCCAGCGCTCCGATCACCTGATCAGGAACCCATAGGCGCTTATCTTCATGACCAAACCTGTGAGTCAAACGAAACCCCGGCGTCAACACCTTATTACGCTGAGCCAAGGAAATCGTCCTCTTGTCTTTTTCATCCTGAGTTCGCTGCCTTCTTTCGAGGACAAGTGAATCCACACCAAAATCCCCTTCAAGCATCACGCTTAAACAGTGCAACGCCTGCTGCCTAGCACGCTCCTCACCCCTCCCCTCAGGAATGGGGGAAGCGGCAACAACAAGATAGTTCGCACTGTATTCACTGATGGTCTTACAGACTACTCGCTTCGTACGAGAAGTATGATCTCGCCAGTGTAACTTTCCATCTTGCCGCACATACACGGAGAGCGCATCGGCAAGATCAAATTGGTCTTCATCAGCAATATATGCGCCTAGCAAAAGTACACCGGATCAGGAACGCCAGAGCGACGAATACTTTCATCCCCGTAGGCAACGCGGCCCACTCAAGATCCTTTCCACTTTCTTAAAAATCCCCAACATCTCCGCCTCACAGCATGCAGGAGACGCAGCCCTCGACCTCGGTGCCGGTCAGGGCGGCCTGGCGCAGGCGGATGTAGTAGAGGGTCTTGATGCCCTTGCGCCAGGCGTAGATCTGGGCGCGGTTGACGTCGCGAGTCGTGGCCGTGTCCGGGAAGAACAGCGTGAGACTCAGCCCCTGGTCCACGTGCTGGGTGGCCACGGCGTAGGTGTCGATGATCTTCTCGGGGCCGATCTCGTAGGCGTCCCGGTAGTAGTCGAGGTTGTCATTCGTCATGAAGGGCGCCGGGTAGTAGACGCGGCCGATCTTGCCCTCCTTGCGGATCTCCACCTTGGCCACGATCGGGTGGATCGAGGAGGTGGAGTTGTTGATGTAGGAGATCGAGCCGGTGGGCGGAACGGCCTGCAGGTTGCGGTTGTACAGGCCGCCCTTCTTGACCTTCTCGGCCAACTCGGCCCAGTCCTCACGCGTGGGCACGTGCACGCTGGAGGCCGCGAAGATCTCCTTGACGCGTTCGGTGACCGGCACGAAGTCCTGGGTCACGTACTTCTCGAAGAACTCCCCGCTGGCGTAGGTCGAGTCCTCGAAACCCACGAAGCTCTCCCCGCGCTCCACGGCCATCTCGTTCGACGCCGTCAGGGCGGCGAACAGGACGCTGGCGAAGTAGACGTTGGTGAAGTCCAGGCCCTCCTCGGAGCCGTAGTGGATGCGCTCGCGAGCCAGGAAGCCGTGGAGGTTCATCTGTCCCAGGCCGATGGCGTGCGACTCGTGGTTGCCCCGGTCGATGGAGGGCACGCTGGGCAGGTGGGTCTGGTCGCTGACGGCGGTCAGGCCGCGCACGGCGGTGCGGATGGTGCGGGCGAAGTCCGGGGAGTCCATCGTCTTGGCGATGTTGAGGCTGCCCAGGTTGCAGGAGATGTCCTTGCCCACGTGGGCGAAGGTGAGGTCCTCGTTGAGCTCGCTGGGCTCGGAGACCTGAAGGATCTCGGAGCACAGGTTGGACATGACGACCTTGCCCTTGATGGGGTTGACCCTGTTGACCGTGTCCTCGAACATGACGTACGGGTAGCCGGACTCGAACTGGATCTCGGCCAGGGTCTGGAAGAAGGTGCGGGCGTTGATCTTCTTCTTCTTGATGCGCCCGTCATCCACCATCTCGCGGTACTTCTCGGTGACGTTGATGTCCGCGAAGGGCATGCCGTAGACGCGCTCGACGTCGTAGGGGCTGAAGAGGTACATGTCCTCGTTGTTGCGGGCTAGCTCGAAGGTGATGTCCGGGATGACGACGCCCAGCGAGAGGGTCTTGATGCGGATCTTCTCGTCGGCGTTCTCACGCTTGGTGTCCAGGAACCGCATGATGTCGGGTGGTGGGCGTGCAGGTACACGGCCCCAGCTCCCTGGCGGGCCCCGAGCTGGTTGGCGTAGGAGAAGGAGTCCTCCAGCAGCTTCATGACGGGGATGACGCCGCTGGACTGGTTCTCGATGCGCTTGATGGGGGCGCCCATCTCCCGCAGGTTGCTCAGCAGGAGGGCCACTCCTCCGCCGCGCTTGGACAGCTGGAGGGCGGAGTTGATGCCGCGGGCGATCGACTCCATGTTGTCCTCGATACGCACGAGGAAGCAGGAGACGGGCTCCCCGCGCTGGGCCTTGCCCTCATTGAGGAAGGTGGGGGTGGCCGGCTGGAAGCGGCCGGACATCATCTCGTCGACGAGGTCGAGGGTCAGCTGCTCATCGCCGTCGGCCAGGGTGAGAGCCACCATGGTGACGCGGTCCTCGAAGCGCTCCAGGTAGCGCTTCCCGTCGAAGGTCTTGAGCGTATAGGACGTGTAGTACTTGAAGGCACCCAGGAAGGTCTCGAAGCGGAACTTGTGGGCATAGGCGGCCTTGAAGGCGGTCTTGACGAACTCCGGGGAGTACTTGTCCAGGATGTGGCCCTCGTAGTAGCCCTCCTCGACCAGGTACTCGAGCTTCTCCTCCAGGTCGTGGAAGAAGACCGTGTTCTGGTTGACGTGCTGGAGGAAGTACTGCCGGGCCGCCTCACGGTCGGCGTCGAACTGGATCCTGCCGTCCGCGTCGTAGAGGTTCAGCTTCGCGTTGAGCGCGTGGTAGTCCAGATCCGGGGAGGACACGGTCTCAGAGCCGGTGTCCGTCAGCGTGTCTGCCAAAAGTCTTCCAATCCTTCTTTGACGCGTGAGACGTCCGTGGGAGTGCCGAGCAGCTCGTAGCGATACAGGAACGGCACCCCCAGCTTGCTGGCGATGATGTCACCCGCCAGGCAATAGGCCTGGCCGAAGTTGGTGTTGCCCGAGGCGATGACGCCTCGGCACAGGGCCCGGTTGTCCGGGTTGTTGAGGAAGGCGATGACCTGCTTGGGCACCGCCCCCTTGACGGAGCCGCCACCGTAGGTGGGCACAACCAGGACGTACTCATCGTCCACGGTCAGCGGCGGCTCCGTGCGCCTCAGGGGATGCGCGCCGTCGGGAAGCCGAGCTGCCCACGAATCGGTGCGTGTTCTCCGAGGTGGAGGAGAAGTAGACCAGCAGAGGCCCGCTGCTCACGGCGCGCCCCCGCGACCTCAGACCGCGACGGACTCGACGGCCAGGGCGAGGGTCTTGATCTTGTCCGGACGGAAGCCGGACCAGTGGTCCTCTCCGGCGACGACGACGGGAGCCTGGGCGTACCCCAGGGACTTGACCTGCTCGAGGGCCTGGGCGTCCAAGGAGATGTCCACCGTCTCGTAGGACAGGCCGGCCTTGTCCATGGCGCGGTAGGTGGCCGTGCACTGGACGCAGTTGGGCTTGCTGTAGATGGTGATCGCCATGTCCGTCTCTTCCTCAGGGTCGGGTGGCGGTGACTGCGGCCCGTCCCTGGGCAGGGACTGCGCCGGCGGCACCACACACTTGTCATTCACGGGAGGCCAGAACGGCCCCGCGGAGCAAGACACTACCCCTTGGGGTGACCTGGGTCCATCACCCCAAGATAGTGTGTTCAACGTGGCCCTGTGCACACCACCCCTCCCCTCTGTGGAAAACGTTCACCGCACTGTGGACGGCTGGTGGAGACAGTCCGTGGACGCCTCCTCGGCGACGCTCGCTCCCATCTCCGCAATCCGCACAACGATGGTCCTGCACAGGTGCGACATCTATTCGGGACCCTTAACCACAGGCAGGGGTGGCCACCGTCGGCGCTCCGCCCCCAGGCCTGGGGATGAAGACGCAGAATTCACCCCTTCAGACATGCCCGTTCGGCGTGTCGCCACTTTCAGTAAACACCCAGAAAGCAGTCGGGGCCAGAAGTGGTTGAAGGTGATTGTTCCGGTCGCCACCTTCCGCTCATGTCGTATCGCAGGGTCGACGAGAGTCGCAGAGCCACGAGGATGTACCCGGAGTATCCGGAGTATGCAGCCTCACACCGAGTAAGAGACTCACGCTCTAGCATCTTTTACACAGATCGATTCATCGTTATGATATTGTAATAATACGGTTCCCAACCCACCTCCCCCAAGGACATCCTCATGCAGCAGGTGTTGCACGATCTACCACTGACACTGGCCTACATCGGCGCCGATCTGGTCGCCCTCACACTCCTGGTCGGAGCCCTCTACATTCCGCGGCACGGTCGCCGCGACCTCGTAGCCGCCCTACATCGGCGTCAACGTGGGCGTCCTGGCCGTCACCCTGCTGCTGTCGACGAGTCAGAACGTCGGAGCGGGCCTGGGCCTGGGCCTCTTCGGCGTCCTGTCCATCATCCGCCTGCGCTCCTCCTCCCTCGCCCAGGGGGAGGTGGCCTACTTCTTCGCCGCGCTGGCCCTGGGCCTGCTGGGCGGCATCAAGAGCCACCTCGTCATCGTCGCCATCCTCATGGCCCTCATCCTCGCCTCCCTGTGGGTGGGCGACCACCCGGCACTCATGCGCCGCAACCGCAACCAGACCGTCACCCTCGACCGAGCCATCAGCAACGAGAACGAGCTCATCACCGAGCTCGAGGACCTGCTCGGCGCCCAGGTGCGCAGCGTCGACCTCAAGAGCCTGGACCTGGTCAACGACACCACCATCGTCGAGGTCCACTACCGGCTGCGTCCTTGGTCCCGCACGGTGAAACCGGCTCAGCCACAGGTCGCCCAGGTGCATCAGGAAGGCACGCCGCAGGTTCCCCATCCGGTCCAGGAGGCTCCGCCTCAGGCTCTCAGTCAGGCCCCCCGCTCAGGCTCAGCCCACCAACCAGCAGCTCTGGCCCGAGGTCCCCGTGGCCGACAGCGCCGCGAGAGCAGCCACCGCCCCACCCCGGTACGACTGGATCACCGGTCACCGCCAGCAGCCCGCCTCCCAGCAGCACGCTCCGGTGAGCACCCCACCGTCCATGGTGCAGCCCCACTACAACTGACCGGCCGGCTTCACCACTCAGGCAGTGCCGCCACGTAGACATCGCGCGTGCCCACGGCGTACCCGCCACGGGCTCACGGCGTACTGACCACGCAGCCACCGCCGCCTCCCCGTCACCGCTGCCACCCAGCAGCACCGGCTTCACCACTCTCGTGACTCCCGATCCCGGAAAGGACTGCACCGTGCTGCACACCGACGGCATCAACACGATCACCCTCGCCGAGCTCAACTCCGAGGCGAGCCTCCTGACCCGCATGGATCGCAAGTACCTGGTACCCCCCGGCGACACCCAGCACGTCATCGACTACCTGGCCCCGCGAGCGCAGGTCCTCCAGATCGACGGCCTGCGCCACTTCCGCTACGCCTCGACCTACTTCGACACCCCCGGCCTGGACGCCTACTTCCTGGCGGCCCGCAAGCGCCGTCGGCGTTACAAGATCCGCACCCGCACCTACCTGGACTCCGGACTGTGCTTCCTGGAGGTCAAGACCAACGGCTCACGCGAGTCCACGGTCAAAGGACCGTTTCAAGTACGATCCCGACGACGCCGACCGCATCACGCCCGACGGTCGCCTGTTCGTCATCGAGCGCCTCGTGGAGTCCGGCACCTGCTCCCCGGACGAGGCGCGCATGATCGCCGAGGCCCTCGTCCCGGTCATGGACTCCACCTACAGCCGCACCACCCTGCACCTGCCCCACGACGAGGCCCGCGCCACCTTCGACACCCAGCTCACCTGGGACCTGTTCGGCCCCGATGGGAGGCGCCTCGAGCAGGGCGTCTCGGTGAGTCACCTCAACGTCGTCGAGACGAAGAACCCCTCCACGGCCTCCCCACGGACCGCCTCCCTGTGGCATCAGGGGCATCGGCCGGCCCGCATCTCGAAGTACGCCACCGGCATGGCGCTGCTGTACGCCAACCTGCCCACCAACCGCTGGAATCGCACCATCAAGCGGGACCTGGGGCGCTACTGGCGTCAGGCCCAGTCACGCCAGCTCGCTGCCTGATCCGCAGCCGTCACGCTTCCACCTCACCCCCGCCAGCGCCTCTGGAGGTCACGAGCACCGCCCGCCTCCGGAGGCGCTGTTCCGCCCCTCATGCCGCGGCGGGACAAGTCATGCCTCCCCCATGCCCCTGTTCACAGCCCGCTCATGGACTGCGCCCGTTGACTGTTTCTCACCGGACGGAGCGCACCACGCCGCGGCGCGCTGAGGGCGCACCTCTGCCGCCCATCCCGCGGCCCGGCCCCTTCACCGGTCCGAATGACCCGACAGGAGCCTCCCGATGAGCCTGACCACCCTGACCTACATCGCCGCCGACCTGATCGCCCTCGCCGTCCTGGTCGGGGCGCTCTACGCCCCCGCCACTCCCGCAAGGGACCTCATGGCCGCCTACATCGGCGTCAACGTGGGCGTCCTGGCCGTCACCCCTGCTGCTGTCGACGGCGAGCGTCGCGGCCGGCCTGGGACTGGGGCCCTTCGGCGTCCTGTCCATCATCCGCCTGCGCTCCACCGAGCTGGCCCAGCACGAGGTGGCCTACTCTTCGCGGCCCTGGCCCTGGGTCTGCTCGGCGGGATCCAGACGGCGCCGATCGGGATGGTGGCGGCCCTCATGGGCATTGTCGTCGCAGCCCTGTGGATCGGTGACCACCCCGCGCTCATGCGCCGCAACCGCCACCAGGTGATCGTCCTCGACCACGCCATCACCAACGAGACCGCCCTCATCGCACACCTGGAGCACACCCTGGGCGGGCAGGTCCGCTCGGTGGAGGTCCAGCGCCTCGACCTGGTCAACGACACCACCACCGTCGACGTCCGCTTCCGCGTGCCGCGCCACACCGCCGCTGAGCTCGAGCTCGCCCCGGCATCCGACGACGTCGTCCCCGCCCCGCAGCCGGCCGCCGAGCCGTCCGGCGCCGTCACCCGAGAGGCGCAAATCGCTCAGCCCTGGGTCGGCGCGCGCCTGAGCGCCGCGCACACCGACGCCCGCCCCCAGCACGTTGAGACCCAGCCCTCACCATGACGCCCGCCGCCCAGTACGTCACCCGCTCCGCCGCGCAGTCGGCAGCGTCGCCCGCGGCCGTGACCTCGCGCTGAGCGCCGCCCGAACGAATCCGACAGGACAGACAGGACAGACAAGGACCCCGATGATGACCACGAAGACCTCGATGACAACTGAGAGAAGCTTCCCGGCCGCTTCCTCCGCGGGGTCCCAGGCTCCGACGTCGGCCCCCTTGAGCACCGACCACCTGGCCTCGACCAGCCTCGCCGAGCTCAACAGCGCCGCCGGCCTGCTCACCCGGGTGGACCGCAAGTACCTGGTGCCGCTGGAACGTGCGCAAGAGCTCGTGGGCGGCCTCACCTCCGACGCCCGGGTCCTGGACATCGATGGACGGCGCCGGTTCTCCTACGCCTCGACGTACTTCGACACCCCGGGGCTGGAGGCCTTCATGCTCGCGGCCCGCAAGCGGCGTCGACGCTTCAAGGTGCGCACCCGCACCTACCTGGATACCGGCCTGTGCTTCTTGGAGGTCAAGACCCGCGGCGCGCGCGGCACCACCGTCAAGCGGCGCATGGGCTACCACCCCGACGACGCCTCCCGCCTCACCGGCCCGGGCCGCTCCTTCGTGGCCGTCTGCCTGGCGAGCACCGGGGTCACTGGTCCGGCCGCGGCCCGGGAGATCGCCGCCGCGCTGCGGCCGGTGCTGGCCACCACCTATGAGCGCACCACCCTGCACCTGCCTGACGCCGAGGCCCGAGCCACCATTGACACGGCCCTGACCTGGCGACGCCTGACGCCCGGGGCCCGCACGAGGGCCGCCGCCGGCGCCGGGGCTCCGCAGACCCTGCGCCCGGCCCACCTGACCGCGGCCATCGACGACGGCGAGCCGGTGGCGGTGGCGGATATCGCCGTCGTTGAGACGAAGAACCCGGCCACGCCCTCACCTGCGGACCGCGCCCTGTGGGATGCCGGCCACCGCCCCACCCGCATCTCGAAGTACGCCACCGGCATGGCGCTGCTCCACCCCGAGCTGCCCGCCAACCGGTGGTACCGGACCCTGACTCACGAGCTCGCCGACCTGTTCGGCACCGACCGCTCCAGCCTGGAGAGCATCGGCGCCACCCGCACCACCACAAGCGCCGCTTGAGCGCCGCACCCAGACCACCCACGATCCGATACCGGACCCGAGAAGAACCCGAGAAGAAGAGGCCAGACACCATGAAGACCACCAAGACGATGACGACCAAGCCCCTCAACCGACTCCGCCGTCGCGCGACCGGAGCCGTCACGTTCCTGGCCGCGATCGCCCTGGCGGCCGGCTGCTCGACCTCCTCGGCCTCCGGCAACGCCAGTGCCTCGAGCTCGAGCGAGTCGGACACGACGTGGACGACGATCTCCTCAGCTGTCGCCACGGCGTCGACCGGCGCGAGCGTCTCCGACATCCTGGGCGCGAACGCCTCGGTGGAGGACGCCTCGAGCTCCGCGGACGACGCCGGGACCCCGGACACGTCGTCGGCCACCACGATCACGCTGTCGGGGTCGTCGGCCTCGGCCAGCGGGTCGGCGTCGAGCAATGTGAAGGTCGACGGGGGCACCGTCACCATCAGCGGCGGCGGCACCTACGTCCTCAGCGGTGAGCTCAGCAACGGGCGGATCGTCGTCAATGCCCCCAAGGCCGATGTGCGCCTGGTCCTCAAGGGCGCGAGCATCACGAGCTCGGACGGGCCGGCCATCGACATCCAGGACGCCGGCAAGGCGATCGTGGTCCTGGCCAAGGACTCCAAGAACACGCTGAGCGACGGCGCGAGCTACGCCTCGGGGCAGGAGGCCACCGCGGCCCTGTTCTCCTCCGACACCCTCACCGTCACCGGGACCGGCCAGCTGGACGTGACCGGCTCCTACAAGGACGGCATCTCCTCCAAGAACGGTCTCATCATCACCGGGAACGCCACCATCAAGGTTAAGGCCGCCGACGACGGCCTGCGCGGCAAGGACTACCTGGTGGTGGAGTCCGGGACGCTGACGGTGGAGGCAGGCGGCGACGCCCTGAAGTCCAGTGAGGGCGATGATGAGACGAAGGGCTTCATCTCCCTGGGCAAGGCGAGCATCACGCTGACCTCCTCCGACGACGCGATCTCGGCGACCACGGACGTCACCGTGAAGGACACGACCCTGACGATCACGGCCGGCGGCGGCCAGGCGAACGCCACCGTTGAGGAGCAGGCCCCGCCCGGGCAGGAGTCGACGGCAGATTCCTCGACGCCCTCGCCCAAGGGCATCAACGCTGGGGTGAGCTACACGCAGGACTCCGGGAAGGTCACCGTCAACGCGGCCGATGAGGGGCTGCAGGCGCCGTTCGTCAACGTGGCCGGCGGGGAGCTGTCCATCGCGGCCGGCGACGACGGTATCAACGCCTCCAACGGCGACCACGTCATCGAGGGCCACGAGAATGCCGACTCCGAGTCCGACGACGGCTCGGTGCTCACGATCAGCGGCGGTGAGGTGGAGGTCTCCTACGCCTCCTCCGACGGTATCGACTCCAATGGCTCGGCCTATGTCAAGGGCGGGATCGTGGTGGTCTCGGGGCAGGCCGGTGCGATGGACGGCTCGGTGGACGCCAACGGTGAGAGCCAGCTCGTGGGGCTGACGGGCTCGCCGTCGGTGAGCGCGGGGGACACGCTCACCGTCACGGATGCTTCCGGGTCGCAGGTGGCCTCGGTCAAGGTCGACTTCACGGCTGAGGCGATCACGGTGCTGGGGCTCACGGAGGGCCAGCAGTACACGGTGGCGACGTCGTCGGGCGGCTCGGCCACGGGGACGGCCTCGGCGCTGTCGGCCGGGATGGGCGGCCCCATGGATGGTGGCCAGGGAGGACAGGGCGGCCAGGGCGGTCAGCCCGGCGGCGGCCAGGGCCAGCAGTCCGGTAACCAGAGCAACCAGAACAGCCAGTCGAACAACCAGTCCAGCACCGCCCAGAGCAGCTGACCCGGGTTGGGAACTGAGGTGGGGGGCCGCAGCGCAACGCTGCAGCCCCCCACCCTTGCATCGTCGCAGATCTTCATCTCGACCTATCGACGCAGAATCCGAGGTCAACGAGCTCCGGAAAGACGCGGATGCGGCTCGTGAGCGCAGATGACATCAATCCCGTCCTCCACGCATTCCTTGAGCCAGGATCTTGATTCTCGCCATGCTCGAGCATCGGTCCGCGTCATGTGCTGGAAGGCCCTGAGCCCCAGAGGAGCACGTCCACCGAAGAGCTCTGTCTTGACATCCATCACCGCATCACCGGCATGAATAAGAGGGGGCTTGTTCTCCCGGTCAATGACGACTGCGCAGTGCCCCTCAATATGCCCATCAAGTGCCACCAGGCTCAGGCTGTCATTGAGCCTGAAAGAGGGGCGCGAGCGCCACGTCTCCGACAATGTGACAGGCTTCCACTGCGGTGTATGCGACCACTGAACGGGATGAAGTCTGCGCACCATATCCTTGCGCAGTGCGGGAATGATGAGGTCTATCTGAGCACGTGACACGTAGACGCTCGCCCAAGGGAAGTCTGCAATACCTCCCACATGATCGACATCGTGATGGGTCAGGACGATGCTCCTCACGTCGTGCGGATCGATGCCGAGTGCCTGAACCTGCGTGATCGCGGGTTCTGCGGGGTTGAGGGCGGGGCGGACTCTGCGCAGAAAGGTATCGCCCAAGCGATCGCGGGGGTTGCGCAGGTCGGCGGATCCCAGACCTGCATCGACAAGAGTCCAGTAATTTCCCGTCTGCACCACAAGGCAGTGACATACGAGAGTCGCAGGAGCGGTCAGACCTCCTCGACCGTTCACAAGAAGTTGGCTCGGTGGGTGGAGTGTGCCACAGTTGAGGTGATGAATCGTCATGACAACCAGGCTCCCCCTTCAGGCCGACCTCAAGGCAAGCGGATCGGCGACGTGGCTCGTGAGACAGGAATCGCAGCACACGTTCTACGGCACTGGGAGGATGAGGGGATCCTGAAGCCTGCGAGAGACTCCCTCGGGCACCGTCGTTATCGCCCTGAAGACCTCAGTCGGGCCACGGCGGTGCGACGCGCACAGGAGGCGGGATTCACCCTGGAACAGATCAGGCGCTTCATCCGAGCAACCGCGCAGGAGCGCAAGGCCCTGCTGAATGATCACCGGTCGGCGCTCTCCAACCAACGTGAGCGGCTCACTCGCGCCATCGGTCTCGTCGACGGCGCCATGCGCACATCTCCCAGCTCCTCCTGCCCATACAGCGTGTGAAGGGGAAGCCGGTCAAGAAGGTGCGCACCACCCCAAGACGGGGCGATCAAGCCCAGCGCGACCCTAGAAGCCACATGACACGCTCAGATCATCATCACACGGATGCTCTCTGATATAGCGCCTGGCCGTCCCGTCAGAAGCTATCTGAACAAGTCGTTGATGGACGGCTTCATCAGTCGGATCGAACCAACGACCATTGGCTTTCCGAATTGCGATGGCAGCCATCACATAATCGCCGCGATAATAGTCCACCTCAAACGAGATCTCGCGACCGTCCGCCGCCCCGACCGTCAACATACCTCCCTCGGAATCCACGTCATAATCGTACGAGGAAATTTCTTGAAAAATATCCGAGTGACCTTACCAAGCCGTCCGCGCTTCTCAACGTAATCAATTCCCGTCTCGACATATTCATTTTTCAGAGACATGATCATGAGATACGACAAAGATGACAGGAAGATGCCGCCGGCGAGGGACATCAGAGCCAACAAGAAGACCCAGGCAGTGTCTTCATATGAGAACAGAGAGGTATCCTGAGAATATATCCAGGCCTGAATAGAAAACCACAGACAGAACACCCCAACGACATTTAAAGCAATCCCTACGGGCGCTAGGATGATAACGGCAATTAACGGGAACCTCGGGGCTCGCACCCTCACAGCACCCTCAGTGGAGACCGAGTATCGTTTCGAGTTTCTGCGCCCTAAATACACTCTCACCGCGGGGCCGACAGCAACAGCAATGGCTATAAGAATGTAGTTGAAGTTTCCCATGCGCTGACATCTCAGTTGTTTAGACTTACGTTCTGCACCGTACTCCGGAATAGTTGAGTCACACTCAAGGACCGCCTGACTGGCCGCGTCAATCCGTGTTGTCAAACATGGAATGCACTCCTCAGCACTCCACGACGTTGACGGCCAGGCCCCCGCGGGGAGGTCTCCTTGTACTTGGCGAGCATGTCCTCGCCGGTCTGGCGCATCGTCTCAATGACGGTGTCGAGGCTGACGGCATGCCGTCCCTCGCCCCACAGGGCCATGCGGGCAGCGTTGATGGCCTTGACGGCGGCCACCGCGTTGCGCTCGATGCATGGGATCTGGACGAGTCCGCCCACCGGGTCGCAGGTGAGCCCCAGGTTGTGCTCCATGGCGATCTCAGCGGCGTTCTCCACCTGCGCGGGCGTCCCGCCCAGGGCCTCGGCCAGGCCGGCGGCCGCCATCGAGGAGGCCGAGCCGACCTCTCCTGGCAGCCCACCTCGGCCCCGGCGATCGAGGCGTTGGCCTTTGATGAGCCCGCCCACGGCGGTGGCGGCGAGCAGGAAGCGGCGGGCGCCGTCGTCGTCGGCCCCGGGATGAAGCGCTCGTAGTAGGCCAGGACCGCCGGGACGATGCCGGCCGCGCCGTTGGTGGGGGCGGTGACGACGCGGCGCCCGGCGGCGTTCTCCTCGTTGACCGCGAGCGCGAACAGGTCCACCCAGTCCATGCCGCGCAGGGGGTCGGCCATGGTGAAGGCAGCAGCCGGGCCACTCGACTGGGCGCGCAGCCGCTCGTGGAGGGCCTTGGCGCCGGCGCACCCTCGAGTCCGCCGGGCAGGATGCCCTCGGCGTTCATGCCGGCCTCGATGCAGGCGCGCATCGTGGCGCGCAGGCGGTCCAGGTAGGCCATGACCTCCCGCGGCTGCGGGCGGAGAGCTCGTTGGCCAGGACGACGTCGGACACGCTCAGGCCCTCGCGCTCGCAGGTCGCCAGCATCGCGGCCGACGTGGTGAAGGGGAAGGGCGCGGGGTGGCGTGGACCTGGGTGGCGGAGGCGGTCGCCAGGGCCTGGATCGACGGCGATCCGGGGCGCCGACGTCCTCCATGACGAAGCCGCCGCCCACGGAGTAGTAGGTGCGGCGCAGGACCTCGGCGCCGCTGGCGCAGTAGGCGGTCAGGGTCATGCCGTTGACGTGGTAGGGCAGGACCCGCCCGGGCAGGAAGTGGATGTCGGCGCTCGGGCTGAAGGGACGGGGCCGACGCCGTCGACCACCAGCTCTCCAGCGGCCTCGACCTCCTCCATGAGGGACTCGCACACGACGGCGGGGACCGTCTCGGGCTCGTAGCCGGCCAGGCCCATGACGGCGGCGCGGTCGGTGGCGTGCCCGCGGCCTGTGGCGCCGAGCGATCCGTAGAGCCTCGACGGTGACGCGGGTGGGCTGCGGCAGGCCTGCGCCGGGAGCAGGTGAGGCACACTCGCCGTCGGATGCCCCCGCACCGCCCGGGCGGACCGCCTCGGCCAGGGCACGGCTGAAGGCGCGGCCGGCACGCATGGGACCCACGGTGTGGGAGGAGGAGGCCGATGCCGATGCGCATGAGGTCAAAGACGCTCAGCGGGCGGGGCGCCTGCTCGACGTCGATTGCCCCGGCCAGCAGGGCGGCGGGCGTGGCCGAGTCCAGCGCCGTCGAGACGAGCGCGCTGCTCGGGGCGACCGTGGATAGCTCAGTGACCGCCATGGTCGCAGAACCGGCTGCGGATTCAGGGACGGATGTCGAGGTGGAGAGGCTGCGGCGGGTCACGTCCTTAATCATGCATGTCCGGCGCCCGGGACCCAACTCCGTGCCGGGACCTTGGTCCGTCTCAGTCCGTGGGGCGCACCAGCCACCAGGCGGCGTAGGGCGGCACGGGCACACGCCCCTCCCCCGCCCCGTCCAGTGACGTAGACCCGAAGGGGACCGTGTCGGTCAGGACGTCGGTGGCCCCCATGACCCCGAGTCGGGCGAGCTGGTCGGCGGCCACCGACCGCCACTGCGGCGTCACGTTGTACACGCCCACGAAGCTGCCGCGCGGGTGGTCGCGGTAGGTCACCAGCACCCCGGGTCGTCGACGTCCTGGACCTGGGTGCGCACGGCGGCGTCGAGCTGCGGCAGGCCGGCACGCACCCGCGCCATATGCGCCAGGTCAGTGAAGACGCGCCCCTCGACGGTGGAGCGGTCGCGCCGGTTGGCCAGCCGGGCCTCGTCGAGGCGGGGGCGCCCGGCCCAGCGCGAGTCGGCCTCGTGGCCGGGCTCGGTATCCCAGTTGGGGTCGTTGGGCTGGGCGAGCTCGTCGCCGCTCCACAGGACGGGGATGCCGCCCCACCCGTAGACGATGGCGTGGGCCATGCGCAGGGCGTGGATCCGTTCCTCGCGCCAGGTCCGCAGCGACTCGACCTCGTGCTCGGGAGTCTCGTCGGTGATGCCCTCCCAAGCCTCGGTGGCGGCCTCGATCCCGATGAGTGAGGCGGCCGTCCCGGCGATGCGCCGGTCCCCGGTGGCCGGGTTGTGCTGGAAGACGAGGCCTGCGGCGTCGGAGGTGGGGTACTCGCCGCTGTACCAGTCGGCCAGGAAGGACCGGTGGTCGTAGCCGGACAGACCCACGGCGGCCGCGTCGTCGTCGTCGATGGCCCAGCCGATGTCGTCGTGGCAGCGCAGGTAGGTGATCCAGGTGGCGGTGGTCGGCTCGACCGGCAGGTTCTGGAGGGCCTCGACGGCCAGCGTCGTGTCGCGCGCGGCGAGCATGGACCAGACCTGGACCATGAGGGGAGTTGTGGTAGGCCAGGTCGGAGACCTTCCCGGTGTACTTGCCCCTGGCCGAGGTACTGGAGGAGCTCGGTGGGGCGACGATCGCCTCGGCCTTGAGGGGCGAGGGCGGGGCAGGCGATGCGGGTCAGGGCGCGCAGGACCTCGGTGATGGCGTGAACCTCGGGCTGGCCCTGGCAGTCGGTGCCCTTGCGCTTGATGGTGAAGGCGATGGCGTCCAGGCGCAGCACCTCGACACCGCGGTTGGCCAGGTCCAGGACGATGCCGGCGAACTCGGCCATGACATGTGGGTTGCGCCAGTTGAGGTCCCACTGGAAGGAGTTGAAGGTGGTCCACACCCAGCTACCCACGCCGTCGTCCCAGGTGAAGTTGCCGGGGGCGAAGTCGGGGAAGACCTCCGGCAGAGTGCGTTCGTAGGCGTCAGGCTCGGTGCGGTCGGGGAAGATGAGGAAGTAGTCGCGGTAGTGCTGCTCACCTGCGCGCGCTCGCGCCGCCCACTCGTGCTCGACGGCCACGTGGTTGAGGACGAGGTCCACCACCAGGGAGATCCCCTCGGCGCGCAGCTCGCCGGCCAGGTGCTCGAGGTCCTCCATGGTGCCCAGGTCCGGGCGCACGGTACGGTAGTCGGCCACCGCGTAGCCGCCGTCGGAGTCGCCGGGGCGCGGGGTGAGCAGGGGCATGAGATGGAGGTAGGTGACGCCCAGCTCGCGCAGGTAGTCGATGCGGTCCTCCACACCGCGCAGGGTACCGGCGAAGCGCTCGGTGTAGGCGGCGTAGCCGACGCGGCCGGGGTGCTGGGCCCAGGTGGGGTCAAGGGTGCGAGCCAGGTCCAGGCGCCGCAGCTCGTAGTCGCGCTCCGCGTAGGCCCGGGCGGCCAGGGCCAGCAGGTTGAGGGCCTCCTCCTCGGCGGCGTCGCCGTAGAGGGTGGTGAGCCCGTCGAGGAGGTCAGGGTACCAGGCCTCGGCGCGCGTGAGGAAGATGTCCCGCTCGACGGCCTCAAGCGGGTCCAAGACGTGGAAGACGATGTCGTTGAGGGAGGCGGGGAGTGGGACGGTGGCGCTCATGAAACCATGGTCCCCGATTCAACGCCGGCACGGTACTGATTTCCTCACTCTCCCGTCGACTGCGGCAACCATCGGCGAGGCGTCCGCTCGGTCGGCCGCCGACGGGCGCCACCCCACCACCTGAGCCCGCGGCGCCGGCCGCAGAAACGATCGCGCTCGAGTCCCGAGCGCGCCGGGGCATCAGGACCCGACGGCGTCGTAGGACTCGCGGTGGGCCAGGATCTGGGCGGAGTGTGGGTGTGGATCCAGGTGCGCAGCGCGTCGATGGGCGCCTGGAGGCTGCGGCCCAGGTCGGTCAGCTCGTAGTCGACCCGTGGCGGCACGCCCGGCAGCTGAGTGCGCGTCACCAGGCCGTCGCGCTCCATGGATCGCAGCGTCTGGGTGAGGACCTTGGGCGTCACCCCGCCGACCCGCGAGCGCAGCTCGCCGAAGCGGCTCGGCCCGTCGGCCAGGACCGTCACCACCAGCGGCGTCCAGCGGTCGACGACGTGACGCAGCACCGTGCGCGACGGGCAGGCGGGTGAGAGGACGTCGAAGTCGAAGACCGGCGCTTGGGTTCCCTCTCCGGCGGCAACCTCGCAACATGGGCCGATCTCCGACGCAACAGCCTCTCTTGACTCACCCGGAGACAGTTCCATCGCACTCTCCACGCCTGCGGTACCGGCGCCGCGAGCGGCGGCGGCGCTCTCCTCGCACTGCTGGCGCCGCCTTGAGCCGCCTTCCGACGCTCAGCCATCAGCCCCTCAGTCCGTGACACAACACACTCCTTTAGTTACTTTGAGGTACTCAATATCCAAATCATACCATCGAGTCATCGCGAGGTCGCCGGCACCCGGCGCACTCGCCTCGGACCAGCACCCCGCCCACCAGGAGGAAGCCATGAAGATCACTGTCATCGGAGGAACCGGCATGGTCGGCTCGGCCACCGTCACCGAGGCCGCCGGCCGCAGCCACGAGGTCGTCTCCGCCTCACGCTCGGGCCGTCACGCCGAGGGCGCTACGCAGGACGTCACCCTCACCCTGGCCGACACGCAGACCGTGGTCGACCTCATTAACATCTCCGACGTCACCGTTATCGCGGTCTCCGCCGGTCGCGGAGAGCCCGCCCAACCCGTCATTGACGCCCACCGCCCTCATCGCGGCCGCCCCCACCGGCCGGATCATCGTCGTCGGCGGCGCCGGCTCCCTGCTCACCCCCGACGGCACCCGCCTGGTGGACACCCCCGGGTTCCCCTGAGGAGTACAAGCCCGAGGCCCTGGCCTTCGCCGAGGTCCTCGACCTCTATCGCGGGGCCGACGGCGCGCTGAGCTGGACCTTCCTCTCCCCGCCCCGACCTTCACCAACAAGCCCCGCACCGGCAGCTACGTCGAGGGCACCGACCAGCCCGCGGGCAGTGAGATCTCCGTGGACGACTTCGCCGTCGCCCTGGTGGATGAGGCCGAGAAGGACGCGCACCGCGGCCGCCGCTGGACCATCGCGAACGCCTGAGACCGCGGGGACGCGCCTCTCCACAGGAGCGCCGGGCTCGGTCGAACCACGTCGGTTCGACCGAGCCCGGCGCTCGTCGCTTCAGACGACGACGCCGGCACGAGTTTGTGCCGGTGTCGCACCCATTCTCAGTGGCGGCTGAACTTCTCGCGCAGCGCCTCGATACGGCGCTCCCGGTTCTCCTTGCGCTCCTGACGCTTCTCCTCGCGCATCGCCCGACGTGCCGCCTCAGCGGCCTCCTCGGCGGCAGCGTTCTGCGCCTCGAGCTCAGCGAGGACCTCATCGAGGGACGACGCACGATCGAGCCCCCGAGCTCGGCCACGGCCGCGTCCAGGAGCGAGTGCCGCCCTCATCGGTCTGGGCGATGAGGGCGTTGGATCCCGGCGTCATCAGGTTGGCGAAAGTGCTCACGGCGAGATCCCCGACCTCCGCCCGGGAGCCGTCAACCGCGGCGCCGGTGGCCGCACCGACTCCCAGCCCCAGCAGCATCCCGATCGGACCTCCCAGGGCCCCGACAAGAACACCGATGAGCGAGCCGGTCCCCAGTCCCAGACCGGCGTGACCGTCCTCCCCCTCGGGGATCGTCAGCCGACCATCGGCGTCGCACTCGACCAGGACGGCGCTGACGACTCCCAGACGCTCGGAACCGGCACTGATCTTGCTGAAGGCCTCGTAGGTCTTGGACCTCTCCGGATAGACGATGGCGGCGATGTACTCAGTCATGTGATGAGTCCCCTTTCATAGGTGATGCGATCTGTCGAACCCACATTCGGGCTGCGGAGCATGGTCGTGCTGTCTCCAACCTGCACGTGTGCAAGCTCGATGAAGTGATTGTAACCATAAGAGACTGGGTGTCAGATAGCAGGCACCTGTCAGGTTTCTGGCACGTTCACCGGCAGACATTGATGGTTGTTGCAGCACCCACATCAGCACCCACATCAGCGCCCACGCCTGCACCCACGGCGCCGCGGAGCTACGGCGCCACAGCATCAGACGGGTACCGAAGGTGCCAGGAACCGCCGCACGCTCACCGCTGCTCAAACACGCGGTGCGCCCAGATGGCCACCGACCCCGATCAGGACGCAGGCTAGGCGCCGACCCGCTGAGCCAGGTCGCGAGCAGGAAACCACATGACCTTTCGCCCTTGCTTGGCACTGGTGAGCAGACCCCGATGCTCGAGGTCCTGCAGGTCCGTGCGAGCTGTCTGCGGGACGACACCATGGGTCGTTCGGTGCGCCTCCACGGTCACGCTGCCGGAGGGATCGCGAAGGAAGGTCTCGACAAGCGCGACCTGGCGGTGGTTGAGTCCGAGGTTACGCAGGAGCCGGGTGGCTTCGCGCAGCTGGCCGGTCTTGCGTGCCAGGTAGGCATCGAGCTCGTCGATCGCCTGTACCACGACCCGTGCCTGAGCCAGGAAGAAGTGCGTGAGGTCCCCTTCGTCCTGCCCGGTGAGCAGGAAGCCGCGCGCGTACCTGGCGGGGGCCTTGCGCAGCAGGCGCGAGATCGACAGGAATTCTGTGAGGAAGAAGCCCTGGCGGAGCATCGACCAGTAGAAGACGGCCCGCGATGTTCGCCCGTTGCCGTCTGAGAAGTAGTGGTCGTAGCCCATCATGAAGTGCAGCGTGAGCGCGCGCAGGAGCGGCGGCATGTAGGGGACTGTGCCGTCAGACCGGTCGACGTCGTTCGCAAAGCCGCAGAGAGTCTCAAGTCGTTCAGGCAGGGTCTCGGCCGGGGGTGGGACATGAAGGACCTGTTCCTCGGTCTGGGTGCCGTAGATGCGGACTCTCAACTCCCCCGGGCGCTGAAGTCGACCTGCGTCAGCGGGGTCGTCGAGCGTGCCGTCTGTGACGATCCGGTGGATCTCACATACAAGCTCTGGCGTCAGCCGCTCGTCCCTGAGCTCGATGACACGCTGCATCGCGCTGTAGTTGTTGAGGATCATTTGCTCGCTGCGGTCACGGGGGGCCCGGTCCTCCCTCAGCATCTGCTTGGCCCGTACCCGAGAGGTCGAGGCCCCCTCCAGTTGCGAGGACGTCATCGCCTCCTCGATGAGGGAGCGCACGAGGTAGCGATCTCGCGTCGCGGCGTTGGCGATGGGCTCGGGCAGCTCGACCTGCCCCCGCGCTCGCGCGGACACGTCATCGATGGCGCGCAGGAGCGGGTCTGGCAGGTTGTAAGTGAGCCGGGTCCCGTCCTCATCGTGAACGGAGTGGGCCGGGCGGCCTGGGTTCGGCGCAGCCGCACGGCCACCCACCACTCCTCGCGTGTGAGGCCAGCTGGAGGATCGTGGCGAAAGAACCACTCCCAGGGGTCATAGTCGGTGTCCGCCGCTGTCGACGGCGACACGAGCACCTCAGTCAGGCGGCCGTCTTTAGCCAGTCTAGCCAGAAGCACCTCCAGGGCCGCTGGCGGTGGAACAGGAACCTTCATGACACAGATCCTCACTGCCGACCTGTCACTTATTGCTAATCTAGCCCAAATTAGCAGTTACTGACAGTTGTGGGCACCCTGTTTGCGCTGGGCCCCACACACATGGGCACGCTTCTTCCTATGACTATAGTCGACAAGCCCCAACCTCCGATTGCCCTGACCATCGCCGGCTCCGAGGCCTCGGGCGGCGCCGGCGCCCAGACCGACCTCAAGACCTTCCACACCCTCGGCGTCTTCGGCTGCACAGCCCTGACCTGCATCGTCTCCATGGACCCCAAGGACGGCTGGAACCACCGCTTCGTGCCGGTGGATCCCGGCGTCATCGCCGACCAGATCGAGACCTGCGCCGCCGTCCACTCGCGCGTCGACGCCGTCAAGATCGGCATGCTGGGCACCGCACCCACCATCGACGTCGTCAAGCAGGCCCTGGAGACCTACGACTTCCCCACCGTGGTGCTCGACCCGGTCCTCATCTGCAAGGGCCAGGAGTTCGGGGGCGCCCTCGAGGTGGACAACGCCCTGCGCACCAAGATCCTGCCGCGCGCCACGATGACCACCCCCAACCTCTTCGAGGCCGCGACGCTGGCGGGCATGGAGGAGATCACCACCGTCGAGCAGCTCAAGGACGCCGCCAAGCGCATCCACGACCAGGGCGTCCCCAATGTCCTGGCCAAGGCCGGCCCGTCGTTGGGCACCGGCACTGCCCTGGACGTCTTCTACGACGGCACCACCCTGGAGGTCCTCGAGGTTGAGGCCGTGGGCACCGAGCGCGTCCACGGCGCCGGCTGCACCCTGGCCGCCGCGGTGACCGCCGAGCTCGCCAAGGGCTCCGCCCCACTCGAGGCCGCCGTCACCGCCAAGGAGGTCGTCTCCTCCTCCATCCGGCACGGGCTGCGCGGCAACATGCCCTTCCTCTACGTCTACCAGGGCGAGTACCGGCCGGCCTGAGGCCTCGCTACCGAGGCACCCCTCGGTTCCTCACCGATCCTCCCGCTTCACCATCCGCCGCCGACGGTTGTCAGCCCGTCGGCGGCGGATGTGCATCATCCACGCCCACTTTTGTCACTCCAGGCGACTTTTCAGGTGGACTGCCACGGCTGCTAGCACACTCACATGGCTTTGACCTGCGCAGATACTCCAGGTCCACCGACGCGAAGCGGCGCTGAGGCACCTAAAAGTCGCCATCTGTGACAGATCGGCCCGAGCGAGCCGGGCACACCGAGGTTTGCCGCACAACGGGCCTGTTGGCGGACCTTCTCCACGGCGGTTTTCACAATCATCGAGGGCCAGGAGGTGCGCTCGGTCCCCTCATGAGCTGGGCCGTGGGCGTCCTGCGCCTGCGCACGGTCCGTCTCCCGGCACCGACTCCTGCTGAGCCGGCCTACTCGTAGGCGGGCTCGGGGGTGACGTCACGCGCCATGTTGGCGAAGCGCGACACGTGCCCCTGGAAGGCGACGGGGATGGTGCGGGTCTGCCCGTTGCGGTGCTTGGCCACGATGATGTCGGCCTCGCCGGGACGCTCCTCGTTGTTGTAGTACTCCGGACGGTGCAGCAGGATGATGATGTCCGCGTCCTGCTCCAGCGATCCGGACTCGCGCAGGTCGCTCATCTGGGGCTTGTTGCCGGTGCGCTGCTCGGGACCGCGGTTGAGCTGGGCCACGGCGATCACCGGAATCTCCAGCTCCTTGGCCAGCAGCTTGAGGGATCGGGAGAACTCGGAAACCTCCTGCTGACGCGACTCGACGCGTTTACCCGAGCTCATGAGCTGGAGGTAGTCGATGACCATGAGCCCCAGGTTGTGCTGCTGCTTCATGCGCAGCGCCTTGGAGCGGATCTCCGGCATGGTGAGGTTGGGCGAGTCGTCGATGAACAGCGGCGCGTTGGAGACGGGGTTGTAGGCCACGGCGACGTCGGTCCAGTCGCGGTCCTCCATCTGGCGCGAGCCGCGCAGCTTGTTCATATCCACGCTGGACTCGGCGGCCAGGATGCGCATCATGAGCTCCATGCGCCCCATCTCCAGGGAGAAGTAGCAGCTGGTGATGCCGTGGTGGATCGAGGCCGAGCGGCAGAAGTCGACGGCGAGCGTGGACTTCCCCATGGCGGGACGCGCGGCCACGATGATCATCTGGCCGGGGTGCAGCCCGCCGGTGAGCTCGTCGAGCTCGATGAAGTCGGTGGGGACCCCGGTCAGCGCCCCGTTGTCGCGGTTCTGGGCGGCCTCGATCTCAAGGTTGGCCTCCCCCAGGAGCTCGGAGACGGCGACGTAGTCCTCCTTCTCGCCCTCGTGGTGGGCCACCGAGTAGACCTCGGCCTCGGCCAGGGTGACGAGCTCGGCGATGTCGCCGGCGTCGGTGGAGTACCCCAGCTGGGTGATGCGGGTGCCGGCCTGGACCAGGCCGCGCATGAGCGCCTTGTCCTTGACGATGCGGGCGTAGTAGCCGGCGTTGGCTGCGGTGGGGACAGTGGCCATGAGTGGCCAGGTAAGGGGCGCCGCCGACGCGCTCGAGCTCGCCGCGCTTGGAGAGCTCGTCGGCGACGATGAGCGGGTCGGCGGGCTCGGAGCGGTTATAGACCTCGACAATCGCGTCGAAGATCGACTCGTGGGCCGAGCGGTAGAACTCCGGGCCGCGCAGGACGTCGATGACGTCGGTGATGGCCTCCTTGCTCAGGAGCATGCCGCCGAGCGTGGCCATCTCGGCCTCAAGGTCCTGGGGCGGGAGGCGGTCGAAGGCGGCACTGTCGGTGCGGACGCTTCCGCCGTCGGCGCTGCCCGAGCCGGCCTGAGCGCCCATGCCGTTGTCCATCCGGCCACCTTCCGCACTGTCACGCCGGTTGGTCCCGGCTCGTCCTGCTGCTCCCGACGACGGCCCGCCGCGTCAGGAGAGACGCTCGCCCGCGTGGAGCGCGCGCGTGACGATAACGCCATCGGGCAGGCCCCGCAAACTCTCAAGTTCACCCGCCTTGGGGATATCCGCACCACCGCTGTGGGAAGACCCCCAGAGCCTGGGGACAGAGGCGGATACGCTGTGGACACAGATGTGTGCACCTGTCGCCAGCACTCCGACACTGAGCGACCTTTCGTTGGCATGACAGCGATACGACGGTTCAGGTTTCCCATAGGCTCTTCCCACGACATCACAATGTGATCTGTGGACAAGTGGGTAAACCTGTGGACAAACATCACGTTCGACTTGAGGTCCACGCTGTTTGTGGCTCCCCTACAGGGCGGTCCGCGCCGGTTATCCCCAGACCCCACCGTCTCGGCCAAGCAACGGCTTCATTAGGCATATCTCCAGCAAATATTCAGCCTTCTAGTATTTTCCTTGGTGGCGAATAGTTGTGCGATCTCCCAGGAAAATTCGGGCGATCAGTAGGCTCAGTCACGTCCACGTCACACCCCTTGCGACCTCATCCTCAACCCCATTCTCAACCTGCCCGTGAGGAATGCCGAGGCGCTGATGATCTGACGCGGTCCCTGGTCCACAATGGAGGCCGTGCCCGACACCAGCAGCTCCGCCTCCACCGGTCTCAACCGCCAGGTCCTGTCCCTGGCCGTGCCGGCACTGGGCGCCCTCATCGCCGAACCGCTTTTCGTCCTGGCGGACTCGGCCATGGTCGGCCACCTCGGCGCGGTGAGCCTGGCGGGCCTGTCACTGGCCTCAACGATCCTGACAACCACGGTGGGCCTGTTCGTCTTCCTGGCCTACGCCACCACGGCGACGACGGCGCGGCTGTTCGGGGCCGGCCGGCGCGCCGACGGCCTGCGGGCCGGCGTCGACGGGATGTGGCTGGCGCTCCTGCTGGGGCTGGGTGCGGGTGCCTTCCTGGGGCTGACCGCTCCCTGGCTGACCGAGGCGATGGGTGCCGATGGTGCGGTGGCTCAGGCGGCCGTGGCCTACCTGCGCGCCTCATGCCCGGGACTGCCCGGGATGTTCGTCGTCCTGGCGGCCACCGGCGTGCTGCGCGGCCTGCTGGATACGCGCACGCCCTTCGTCGTGGCCACGGGTGGGGCGGTCTTCAACATCGTCGTCAACGCGATCCTGCTCTACGGCGTCGGGATGGGGATCGCGGGCTCGGGCGCCGGCACCGCGATCGCGCAGACGGCCATGGCGCTGGCGCTGGCCGGTCCGATCGCCCGGGCGGCCCGGGCCGCCGGCGTGGGCCTGCTCCCCCGCCGTGAGGGCGTTCAGGCCTCTCTGGGCAGTGGAACGCCGCTGCTCGTCCGCTCACTGAGCCTCCGGGTGGCGATCCTGGCCACCGTGTGGGCGGCGACGGCGCTCGGGGAGGTGTCGCTGGCCGCCCACCAGGTGGTCAACGCCCTGTGGACCTTCGCGGCCTTCGCCCTGGACGCACTGGCTGTGGCGGCGCAGGCCCTGATCGGCACCGCCCTGGGACAGGCCCAGAGGGCGGACGCGGACTCCAACGCACCGGAGGCTGAGGCCCTCGCCGAGGAGGAGGCCGGAACTGCTGCGGCGACCGCTGGCTGGTCCATTGACGAGCTCCTCAAGCGGATGCTGGCCTGGGGCGCCGGGACGGGTGCGCTCATCGGGACGCTCTCATGGCGGTGGGCGCCGCCTGGTTGCCCCGTGCCTTCACCTCCGACGCGGGCGTCATCGCGGCCGCCACTCCGACACTCCTGGTCGCGGCGAGCGCGCAGCCACTCGCCGGGGTCGTCTTCCTGCTCGACGGCGTGCTCATGGGCGCCGGCGACGGCCGCTACCTGGCTCGGGCGGGTCTGGTGACGCTGGTGCCCTACGTGCCGCTCGCGCTGCTGATCGGGGGCGGCGTGCTGCCGGGGTCTGACGGGGCGATATCGGGTCTGGTGCTGCTGTGGGTCGCCTTCGCCTGGGTCTCCGTGGCCGCCCGCGGCACCACCACTACCCTGCGGGCCCGCGGCACCGCCTGGCGCCACTGATCGGCCCCTCACCGCGTTCGCCGCACCACCTGTCCCCCGCCTGTCCCTGCGCGTTCGTACCTTATGTCGTGCGTTCGAGGGGTAGAGGGTACGAACGCACGACCTACCCTACGAACACGACGCCGGTGGCCACAGAACTGTTGCGCCCAGCCGCCTCCACAGGGCCCTACGCTCCGGTAGTCACCTCAGCCATCGCCCATCACTCTTGCCGTATGGAGCCCTATCCCGAACCGCCTCGGCTGCCGCCCGTTGTCGCGTCCGCCGGCCCACCAGCCGCCATGCGCAATCCCGTGAGGGTCCTTCGTGGTGTCTACGCGGACATCGGAGCACAGGACCTACCTCGATGGGAGGCCGACGAGCGCCTCAGCCTGGCTCGCTGCGTCGCTGCCTGTTTGCAGGTCGAGTCCGCTCGCTGCCTGAGCCACGAGTCCGCCGCACTCATTCACGGTCTGTGGCTACGGGAGCATGAGCCGGACGTCAGCGTCGTCGTCCCATCACGACCGCACCATCCCCACCAGAAGCTCCCCCTCCCACCAGGAGCGCGGCGATCTGCGTATCTGCGCCGACGACGTCTGACTCTGACGCGGGGAGGACATCACCACCGTCTCGGGGCTGCCTGTGAGCACCTTGATGCGTACCACGCTCGACTGTGCCTTCGACCTTCCTGCCCACGACTCGGTCTGTGTGGTCGAGTCGGCGCTTCGAACTGTCGCCCGTCCGTCGCGATACCAGTACTCGCAGTCAGACCGTCGAGTCGAGGCCGCCCGATCTCGGCTCCAAGCCGCCGTCACAGCGCAAGGCAGACGTGCCGGGGCGCGGCGTGCACGCGCAGTCGTTGCCATGGCCTCACCTTTCGCCGAATCACCAGGCGAGTCGCTGCTGCACTGGTTCGTGCGCGCCCTGGGCCTGCCTGCTCCGCGTCTTCAGATGGCGATCGAGGATACGGACAATGCCCGCCTCTACTTCCCCGATGAGGCCTGGCCGGAGTACAGGGTGCTGGCGGAGTTCGACGGGCAGATCAAGTACAAGGCCCCCGAGGACCTATGGAAGGAGAAGCAGCGCCAGGACGCCCTCACCCGAATGGGCTGGCGCATCGAGCGCTTCATCTGGGCGGACTTCGAGCACCTCGACGTGCTGCGCGCCCGGATCATGGCCCTCTTCCCGGCGACCGTCGCCCGCACCGCACGTCCTGTAGCAGACCTGTGGAGATGACCGCCAACTCCCGGCCGCGCGTTCGTACCTTATGTCGTGCGTTCGAGGGGTAGAGGGTACGAACGGGCGACCTACCCTACGAACCGGACAGCCGGCCAGCACAACGCCGTCGGGCCGGAGTCCCCGCGCGGAGGACCCGACCCGACGGCTGAAGGATGCCCGGTGCTCAGCGCGCGGGAACGACGTTGACCTCGAGGGGGGCCACGACGTCGGCGTGCAGGCGCACGGAGGCGCTGTGACGGCCGGTCGACTTGATCGGCGGCACGACCTGGATCTTGCGGCGGTCGACGGCGGGGCCGCCGGCGGCCTTGACAGCGTCGGCCAGGGTCGCGGTGGTCACGGCGCCGAAGAGGCGGCCGTTGTCACCGGCGGTGGCGGAGACGGTCACGACGTTCTCCTGCAGCCAGGCGCGAGCGGTCTGGGCGTGCTCGAGGGACTCGATGGAGCGCTTGCGGCGCGCCTCGGCCATCTGGTCGATCTGGCGCTGGGCGCCCTGGTCCACGGGGTGGCCAGCTTGCGGGGCAGGGAGGTAGTTACGGGCGTAGCCGTCCTTGACCTCCACGACCTCGCCGGCGGAACCGAGGTGCGAGACGTCGTGCGTGAGAATGAGCTTGGTGGTCATTGCGCGTGCCTCCGATCAGCGAGCCGAGCTCGAGTAGGGCAGCAGAGCCATCTCGCGGGCGTTCTTCACGGCTTGGCGATCTTGCGCTGCTCCTGGACGGAGACACCGGTGACGCGACGGGCGCGGATCTTGCCGCGGTCGGAGATGAACTCCGCAGCGTGGCGGTGTCCCTTGTAGTCGATAGTGCCGACCTTGATGGCCTTGACGGGCTGACTTTCTTCTTCGGCTTGCGAAGTTGGGGCTTCGCCATGGTGGTACTCCTTGGTCTGAGCGCCTGGGCGCTCTACGAGATGAAAAGTGTTGTGTGTGAGGGAACGGGTCGACGTCGTGGCGACCTTTAGAACGGGGGCTCGTCACCGAAGGAGGTGGAGCCGCCCGTGGCCCACGGGTCGTCCGCGGCGCCGCCGGCGGGGGCGTTGTACCCGGACTGGCCCTGGCCGCCGAAACCGCCACCGCCGTTGTAGCCGCCCTGCTGGGGACCGCCCTGGTTGTATCCGCCCTGACCGCCCTGGTTGCCGCCGAAGCCGCCGCCCTGACCTCCGCCGAAGCCACCCTGGCCGCCACCGCGCGGCTGGCGGGTGACCTGGGCCTTGGCGTAGCGCAAAGAGGGGCCGATCTCATCGACCTGCATCTCCACCACCGTGCGGTTCTCGCCCTCACGGGTGGTGAAGGAGCGCTGGACCAGCCGGCCCTGGACGATGACAGCGTGCCCTGGTCAGCGACTCGGCCACGTTCTCCGCGGCGTCGCGCCAGATCGAGCAGCGCGATGAACAGGGTCTCCCCGTCCTTCCACTCACCAGCCTGGCGGTCAAAAGTACGCGGCGTGAGGCGACCGTGAGGAGGCCACCGCTGCCCCGGAGGGCGTGAAGCGCATCTCGGGGTCCGCGGTGAGGTTCCCTGACGACGGTGATGATGGTGTCTCCGGCCATGGCGTTGTCTCCGTTCCCGGTAGAGGCTCAGGCCTCGGGACGCAGCAGCTTGGTGCGCAGAACGGTCTCGTTGAGGCCGAGCTGGCGGTCGAGCTCCCTGGGCGATCTCGGGCGTGGTGGTCATGTCCACGACGACGTAGAGCCCTCGGACTCTTTCTTGATGTCGTAGGGCCAGCCGGCGCTTGCCCCAGATGTCGACCTTGTCCACGGTGCCCCCGTTGCTGGGGACGACCTGCAGCAGCTTCTCGAGCGTCGCGTTGGCGGGTGCGCTCGTCCGTCTCGGGGTCGAGGATGATCATGATCTCGTAGTGACGCATGCTTGGTACCCACCTCCTCTGTCTGTGGCGGTCACGGTCCTTCCGTGACAGGAGGGTGATGCGTGCGGCGCACCATCCGGCGGAAACAGGCTTCACTCCGCCTTCCGCCCGACGGCGCAGCCAGTTCGCCACATTACCGGACAACCCATCGGCCCTGAAAGCCGAGACGGTGGGCCGACGACGTGCCGTGCAACACGTCGTCGGCCCACCGTCAGGTGCCCGCGAGGGCGGGGTCAGCCACCGCGGGTGGTGGGTGCTAGTCGACACCGCCCCTGGTTGTTGCGGTTGTTGCCGCCGCCGTGGTTACCCCGCCGCCGGGTTACCCCCGCCGCCGGGGTCTCCACCGCCGCGGGGTCTCCACCGCCGCCTTGGTTTCCATTGTTGCCGTCTTGGTCTCCACCGCCTGGTTTCCATTGTTGCCGCCTGGTCTCCACCGCCGCCAGGGCTCTCCACCGTTGCCGCCTGGCTTCCCATCCGAGTCATCAGTGGGTTCCGGTCGGTCGGTCTTCTGCCCCTCAGGCTGAGGGGTGCCCTGCGGCGTCGGCTCGGTGGTGGGCTGCGGCGTGGGGGCCGCAGTCGCCTCGGGAGGAGCAGTGGGAGTCGCAGTCGCCCTCATCCTCCGGCCCAGCGGTGGGTTTGGCGGTCTGAGGATCGTTCCTCCACGGGTGGCAAGGAGCTGGGCGGCCGGCGGGAACTCCTCGACCTCAAGCCCCTCGTGGGCGGCCGACATGTAGTTGATGAAGATGTCCGCCGGATAGGTCGAGCCGGTGATCTCGTCGTATTCGCCCCACGGCTCGATCGACTCCTCCGAGCCGTCCGCTCCGGACTGGTAGAGGGTGACCGCGGTCACCACCTGTGGCGTGAAGCCCACGAACTGGGCGGACTTGTTGTCCGACGACGATCCGGTCTTCGCGGCAACCGGGCGTTCCAGCTCGGCCACCTTGTTCGCGCTGCCATTCTCGCCGTTGACGACCTGCTGGAGGGCGTAGGTCGTGTCCGCCATGACGTCCTCATCGAACTCTCGATGACCCTTGGTGTCCGCCGTGTAGCGGTTCTTGCCGTCGGGATTCTTGAGAGAGGCCACGATGTGGGTGTCGCGCCGGATGCCCTGCGAGGCGAAGGTGGAGTACGCCGTGGCGATGTCGATCGTGTGCGGGGAGGCCGACCCGAGGACGTTCTGGACGAGGCCCGCTGCTCCGGGTCTTCAACCCCTCGGTGTTCTCCGGGTAGCCGGCGCGGTTCGCCACCTTGGCCGTGATCCTCCTCAATGTCGTCGGCATTCGCGAGCTCCTGATTGAGCTGGAGGTAGGGGCGTGTTGAGCGACTGCTCCGTGGCCTGGGTGAGGCTGGCCCACTTCAGGAGACGTTCTTGAAGTTCTGGAACTCATGTCCCTCAATGGTCATCGGCGAGGTGGCCGGATAACCGCTTTCCAGGACCACCGTTGTCCAGGGCGGCCACCAGCGCAGAGGGCTTGAAGGTTGAGCCGGCCTGAGCGATGGCATCGGTTGAGGTGTTGACCTGGTTGATCAGGTAGTCATCACCCCCGTAGAGCGCTGCAGCAGACCGCCCGTCTTGGGATCGATGGACACCAGTGCCTTGTGCAGGTTCGGGAGGCACCGGGGCAGGGACTTGACCGCGCCGACGGCGGCCGCCTGGTCCTTCTGGTTGATCGTGGTGACGATCTTGAATCCACCAGTGTCGATCTGCTCCGGTGAGAGCTTGCTTTGCTTCAAGCTCGAGCGCACCATCTGGAGCAGGTAGCCGTTGGTGCCGGAGTAGACCTGCTTGGTCTGGGGCTCCTTCGTATTCGGCATTCCCGTCTGCTTGGCCTCATTGTACTGGGCCTGGGTGATGTAGCCGTCGTCGAGCATGAACTGCAGGACTCGCCCCCACCGCTCCCGGGCCTTGTCCGGGTTCTCGGCCGGGTCCCAGGCACTGGGGGACGGCAGGATTCCCGCCAGGAGCGCGGCCTCTGAAGGGCTCATATCCTTGGCGGGCTTTTTGAAGAAGGCCTGTGAGGCCGCCTCGATGCCGTAGGCGCCACGGCCGTAGTAGACCGTGTTGAGGTAGTCGCCCAGGATCTCCTTCTTGGGCTTCTCCCGGTCGATCTTGATGGCCATGATGGCCTGCTTGAACTTACCGGAGTAGGAGCTCGTGGTGTCGACGTAGTAGTTCTTCACGTACTGCTGCGTCAGGGTCGAGGCGCCCTGGGTATCGCCTCCACGCAGGTTGTTGAACAGTGCGCGCGCGATGCCCTTGGGGTCGACGCCCTTGTTGAGTAGAAGGAGCGGTCCTCAGAGGCCACCACCGAGTTGCCCACGTAGTCCGGCAGGGTGGAGGCGTCCACGGACTGCCGGTTGATCTCAGCAAACTTCCCCAACTCACTGGTTCCGTCGGCGTAGTAGACCGTGCTGCTCTGAGCCAGCGCGAACTCGCTGGGCTTGGGCACCTTGACGGTGTTGTGAGGCCCACATGAAGGCGCTGATGGTGCTGGAGCACACCCAGCAGGAAGACACCCAGGACGAAACGCCAGCTGGGGATCCAGCGATGAATCTTGCCCTTACCGGCGCGGGGATAGTTGAAGAAACGGCGCTTGCGCCCCGACGCGGCGTCCTTGGAGCGCTCGGCCTTCGACCGCTTGCGCTCCTTTCCGGGCTTCTACCAGCCCCCAGAGGCCCCTGCCCAGGGCCCTGTCGACCGGCGCCGCCACCTGGGTCAGCTTTGTTGCCGAGGGGCGGCTGGGTCCGCTCCCATTCGTGCCTTCTGCCACGCGCTCCCTCGTTTCGGTTGACCGTCATGGAGATGACTGGGTGTCGCGACGGCGCGGGGATAACGCTCCGGTTGCGACGTTGAGGTCCTCATCGCGACCGATGTTGGCTGCCGGCGCCGACTCGACGCCGACGGCGATCGGGAGGGATCGCTGCGGACAAGCTTTCATATCGGGCACCGATATACGTCCAGTATGGGGAACAGAGGGCAGTGATGGTAGCGATGCGGACCTGGGAACCAACCATGACGCCGCCGACTCACGTTATCTGGATGTCACCCCAAATCGCCCCTGAACAGTGCACTCCATGCGCTTTGGGGGCCGGTGATAGCGCAGCGGGAGCCGGAATGTGAGTTCGCGCCCAGACGGCGACGAAGCACTGAAAACAGCCGATATCAACCAGGGTCGATGGTCCCCGACCGCTGGTGAGACTGGGCTGAGCCCTGACAGGTGGTCAGTTTCACGCATCGGCTCCTCGCCCTGCTCGAGGTGCTCGAGGAGCACCGCCCTCACCCGTCCCACCCCAACCGTGAGATCCGCCATGGACGCCAGCTCAGCCCTTCAGACCCTCAGCATCATCGCTGCAAGTCGCCATCATCCTCACCTGCCTCATCATCGGGGCGAAGAAGGGCGGGATCGCCCTCGGTCTCATCGCCGGGATCGGCCTGCTGGTCCTCGTCTTCGGCTTCCGCCTGGAGCCGGGCGAGGCCCCTGTCGACGTCATCCTCACCATCCTGGGCCGTCATCGGGTGCGCCGCCACCTCAGCAGTCCGGCGGCCTGGACGTCGACTGATGCAGGTGGCCGAACGGGTCCTGCGCCGACATCCGAGCAGATCACCATCCTGGGGCCGTGCGTCACCTGGTTCCTCACCGTCCTGTGTGGACCGGCTCGTCGTCACACGATGCTCCCGATCATCGCGGACATCGCCATCGAAGAAGGACATCCGCACCGAACGCCCCATGGCCGCCTCGTCGGTCGCCGCCCAGATGGGCATCACCGCCTCACCGGTCTCGGTGGCCACGGTCTCCATCGTCTCCATCATCGCCAAGAACACCGACCGGCACTGGTCAGTCCTCCAGATCCTGGCGATCTCCATCCCCACGTCGTTGTGCGGGGTGCTCCTGTCTCCCTGTGGTCGATGCGGCGGGGCAAGGGACCTGGACAAGGACGAGGAGTACCAGAAGCGCCTGGAGAGACCCGGGTTCCGCGCCACCGTCCACTCCAGCCCGAGACCCTCATCGGCAAGGTGTTCCCACCCGAGGCCTACCGCGCCACCTGGATCTTCCTGGGCGCCATCGCCGCCGTCGTCGTCCTGGGCGCCTTCGAGGTGCTGCGTCCCCAGTTCCCCACGGGCGACGACGGCGCCCTGGAGCCTGAGCATGAACCTGGTCATCCAGATGGTCGTGCTCGCCGCCGAAAGACCCTCATCCTGCTGACCTGCAAGGTGCAGGCCGCAAGATCGCCTCCACCGCCGTGTCTCTGGCCGGGGCCACCGCCATGTCTCCATCTCGGGTCGCCTGGATGACCGAGACGGTCGTCCACGCCCACCCGGAGAGCCTGGAGCACAGCCTCTCAGGCGTGCTGTCCCATCACGTGTGGATGTACGCCATCGTCCTGTTCATCATCGGCAAGCTGGTGAACTCCCAGGCGGCCGGCCTGCTCATCGTCGCCCCCATGGCCCTGTCGCTCGGAGTGAGCCCGGTCATCGTCGTCGGGTTCATCAGCGCCTCCTACGGGTGCTCCATCCTGCCCACCTGCCCTCGGACCCGGCGGCGATCGGCTTTCGGACCCCACCGGCACCACGCGCATCGGCAAGTACGTCATCAACCACTCACTGGTGCCCGGGCTCCATCGGGAGTCCTCACCTCCCGCATCGTGGGCACCGCACTGTCCCCAGATGCTCCTGTCCTGGGCTGCTCGACAGCACTCGACGGGCCCTGCCGGTCGGCGCGGACAGTAAGCGACCCGGCCGGCAGGTGCGACGTCGAACACACCACCGAAGCCGTCCTTCTGGGCAGAACGTAACAGGACCGTGTCGTCGCGTCGTCTGAGGCTCGTGCCATGACAACGACAGACGCGGCCACCACGTCCGCCATCGCCCTGCGTTTGAGCCGCTGGGATCGCCGCCCCGGCACAGGTCAAGCAGAGCGAGGCGGACCGTCCCATGTCCCTCGATCCTGGCTCGCCAGCGCGAGCTCTCCCGCCGCCTGGCCCACCGACCTGTGCTGACCAGCGCATCCAGACCTTCCTCGACTCTACCTGAAGGGCGCGGCCGCCACCCCGAGGCTGCCCTGCTCCACCTTCGTCCTGGACCAGCCGGGCCTGGCACGGGCACTGTCCCTGCCGGCGGACTCCACTAGCTTCACCTCCGACTACGTCGAGAGCTACCGAGGTGCTCGGCGGCGTCCTGCACAATCCGCAACGACCGCCGCACCACCGCCGGCGTCTTCCACGTCGCCGAGGGCGGCCTGCCGATCCCCCGACGACAAGATCGCCGTCCCGCGCGACGTCTTCGCCCGCCTGCTGGCCCACGCCGTGGAGGGCCCCTCGAGGACCTGCTGACCCTGCCGTGGGCCTCCCGGCAGGAGGGACCCGGCGCTGCTTCGTGTCCTGCTGCTGCGCCCCGTCGTCGTGCCCGAGGTCCCCGGCTTCTCCGCCGGAGCGCTCGCATGGAGATCCGCTTCATCGCCCCCGGCGGCCTGGTCTCTCAACCTGGACTTCGTCGAGGCATCTTCGGCAACGGCGGCGACCCCACCTGCCGGAGAACGACCTCCCTGGCCCCGGAGTCGTGGACCGGCCACACCGGCTGCGTCATCCTCGCCCCCGCACCTGACCACCCTGACCAAGAAGGAGCTGGGCCTGCCCTCCTGGGAGGAGGCCACCGAGCGTCAGCGCCGCGACGGCCAGTGCTGGAAGGACGAGGCCGAGCTCTCCGACAACGGCGGCAGCGCCTTCGGTGCGTGGCCCGCGACGAGCGCAGTGTCATCGTCACCGTCATCGCGGACAACTACTCGGCTACTGCAAGAAGGAGGTCAAGACCCAGATCGGGTACTCAGCCAACCTCTTCGGCTGCGTGGAGGAGGAGACGCCGGCGGCGCCGTCGCTCACCCGCGCTACAACCTGAGCCAGGAGTACACCGACACCCACACGCCCGAGGGCCTGACCTCGAGCACGTCGTCGAGCGCAACCCCGGCCGCTTCGAGCGGCGCGAGGACGGCTCCGCCGTCGCCATCGACGACCCGACCGTGGTGCTGGTCCGCCGGCGCCCACTACTCCATGCGCAGCCAGACGATCACCTGGACCGGTCCCGACGGCCAGGAGGCCTCGATCCCGCTGCTGGTGAGCAACACCTACGTGGCCCTCAACGGCTACCGGGTCCATGCCAAGCACCGCGAGGGGCGACGCCACCCAGTGGCACCTGGTGAGCACCGCCCCTGGTCCACGCAGGCCCACAAGCCGGCCACCGTCTCCGGCGGCGGCAGGTCGGAGATCTCCAAGTCCCTCCTGGACGCCTTCGTCTTCGGTGAGGCTCTACGTCGGTGATGTCGACGAGGACTTCGACGCCGTCGAGACGATCCTCGACGGCAGCTACGCCGACCGCTTCGTCGACCCGACCAACAAGAGCGACAACCACCGCTCGATCCTCTCCGAGCGCCGCTCGCTGGGAGAGCGTCATCGCTGCTGACGCCATCACCCTTGTACACCGAGAGTACAACGCCTTCCTGGAGTCGATCCCGGCCCACATCGAGCTCATCTTCACCGTCAAGCGCTTCTACCAGCTCCAGCTGGGCGAGGACTGGCGCAGCCACTCTCCGTGGGCATCATCAACGGCCGCACGGGCAACTCCCTGCGCCTGGACGGTGAGGTCATCAAGGTCAACATGCTTCGCGTGGGCT